>Ga0209902_100260_pt1 | contig 77154 bp, 80 predicted proteins | sample FECB27metaG_FD_188304 | JGI IMG/M metagenome (GOLD analysis project Ga0209902, IMG submission 188304) | Cyanobacterial communities from the Joint Genome Institute, California, USA - FECB-27 (SPAdes) (version 2) | ecosystem: Environmental > Aquatic > Thermal springs > Hot (42-90C) > Microbial mats... | reverse complement strand
GCCGCGTCGTCGGGAAAAAAGCGCTGAAATTCCGGCAGCGACTGCGGAAACGGCAGATCTTCACGGGCCAGGACATCCATGCCAAACGCTAGATCTAGTGGGTGTGGGAGTCAACCGGATAGGCAAGGACTAAAGTACCGATATGATACAACTAATATTGTTGATGCTGGTTTTGGTGTATCTCAACTTTTGCCAATACTTGCACAATTGTGGTGGGCCACGTCGCGTTATAGAAGGACCCGACCGCGGCCCACAGATAATGAAGTTGTCCCCACGATTGTTGCCATGGAACAGCCGGAGCTGCATCTACATCCAGCACATCAGGCTCAACTGGCAGATGTTTTTTCAAGATCCCTACGTTCACAAGAATCTTCCAATCCGCTTCGCCTGATAATAGAGACTCATAGCAACGAGTTCATTAATCGACTAGGCGCGCTTGTCGAAGAAGGCTCCCTGAGATCAGAAGACGTTGATATCTACGTCGTCGATGCAGAGGAGGAAAATGTTACTGAGAACGCGGGCGCTTATCTACGCCTCGCAACCTTTGACAAGAACGGGGCTCTTCAGAATTGGCCCGCGGGTTTCTTTACACCGAGCCATTGATGATCATTTTGCTAAAACTGTCGCCGGCGGATGTGGGTGCTCTTACTCCAGAGATTCGGAATAGGCTGGCGATGGAACTGGCACTCTGCGAGATGGCGGGAAACCATCTCATAGTCGCTCGTCGAGGCACTTGCGATGCCTTGCTTCAAGCGGATCTGAACGGAATTCAGCAAGCGATCGTTCATGGCTGGCGCAACGCCTATACGCAGCATGCGGCTCTCGTCAATACTGTAAGTCGTTACGTCTCAATCGTCATCGCGAATGGATCAGCGATGCCGGCGGAAGTTGAGGTGACCGTAACAAAGGTAATAGATGGAATTCTGCGAATGCCAACCGTGCTTGTCAGTGAAAATGACGCACGAGACGGCCGGTTCTTCGAGATCTTAATACAAGCTATCAGAAGAAAACGATCGCATCCCTCGACAAGCATGTATCTTGACAACGGGGGCGGCGCGGCAACCGTTCAGCGTGCGCGTTATTGGACAAGTCGCGATGCGCTAGTGGCTGCAGTGGTCGACAGTGATCGAAAGTCTCCAAACTGGCCGTTAGGTATAACTGCGAGGCGGTTGCTCAAGGATCTTGCTACGTATGAATACGGCCGGACATTCGTGCTACCTGCGCATGAGATTGAGAACCTTGTTCCGCTATCGGTGCTGCAATTGCTGGACGAGTGGCAGTCTTGCGGAGCCCAAGGGCTCCTGATTCGAATGGGAGACGAGTTTGTTGCGGGGCAATGTGACTTGTGGGCTTTTTTTGATTTTAAGTCTGGCCTTTCTGAAGTCTTGATCACTTCAATTTCTGATCGGGGCGACTATAACTGGGTGAATGATCGCCTTCAGAAATATGGTATAGATGAAATCCCATCAGTGGGAAACGACCTGATATCAAGCGTCGTTCATTCTAACAACGCAATAGCCGAGTTAGTTAGATCTATTGTTTACTGGCCGCAGCATTGGCGGGATTTTCTCTACGAATTAGAAGACTGGTTTATCTCTGCTCCAAGAAAGATTGCTATCTAGGGGCGCATTAATATCTCAATCGGAAATTTCTTCTAGACTGGCACCTGTCGTGGGCTGCCTGTGCCGGGCAGCCGTGCCTTCTTCCAGTGGCCGGGTCCGGCTGACATGCAGGATTTCGATGCCGGTGATTTTGCCCTGGGCATCGACATCGTAGATGAACGGGGTTGCGCGTCTCCGCGACCTTGCCGCGCCGAAGAGGATCGCCAAGCGCCCGTGGTTCGACAAGCTCACCATGAGGGCTACTGAGGGGTCGCGCCTCGGTCGGGCGCGAGGTCATCTCCCCCCTTGCGGCGGAGAAAGGATTTTCCCGGTGGGCGGAGCAGGTCGGGCTGGCGCCTTCCCTTCTCCCCCTGTGGGAGAAGGTGCCGCCCTTGAGCGAACGTAGTGAGCGAAAGATCCGGCGACGGATGGGGGGTGCTTGGTGGAGCGCCACGCTGGAACACCCCTCATCCGTCTCGGCGCAAGGGCGCCGAGCCACCTTCTCCCACAAGGGGAGAAGGGAGGGGCGTCGCGCTGCCGCCCTCGACTGGCAAGCGCCTTCGCGGTATCAAAGTGCAGCGAGGACCGGTCATGCCCGAAGCTAGGATGAAGCCCACGGCGGCGCGTGTCGACACATTCCTGGAGGGCGTCGCGCATCCGGTGCGGCGGGCCGACGGCATGGCGCTCTCAGCCATGATGGGCCGCGTTACCGGCGAGCCAGCCGTGCTGTGGGGGCCCTCCATCGTCGGCTTCGGATCCGTCCACTATCGCCATGCCAGCGGCCACGAGGGCGACATGCCGCGCGTCGGCTTCTCGCCGCGCGCGGCCCATCTCGTGCTCTATGTCGGCGGGTTTGCGGACTACGAGGCGCTTTTGTCGCGGCTGGGCAAGCACCGGCGGTCGCAGGCCTGCCTTTATGTGAACAGGCTCGCGGATGTCGATCTCGCGGTGCTGGAGGAGATCGTGCGGAGGAGCTTTGATGCGGCCGAGACTGCGTGCTGACGGCGCGGGGACGTGGATGCGCGTCGCGCTGCTGTCGATCGTGTTCGCGGCCGGGCTCGCCGGCTGCCAGAGCCGCCACGTCTGCGTCGTGACCCCCAATGACACGGTGGAGTGCAGCTAGCCGCGCTTGTCTCCGTTTGCCCGAGACCGGGGCGCGGGGCTCATCCGGATCGCTGTGCCGGCCGCCGTGGCATCTGGCGCGACGACCCCCACCCGGGCCCTCCGCTTGCGCTCCGGGCGTTCGACCCTTTTGAAAGGTCCACTGGACCTTTCAATTCGCCTGCGGCGAACCAGGGTCTCACCCCCGCAAGGGGGAGGGAGCGCGTCGTGCTACTCCGCCGCGTCGGCCCTGCCCGTGCCGGGCAGCCGCGCCTTCTGCCAGTCGCCCGGTGCCAGCACCTGGCTGACATGCAGGATTTCGATGCCCGTGATTTTGCCGTCGGCATCGACATCGTAGATGAACGGGCCGTCTTCGCGCGTTTCCGCCACCTTGCCGCGCCCTATGTAAATGTACACGGCATCGGCTTCGGGATCGTAGGTCATGTGGATCATGGTTTGCGCCTCGCGCCTCGGTCGGGCACGACTCTATCTCCCCCCTTGCGGGGGAGAAAGGATTTTCGAGGGGCTTGGCGGAGCAGGCTAGGCTGGCGCCCTGCCTTCTCCCCTTGTGGGAGAAGGTGGATCGGCGCTCTTGCGCCGAGACGGATGAGGGGTGCTCGGTGTAGCGCAAGGCTGGAACACCCCTCATCCGCCTGAGCTTCGCTCAGGCACCTTCTCCCACAGGGGGAGAAGGGAGAGGCGTCGCGCGCTGCCGCAGCGACCCCACCCGGCTCGCTATGCGAGCCACCCTCCCCCGGTGGGGGAGGGAGCAGGTCGCGTCAGTTGTCGCCCATTTTCAAGGCCTCAATAAAGGCCGTCTGGGGGATGTCGACCTTGCCGAACTGGCGCATGCGCTTCTTGCCCTCTTTCTGCTTGTCGAGGAGCTTGCGCTTGCGCGAGACGTCGCCACCGTAGCATTTTGCCGTGACGTCCTTGCGCAGCGCCGAGATGGTCTCGCGGGCGATGACCTTGCCGCCGATGGCAGCCTGGATCGGGATCTTGAAGAGGTGGTTGGGGATCAGCTCCTTCAGCTTCTCGCACATGACGCGGCCGCGCTTTTCGGCGGCGGTGCGGTGGACCAGCATGGAGAGCGCGTCGACCGGCTCCTCGTTGACCAGGATCGACATTTTCACCAGGTCGCCCTCGCGGTAGTCGGTGAGGTGGTAGTCGAAGGAGGCGTAGCCCTTGGAGATCGACTTCAGACGGTCGTAGAAGTCGAAGACGACCTCGTTCAGCGGCAGGTCGTATTGCAGCATGGCGCGCTTGCCGACATAGGACAGGTCGACCTGGATGCCGCGGCGGTCCTGGCAAAGCTTCAGGATCGAGCCGAGATAGTCGTCGGGCGTCAGGATCGTGGCGCGGATCCACGGCTCCTCGATGGCGAGGATCTGCATGACGTCGGGCATGTCGGCCGGATTGTGCAGCTCCTTCTGGCTGCCGTCGCGCAGGTTCAGGCGGTAGACGACGGACGGCGCGGTGGCGATGAGGTCGAGGTTGAACTCGCGCTCCAGCCGCTCCTGGATGATTTCGAGGTGAAGCAGGCCCAAAAAGCCGCAGCGGAAGCCGAAGCCGAGAGCGGCGGACGTTTCCATCTCGTAGGAGAACGAGGCGTCGTTGAGGCGCAGCTTGCCCATGGCGGCGCGCAGTTCCTCGAACTCGGCCGCGTCGACCGGGAACAGGCCGCAGAAGACGACGGGCTGCGCCGGCTTGAAGCCGGGCAGCGCCTGCGCGGTCGGGCGCTTGTCCTCGGTGATGGTGTCGCCGACGCGCGTGTCGGCGACTTCCTTGATGGAGCCGGTGAAGAAGCCGAGTTCGCCGGGGCCGAGTTCGTCGACGGTGAGCATCTTGGGCGTGAAGACGCCGGTGCGCTCGACGAGATACTTTGCGTCGGCCTCCATCATGCGGATGGTCTGGCCCTTCTTCAGGCGCCCGTCGATGACGCGCACCAGCACGATGACGCCGAGATAGGTGTCGTACCAAGAGTCGACCAGCATGGCCTTGAGCGGGGCGTCGATGTCGCCCTCGCGCGGCGGCGGCAGCTGGTGGACGATGGCCTCCAGCACCTCGGGGATGCCGATGCCGGATTTTGCCGAGATGAGCACGGCATTCGACGCGTCGAGGCCGATGACTTCCTCGACCTGCTCGCGGATGCGCTCGGGCTCGGCGGCGGGAAGGTCGATCTTGTTCAGCACCACGACGATCTCGTGGTTGGCGTCGATGGCCTGGTAGACGTTCGCCAGCGTCTGCGCCTCGACGCCCTGCGACGCGTCGACGACGAGGAGCGAGCCCTCGCAGGCGCGCAAGCTACGCGAGACCTCGTAGGCGAAGTCGACATGGCCGGGCGTGTCGATCAGGTTGAGGATGTAGTCCTCGCCATTGTTGGCGCGGTAGTTGAGGCGCACGGTCTGCGCCTTGATGGTGATGCCGCGCTCCTTCTCGATGTCCATGTTGTCGAGGACCTGCTCGGTCATCTCGCGCGCCTCCAGCCCGCCGGTGGACTGGATCAGCCGGTCGGCAAGCGTGGACTTGCCATGGTCGATATGGGCGACGATGGAGAAATTGCGGATGTGGGACAGAGGTGTGGTCATGCGCGCGTGTTAGCCGTTCGGCGGGCGCAGGACAAGCCGTCGGACGCGGGGCGCGGCACGAGCTGGTTCGGCACGCTCGGGACGAGCCGACGGACGCGGCGCGAAGGCAGCGCGTGGCAGCCGACGGCATCGCTGGCGGTGCGGCAGCCGGAGAGGACTACACGCTGCGCGAAATGCCGCCGTCGATGCGGATGTTCTGGCCGGTGATGTAGCTGGCCTTGTCGGAAGCGAGGAAGGCGATGAGTTCGGAGACTTCGGCGGCGCGGCCGTAGCGGCCCATCGGGACGCTGTCGCGGCGCTCGCCGGTTTCCGGCAGCGAGTCGATCCAGCCCGGCAGGACGTTGTTCATGCGCACATTGTGCGGGGCGAACTGGTCGGCGAAAATCTTGGTGTAGGAGGCGAGGCCGGCGCGCGCCACGGCCGAGGTGGGAAACATGGCGCTCGGCTCAAAAGCCCAGGCCGTGGAGATGTTGACGATGGAGCCCGACTTCTGCGCCTGCATGATGGGCGTGACCAGGCGCGCCACGCGCACGACATTCATGAAATAGATGTCGAGGCCGGCCTGCCAGTCCTCGTCGGTGAGGTCGAGGATCGGCTTGCGCGGACCGTGGCCGGCGCTGTTGACGGCCGCGTCGATGCGGCCCCATTTTTCCATCGTCGCGTCGACGAGGCGCTTCAGATCGTCGTTGGAGCGGTTGGAGCCGGTGACGCCGATTCCGCCGAGCTTTTCGGCCAGCGCCTCGCCCTTGCCGGACGAAGACAGGATCGCAACCTGGAAACCATCTTCGGCGAGTTTTCGCGCCGCGTCGGCGCCCATGCCGCTGCCGCCCGCCGTGATGATCGCGACCTTCTCAGCCATTTTATGCTCCATTGCATTTGCGACGTTCATAGACCGCTCTGGAGACGGCGCAAAGTGGCCCGGCCGAACTTGGCGGACTCGGCAGCCTTCAGGCACCCCCACCCCTTACCCCTCCCCACAAGGGGGAGGGAGTCGTCAGCGTGGCTTTGCATCCTCAATCCATCGCGCAAAGTGCTTCAGTTGCTTCCCCTTGACGTGCGACTGCGTTTCGGGGGACATCGCCGCGCAAGCGCCGCCCGCATTTTTGCGCGCGCCATGGGGGACATCGGATGAGCCTGTCGGGATTTCTGCAGCTGGGCGCCTCGACGATGATCTTCCTTCTCGCGGCGACGGTGGCCAAGCAGTGGGCGCTGGCGCCGACGCTGGGCAAGCTGCTGCTGACGCTTCTGCTCTATTCGGCCGGCAATCTGATCATGCTGCGCCTGGTGCGCGAATTCGGCATGGCGTCGGCTTTCAGCCTCTCGGCGGTGATCCAGCTGGTGGCGGTCAACGTGATCGCGCTCGCATGGTTCGGCGAGCGGCTCAACGTGCTGCAGTCGGGCGGCGTCGTGCTGGCGATCGTGGCCGTCGGGCTGATCACGTTTGGACCTGCGATCGGCGGGCGGTAGGGGGCAGAGAAGCCGTTTCCTCGTCCCCCACAATATGCGATACTGGTTTCATGACGATGCAGTCGAAACCCCTGACCCAGGCGGAAGCAGTCAATCCCCTCCCCGAGGAGCCGGCCGATGATGTCCGGCTATGGCAGGCGGAGAAGATCCGTTCCGGCCTTAAGGCCGCCGACGAAGGACGCTTCGCTTCGCCCGAAGCCGTGCGCGCCATGATCGCCAAATTCGTTCCGAATGGATGAGATCGTCTGGACCGACGATGCACTCCAGGACCTAGGCGAAATCGGCTCCTACATCGCCCTCGACAGCCCCAAGGCCGCCGAGACCGTCGTGAGGCGGATTGTGGAAACTGTGTCGGCACTCGCCTTTTATCCCAGGCTCGGCCGCGTCGGGCGCGATGCGACCACTCGTGAGATGGTGGTGCATGGCACGCCCTATGTCGCGGTCTATCGACTGCGAGAGCGCATCGAGATCATCACGATCTTTCATGCCGCGCGAAAGTGGCCGGAGCGCTTCGAATAGAGCCGGCCCCTCCAATCGGAGGAGAGGCCGGGTTGCTGGTCGTCACACGCCGATCTTGCCGCCGCCCTGCTTGGTGATGGCGACGACGGCGGGACGCATCGGCATGTCGTCCTTGAAGTCGGGCCAGCGCGTCGACGGATCCTCGTAGTAGGAGGGGCGACCGAAGGGCGCCCAGTTCTCGCCCTCGTCGCCAGGATGCTGCACGGCCACGAAGACGGTCGCATCGTCCGGCGTGAAGACCGGGCCGCACAGTTCCGCCCCAACGGGGACGCGGTAGAACAGCTTCGAGGTCGCCCGTGCCTCGCCTTCCGTATCGACTGCCCAGAGGCCGTCGGTGCGGCCGGTTTCTTTGGGTCCGTTGCCGTCGGTCGAGACCCAGAGGCGGCCCGCGGCGTCGATGGCGCAGTTGTCGGGCATGCCGAACCAGCCATTGACCGTGGTGGAGGTGGAGAAGGACGCGCCGACCTCGGCCACCGAGGGATCGCCGCATTTCAGGAGGATTTCCCAGGTGCCCCTGGTCGCGGTGAAGTCGCCGCCATCCTCGGCTATCTCGATGATGTGGCCGAAGGCGTTCTCCGCGCGCGGATTGGCGGCGTCGACCGCGTCGGCCTTGCGACGGGTGTTGTTGGTCAGCATGACATAGACCTTGCCAGTGGCGCCGTTGGGCTGGATGTCCTCGGGCCGGTCCATCTTGGTGGCGCCCAGAAGGTCGGCGGCGCGGCGCGTCTCGATCAAAACGTCGGCCTGGCTGGCAAAGCCGTTCTCGGCGGTCAGCGGACCCTGGCCGTGGATGATCGGCATCCATTCGAGCGTGCCGTCCTCGGCGAACTTCGCCACGTAGAGCGTGCCGGAATCGAGCAGGTCCATGTTGGCCGCGCGATCGTCCGGGTTGACCGTGCCTTCGGTGACGAACTTGTAGACGTAGTCGAAACGCTCGTCGTCGCCCTGATAGAAGACCGCCTTGCCGTTGGCCGCGACGATCGACTCGGCGCCCTCATGCTTGAAGCGGCCGAGCGCGGTGCGCTTCCTCGGCACGGAGTTGGGGTCCATCGGGTCGATCTCGACCATCCAGCCGAAGCGGTTGCCTTCGTTCGGCTCCTTCGAGACGTCGAAGCGGTCATGGTAGTTGCCCCAGTCGTACCAGCCGCCCGGCATGCCGAGACGCTTGTAGTTGGCCGCCTCGGGATGGTCGGCCGGCAGTTCGCCCATGAAGTAGCCGTGGAAATTCTCCTCGCCGGAGACGATCGTGCCCCAGGGGGTCGTGCCGCCGGCGCAATTGTTGAGCGTGCCCAGCACCTTGGTGCCGGTCGCATCGGCCGATGTCTTGAGCCTGTCGCTGCCGGCTGCCGGACCGGTCATCAGCATTTCCGTAGAGCCGGTGATGCGGCGATTGTAGGGGCTGTCGACCTTCATCGTCCACTTGCCGTCCTGCCTGGCCGTTTCGATGACCGACATGCCGTGGGCGGCCAGTTCGACATCGACGAGTTCCCTGGACAGGGTCGGGACATCGGCAACTTTCTTGCCGTCCTTCTCGACGATCTGCACGACGCCGGGGAACATCAGATGGGAGTTGGTGTATTCGTGGTTGACGACGAGCAGCCCGCGCTCGGCTGACCCTTCGAGCGGAACGAAGCCGACATAGTCGTTGTTGTAGCCGAACTGCCGCGACTGCGCCTCGGCAGTCTGATTCAGCGGGTCGAAGGCGGGCGCGTCGGCGAAGATCGGGTCACCCCAGCGGATGAGCACGTCGGCATCGTAGCCGGCAGCAACGTGGTGGTCGGCATCGACGCCCGCCTCGACTTCGTCGAAGGCAAATGCCGAGCCGGTGGCGGCGCGGGCATTGTCGGCCGTGATCAGCGCGATCGGGCTGACGGTGGCGGCAATGGCGGTGACGGCGAGCGAGCCTTTCAGGAAACCACGGCGCGAGAAGCGCGCGGCGATCAGTTCGCCCATGGTCGGGTTGTCGCTGGAGTTCTGCCCGGGGCCGTCATTGGCCTCCATCTGGCTGGTGCGGAAGGGATTCTGTGGCGGGAGATGCTGGTTCATGGCGTCGACCTCTGGCTTGGGGGTGGCTGGATGGGTGACTCGGCCGACACCTATGGCTGGCAGGTTACAGCCACATGACAGCAGGCGCGCCGACGGGTTGCCTCCGGGGCACGGGCGCCATACCTGTCGGGGCTGTTGCGCCACGTCGGCGTTGCCGAAAAATGGAAAGGCCGCGAGTTGAGAGACAGGATTGCCCTGCTCGGCAAGGTGGAGTTTCCCATCCTGCTCGCCTGCGTGATCCTGGCGGGCGGGCTTTACGGCTTTGTCGAGATGACTGAGGTGGCGCGCGGCGCAACGCCGCATGCCTTCGACACGGCGATCCTGCTGGCGTTTCGCGTCGCCGGCGATCCCTCGACGCCAATCGGCCCGGCATGGCTGCACGAGGCGGTGCGCGACGTCACCGCGCTGGGCAGCGTGAGCGTGCTGATGTTTCTCTGCGCAGCCGTGTTCTTCTACCTTCTGATCACGCGGAAGCCTGCCGCAGCCGTGTTCGTCTTCCTGGCCGTGGCGGGTGGTCAGGTGCTGTCGAGCCTGCTCAAGCTCGGCCTCGACCGGCCCCGTCCAGACCTCGTGCCGCACCTGACCGAAGTCTTCACGCTGAGCTTTCCCAGTGGCCACGCCATGCTGTCGGCGGTGACCTACCTGACGCTCGGCGCGCTGATGGCCCAGGTGTCTCCCGGCCGGGCGACGAAGATCTATGTGCTCTTCGTCGCCTTCCTGGCGACCGTCCTGGTCGGCGCCAGCCGGGTCTATCTCGGCGTGCACTGGCCCTCCGACGTGCTGGCCGGCTGGTGCGCCGGCGCGGCCTGGGCGATGCTGTGCTGGCTCGCGGCGCAGTGGGTGCTGCGGCGCGGCGGCAAGGGCGAGACGACCGGCGCCTGACGGTCCGCGGGATCAGAACCGCCAAGGATTACAGTGACGGGAAGACCGGCGCTGCGGTGCCGGGCGCCGGATCGCGTTTGCGCGGCGTGCAACGGGTAATCCCGGCCATGATGCGCTTTGGTCGGGCAATACTCATTGCTCATACATGACTATGCATGTATGGTGCGCCGATATTGCCTCGTCAGGAGCGGCTGCCATGATCACCGCACAGCAGATGCGCGCCGCCCGCGCGCTTGCCGGAATCGACCAGAAGGTGCTGGCCGAGCGCGCCGGCATCTCGCTGCCCACCATCCAGCGCATGGAGGCGAGTGACGGCGTGGTGCGCGGCGTGGTGGATTCGCTGGTCAAGGTGATCGCGGCGCTGGACTCGTTCGGCGTCGAACTGATCGGCGAGGACCAGCCGAGCGAAAGGGGCGGACGCGGCGTGCGGCTGCGACGACCACCCACCGACGACAGGACCGGCTGACCCCCGGGGCATATCGCAACCGCTGGAAATATCATCGCCATGTCTGCTTCCAGATCCGCAAAGCCCGCAAAGCCGAGTTTTGCCGAACTGTTCACCCCCAAGCTGGTGACCGTGCTGCGCGAGGGCTATGGCCTGGCGCAGTTCAAGGCCGACGCCATTGCCGGGCTGACGGTGGCGATCGTCGCGTTGCCGCTGTCGATGGCGATCGCGATCGCGTCGGGCCTGTCGCCGGACAAGGGGCTGTTTACCGCCATCGTCGCCGGTTTCCTGATCTCGGCGCTTGGCGGCAGCCGGTTCCAGGTCGGCGGGCCGGCCGGCGCCTTCATCGTGCTGGTGGCGGCGACGGTCGAGCGGCACGGCGTCGACGGCCTGCTGCTCGCCACCATGATGGCCGGCGTGTTCCTGCTCGCCATCGGCTATCTCAGGATCGGCACCTACATAAAGTTCATCCCCTACCCCGTCACCGTCGGCTTCACGGCGGGCATCGGCGTCATAATCTTCGCCAGCCAGATCAGCGAGCTGTTCGGCCTGACGCTGCCGGGCAAGGAGCCGGGCGCGATCCTGCCCAAGCTGGAGGCCCTGTGGCAGGCAAGCGGCACGATCAGCCCATCGGCGACCGCCATGGCGGTGCTGACCGTCGTCACCATTGTCGGGCTGAAAAAACTCCGGCCGGGCTGGCCCGGGATGCTGGCCGCCGTTGCGCTGGCGGCAATCATCTGCGCGGTGTTTTCGCTGCCGGTGGAGACGATCGCGACGCGCTTCGGCGGCATTCCGCGCACGCTGCCGCTGCCCGCGCTGCCTACGATCAGCCTCGAGCGCATGCAGGCCGTGCTGCCCGACGCGATTTCCTTCGCATTGCTCGGCGCCATCGAATCGCTGCTCTCGGCGGTGGTGGCCGACGGCATGACGGGCCGGCGGCACCGCTCCAACTGCGAACTGGTGGCGCAGGGTTTTGGCAATATCGGCGCCGCGTTGTTCGGCGGCATGGTGGCGACCGGCACGATCGCGCGCACCGCGACGAATGTGCGGGCCGGCGCGCATGGGCCGGTGGCGGGCATCATGCACTCCGTCTTCATCCTGATGTTCATGCTGATCGCCGCGCCGCTGGCCGGCTACATCCCGCTCGCGGCGCTGGCCGGCGTGCTGGCGGTGGTGGCGTGGAACATGATCGAGCGCGATGCGGTGCGCGCGCTGTTCCGCTCGTCCTGGGGCGACGCGCTGGTGCTGTCGGTGACATTCCTGCTCGTCGTGTTCCGCGACCTGACCGAGGGCATCGTGATCGGCTTCCTGCTGGGATCGGTGCTGTTCATCGACCGCATGGCCAAATCCATCGCAGTGAGCACCAACACGCCTGTTTCGGGCGACGACGTGGCGGACGGCAGCGGCGACCGGACCGCCTACGACGCCAGCCAGACGAGCGACCCCGACATCGTGGTCTACCGCATTTCCGGCGCCTTCTTCTTCGGCGCCGCCTCGACGGTGGGCGCCGTGCTCGACCGCATCGCCGACCAGCGCAAGAGCTTCGTGCTCGACTGCACGGGCGTGCCCTTCCTGGATTCGACGGGGGCCAATGTGCTGGAGGGCGCGGCGCGCAAGGCCGCCAAGGCCGGCGTGCATTTCTTCATCACCGGTGCCTCGCCGCAGGTCAGACGCATGCTGTTTGCGCACGGCATAAAGCCGCCGCATGTGCGCTATGCCGCGACGATCGCGGATGCGCTGGAAGAAGCGCGCGGCGGGGCGAATGCCGAAGCGCCGAGCGTCGGCGAAAAGGCAGTCTGAGACTACTTGGCGCTGGCCATGGCGGGGCCGACGCCGAACAGCGCGCTGGCGAGCGCGGTTTCGGCGACGACCCGGTCTGCCTTGGCGGCCGCGGTCCGACTGTCGGCGGCCTCGGCAGCGTCGCGCCCTGCAAGTGCGATCGATTCGTCGCGGGCGGGAAGGAATTTCCAGCCGACGACCCGCACGTTGCGGCGGCTCTCCGGCACATTCTGGGGTTCGACGCCGATGGCGACGATGTTAGCCGGAAGCGGCGCGGGCGCCGTTGCTTCCCGAACCGGCTGCGGGCGTGGCTGCGGGATCGGGGCGACATCCGGGGTGGTGCCGAAGGCCGAGGCGGTCGCGATTCCCGACAGAAGCAGCGGCAAAGCGATGAGCGTCGTCGTCAGAAATTTGGCCATGATATCCCTCCCAAGGTCGATGAGGACCGTGGATCGATTGGTCTGCTGGTTTTGGTGCTGTTCTGCTGCCGGAAAAATGGCCGCGGCGACGAAAGGTTCCGCAGTCACCAAAAGCCGGTCGCTGACCCTGAGTCAGGGTCTTCCATCAGGCGCGACCGCTCCCGGGCGCCCCATCGGCGGCCACCTGGTCGCCCCAGGTGACGCCCTTGTAGTCGAAGCCGTATTCCAGCGTCGGCTTGACGATCTCGAAATAGGGCGACAGGTCGAAATCGCGCGGCGTGTAGAGCGAGTGATGCCTTATGTGCAGGATCTCCTGGCGCGAATAGGTCGACTGCGCCGACGCCCTGCCCGGCGCGCGCGTCACTTCCGGCAGGATGGGGTAGCGGATCAGGCCATAGGCCTCGGCGATCATGGTCGAGCAGATGGCGCGCGTCGGATCGCCAGAGCCGAAGGCGATCATGCGACGCCGCCACCTGACGGGAACGGGCGGCGTCGGCAGGAAATAGCGTGCCATGTCGATGATGTTCTTGAGGTCGTAGCGGGTGCCGAGGCGCGCCGTCATGAAGGCGACCACCGTGTCGCGGTCTTCCGGCGTGAGGCCCCGGGCGCGGCAGATGCGCGTGTTGTAGGTGCGGTATTTCGACAGTGGCACGGCGATGCAGCCGTCGCCGAGATTGACCTCGACCAGGCGGGCGCGTTCCGACCCGTCGGCTGGCGCCGGCAGCGCGTCGCCGACATAGAGCGCCGCATGCGACCAGGTCGACTGGGTGAGATACTTTATCGCCGCCGAGATGCGCTGGTTGCCCTCGACGAGCAGGATGTCGCCCGGTTCCAGCACGCGGCGCAGCGTGTCCGGATCGGAAGGTGTGTAGGGCTCGTAGCCGGAGGATTCCTGCTCGAGCCAGCCCGCGGTCCATTCTCCGAAGCGGTCGAGCAGCGTGGCGGCCTGTTGTGACATGCGAGAACTCCCTCCCATGAGTATGGGGGAGCGCGGGCGGAAGGTGAAGAGCGGGCGGCGCGGGCGCCACCCTCTATGGAAGGGCGAAGTCGCCCATGCAGTCGTCATCCTAGGGCGGAGCCAAGCGCAGCGCGGCGCAGACCCTAGGATCCATGCCGTGAAGCTGGTGAGGTGCGCGGCCCGACAGGCACGTCTTTGCCTTGTCGCGGCGTTGGCCGCCGGTTCTGCACCGCTTCGACCCGTCGGTGATGTCACGGCATGGATCCTAGGGTCTCCGCGACGGCCTTCGGCCTGCTCCGCCCTAGGATGACGAAGCGGGTGGGGGGGTGCCGCTAGCCTTCGACGTTCGCGACGCGCTGGAACAGCCCTGCCACCCTCAACGTGGGTAGGGGGTCGCGGACGTGGTTCGTCCGGGACCGTCGCACCAGCGGGAGTTCAGCATTGACTTTAATCATTCGATTGATTAAAAAATAGCGATGATCGACAAGCTATCCAGACCGCCCTCGCCTCCGGCACCCCCCTCGCCTGCCGAGCAGACCCGCGCGGCGCTGGTGCATGCGGCTTTGCGGCTGTTCGGGCGGCAGGGATTTGACGGGACGTCGACGCGCGAGATCGCGTCGGCTGCCAAGGCGAATATCGGCTCCATCGCCTATCACTTCGGCGGCAAGGAGGGGCTGCGGATGGCGGCCGCCGACCACATCGTGCAGACCATCCAGGGGATAGCGGGGCCGGCGATCGGCGCGCTCGACCAGGCCGCAGCCGCCGGCATGACGCCGGAGGCCGCGCGCGCGCAGCTCGGCGCGGCGGTGGAGCGCATGGTGGGCTTCATCGTGGCGTCGCCGCAGGCCGGCGAGATCGTGCAGTTCGTGCTGCGCGAGATGTCGCAGCCGACCGCGGCGCTCGACCGCATCTATGCCGGCGTGTTCGAGCCGATGCACAGACGGCTCTGCGTGATCTGGGAGGCCGCCACCGGCGAGGACGCCGAGAGCGAGACAACGCGGCTTACCGTCTTCACGCTGATCGGCCAGGTCGTCTATTTCCGCATCGGCCGGGAGGCGGTGATGCGCCGGATGGGCTGGAGCGCGATCGGCCCGGCCGAGGCCACGAAGGTCTCGGCGGTCGCCAAGGGCAATCTGGAGGCGATCCTGACCGCCCGCAAAGGGACAAGGACATGAGCTTTCTCTGCGCCATTCCCATCCTGTCGTCGCTGCTTGCCGCATGCGGTGCGCCCGCGCCGCTCGCCGTCGGCTATGTCGAGGGCGACTATGTGCTGCTCGCGCCGATCGAGGTGGCGACGGTGGAAACGGTGTCGGTGCGGCGCGGCGACCGGGTCTATCCAGGCGCCACGCTGGCCACGCTGGAGAGCCGTGACGCACGGCTCGCGGTGGCCGAGGCGGAGGCTTTCGTGTCGCAGGCCGAGGCGCAGCTGGCCGATTTGAAGCTCGGTCGGCGGCCCGAAGAAATCGCCGTGCTGGAGGCGACCCTGACCTCGGCCCGGGCGCAGGCGGACGAGGCGAACCGGGTTCGCGAGCGCACGCAGGACCTGTTCACGCGCGGCATCGCCACCCAGGCGCAGCTCGACGAGGCCAGCACGCGGGTGGCGGTCGCCAATGCGGCGATCGGCCAGGCGGAGGCCAATCTCGCGGTGGCGGCGCTGCCGGCGCGGGCCGAGACGATCAAGGCGGCACAGAACCTGGTGCAGCAGGCGCGGTCCAAGCGCGACCAGGCGAGCTGGCGGCTCGGCAAGCGCGAGATCCGCTCACCGTCGCCCGGCCGCGTCGACGACGTGATCCGCACGCCGGGCGACACTGCGGGGCCGTCGGCGCCGGTCATCTCGGTGCTGCCCGACGGCGCCGTCAAGCTGAAGGTCTTCGTGCCCGAAGCAGCGTTCTCGTCGATCGCGATGGGGAGCGAACTCGCGGTGCGCTGCGACGGCTGTCCCGCCGGCCTGACGGCCCGCGTCAGCTACGTGTCGCCCGACCCGGAATTCACGCCGCCTGTGATCTACTCGCTCGAGACGCGCCAGAAGCTGGTCTACCTCGTCGAGGCGCGTCCCGATGGCGACGCGTCGATGCTGCAGCCGGGGCAGATCGTGGATGTGGAGCTGAAGAGGTAGGGCAGTCGGCAGTCGGCAGTCGGCAGTCGGCAGTCGGCAGTCGGCAGTCGGCAGTCGGCAGTCGGAGGGGATCGGTTTGTAGTGGAACGTCAACTGATTTGTACCGCGCCCAAGACAACAAGTTGCTCAGTACTTTGTGCCTCTTTTCGACTGCCAACTGCCGATTGCCGACTGCCGAAGCTTCGCTCACGGACAACCCAATGACCGCTGCCATCTCCGTCCAGAACCTGGTCAAGCGCTTCGGGACCAAGACGGTCGTCGACAATGTCTCCATGGATGTCGCCGAGGGCGAGATCGTGGGGTTTCTCGGGCCGAACGGGTCGGGAAAGACGACGACGATCCGCATCATGTGCGGGCTTCTGACGCCGGATTCGGGCACGGGCATGGTGCTCGGCCACGATCTTTTGACCGACGGCCTGAAGATCAAGCGCGAGGTCGGCTACATGACGCAGAAATTCTCGTTCTACGAGGATCTGACGATCGCCGAAAACCTCGCCTTCGTCGCCCGGCTGTATGGGCTGAAGCCGCTCGGCGCGCATGTCGACCGGACGCTCGGCGAGCTCGGGCTGACGTCGCGGCGCAGCCAGCTTGCCGGCACGCTGTCGGGCGGCTGGAAGCAGCGGCTGGCGCTGGCCGCCTGCATCATGCACCGGCCGAAGCTGCTTTTGCTCGACGAGCCGACGGCGGGCGTCGACCCCAAGGCGCGGCGCGAATTCTGGGACGAGATCCACCGCCTGGCGCGCGGCGGGCTGACCGTGCTGGTGTCGACGCATTACATGGACGAGGCCGAGCGCTGCCACCGCATCAGCTACATCTCCTATGGAAGACTGCTCGCCACCGGCACGGTCGCCGACGTGGTGAAGAATGCGGGCCTCACGACCTTCGTCGTGGAGGGACCGCGGCTGGACGAGGTGTCGGCCGCTCTCGAGGGCCAGCCGGGCGTGGCGCAGGTGGCGCCCTTCGGCACGACGCTGCATGTGGTGGGGTCGGATGCCAGGGCGCTCAAGGCGTCGCTGGCGCCGATCAGGAAGCGCGCCGGTACGACGGTGACGCCGGGCGAGACCAGCCTGGAGGACGTGTTCATCCAGTTCATGGCGGGGTCGAAGGATAACATGGGATGAGGTGTTCATTCGACCGGATGGCCAAGGTCTTTCTCCTTCGCGCCCCCCTCTGCCTGCCGGCATCTCCCCCACGAGGGGGGAGATCAGGCACGTCATGGCTGCGGGCCGATCTTCCCCCTCGCGAGGGAGATCATGCTCGGCAAGCGCGGCGACTGGCTGATCTCCCCCCTCGCGGGGGAGATGTCCGCCCTTCGGCAAAGGGTCGGGAGGACAGAGGGGGGCGCCTTAGAGCGCAGATCCGCCCTGAGCAGCTGCCATGAACGCGGTCTTCTCGCCCGGCCGACTTCTTGCCATGCTGGTGAAGGAATTCATCCAGATGCGGCGCGACCGCATCACGTTTGCGATGATGCTCGGCGTGCCGCTGATGCAGCTGGTGCTGTTCGGCTTTGCCATCAACAATGACCCGAAGGGACTGCCGGCAGCGCTGGTGGCGACCAGCAACGATCATTACACGCGCGCCATCGTGTCGGCGCTGGAGACGACCGGCTACTACCGGTTCCGGCATGTTTCGGCGAGCGCGGCGGAGGCCGAGGCGCTGATGGCGAGCGGGGCGGTGTCGTTCGTGGTCACCATCCCGTCTGATTTCGCCAGGCGCGTGGCACGAAAAGACCATCCGCAGATCCTGATCGAGGCGGACGCGACCGATCCTTCCGTGGCGAGCGGCGCGATCTCGACGCTCGGAACCGTTGCCGCGCAGGCGCTCCTGCGCGAGCAGGGCATGCAGGCAGCGGCCGCCGAGGCCTCGGCTTCCGCGCTGCAGGTCGTCGTGCACCGGCGCTACAACCCGGAAGGCATCTCACAATACAACATCGTGCCCGGCCTGCTCGGCGTCATCCTGCAGATGACGCTGGTCATGATGACGTCGATTGCGCTGACGCGCGAGACGGAGCGCGGCACGATGGAAAACCTGCTCGCCATGCCGGCGAGCCCGGCAGAAATCATGCTGGGAAAGGTGCTGCCCTATCTGGTCGTGGGCGGCGTGCAGGTGGTCTTCGTGCTGACGGCGGCGAAGCTGATCTTCTCCGTGCCGTTCTTCGGCTCGCTGACGCTCCTGATGTCGGCGATCTTCGTCTTCGTGCTGGCGCTGGTGCTGCTCGGCTACACGATCTCGACGGTGGCGCGCACGCAGATGCAGGCGATGCAGCTGACCTTCTTCTTCTTCCTGCCGTCGCTGCTCTTGTCCGGCTTCATGTTTCCCTATCGCGGCATGCCGGACTGGGCGCAGGCGCTGGGCGAAATCTTTCCGCTGACGCATTTTCTGCGCATCACGCGGGCCGTGATGCTGAAGGGCGCGGACTTTCCGGCGATCGCCACGGAAGTGCTGGCGCTTGGCGTCTTCGTCGTGGTGTTTGCCGCCATGGCGCTGCTGCGCTTCCGCCGCACGCTGGATTGACGGTTCAGGCCAAGACCGTCCGGCCTCTCGTCGAGCGCCACAGCAGCAGCGTCATGACCGTGACGTTGAGCAGGTTCCAGGCGATGCCGTTCAGGAAGGCCGCGGCATAGGAGCCGGTGAGGTCGTAGATGAAGCCCGACATCCAGCCGCCGAGCGCCATGCCGAGGATGGTCGACATGATGACGATGCCGACGCGGCGACCCGCCTCGCGGGCGGGCATGTATTCGCGCACGATGATGGCGTAGCAGGGCACGATGCCGCCCTGCGAAAGGCCGAACACCAGCGACACGACATAGAGCGAGGCCAGCCCGTCGAAGGGGATGTAGAAGAGCAGCGACAGGCCTTGCAGGATAGATCCGATCAAGAGCGTCGGGATGCCGCCGATGCGGTCGGCGATGAAGCCGGACGCGAGCCGGCTGACGATGCCGCCCGCCAGCATAAGCGACAGCATTTCCGCGCCGCGCGCCACGCCGTAGCCGAGGTCGGCGCAATAGGCGACGATGTGGACCTGCGGCATCGACATGGCGACGCAGCAGGCGAGGCCAGCGACGACAAGCATGGCCTGGATGGTGCCCGGCGAGATGCCGATGTCGCGGATGGGGCGCGCGGCCGACACGGCGCCCGGCGCCTCGTGCGGCGGGCGGCGCCGCAGCAGAAGCGCCAGCGGAACCATGGTGACGAGGCAGAAGATGCCGATGCCGAGATAGGTGGTGCGCCAGCCCTCGCTGACCAGGAAATGCTTGATGACCAGCGGCCAGATGGCGCCGGCGATGTAGTTGCCGCAGGCGGCGGTCGCCACCGCGACGCCGCGCCGCCTGTCGAACCAGTGCGAGATGTCGGCGATCAGCGGGCCGAAACTGCAGGCCGAGCCGAAGCCGATGAGCAGGCCCTGGGCGGCCGCGAAAAGCGTGATCGAGCCGGACAGCGAGGCAAGCACGAAGCCGATCGCCAGCACCACCGACGAGATCAGCGCCGGCAGCATGAAGCCGGTGCGGTCGATGAAGCGGCCGATCAGCACGTTGCCGAAGGCAAAGCCCAGCATGGTCATGGTGTAGGGGATGGAGGCGTCGGCGCGGTCGACGCCGAACTCGGCCTGCACCTGCGGCAGCACCACGACGACCGCCCACATGCCCGCACCGCCGATGGTCGAGAAGACCAGCGAGATGCCGAGACGCGTCCAGGCATAGGCGCCGTCGAGGGCGTAGCGGTCCGGGAGGTGCGGGGCGGCGGTCATGGGACGGGCCTACAGGCCCGATGCGCGGGGGACAATTGGCCGGCCAATGCAATTGCGGATGTGGACTGATGGGGGGCTGGCGTTTTGAGGGGTTCGGCACGAGCAGCCGAGGATCGTGCACACTTTGGGGGACGGGTGCGGCTGCGGGGCGCTTGAGAACGCGGGCGCTTCATTCGGACCCCCACCCCTTACCCCTCCCCGCAAGGGGGAGGGGGGCGCCAGCGTCTCCGGGTCCCCTCCCCCTTGCGGGGAGGGGTAGGGGGTGGGGGTCGGTGATCGGGTGCGACGGCAGTCGGTCGGCGCGGCGTGGGTTGAGCCCGTTCGGAGCGCCCGTCGGCCAAGCTCGCGGCGTTCGTCGCTTCGATTGATCGGCTGCGCTGGGGGATCGTGCCTGGTCGGACCGCACCCCGGCCCTCCGCTAGGGCTCCGGGCGTTCGTCGCTTCGATCGACAAATCGTTGTCGATCGATCGGCTACGCCGACCGCTCCTCACCCCATCAACCCCATTGTCCGTTTTTCGGCGCCGGCCTTGCGCCAGGCGTTGAAGCGGTGGGTGGCGGCGGCGAAGGAGATTTTCATGGCGCGGGCGACCGAATAGCGGCTCTTGCCTTCGTCGAACAGGCGGTAGCAGCACTCGACGCCCTCCGGCGTCAGCTTGCCGTCGCAGGTCTTGTTGTGCGGACTGGCGGGGTCGAAGGTTTCCGTCTTCGTCTGCAGCATCCCCTTGAGGCGCTGCAGATCGGCCTCGATGGAGGCGACGAGGTCGAGGATGGGGGCGGGATCGAAGGCGGGGCTGGGCTGCTGCATGAAGCGATCCTTCTATAGGCTCATGTTCACCTATATAGGTGAAGGTTGCTGTAGATAAAAAGGGACCGGGTGCGATCTTTGGCGCATGGCTGATATCCGCCCCGTGCAAGGCTGCCGCATTGACGGTGGCGTGAGCGAGGAATAGTTTAGAATTATTCTAAACTGGAAGGCCATTGTCATGCTTTCGCGCGTCTTCGGCTTCGGCCGCCGCTCCTTCGATTCGCTTTCCGAACAGGAGGTGCTGGCGCTCGCCATCTCGTCGGAGGAGGACGATGGACGCATCTACCGCGCCTATGCCGACGGGCTGCAGGACCAGTATGCGCAGTCGGCGAAAGTCTTCGAGGAGATGGCCAAGGAGGAGGACCAGCATCGCCACGCGCTGATCGAGCTGCACCGGAAGCGGTTCGGCGAGCGCATCCCGCTCATCCGGCGCGAGCATGTGCGCGGCTATTACGAGCGCAAGCCCGACTGGCTGGTGCGGCCGCTCGGACTGGACAAGGTGCGCGCCCAGGCCGAGCAGATGGAGCATTCCGCGCGCCGCTTCTACGAGGAGGCAATGAAGCGCACGCAGGACGCGCCGACGCGCAAGCTGCTGGGCGACCTGGCGCTGGCGGAAACCGCGCATGAATCGCTGGCGCGACGGCTGGGGGAGAAACACCTGCCGCAGGACGTGAAGACGCAGGAGGCGGCCGACGAGCGGCGGCAGTTCATCCTGACCTATGTCCAGCCGGGCCTGGCCGGGCTGATGGATGGGTCGGTGTCGACGCTGGCGCCGATCTTTGCCGCGGCCTTCGCGACCGGCGACACCTGGCAGACCTTTTTGGTCGGCATGTCGGCGTCGGTCGGCGCCGGCATCTCGATGGGATTCACCGAGGCGGCGCATGACGACGGCAAGCTTTCGGGACGCGGCTCGCCTGTCGCTCGCGGCCTCGCGTCGGGCATCATGACGACGCTCGGCGGGCTGGGGCATGCCCTGCCCTATCTCATTCCGGATTTCTGGACCGCGACGACGATCGCGGCGCTGGTCGTGTTCGTGGAGCTGTGGGCGATCGCCTTCATCCAGAACCGCTACATGGAGACGCCTTTCCTGCGGGCGACGTTCCAGGTGGTGCTGGGCGGCGCGCTGGTGCTGGCGGCCGGCATATTGATCGGCAATGCCTGAACACGAAGCCGGGACCGGCGCGCTTACGCACCGGTCCCGCAAGGCAGGCTGCACAGGCCAGGCTGATCCACCCTGGCCGACGCGCCGTGCCTATTCGGCGGCCTGAAGGTTGATCGAGCCTTCGGCCATGGAGGTCAGCGCCTTGTCGGTGGCCTGCTCCTCCTTGAGGTTCTGCTGCAGGACGGCGGCGCAATCGTTGCGGCCGAGCTGCTTGGCCCATGCCATCAGCGTGCCGTAGCGCGTGATTTCATAGTGCTCGACGGCCTGGGCGGCCGCGATCAGTCCGGCGTCGAGGACCTGCTTGTCGGCGATGTCGCCGGCGAGTTCGTCGGCTTCCTCGAGAATGCCGTCAATGGCCGGGCAGCGCACCTGCTTGGCGGTGACGCCGTGCATCTCGAAGACTTCCTCGACACGGGCGATGTGGCCCGCGGTCTCGCGCAGATGCTTCTCGAAGCCGGCCTTCAGCTTGGGGTCGGTGGCCTTGTCGATCATCTTCGGCAGCGCCTTCTCGATCTGCTTTTCGGCGTAATAGATGTCGCGCAGCGTGTGCACGAAGAGGTCGTCGAGCGTTTCGATGTCCTTGGAAAAAAAGCCCATGATTGTCATCCTTCCTGTCTGTTTCTGGAACCGCGCGGGGGCCGGTCGAACCGGTGCCCGGCTGCGTCGTTCCGGGTGGGTAGCAACGCGACCCCCGGCGATGGGTTCCTGATTTTTCCGCAATTGATGGGCTGCACGGTCGAGCCCCGTTCGCCGCCGCATACGGACGCGACACGAGCGTGGCAGATCCGCAACAGTCGCGGAAATCATGCTGAAAGGCGTGAAAGAACCTGGAAAACAACGCATTTCAGCCACGAAGCGGCAGCGATCTGACGACAGATTAACATCACGTTCACGGACTATTCACGACCCTCGGCTATGATCCATCCCAATCGGAAGGGACATCCGAGGGACAGGGACAAGAAGAAGATGACGATCTGGACACAGCTCACAACGTGCGCCTTCGCGATCCGTGAATTCATCGCGCCAACCTACCGCCCCGAGCGGCACTACATGCGCGGCCCCGGCCCGGCATGTGCCCGCCGCCGCGGCATGGCGATGGACACGCGCGCCTCGTTTCAGTGATCCGCTTCACAGGCCGAAACAATGACGGGTTCGCCGGCGCCTTCGCCGATGACCGTGCAGCTGCCCTTAGCGCAGAGCAACCAGCCCTCGCCGGTCGCGCCTGACGCGGCGAGCACCAGCCTGTCCTGGCGCGGCAGCGCGGGTCTGTAGACCCACCAGCCATTTTTCAGCACGGCTCCCTCGGGCGGCTCCATGCCCGCTCCCGACCCCCTGATCCGGGCCTCGACGATTTCGAGGCCGGAGGCGGTCAGCTTCCAGTCCTCCTCCCAGCGTGTCCGTTCGACCGAATGGGTCCAGGCCAGTGTGAAGGCCGATACGGCGAGCGTCGTCAGCTTGCCGGCGGCCAGGATGCAGAGGCTCACGCAGCCGCACCCTGCGACGCGCGGCGAGACCACCAGTGGAGGCCGACCACCAGGGCGGCAAGCGCAAAGCCGATCTCGTCGGTCAGGGGCAGCGCCAGCACCAGGCTTGCGCCCGCAGCCAGCGCCAGCGCGCGCTGCCACACCGGCATCGGCCCGAGGAGATAGCCGACGACGGCCGCGCCCCAGAGGCCGATGGCCAGACAGGCCTTGAAGACGATGTAGGCGACCTCGACCGGATAGCCGAAACTCGCGGCCATCGGGCCTGCGTCCTGCAGCATCAGGGCAGGCGTGTAGACGGCCATGAAGGGCACGACGAAGCCGGCGGTCGCGAGCTTGACTGCCTGCAGCGAGATCTTCAGCCCCGACGTCTTGGCCATGGGTGCGGCGGCGAAGCAGGCGAGCGCCACCGGTGGCGTCAGGTCGGCCATGATGCCGAAATAGAAGACGAACATGTGGCTGACGAGAAGCGGCACGCCAAGCTCGAGCAGGGCCGGCCCGGCAAGCGACGAGGTGATGATGTAGTTCGGGATGGTGGGGATGCCCATGCCGAGCACGAGGCAGGTGAGCATCGTCAGGACCAGCGACAGGAACAGCGAGTCCTCGCCGACCCGGATGATCGCGCCGATAAAGGTGGACGCGATGCCGGTGAGCGTGAGCGTGCCGATGACGACGCCGACTATGGCGCAGGCGATGCCGACGGGGAGCGCATTCTTGGCGCCTTCGGCGAGCGAGTCGCGGCAGATGAGCAGGCTTGCGCGGCCGCCATTGATGAACAGGCAGGCGGCGATGAGCGCGCCTATGACCAAAGCGAGGATGTTGACGCCGAAGCGCATGAAGGCGGCGGCGGCGAGGCCGAGCGCGATCCAGAAGACGACGCGGAAGGCGTAGGGGCCGATCAGGGCGGCGAGCGGCGCGCCCAGGATCAGCACCACGACCAGGGCCAGACCCATGGTGCCGGCGAAGATCGGCGTGTAGCCGGCAAAGAGAAGGTAGACCAGCGCCGCGAGCGGCAGGACCAGCGGCCAGTGCTGGCGCACCGCGTTCCAGGGGTTGGGCAGAGTGGACCTGTCCATGCCGGAGAGGCCCTTCTTGCCGGCTTCCAGATAGACCATCCAGAAGCAGACGCCGAAATAGAGCATCGCCGGAATGATGGCGGCCTTGACCACGTCGGCATAGGGAACGTTGAGCGTTTCGGCCATGATGAAGGCGACAGCGCCCATGACCGGCGGCATGATCTGGCCGCCCATGGACGAGGTCGCCTCGACGCCGCCGGCAAAGGCGCCGGAATAGCCGAAGCGGCGCATCAGCGGGATGGTGAACTGGCCACTCGCCACGACATTGGCGACGCCGGAGCCGGAGATCGTGCCCATGAGCGCCGAAGACAGCACGCAGACCTGGGCCGGGCCGCCGCGCGTATGCCCGACGAGGCCGAGCGCGAAATCGTTGAAGAGCGCGATCATGCCGGCCTTTTCGAGGAAGGCGGCAAAGACGACGAAGATGAAGATGTAGGCCGCCGAGACGTAGATGGGCGTGCCGTAGATGCCCTCCGTGCCGAAGCCGAGATGCTCGATGATCTGGTCGTAGCCATAGCCCCGGTGGATGAAGGGGCCCGGCATGTACTGGCCGAAGAAGCAGTAGGCGAGGAAGATGCCCGCGATGACGGCGAGCGGCCATCCCATGATGCGGCGCGCGGCCTCGAAGACCAGCGCGATCATGACGCTGCCGGCGACGAGGTCGGCGGTGGTCAGGAAGCCGGTGCGCAAGAGGAGATCGTTGTAGAAGACCCAGTTGTAGATGCCGATAAGGAAGCCGGCGACGCCGAGCCCCCAGAGCACCAGCCTACCGCCAGTCGCGGACGCCTTGAGGTTGCCGACCAGCGCGAAGCCGAGAAGCAGGAGAAAGCCGACATGCATGGCCCGCACAACCTGGCTGGGCAGCGTGCCATAGGCGGCGGTGTAGAGCTGGAACAGCGAGAAGGCGACGGCGATCGAGAAGGCCGCGGTGCCCCAGCGGCCTTCTCCCCAGCCCTGCGGCAGGCCCTCGGTGGGAACTTCGTCTGTCCGCGCCTGCGGGATGATCGGACCTTGGGCGTTAGTGGCGGTCATGCGTTCTTCCGAAACAGTGTGCCTCGACGGAGCAGTGCCAGACCGCAGGCACGGGGCTCCACGGCGCCCCCCTCTGGCCTGCCGGCCATCTCCCCCACACGGGGGGAGATCACCCGGCGGGGCGACCTTCGCCAACCTTCAACATCGCCGGAAAAACTGACAAGCCGACGCTGCCGATCTCCCCCCTTGTGGGGGAGATGGCCGGCAGGCCAGAGGGGGGCAACGGAGAGCACTGCCTTACGCTGGCATCCCCCTACTTCAGGATGCCGGCTTCCTTGTAATAGCGCTCGGCGCCCGGATGCAGCGCCACCGGCATGCCATCGAGCGCCTTGGCGGAATCGATCGCCTTGGCTGCCGCGTGCGCCGCCGTGAGCCTGTCTAGGCTCTCGAAGAGCAGCTTCGTCATCTGGTAGGCGGTCTCGTCCGAGACGCCGCTGTGGGTTACGAGGTAGTTGCCGACCGCCGCCGTCGCGACGTCTTCCGCCTGGCCGTCATAGGTGCCGGCCGGGATGGTCACGGCGACATAGGGCGCGCCGATCTTTGCCACGTCGGCGGCAGGCACGGCCACGACATTGATGGGCAGCGAGGTCGACAGGTCGCGGATCGATGCCACGCCGAGGCCCGCCGACTGCAAGGTCGCGTCGAGCTGGCGGTTCTTGATCAGTTCGACGGATTCGGCGAAGGGCAGATACTCGACCTTGCCGAGATCCTCGTAGGTCATGCCGGCGGCCTTGAAGATGGCGCGCGCGTTGAGTTCCGTGCCGGAGGCCGGCGCGCCCACCGACAGGCTCTTGCCCTTGAGGTCGGCCAGCGTCTTGATGCCGGATTCCTGCGACGCGACGATCTGGATATAGTTGGGATAGATGCCGGCAATGCCGCGCAGCTTGTCGAGGGGGCCGGGGAAGCCGGCCTCGGTGTTGCCTTCCGCCGCGAGCAGGACGGAGTCGCCCAGCGCGAAGGCGATCTCGCCCTTGCCCTGCTGCAGGAGGTTGAGGTTTTCGACCGAGGCCTTGGTGGCCTGGACCTGGGTGCGCGCACCTTCGATCTTCTCGCCGTAGATTTCAGACAGCGCGACGCCGAGCGGATAGTAGACGCCCGACGTGCCGCCCGTCAGCACGTTGATGAACTCCTGCGCGCGGGCCGGCACGCTGGCCAGGGCCAGCGACAGAGCGACGGCGCCGATGACGGTTCGGGTCGTGAAATTGTACATGCGATCTTCTCCCTTTGCTTTCGCGCGATGCGACGGCCGCCCCCCAACGGCAAGCCTCGGTTTTAGACGCATGATCGGCGATGACAAAGGAATAATTCCTGCAGAGCCGGCGGCCCCCTGCCCCGCAGGCTCACCACATGCGGTGGGAGGCGTTGAGTTTTGCGATGACCGGCAGTGCCTTGAGGCGCTCGGCATGAGCGACGATGCTCTGCCATTCCGGGCGTGGTCGTTCTCCGACCGGGTGCCAGTGCGCCAGCATCATCAGGTAGACATCGGCGATCGAGAGCGTATCGCCGACCAGGAAGTCGCGGCCCGCGAGCCAGCGCTCGATGATGGCGAAGCACCCATCCATTTCGTCGAGGGCGGCCGCCTTGACGCCCTCGATGCCCGCCGGATCGGCCGTGTAGCGCTCGGCGTAGAAATAGCGCAGGTCGGCGGCATAGATGGAAGAAGACATGAAGACCATCCAGCGCAGGAAATCCGGCCTTTCGGGCGCCCTTGTGTCGGGCGAAAGGCCGGATGACGGATGGAGATCGGCGATCAGAATGCAGATCGCGGCCGATTCCGTCATGGTGCGGCCATCGGGCAAGGTGAGCGCCGGCACCTGGCCGAGCGGGCTGATGGCGCGGAAGGCGTCGTCGACGGCGTCCTTTTCGACATTGATCAGCGTGAAGGGCACGCCGGCCATGATGAGTGCAGCCTCGACGGCGAAGCCACCGGTGCCCGGTCGGCTGTAGAGCGTGTACATGAGAGTTCCCCCGCGTTTCGCCGAGAGAGCATCACGATCACGGCCCTGCCGTCAACGGCAGGGGGGACGCTTGCAATGGGCCAGAAGCCGCCAAACCCGGCACGAGGCGGGCGGGCAGAGGATCAGGCGCCGAGGCCGTCGAACAGGATCGTGGAGAGGTAGCGTTCGGCGAAGGACGGGATGATCACGACCATGGTCTTGCCGGCGTTCTCAGGGCGCGAGCCGACGACGACGGCGGCCTGGAGCGCGGCACCGGAGGAAATGCCGACCGGAACACCTTCAAGACGGGCGACGAGACGGGCATTGGCGACCGACTCCTCGTTGGAGACTTTGACGATCTCGTCATAGACCGACGTGTCGAGGATCTTTGGCGCAAAGCCGGCGCCGATGCCCTGGATCTTGTGCGGGCCGGGCTGGCCGCCGGATAGGACCGGCGAAGCCTCGGGCTCGACGGCCACGATGTGGACGCCGGGTTTGCGCGCCTTCAGCACCTGGCCGACGCCGGTGATGGTGCCGCCGGTACCGATGCCGGCGACGAAGATGTCGATCTCGCCAGACGTGTCGTTCCAGATTTCCTCGGCCGTGGTCTGGCGGTGAATTTCCGGATTGGCCTCGTTCTCGAACTGCTGCGGGATGACGGCGCCCGGGATTGTCTGCAGCAACTCCTCGGCCTTGGCGATGGCGCCCTTCATGCCCTTCGGGCCCTCGGTCAGCACGAGTTCGGCGCCGAGCAGCGCCAGCATCTTGCGGCGCTCGACCGACATGGTCTCGGGCATGGTGAGGATCAGCTTGTAGCCCTTGGCGGCGGCCGCGAAGGCAAGCGCGATGCCGGTGTTGCCGGACGTCGGCTCGATCAGCGTGTTGCGGCCCGGCGCGATCTTGCCGGACGCCTCCAGCGCCTCGATCATCGCGACGCCGATGCGGTCCTTGACCGAGGCGATCGGGTTGAAGAATTCGAGCTTGGCGACGAGCTTTGCGACGACGCCCTTTTCCCGGGCGAACTTGTCCAGCCGCACCAAGGGCGTGTCGCCGATGGTCTGGGTGATCGAGTCGTAGATGCGTCCACGGCCCGGAGTCCTGGTTGATGTGACCGGCTTGTTCATCGACTTCTCTCCCTGCAGGCGTGCTTTTTTCCAGAATAGTGTGTGTCGCGGCTGAATCCGAGGGGAAGGCAGGCCCCGAAACCGGCATGCGGCGGAAAAATATTCCGCCAAACCGGGCATTGCAGACATAACTATCCACCATAACACCGGACCGGGCAAGGCGCGGCAAGGACGGCCGCAGCACAGGAATTTCGCGAACGCCCTCGACATCCGCGGCGGCGTTGTTTATCGGCGGCGTCCCGGTCGCGACCGGCCTATCCTCCCCGACACTGGACAGAGACGATGACACCGATCTTCGGCGGCATGGATTTCGGCACTTCCAACTCGACCGTCGCCATCATGCGCGACGGGCGGCCGGAACTCGTGCCGCTGGAGGACGGCCAGGCGACGCTGCCCAGCGCCATCTTCTTCAACTTCGAAGACAATTGCACGCTGTTTGGCCGCAAGGCGATCGCCGACTATACGGAAGGCACCGAGGGACGGCTGATGCGCGCGCTGAAAAGCGTGCTCGGCAGTTCGCTGAGCATGGAAAAGACGCGCATCAAGGCGCGCTCGATCGCGTTCACCGACATCATCGGCATGTTCGTGGCCGAGCTGAAGCGGCAGCTGGAGCGCCATGCCGGCGGGCCGGTGGAACGCATCGTGCTGGGGCGTCCGGTGCATTTCGTCGACGACGACACGGCGGCGGATGCCCGCGCGCAGGCCGAACTGGAACAGGCGGCGCGCGCGCAAGGGTTTTCGCATATCGAGTTCCAGTTCGAGCCGATCGCGGCGGCACTCGACTATGAGCGCAGCGTCGCCCGCGAGGAGCTGGCGCTGATCGTCGACATGGGCGGCGGCACGTCCGACTTTTCCATCATCCGCGTCTCGCCGGAGCGGGCGCGGGCGGCGGAGCGCAAGGACGACATACTGGCCAACCGGGGCATCCATATCGGCGGCACGGATTTCGACCGGGTGCTGTCGATCGCCCATGTCATGCCGCATCTCGGCTATGGTACGCCGACGAAGGACCGCAAGCGCAATCTGCCCGCCGGCTATTTCGTCGACCTCGCGACGTGGCAGCGCATCAACCTGCTCTATACCGCCAAGCCCAAGCACGATCTGCGCCAGATCCGCTATGAGGCGGAGCGGCCGGAGCTGGTCGACCGGATGATCGCGATCATCGAGCACCGTTTTGGCCACGCGCTTGCGACGCTGGTGGAGGCGGCAAAGATCGAACTGACCGAGGCGGACATGGCGGCCATCGGCGTCACCGTGCCCGGCGCGCGGTTCGATGCGCCGATCAGCCGGGCGGCGCTGGAGGAGACGCTGGCCTGGCCGGTTGAGCGGGTGACGGCGACGGTCGCGGAGACGCTCGCCGACGCCGACGTTGCGCCCGACGCGATCACATCCGTCTTCCTGACCGGCGGCTCGACGGCGGTGCCGCTGGCGCGGCGGTCGATCCTGTCGCTGGTGCCGCAGGCCGCCGTCATCGAGGGCGACATGTTCGGGTCGGTCGGGCTGGGGCTCGCGCTCGACGCGCAGCGGAAGTTTTCCTGAGTTTTGCGGGCTACTGCGCCGGCGCGACGTCCGTGTCGTCGTCGACGCCAAGCTCCAGGTTGCGTTCGAGTTCGACGAGGTCGTCCGGCAGCGGCAAGCCCATGGCGCGCAGCTCGTTCAGCTTCTCGCGGACCTGCTCCAGCACCTCGTGCTTGTCATGCGGCTGGTTGACCATCTCCTGCATGAGGAGCGCGATCTGCGCCTTGATTTCTTCGAGTGCCATGGTGCGGTCTCCTGTGCAGTCTTCGTCGCGAGGCTACACAAGCCGAGCGACGGACGCACGCTGTCGTTTAAATAGTCTCAGCGCAGCATGCGCGAGATGAGCTGGGCGGTGTAGTCGACCATCGGAACAATGCGGGCATAGTTGAGCCGCGTCGGGCCGATGACGCCGAGCGCGCCGACGACGCGGGCGTCCTTGTCGCGGTAGGGCGCGACAACCAGCGAGGAGCCGGAGAGCGAGAACAGCTTGTTTTCCGAGCCGATGAAAATGCGCACGCCGGACCCCGCCTCGGCGAGGTCGAGGAGCTGGATAAGGCCGTCCTGCGTTTCCATGTCCTGGAACAGATGGCGCAGGAGTTCGATGTCGGCCTGGGCGGTGACGTTTTCCAAGAGATTGGCGCGGCCGCGCACGATGATGCGCGATGGCCCGCCGCTTTCGGCGCCTGCCCAGACGGCAAGGCCCTTTTCGACGAGGTCCTGCGACAGCGAATCGAGCGCCGCCTTGGTCTCCTCCTTGATGCGCGCGATCTCGATGCGCGCTTCGGCCAGCGTGCGGCCGCGGATATGGGCGTTGAGGAAGTTCGAGGCCTCGTGCAGCTGCGACAGCGTGACGCCGAGCGGAAGCTCGATGACGCGGTTTTCGACATCGCCGTTCTGCGAGACGAGGACGGCGAGCGCCTTGGTGGGCTCGAGCTGGATGAATTCGATGTGCTTGAGCGCCACCTCGTTCTTGGTGGCCAGCACCAGGCCAGCGCCGCGCGACATGCCCGACAGCATCTGGCTCGCCTCGGTCAGCATCTGCTCGAGGCTCGACCCGTTGCCCGCCGCCTTAACCTGCGCGTCGATGACGCGGCGCTCCTCGTCGGAGAGGTCGCCGAGCTCCATGAAGGCGTCGACGAAGAAGCGCAGACCCTTTTGCGTCGGCAGGCGGCCGGCAGAGACATGCGGGGCGTAGACGAGGCCGAGATGCTCGAGGTCGCTCATGACGTTGCGGACGGTCGCCGGCGACAGCGAGGACGGCAGCATGCGCGACAGGTTGCGGGAGCCGACGGGTTCACCGTCGAGCAGGTAGGAATCGACGATGCGGCGAAAGATGTCGCGCGAGCGCATGTCGAGCGACTGAAGCGTGGGGTCGGCGATCGGTTTGGTCATCAGCTATTCCCGTGCCAAGGATATAAACACTGGGCCGGGGATGACAAGCAAGCAGGTCGCTGCGCGGTATCGGGCGCAGCGGCCCTGTGGACCGCGCAGTGACGCCGCGCTTGGCGAAACGTACGTCTGGTGGTAAGGATTACCACCGGATTGTCTTGGAGCCGAACCATGGCCAATGTCGAAAAAGTCAGCATCTCGATGTCGCCGCAGCATGCCCAGCTGCTTCGCGAGGCGGTCGGGAGCGGTGCCTATGCCAGTGGCAGCGAAGTCATTCGGGAGGCCATGCGCGACTGGTCGGCCAAATGGACGGAGCGGCGCGCCGACATCCAGCGCCTGAAGGACCTCTGGGCCGAAGCAAAGGCCAGCGGCCCGGCAACACCGGTCGATTTCGACGCGCTGCTCGAAGAGGCGCGCGAGGAAGCCAAGGCCGCCCGCTGATGGCCGCAAAGCTCGTCTGGTCAAAGCTGGCACGAGCCGAAGCCAAACAGATCTTTCTCGCCATGAGCAAGGAACGGCCCCGAAGCGCGGAGCGGTATTTCCAGCAATTTCGAGAGAAGGCGAGCATGCTGGCCCACTATCCGCGTCTTGGCGCTCGTCATCCGGAAATCTTCCCGACAGCACGGATGTTGGTCGAAGCGCCTTATGTGATCCTCTACGAGACCATTCCAGATGATGACGACGCCGTCGTATATACCGTGGAAATTGTCCGTATCGTCGACAGCCGCCGGGATCTGACCAGCCTTTTTTGAGCGCGGCCATGCTTTCGTCGCTTGCACGCAATGTGGCTGCGACAGCGAGGGCCTTCAACGTCGCCCGCAAGCTCAGCCGAACGCCGATTGCGTAGACCATCTTGGCGAGCCGTCTGACACCCAGCTTTTCCTTTGCGCATGCGGGCGGCTGCGGCTACAAGCCGGCCACGAAACCCGATCCCCCAGGAAAGACACGCAATGCGCCCTTCAAAACGCCAGTTCGACGAAATGCGCGCCGTCTCCTTCGAGCGCAACGTGTCCAAGCACGCGGAAGGCTCGTGCCTCGTCAAGTTCGGCGACACGCATGTGCTGTGCACGGCGAGCCTGGAGGAGAAGGTGCCGGGCTGGATGCGCAACACCGGCAAGGGCTGGGTGACTGCTGAATACGGCATGCTGCCGCGCGCGACCGGGGACCGCATGCGCCGCGAGGCGACCGCCGGCAAGCAGGGCGGCCGCACGCTGGAGATCCAGCGCCTGATCGGCCGCTCGTTGCGCGCCGTGGTCGACATGCAGGCGCTGGGCGAAGTGCAGATCACGGTGGATTGCGACGTGATCCAGGCCGATGGCGGGACCCGCACGGCCTCGATCAATGGCGGCTGGGTGGCCTTGTACGATTGCCTGCGCTGGATGGAGGCGCGCCAGATGGTGAGCGTCTCCAAGGTGCTGAAGGACCATGTCGCGGCGATCTCCTGCGGCATCCATGACGGCGAGGCCGTGCTCGACCTCGACTACCTCGAAGATTCCGGGGCCGGCACGGACGCCAATTTCGTCATGACCGGCAAGGGCGGCATCGTCGAGATCCAAGGCACCGCCGAAGGCGCGCCGTTCTCCGAAGACGAGTTCATGCGCCTGATGACGCTCGCCAAGAAGGGCATTTCGCGGCTGGTCGACCTGCAGCAAATGGCGGTGGCGTAGGCGCTGCTTATGGCTTCGTCGTTCACCCCCCTCTGGCCTGCCGGCCATCTCCCCCACAAGGGGGGAGATTATTCACTCCGCCGGTCCGCCTGCTCGCAACCCGTGCGAGACGATGGGAATTGGGAGACGTGCTTGATCTCCCCCCTTGAGGGAAATATGTCCGGCAGGACAGAGGGGGGTGTCTGATGCGACCCTCCGCGATCCTCGAATCCGCGCTCTATGTCACCGATCCGGAGGCGGCGGAGGCGTTCTATCGTGATGTTTTGGGGCTTGAGCTGATCACCAAGGCCGAGGGGCGCCATGCGTTCTTCCGCTGCGGCGAGGGCGTTTTGCTGCTGTTCGTCGCCGAGGCGACGAAGGTGCCGCCAGGCCCGGATGCGAAGCTTCCCGTGCCGCCGCATGGATCGGTCGGCCAGGGGCATCTGTGCTTTGCGGCAACCGACGAGGAAATCGAGGACTGGCGACGGCGGCTTCAGGCCAAGGGCGTTGCCATCGAGGCGGACTTCACCTGGCCCTCCGGCGGCCGCTCGATCTATCTGCGCGACCCGTCCGGCAATTCGCTGGAATTCGCCGAGCCGCGCATCTGGGGGATCACATGAGATCGATTTCGGGCGAGACGCTGGTGGTGGCGAGCCACAATGAGGGCAAGCTGCGCGAATTCGCCGGACTGATGGCGCCGTTCGGCATCGAAGCGCGCTCGGCAAAGGAATTCGGGCTGCCGGAGCCTGACGAGACCGGCACGACATTCGAGGAAAACGCCTACATCAAGGCTTTTGCCGCCGCCAAGGCGACCGGCCTGCCCGCGCTGTCGGACGATTCCGGCCTCTGCGTCGATGCGCTGGGCGGCCAGCCCGGCGTCTATACCGCCAACTGGGCGGAGAATCCGGACGGCACGCGCGATTTCGCCATGGCGATGCAGCGTACCGAAGTCGCTCTGCAGGCGGTTGGGGCCGTCACGCCGGAGGAGCGCACCGGGCGCTTCGTCGCGGTCATCTGCCTGGCATGGCCGGACGGCGAGGCGGAGTATTTTCGTGGCGAGGCGGAGGGCCAGCTGGTGTGGCCGCCGCGCGGCGGCAAGGGGTTCGGCTACGATCCCGTATTCATGCCGCTGGGCTTTTCCATCACCTTCGGCGAGATGAGCGCCGAGGAAAAGCATGGCTGGACGCCCGGCCAGAAGGACGCGCTGTCGCACCGGGCGCGCGCCTTCCAGAAGTTCGCCCGGGCCAAGCTCGGCGCTGCGTGACCTGGATGACGGCTCCCACCGATCCAGGCTTCGGCGTCTATGTGCACTGGCCGTTCTGCGCGGCGAAATGCCCGTATTGCGACTTCAACAGCCATGTCCGCCACCAGCCCATCGACCAGCCGCGCTTTGCAGCCGCCTTCGAGACGGAACTAGCGACGATGCGGGCGCGCACGGGCCCGCGCGAGGTCACCAGCATCTTCCTGGGCGGCGGCACGCCGTCGCTGATGGAGCCCGCAACCGTCGGCGCGGTGCTCGAGGCGGTGGCGCGGCACTGGGCGGTTCCGGACGGCATCGAGATCACGCTGGAGGCCAATCCGTCCTCGGTGGAGGCGGAGCGCTTTCGCGGCTACCGGGCCGCGGGCGTCAACCGCGTATCGCTCGGCGTCCAGGCGCTCAATGACGGCGACCTGCGCTTTCTCGGCCGGCTGCACAACGTCGCGGAGGCAAAGGTGGCGATCGGGCTGGCGCGCGACATCTTTCCGCGCCTGTCCTTCGACCTGATCTATGCCAGACCCGGCCAGACGGCGGACGCCTGGGAGGCCGAACTCAACGAGGCGATCGGGCTGGCCGCCGACCATCTGTCGCTCTACCAGCTGACGATCGAGGAAGGCACGCGCTTCCACGTGCTCTACAATGCCGGCAAGTTCGTCATGCCGGACGCCGACCTTGGCGCCGATCTCTATGCGCTGACCCACGCGGTGACGGCGGCGCGCGGCCTGCCCGCCTACGAGATTTCGAACCACGCCAGGCCCGGCGCGGAAAGCCGGCACAACCTGACCTACTGGCGCTATGGCGAATATGTCGGCGTCGGACCCGGCGCGCATGGTCGGTTCATCGAGAACGGCAAGCGCGTCGTGACCATCGCGGAAAAGCTGCCGGAAACATGGCTCAATCTCGTGGAAGCCAAGGGTCATGGCATCGTCGACGGCGAGATCCTCAATCGCTCGGAGGAAGCCGACGAGTTCCTGCTGATGGGGCTCAGGCTCGCCGAGGGCATCGACCTCGCGCGCTACGAGAAACTGTCGGGCTCCGCTCTGTCGTCGGAGCGGCTTTCGGCATTGCAGAGCGAGGGCCTGGTGGCGCCCGTCGGCAATTCGCGGCTGCGCGCCACGGCAGCCGGCATGATCGTGCTGGACGCCGTCGTCGCCGACCTCGCGCGGTAAATTCCTTCAGGCCGTCCTGCGGCGCTTGGCGACGGCCTGGTTCGGGCCGCCGTGGCCGGGCTTCGCGAAGGCCGATGCGACCTGACTCTGGTCACCCTGGATCTTGCCGGTGCCTGCAACGGATTTTGCCGACTTGCGGCGCTTCAGTTTCTCGACGAGGAAGTCGAAACGCAGCGGCACTGCACTTACCCTTTTCGCGATGTCTGGCCACCGGGGCGGCGGGTGCGGCCGAAGCGCCGGTGGATCTTGTCGAAGCGGGCGCGGCGGTCGGCGATCGCGTCCGGCTGGGACATAGCGGCCCTGTTGTCCGAGAGGACGGGCCTCGGTTCCGACGCGGGTTGCTTGCCAGCGTAATAGGGCTCGAACGCGTCCTGAATCTGCAGCGTATCCATCGTCTCCTCCCGTGAGTCGGATCAATTCGCGCGTCGCAATATCGTTCCTGCAAACGGGCAAATTTGCGGCAAGGGAGTGACGGTTTTGCACCGCGGCGCGCGGCGTGCCACACAGGCGCAAAGGGAGACGGTTCAGTGAAGAACGACGGCGCAAGGCGGGTCTTCGTGATCGGCGGAAACGAGATCGCCGCGCGGCCCCTGGAGGCTGCGCTCTATCTCGTGGCGACGCCGATCGGCAATCTCGGCGACGTCACGATCCGCGCGCTGGAGACGCTGGCGGGCGCCGACGTGCTGGCCTGCGAGGACACGCGCGTGACCCGTGTCCTGCTCGATCGCTACGGCATAAGGCAGCGGGCGACGGCCTATCACGAGCACAATGCGAGCGAGGCGGGACCGCGCCTGATCGAGGCGCTTGCCGCCGGGCGCAGCGTAGCGCTGTGTTCCGACGCCGGCACGCCGCTGGTCTCCGATCCGGGCTACCGGCTGGTGGAGCAGGCGCTGGCCGCCGGCATCCGCGTCGTGCCGATACCGGGGCCGTCGGCGGTGCTGGCGGCGCTGACCGCATCGGGCCTGCCGTCTGACGCCTTCCTGTTCGCGGGCTTCCTGCCGGTGCGCGAGGGCCAGCGGCGGACGCGGCTTGCCGCGCTGAAGGCGGTGCCCGCGACGCTCATCTTCTTCGAATCGCCGCGGCGCGTGGCGGATTGCCTCGCCAGCATGGCCGAGGTGCTGGGCGACCGGCCGGCGGCGATCGGGCGCGAGCTGACGAAGGCTTTCGAGGAGATGCGGCCGGGCACGCTCGCCTCGCTCGCCGCGCACTACGCACAGGCGGCGACGCCGAAGGGCGAGATCGTCGTGGTGGTGGGTCCGCCGGCCGAAGCGCCGCCGGCCGATGCGGGAGATGTCGACCGGATGCTCCTGTCGCTTTCCGCCGAGATGCCGGCGTCCAAGGCGGCCGCGGAGGCGGCGCGGCTGACCGGCGGCCACAAGCCCGAACTCTACCGGCGGCTGATGGAGCTGAAGGCCGATGCGGACGGGCGATCCTGAAACCAGGCGAAAGGCCTATCGGCGCGGCCATCGGGGCGAATGGCTCGCGGCGCTTGCTCTGATGGTCAAGGGCTACCGGATCGTCGCGCGCCGCTACAAGACGCCGCTCGGCGAGATCGACCTGATCGCAAGGCGCGGCAGGCTGGTCGCCATCGTCGAGGTCAAGGTGAGGCCGACGCTTGCGCTGGCGATGGAGGCCATCGCGCACCAGTCGGAGCGCCGCATCGAGGGCGCCGCCGATCTCTGGCTGGCGCGGCAGAGGGATTTCGGGCAGCTCTCGGTGCGCTTCGACATGGTGGCGGTGCTGCCGGGGCGCTGGCCGGTGCATGTGAAGAATATTTTTCACGGCAGAGGCTGATTCCGCACGATCCCCGCTTGCCGCCGGCCAGCATGATCGCTCACTCTGCACGACGTCGTGCCATTTCAGAAAGGGAGCTTCGTCATGTGCGGACATTGCGTCATGGAAACCGTCAAGAAGGACATGCTGAGCCGTCGCAGCCTTTTCACCGGCGGGCTGGCGCTGGCCGGTGCGGCGGCTTTCGCCGCGACAGCCGCGCCCTTGCCCGCCTTCGCGCAGGCCGCGCCTGTAAAGGCCGAGGATCTGACGCATGAACTGCACGAGACATTTCCAACCTATTTCGGGGCGCAGCAGCTCTTCATCGAACAGAAGTTCAATTTTGCCGAACACACGTTCAACCTCAACGAGTGGCGGATCAACGAGCATACCGGCACGCATATCGACGCGCCGCTGCATTTTTCCGCCGACGGCAGGTCGGTGGCGGAACTGCCGGTGGAGGATCTCGTCGCGCCGCTGGCCGTGGTCGACATAAGGGCCAAGGCCGCCGAGAGCGCCGACGCGCAGGTGACGCCCGACGATCTCAAGGCCTGGGCCGCCGCCAATGGCGACATCGCGCAGGGCAGCGTGGTGGCGATGCTGTCGGGATGGGGTGCGCATGTCGCGACCGACAAGTTCCGCAATCTCGGCGAGGATGGCAAGACGATGCACTTCCCCGGCTTCCATCCCGAATGCGCGCAATATCTGACGGAGCTTGGCACGGTGAAGGCCGTGGCCGTGGATACGCTGTCGCTGGATTTCGGCGCATCGCCCGACTTCGCGTTCCATCGCGCCTGGCTGCCGTCGGGGCGCTACGGCATCGAGGCCGTCGCCAATCTCGACCGGCTGCCGGCAACAGGCGCCACCATCGTCGTCGGGGCGCCGAAGATCAGGGGTGCGACGGGCGGACCCGCGCGCGTCTTCGCGCTGGTGTAGCGCCCGACGAGGCATGGTCGGGCCCTATCTGACACAGGCCTTGCCTTGCCGGTGGCAAAAAGAGAGGTAGGCAGCTTGCGCGGGCGGCGATTCGCCCGCGCGCGACTGGAGAGAACCATGCCCCTTCCCGACCGGCTGTCGAGCGAACCCAGCAGCCCCTTCTATGACGGCGAGGCGCTGGAACGCGGCGTCGGCATCGTGTTCAACGGCAAGGAGCGCGAGGACGTCGGCGAGTACTGCGTCAGCGAAGGCTGGATCCGCGTACCCGCCGGCAAGTCGAAGGACCGTTTCGGCCAGCCCATGACGCTGAAGCTGAAGGGGAAGGTGGAGCCGTATGACAGGGGCGAGGCGGCGGGGGGCGAACCGGCTTCCGGATGAAATACTTCACTTATGAATGGGCGATGGGAGGCGGGGATGACGATCAGGTCGTCGAACGCTACCGCGAATTCATAGGTTCACTGGACTCTTCCAACACAGTTCAAGAGTTCGCCTTGTCTGTGTCACTCAACGATGCCTACGTCGACCGCTTCACCTATGATCGCGTAGGCAAGGAACTGACGCTTCGTCTTTTAACTGGCGATCGGCAATCCGGGTATTTCTGGACCGAGATTTATTATGCCGGGGCAACCATTGACGGTGAAGATGTGCTGACGAAAGCCATCACCAATCGGCCTGCTGAAATATGGTACGACGAGTTTGACCTAAGTGACGGCTGCCTCAGCCACGGCTATCTGCTCGTACCTGATAGCTACGAACAATCTCGATCGAGGGAATTTCGGATTTCCTTCGCAGGTTTCCATTTTGAGCAATCCCCCGCACCAGGTCGAATTCTCCCGACCCTCTAAACTCAGCGCTTCGTCACATGCATCGGCAGGCCACCCTGCGGCTGGGTGGTAAGCTTCTGCACCGGCCAGGGTTTCGTGTGCGCGACGCTGTCGAAGCGGAAGCGCGATAGGAGGACGGCGAGCGCGATGACCGCCTCCTGCATGGCGAAGCTCGCGCCAATGCAGACGCGCGGGCCGGCGCCGAAGGGCAGATACTGGTAGCGGTCGATCTTTTCGCGGTTGCCGGGATGGAAGCGCGACGGCATGAAGGCGTCCGGCTCCTCCCACAGCCTGCGATGGCGGTGCACCGTCCAGGGCAGGACGAGGACCTGGGCGCCGCGCGGCAAGGTCAGATCCCTGTAGGTGTCGGTCTCGATCGGCTCACGGTTGATCGACGGCGCCGGCGGATAGAGCCGCATCGCCTCCTCGAAGGCGGACCGCGTCAGCGGCATCGCGTCGAGCCATCTCACCGGATCGGCCTCGGCCTTCATGACGCGGTCGATCTCCTCCTCCACCCTGTCCCTCTCCCAGGGTGCCTGCGACAGGCAGTAGAGCGTCCAGCCGAGCGCGCGCGCGGTCGTCTCGTGCCCGGCGCCGATGAAGGTGATGATGTTGTCCTCGATTTCGGCCCTGGTCAGCCCGTCCGGCCCCTCGGCGGCCAGCAGCAGCGTCAGGAAATCCCGCGGCGCGCCGTCGGGGTCGCGGGCGATGCGATCCTTGCGCATCTGCACGGTGTCGGTGACCATCTTGCGGAAGTACGCCAGCGTCTTGCGCCCGCGAAAATGGGTCAGCCGGGGAATCCAGTCCGGTGCGCGCAACAGGTCGAGGGGGTCGACGCGACCCATGGTCTCAAACAGGCGCTCGATCTCGACGGCAAAGCTGCCCGGCGCGCTCGCGAGTTCATTCGAGAACAGGGTTTCGGCCAGGATGTCATAGGTGAGCATCGTCATGTCGTGCGCTATGTCGACGACGTCCGGGGCATCCACGTAGCGGTCGGCGAAGGCCTGGCTGCGCGCCAGCATAGGTGCCGCGAAACCAAAGATGTGGCGGGGCGTGAAGACCGGCGCCATCGCCTTGCGCGACCGCTTCCAGACCATGCCCTCGGCAGTCAGCAGCCCATCGCGCAGGATCGGCCGCAGCACCTTCTGGCGCACGGTGGCGAGCTTGTAGTTCCTTGCGTTGTCCACAAGGATGTGTCGGATGAGCCCGGGATCATTGGCGATGACGAGCGGGCCGCCAATGGCGGTCAGGGATATCCACGGTTCGTTGTAGGACGGCTCGCCCCACAGTTCGAGCGGGTTGCGGTAGATGATGCGCATCATCTCCAGCGCCGACGGCGGGGAGGCCCTCGGCCTGGGCGCCGGCGGGACGAAATTGGCTTGAACCGCGACCATCGGCTGTTCCTTCACCGTCAATCTAGGGATGGCTTCGCGCGGCGTCCATGCGGCGTGGCGTCATGGCGCAGTCCCGGAAGGGCATACGGGTGCCCTGGGCGGGTTGCTTTCCTGCGCCGGCGCTGGAAAAAGTGGATGCGGCGCCGCAACCATTGTCGGACAATTGCGTTGGCGTGCACGAAACAACAACAATATGTGCGCTATCGATCGCATCGGTGTCTGGGTTGGGCTTGGAAGTCATGACGCATTGCAGGGTACTCGTGGTCGAGGACGAGATTTTCGTCGCGACCGAAATCGAGAGCGTGGTCGAGGAGCTCGGGCACTTTCCGGCCGGCATCGCCGCCGATTCCACCACCGCCCTGCGCTTTGCCGAAAATGCGGATGTCGCCCTTGTCGACCTGAACCTGCTTGACGGCGCGACAGGTCCCGACATAGGCCGCGCGCTTGCCGAACGCTTCGGCGTCACCGTGCTGTTCATGACGGCCAACCCCTCGCAACTTGGCGACGGCGTGCCTGGCACGCTGGGCGTCATCGCCAAGCCGGTGATGGACGACGAACTGCGTCAGGCGCTCGCCTTCGCTGTTGCCACACGGCGGCGGCTGCCGGCCCAGCCGCCCGCGCGGATGCGGCTGTTTGCACCCGGCAACACCAACCAGCTCAATGTCGAGGTCGCGACGACCGGTTGAGCGAAGCAAGCGGAACCGCCAGTTCCACCTTCAGCCCATCCTTTTCCCACGTGCGGGACAGCTTTCCGCCAAGCTGACCCTCGACGCTGAGGGCGATCAGGCGCGAGCCGAAGCCCTCCGCGGCGGGAGCCTCGCCGAGCGCGGGCCCGCCCGTCTCCTTCCACACCAGGCGATAGGTCGTCTCGTCGCCTTCCCCATGGACGGACACATGGCCATCGGCCGCCGACAGGGCGCCGTACTTCGCCGCATTGGTCGCAAGTTCATGCACGAAAAGCGCAAACGGCGTCGCCGAGGCGTCGTCGATGGGCGTGTCGGCGCCGTCGAAGACCACACGGTTGCGGCCGTCCTGCTCGAAGGGGGCAACCAGCTGCATGATGAGGCTGCGCAGCGACGACTGGCCGACCGCCTGGCGCGAGGCCTGCGAATGCGGCCGTACCAGATCATGCGCCTTGCCCATGGCCGAGATGCGGTTGCGCAGCTGGTCGGCAAACGGCTTCATCTGCGGATAGGAGCGCGCCGACAGCGCGATGATGCCGGTCAGCACGGAGAAGATGTTCTTGATGCGGTGGCTGAGTTCCTGCGCGATGACCTCGCGCTCCTCGGCCGCCAGCCTGGATTCGTGGATGTCGGTGCAGGTGCCGAACCAGCGCGTGATGCGGCCGGCCGCATCGCGCGCCGGAAGGGCGCGCCCGAGAGTCCAGCGATACTCGCCGCTGTGGTGGCGCAGCCGATACTCGATCTGATAGGGCTCGCCGGTGGCGAGGCTGTGCTGCCAGGCCTTGCGCGCACGCTCCTGGTCGTCGGCGTGGAACATGCCGTTCCAACCCTCGCCATCGGTGGAGCCCGCGGGAACCCCGGTGAATTCGTACCAACGGGCGTTGTAGTAGTCGTGGAACCCGTCCGGCCGCGTCGACCACACCATCTGCGGCATGGAATCGGCGAGCGCGCGGAAGCCTGCCTCGCTGGCCGCCAACGCTTCTTCCGCCGCCTTGCGCTCGGTGATGTCGACGATGAGCCCCGGCAGGCGCAACGCCGTGCCCGAGCCGTCGCCCATGACACGGCCGAGCGCCATGACCCAGCGCACGACGCCGTCCTGGCCGCGCAGCCGGTATTCGGCGCGGAAATCGCCGCCGGTCGCGATCGCCGCGGCAATCCGCTCGTTCAGATGGTCGCGGTCGTCCGGGTGCACACCTTCGACGAAGCGGCCGATCGACGTGCCGCGCTGGGCTTCCTCGACCGGCACGCCGTACATGGTCGCGAAGCGCGCATCGGCGGTGACCGTGTCGGTAACGAGATCCCAGTCCCATACGCCGACGGCGCCAGAGGCGGCGAGCGCAAAGGACAGTTGCTCGTTGCTGCGGGCAAGCGCGCGCTCGGCCACGATGCGCTTGGTGGTCTCGGACAGGATGGCGAGGATGGCGACCGGCAGCCCGTCGGGTCCGCGGATCGGGCTGTAATCGAGATCGAGCCATACGGTCTCGGGCAGGCCGTTCCGGTTGAGGACCATCTCCTGGTCGTGAAAGGCGAGGCACTCCCCGGCCATGCCCCTTGCCACGACGGACGCGTTGAAATCGGCCATTTCCGGCCATGCGTCGACCGCCGCCATGCCGAGGATTTCGGGATGACGCCCTCCGGCGATGGTCGCGTAGCCTTCATTGTAGATGAGAACGCCGCGCGGTCCGACCAGAAGGCACATGGGCCTGGGCGAGGTCAGCAGCATGCGCACCATGGCGCCGACGGTCGGCGACCATGTCTCGATCGCCCCGAGTGGCGTGGCACTCCAGTCGAGCGCCTCGATCAGCGCCAACATTCTTTCGTTGGGCTCTCCCAGACTGCCAAGCGGAGTCGGGTCGAAAATCCTGCTCGTCGTCACAGCGGGAACCCATGAAATTGCGCCCTACCCGAATACGGGGTGGCGCGTGTCAAAAGCGATGTAGGAATGGGTCACCTTGTAACGAGGCGTGCGGAATCGGGCGGAGAAACGCACAAGCAGGCCTTTCGGTTCCTCCCTCGGCGCAAATTGCGGCAATATTTCGGTTCTTATGGGGGTACGCCGCAAAGCCGTCCGCCCGGCGCCACATCGTCGCTCGGATTCCTGCCGGGCGAGCGTACATGCATGAAACCCATGCCCCGACCCGGCAGGGGCAGCATGGCCGCGAAGCCACGCGGAACGGAGGATCAGAAATCTGTTCAGTTTCGCCCGGCGGCGTCGCAAGACGCCTCCAAAACGCCCTAAAAACTTGGAAAATCCGGGGCGACGGCCTATATCCTCAGCATACTCACGCGCGCGATTCGGGGTGAATTTGGCGCGCACCGGGCCAGCGGCATATCAAGAACGGCATTTCATGAGCGAAGCAACCGACACGACCAGCGGCAACGCCGAATACGGCGCCGATTCCATCAAGGTTCTGAAGGGGTTGGATGCGGTCCGCAAGCGGCCGGGCATGTATATCGGCGACACCGATGACGGCTCGGGCCTGCACCACATGGTCTACGAGGTTGTGGACAATGCGATCGACGAGGCGCTGGCCGGCCATGCCGACCTGGTCACCGTGACGCTGAACCCCGACGGCTCGGTCACCGTCATCGACAATGGCCGCGGCATCCCGACCGACATGCATGACGAGGGCGTGTCGGCGGCCGAAGTGATCATGACCCAGCTGCATGCCGGCGGAAAGTTCGACCAGAACTCCTACAAGGTGTCCGGCGGCCTGCACGGCGTCGGCGTCTCGGTCGTGAACGCGCTGTCGGCCTGGCTGAAGATCAAGGTGCGCCGCAACGGCCAGATCCACGAGATGAGTTTTACCCACGGCAATGCCGATGCGCCGCTGAAGGTGACGGGCACCTATGTGCAGGACAAGCAGCCCGGCACCTATGAGGGCCGCAGCGGCAGCCAGATCACCTTCTTCCCATCGGCCGAAACCTTCACCATGGTCGAGTTCGACTACAACACGCTGGAGCACCGGCTGCGCGAACTCGCCTTCCTCAATTCCGGCGTTCGCATCATCCTGACCGACGCGCGCCACGCCGACATCAAGACGCTGGAACTGCTCTACGATGGCGGGCTGATCGAGTTCGTGCGCTATCTCGACCGCGCCAAGAAGCCGCTGATTTCCGCGCCGATCGCCATCAAGGCGGAGCGCGACGGCATCACCGTCGAAGTGGCGATGTGGTGGAACGACAGCTACCACGAGAACGTGCTGGCCTTTACCAACAACATCCCGCAGCGCGACGGTGGAACGCATCTGGCGGGTTTCCGCGGCGCGCTCACCCGGCAGGTGACGGGCTATGCGGAATCGTCGGGCATCGCCAAGAAGGAGAAGGTCACGATCGCCGCGGAGGATTCCCGCGAGGGCCTGACCGCAGTGCTGTCGGTAAAAGTGCCCGACCCGAAATTCTCGTCGCAGACCAAGGACAAGCTGGTGTCGTCGGAGGTCCGGCCGGCCGTCGAGGGTCTGGTCAACGAGGCGCTCGGCACATGGTTCGAGGAGCATCCGACTGAAGCCAAGGTGCTGATCGCCAAGGTGGCGGAAGCCGCCGCCGCGCGCGAGGCGGCGCGCAAGGCCAGGGAATTGACGCGCCGCAAGGGCGTGCTCGACATTTCCTCGCTGCCCGGCAAGCTGGCAGACTGCCAGGAGCGCGACCCGGCCAAATCCGAAATCTTCATCGTCGAGGGTGACAGCGCCGGCGGCTCTGCCAAGGGCGGGCGCTCGCGCCAGAACCAGGCGATCCTGCCCTTGCGCGGAAAAATCCTCAATGTCGAGCGAGCGCGCTTCGACCGGATGCTCGGCTCCGACATGATCGGCACGCTGATCACCGCGCTCGGCACCTCGATCGGCAAGGACGAGTTCAACGCCGACAAGCTGCGCTACCACAAGATCATCATCATGACCGACGCCGACGTGGACGGCGCGCATATCAGGACGCTGCTGCTCACCTTCTTCTTCCGGCAGATGCCGGAACTGATCGAGCGCGGCCACCTCTATATCGCGCAGCCGCCGCTCTACAAGGTGACGCGCGGCAAGAGTTCGCAATACATCAAGGACGAAAGCGCCTTCGAGGAATTCTTGATCGGGTCGGGCCTCGAGGAAGTGTCACTGACGCTGGGCACCGGCGAGGTGCGCACCGGCCAGGACCTGCGCGCCTCGGTCGACGATGCGCTGGCCGTGCGCTCGCTGATCAACGGGCTGCACACGCGCTACAATCGCGGCGTGGTCGAGCAGGCGGCGATCGCCGGCGCGCTGCGGCCCGACCTGTTCGAGGATCTCGGCCGCGCCGCCGCGATGGCCGAGACGATCGCGGTCAGGCTGGACCTCATCGCCGAAGAAACCGAACGCGGCTGGCAGGGGCGCAGCGCGACCTCCAACGAGGGTCCGGGCGGCTTCGTCTTCGAGCGCATGGTGCGCGGCGTCAAGGAACTGGCGCTGCTCGACATGGGGCTGATCAATTCGGCCGATGCGCGCGCGCTCGACCGCTACGCGGCGCGGCTGGACGAGGTGTTTTCGACGCCGCCGGTGCTGCGCCGCAAGGACAGTTCGGAGACGATCTCGGGGCCGCTGGCGCTGCTCGACGCGGTCTTTGCCGCCGGCCGCAAGGGGCTGACCCTGCAGCGCTACAAGGGTCTGGGCGAGATGAACGCCGAGCAGCTGTGGGAGACGACGCTCGACCCGAATGTGCGCTCGCTCCTTCAGGTCCGGGTCAACGACGCCACCGACGCGGATTCGCTGTTCTCGCGGCTGATGGGCGACGATGTCGAGCCGCGCCGTGACTTCATCCAGGAAAACGCGCTGTCGGTCGCCAATCTCGACGTGTGACGGGGTGTGGCAGTGTTCGACTGGCATGCCGACCGGATAGACCGCGATACGCCGGTCACGCAAACCTATCGCAGCACGCAGAACGTGCGGCGATTTCTGGTTGCGCAATGCGGGCCGGGTTTCCGCTTCGACCGTTCCTTCATGGCCTGGATCAGAAACGCAACGCCAAAGACGATGGGCGACGTCGCCGACGAATGGTTGCGGCGGCGGTCCGCGCAGGAGAGAAGCGCGCGCTAGGCCGGCCGGCTCCGAGACAGGGATCCGTCGCAAACTCCTCGCGTCACGGACTATCACACTCAAGGACGCAGCGAACCGCACCGTTTCCGTTGCGGTCCGCTGAAAGACGACACGACCCGCTCAATTTCGGCACGGCATATCGCAATGATTTGGCGACAGGGGAACCATGTCGCCGCCCAACACAGTAGATTTCCAATGATGGTCCGCGCTCGGATGACGGCCGACTGCAACTGCTGGCGCTGACGCAGGCCGGGGCGGACCTCGAAAGGCCGCCGGATGCGCCGGCTATCTGGTCTCGTTCCTCGGCCGTCGCGTCCTCTATTTCGGCCGTAGCGCGGGAACCCATGTCGAGCATTTCCCAAAAATGACTCGGGCTCCTTTGCCGCTACTGGGCGAGGAACCCGCCGTCGACGGCGAGAACGTGACCGACGACCATGGCGGAGGCCGGGCTGGCAAGGAAGAGGATGGCGCTGGCGACCTCTTCGGGCTTCGCCAGGCGCCGCGCCGGTGTCAGCCGCTGGACCGCTTCGACGAATGATGGATCATCCTTGAGCGCGGCGATGAAGTCCGTATCGACCCAGGTAGGCGCCACGGCGTTGACGCGGATGCCGCTGGCCGCCCACTCGACGGCGAGCGCGCGCGTCATGTTGACGACGGCACCCTTGGTGGCCTGGTACGAGATGTTCGGATAGAGCCCTCCCCCCGAAAGCCCCATGATCGAAGCGACATTGATGATCGCTCCCGACCCCTGCTTCGTCATGATCCGGCCTGCTGCCCGGGCGCACAGGAAGCTTCCCGTCATGTTGACGTCGACGACCTTCTGCCAGTCGGCCAGCGACAGTTCGTTCGTGGGCCGACGGATCGCGGTGCCGGCATTGTTGACCAGGATGTCGATGCGGCCCTCGCGGTGGTGGATGTCGGCAAAGGTCGCGTCGATGACCGCCTCGTCGGCCACGTCGGCTGCGTGACCGATGCAGGCCTCGCCGAGCGCCGCGGCGCAAGACTTCGCCGCCTCGCCGTCGCGATCAAGCAGATGGACCCTGCCACCGGCCCGCAGGAACGCTTCCGCGGTCGCCCGGCCGATTCCGCGGGCGCCCCCGGTGATGACCGCAACGGCCCCATCGATACGGAATTTGTCCTGAGTCTGCGGCATGGCTTTCCTCGCGCGTTGCTGGAAGACCGACAAAGCACTGCTTTGCCTTGCCCGCAACTGGAGATGCAGGACGGCGGGCCATGGGCTGGCGCGTCATGTCCCGCGCGCGCCGCCGCATCGGCCACACCGCGCGGGCGGTGTCGCCCTGCAGCAAGCCCCGCGCCGGACCGGCGGGATTTCCCGCCGGTGCCTCCGACGCTCAGCCCTTGCGCAGATGCTTCCTGATCAGCAGCAGGGTCGGATCGTCGGGATGCGTCTCGGCGACAAAGCCCTGTTCCTTCTCGAGGGCGATGGCTTCGTGGTTCTCGCGGCTCTCGATCGATTCGAGCGTCTTGACGCCGATTGCCTCGGCATAGCGCGCAATGTGCCGGAGCAGCTCCCAGCCGACGCCCTTGTGCTTGAACTCTCCGCGCACGGAGATTGCCACTTCTCCGGTCTCGCGCTTTTCGTCGCAGGCCAGCATCGCGGTCGCGATGACCGATTTTCCGTCATCGCCAAGCGCCATGAAGTTTTCCGTCTGGCGGTGGTCGACATGGGTCATTGCGGCGAGCCGGTCATGGCTGACCTCGCCGACGCCGCCGAGGAAGCGGAAGCGCAGATCCTGCGGGGTGACGTGCCTGAAGAACTCAGCCAGCGCCGCCTCGTCGTCCTCGCGCACGGGGCGAACATGGAGCGTGAGGCCGGTATGCGTGACGAGGTCGCGGCTCCAGTCGCCGGCCTTGCCATGGTCATCGAGGATGGGTTGCTGGGCGAGCGGCTTGTTGCCCTGCCCTTCATGGACGCGATCGTTCATCGTGTTCTCCTACAGCGCCGAGTGCCTGCTTGGGGCCACCCTGCGCCCAAATCGCCGCCACCGGGTTGACACCGGTCAAAGCGCGGCAGGGTTGTCGCGCCGGCGTCGCGCATTGATGCCGGGAGCGGTCACGGCCGATACGTGGTTGCGCGACAGGGCTATCTGGGCTGCTTGACCAGCGGTCCGAGTAGCACGTCGCCAAACAGCGGCTGGTAGCGCTTGCGTTCGGCGGGATCTTCCTTGAACGACAGCGTATAGTAGCCGATCTGGTGGAAGTAGGTGATGCGTGCCCGCACCAGGCTCTCGTCCGGCCCGTAGCCCATGACGCGGAAGGCGCGGATGAGGAGCGACATGCGCAGCTCGTCGATCGCGGCGACTTCCCGTGCGAGTTGCTTCGACGTGCGCGACCAGTCCCGCACGGCGAGGTCGAGGAGCGGGCTGAACGGGTCCTCGTCGACCCAGACATGGACGATGTCGGAGAAGAACTGCAGTCCGTCGACATGCTGCCCGCCGTCCATGGCCTGGAACGGCGCGCAATTGCTGCGGCGCCATTCCTCCAAAAGTCCGTTGCGCAGATCGTCGAGGCTGGCGAAGTGGAAATAGAAGCTGCCGCGCGTCACCTTGAACTGGCGCGCGAGCCGGTCGATCTTGACCTCGGCGATGCCGCGCTTTTCCAGCACCTTGCGGGCAGCCGCGATCCAGGTCTCACGGCTGAGCGTCTGGCGCTGCGGCCTGGCGGGCCCCGCCCTTTCAGTCGTGTCGCGGCGTGCTGGTGCAGTCTCTGTCAAATCGCCTCCTGCCTTCAGCCATCATGGGGTCATCGACACGGGCGCGCCCCATCAACCGGCATCACAATCGAGCCGATGGCCGGCTCGAGCGCAACTCCCGGATGCGATCTTCCCCCGGCCAGCGCCATCATGGCAGGGCGCTGATGCGTTCGAGCATCAGGGCGAAGAAGGGATCGGGATCGATGCGCCTGAGCACGTTGCAGTTCCGACGCCGGCCCGTGACGTGCCACCAGTCGACGACGGTCATGCCGATCGTCTCGGGCGAGACGATGTCGACCGTGACGTTGCACTGACGCTGTTCGTACAGATGTGGCGCCAGCAGATAGCCGGTGACGCAGGCGTCATGGATGGGACGCGCCGGCGTCGGAAACTTGTGGTCTCCGTACTGGCGGAAGAAGTCGGCAAGATTGGCCGCCTCGTTCGCAGCCCGGCTGCCGGTTGCCCGCAACGCGTCGAGCCACTCCGGGGTCATCAGCGCGGTGTAGGTGCAGTCGATGCCGGCCATGGTGACCGGCGCGCCTGAATCGAACACCTTGTGGGCGGCGTGCGGATCGACAAAGATGTTGAACTCGGCGGCCGGCGTGGCGTTGCCGCCCTGGAAGAAGCCGCCACCCATGAGCACGACCTCGCGGATGCGCGGCACGATGCGCGGCTCCATCGTCATGGCCATGGCGAGGTTGGTCATGGGGCCGAGCGTGCAGACGGTCAATTCACCCTCCGGCGCCGCCATGATTGTGCGCACCATGTAGTTCACCGCATGCTCGGCCTGCAGCGGCGTGACGGGCTCCGGCAGGTCCGGACCGTCGAGGCCCGTCTCGCCATGCACGTATTCGGCGGTGACAAGCTTGCGCACCATCGGGGCGGGGCAGCCGGCATAGACCGGCACATCCGGCCGGCCGGCGAGTTCGACCACCTTGAGCGCATTCTTCGCGGTAAGCGCGAGTGGCACGTTGCCGCCGACCGTGGTGACGCCGACGACCTCGAGTTCGGCCGGCGAGCCCAGCGCAAAAAGCAGCGCGAAGGCGTCGTCGTGTCCGGGGTCCGTGTCGATGATGATTTTGCGAGGTGCCATAACAGCCTTCTTCCGTGGCGGTCGAAAGCCTATTGCCGACGCCGTTCCGATGTGTAGGAATACAGTACTGTATCTTATGTTCAAGATAGGGTTTCGATCATGGACGCAAATCAGCGCGGCGATTTCTCCGAGATCCCGATCCTCGACGTCTCGACGCTGTATGGCTCCGACGACGCGGCCATCCGCAAGACCGCTGCCACGCTGCGCGGCTATCTCGAGACCATCGGGTTCCTCTACGTGGTCGGGCACCCGATCCCGCGCGCCGACGTGGAAGCCGTGCGCGAGGCGAGCAAGCGCTTCTTCGCGCTGCCCGAAGAGCAGAAGGCCAAGCTCAAGATCGACAAGAATTTCAGGGGTTATCTCGCCTTCGCCGGTTCGACCATCGTGACCTCGTCGGTCGCGACCGTCAGCAAGCCGAACCAGAGCGAGTCGATCTTCTTCATGCACGAGGTCGACGCGAACGATCCCAAGGCGCTGGCCCAAAAGCCGCTTCAGGGTCCGAACCAGTGGCCCGACGAGGACCTGCTCCCGGGATTCCGGGCGACGATCGAGAACTATGTCGCGGAGATGTCGACGCTCGGCCGCAAGATGGTGGGCGCAATCGCGCTGTCCCTCGGGCTTCCCGCCGACAGCCTCGACCGCCATTTCGAGGATCCGACGACCTTCCTGCGGCTGCTGCATTACCCGACACAGCCCGCCGAGGAAGGGCTGTTCGGCTCGGCGCCGCATACGGACTACGGCTTCATCACGCTGCTGGCGCAGGACAATGTCGGCGGCCTCGAGGTGAAGAACAAGGCTGGCGAGTGGGTGGCGGCGCCACCGGTGCCGGACTCCTTCGTGATGAATGTCGGCGACATACTGGCGCGCTGGTCGAACGACCAGTTCGTGTCCACCCCGCACCGGGTGATCAACCGATCGGGACGCGAGCGCTATTCGCAGCCCTTCTTCTTCGACCCCTCGATGGAGGAGACGATCGAGGCGCTGCCGGTCTGCGTGCCTGCGGGGGCCAAGCCGAAATACGAACCCGTGCTCTATGGCGACTATCTCATGGAGCGCATCGACAAGAACTACCACTATCGCAAGAAGCAGGCCGAACAGGCCGCAAGAGCCTGAAACATCGGCAGCGACCGAGGCGCCCCTGGCGCGCGGCCGGCAATTCGCACCGGCCGCGGGCTTGACGCAGAAACGGGAACGATCATCGTACCGCGCAGGGAGACGGGACCGGTGATGGTTGAGACGTCCAGAGCAACATCCTGAAAGGAGAGACGGGAATGAACACACATCTGCGCATGGCCGGACTGGGACTGGCCGCGTTGGCCACGGTATGGAGCGGCCTGTCGATCGCGGCCGAGGTTCCGAAATCGCCGGAAGTCCAGGAAAGCGGCAAATTGTCGATCGCCAACACGCTGGATTACGCGCCGTTCGAATATCTCGATGCCGACGGCAAGCAGACGGGCATCATCATCGAACTGGCAGGCGAAGTCGCCAAGCTCGTCGGTGCCGAGCTGGACATCCAGCGCACGCCCTTCCCGTCGATGATCCCCGGCCTGGCTGCCGGCCGCTTCAAGATCGCCTGGGAGACCTTTTCGGCCAATCCCGAGCGTCTCGCACAGGTCGACTTCGTGATGTTCCTGAAGGCTGGCGTCGCGGCCTCGACCTCGCCGGACAAGAAGGCGAGCTTCACCGGCGATACGCCGCTCTGCGGCAAGCGCGTCGGCGTCTCGGCCGGCACCGCGTCCGACTTCCTGGTCGACAAGCTCAGCGCGGAATGCACGGAAAAGGGCCAGGCAGCGATCGAGAAGTCGGTCTTCAACTCGTCTACCGACATCGTCCAGGCCGTGCTGTCCGACCGAGTCGACGCGCGCATGGACGACGCGACTGCGTCGAGCTACTTCGAAGTGACCAGCAACGGCCAGCTCGTGGTCCTGCCCACGCTCTACGACATCGCGCCGCTCGGAATGGCGATCGCCAAGAACGACAAGCCGACCGCCGACATGATGGTTGCGGCACTCGCCGAAATGTTCAAGAACGGCACCTATCAGGCCGTGCTCGACAAGTATGGCATGGGCGCCTACGCGATCAAGGAGCCGTATTTCGTCGGCAGCATGGACGCGCTGCGCGCGGATTGAGTGTTCCGGCGCCCGGTTCCGCGCCGGGCGCCGCTCCCCACCAACCTGTCTGAGGAGACCAGCGATGAGCGTGGCCGACCCGGCAGAGATGCGCACACCGCCCGACATATCCCAGTCGGTGGCCCGCCTGACCGTCGTGCCGCGACGCCAGTACGGCATATGGATCGGCACGGTGCTGGCTTTGCTGCTGGCCTTCGTCATCGTCCGGGCCTTCGCCAGCAACCCGGCCTTCGCCTGGGACACGGCGATGGGCTATCTGTTCCACCCGTCGATCATGCGCGGCCTGCGCACCACGCTGATCCTGACCGTGCTGATCATGGCCGTGGCGATCGTGGTGGGCACGATCGTTGCGATCATGCGGGTGTCGCCGAGCCCCATCCTGCGCGCCTTTGCGGGCGCCTATGTCTGGTTCTTCCGCGGCGTGCCCGCTCTGATCCAGCTGATCTTCTGGTTCAACCTGTCGCTGCTGGTGCGCGAAATTTCGCTCACCTTGCCCTTTGTCGGCACGCTGTTTTCGGTGCGCACCAACGATTTCATGTCGCCCTTCTTCTCGGCCGTCGTGGCGCTTTCGTTGTGCGAGGCGGGCTACATGGCAGAAATCATCCGTGCCGGCATCAAGTCGGTGCCAAGCGGCCAGGCCGAGGCGGCGAGCGCGCTCGGCATGCCCTACCGCATGATCCTCAAGCGCATCACCCTGCCGCAGGCGATGCGCTTCGTGGTGCCGCCTACGGGCAACGAGGCGATCAACCTTCTCAAGATGACGTCGCTGGTGACGTTCATCGCGGTCGACGACCTGTTCTATTCCGCCCAGAGCATCTATGCCCGCACCTTCGAGACGATCCCGCTGCTGATCGTGGTGGCATTCTGGTATCTGGCCGTCGTCAGCATCATGTCGTTCGGGCAGCACTTCCTTGAACGGTATTTCGGCCGCAGCGACAAAAGCAGCGAACCCATGACGATGAAGGCCATTCGCAACGCCTTCGGCCTGCGCGGCCGCGGTGCAGCGGCGTGAGCAGCGCTGCCACCAGAAACCGCGAGCGCTTCGGCGTGCCCGCCAACTCGATGGTGTTTGCGCGTGGCGTGCGCAAGTTCTACGGGCAGCTCGAGGTGCTGAAGGGGGTCGACATCGACGTGCCCGAAGGCTCGGTCGCCTGCATCATCGGCCCCTCCGGCTCGGGCAAGAGCACCTTCCTGCGCTGCATCAACCATCTGGAAAAGCTCAGCGGCGGCATCATTCTCGTCGACGGCGAGTTCATCGGCTACGACCTGCGCGACGACAAGCTCTACGAACTCAAGGACAATCTGCTGTGCCAGCGCCGCGCCGAGATCGGCATGCTGTTCCAGTCGTTCAACTTGTTCTCGCACATGACCGTGCTCGAGAACCTGATCGAGGCGCCGACGCAGGTGCGCCGCATCCCGGCAGCGGAGGCCAAGGAGCAGGCGCTGGTGCTGCTCGCCCGGGTCGGCCTTTCCGACAAGGTCCACCGCTACCCGCGCGAACTGTCCGGCGGCCAGCAGCAGCGCGTCGCGATCGCGCGCGCCATGGCGATGAAGCCGAAGGTCCTGCTGTTCGACGAACCGACCTCGGCGCTCGACCCGGAACTGGTGGGCGAGGTGCTGCATGTCATGCGCGACCTGGCCGAGAGCGGCATGACCATGGTGGTCGTGACGCATGAAGTGGCGTTTGCGCGCGAAATCGGCGACCAGCTGATCTTCATGGACGAAGGCGTGATCGTGGAACAGGGCGTTCCCCGCGACATGATTGCCGATCCGCAGTCGCCGCGCACCCGCGAGTTCCTGTCCCGTGTCCTCTAGGACCGGCGAGACGATTCAAATTTGAACTGTGTCGGCAACCGGACGATAAGGCGCGCCTGCTATGTGCCTGTTGGCTGAGGGACCACAGACGCCCATGAAGATCACCGCCGCCGACCTGGCGTATTATCGACCCGCAAACGACTCCCGGCCGCCCAGCGCACCCGACGCCGTGTCGGCACCAGTGCGTGCCGTGACGCAGGTGGATCCGTTCGAGGCCGAGGATGACGCCGAGTTCGACTTCGCCGCCGCACAAAGGGCGGCGGCCGAGACGCTGCGGCGTGACCAGCAGCAGATGATGCTGGCAGAAATGGCCGATGTGAAGGCCCAGGGCAGCGTCAGCGTGCAGGCGGCGGCGGCGGCCTATCGCGAGTTCGAGGTATAGAACCAGACAGGGTCTGGGACAGGGCAGCGGTCAGCACTCCGTTGCCCGAGCTTCGCCTCCGCAGACGCGGTTCGCGGCGCGGCATGACTGGCCGCAGCGGCCCATCGCGTTCGAGGCATAGCGCCACAGACCCAGGACCGGGCGGCGGCAAGCACTCCGTCGCCCGGGCCACGCTTCCCCAAAACGCGTTTCGCCGGAGCGACGAAACTGGCGGCGGCGGCCTTCGACCTGTATAGGTTCGGGGCCTGCCGGCTTTTCCGGCTTCACCCTCTTTCGGGCCAGCGATGACACAGCATTTTCATACACTTCCCAGCGATCTGGTGTGGACCGAAACGTCCCCGGGAAACAGGCGCGCGGTGCTGAGCGAACGGCCGGAACTGATGCTGGTGGCGTTCAGCTTCGACGCGGGCGCGATCGGCGCGCTGCACTCGCATCCGCACACGCAGGTGAGCTATGTCGCGGAGGGCACGTTCGACGTGACCGTCGACGGCACCACGACGACACTCGGGCAAGGCAGCAGCTTCATCGTCGCGCCCAATCTCGTGCATGGCGTGGTCGCCCTGGAGAAGGGGCTCCTGATCGACACGTTCACGCCGCGCCGCGACGATTTCCTGCAAGGGCCCGCGGGTTGACGGACAGCGACGCCGCGCCGACTGCCCTTGCGCCCGCGATGAATGTGTTGCGGCGATGATCCCCTGGGTGCTGCTCGATAGCGCCAGGATTCCCGGCGGAGGCGAATTGCGGCTGAAGCGGCGCGGCGGCGAATTCTCAATCATGCTCGGCGGCACCGAGCTGATGAACAGCCGGCTCAGTTTCTCCGAAGAAGCTCTGGCGACACTGTCCTGCGCGAAGCTTTCCGGCCGCAAGCGCCCTGCCGTGCTGATCGGTGGGCTCGGCATGGGATTTACGCTGCGTGCGGCGCTGTCGGCGCTTGGACCCGACGCGGGCATCATGGTGGCCGAACTCGTTCCGGCCATCGTCGCCTGGGCGCGCGGGCCGATGGCCGAGCTGTTTGCCGGCAGCCTCGACGACGCCCGCGTGACGCTGGTCGAAGGGGACGTCGGTGCATCCATCCGCACCGGGCGCTTCGACGCGATCCTCCTCGACGTCGACAATGGTCCCGACGGCCTGTCGCGCCGGGAAAACGACGCGCTCTACGATGCGCCCGGCCTGGCCGCAGCCTTTGCGGCGCTGACGGCTGGCGGCGTTCTGTCCGTCTGGTCTTCCGCGCCCGACGCGGATTTTTCGCGGCGCCTGCGCCGGGCCGGGTTTGCCGTGGAGGAAGCGCATGTCAGGGCGAACGGCAAGCGCGGCGCGCGTCATGTGATCTGGCTGGCCAGCCGGCCGGGGTGAGCCGCCGGGCATCGCGGACGCTTGCCGGAAAGTGTCGCGGCTATCATCAGGTCACAATCCTGTTGTACTGTGCCGATATGCCCGCCGAACGTGAATCTTCACAGGAGAATCACCCGTGCAAACAGCGGTTTCCGACATTGAGGGCTTTACAGCCACGCAGGCCGGCCTGATCAGCGTTGCCGGCGCGGGGCATCGCGACGCCGGCAAAACACTCGGCCGCATCGGCAGCCTGGAGGTCCGCCTTGCGCGCTCCGCTGCCGAGGTCGAAGCCGCGCAGGAAATCCGCTACCGCGTCTTCTTCGAGGAAATGGGTGCCCATGCTGGTGGACTGGCCGGACACGACCGGCGCGACTGCGACCGCTTCGACGCGGTCTGCGACCATCTGCTCGTCTTCGACACCGCCCTTGCCGGCCCCGCTCACCGCCGCATCGTCGGCACCTACCGGCTGCTCACCCAAGAGGGTGCGGCGCGCGCCGGGAGCTTCTACTCCGACGACGAATTCGAGCTCAAGCGGCTGATCGCGCGCCATCCGGGCGAGCGCTTCCTGGAACTGGGACGCTCCTGCGTGCTGCCGGAATACCGCTCCAAGCGCACGATCGAGGTGTTGTGGCAGGGCATCTGGGCCTATGTCAGCGAGAATTCGATCGACGTCATGGCCGGCTGCGCCTCGTTTCCCGGCACGGTGCCGGCGGCCCATGCGGAGGCATTGTCCTATCTCGCGCATCATTGCCGCATCGGCGCGGACTTCGCCATAAGCGCCGTGCCCGGACGCTATGCCAGCATGGACCTGATGCCGGCCGAGGCGATCAACGCGAAGTCGGCCATGGCCCGCATGCCGCCGCTGGTGAAGGGGTATCTGCGGGTGGGCGCGCGCATCGGCGACGGCTGCGTCGTCGACCATGATTTCGGCACGGTCGACGTCTTCGTGGTGATGCCGGTCAGGGAAATTCGCCAGCGCTACATCAGCTATTATGGCGGCGACGCCAACAGGATCGCTGCGTAGGCTCGGCAGTCGGCAGTCGGCAGTCGGCAGTCGGCAGTCGGCAGTCGGCAGTCGGCAGTCGGCAGTCGGCAGTCGGCAGTCGGCAGTCGGCAGTCGGCAGTCGGCAGTCGGCAGTGAAAATCGTGTCAGTGGCGGCGGCCGTCAACTCAGTCTTTCTAACTTCCGACTGCCGACTGCCTATTGCCTATTGCCTATTGCCTCCTCAGGCGTCCTTCTCCGCCTGCTCGTTGACCGGGCCGGGCTCGGCGGGGGTGTCGCTGGCGACATGCTTCGGCCCGCCCTTCGAGACGCCGACCATGGCCGGACGCAGAACGCGCTCGCCGATGGAATAGCCGGGCTGCACGACCGTGACGACCGTGTTGGCCGGAACCTCGGCGTTGGGGACCTCGAACATGGCCTGGTGGAAATTCGGGTCGAAGCGCTCGCCCTCCGGCTCCAGCTTCTTCACGCCGTGGCGTTCCAGCGTGGACAGCATGGACCGCTCCGTCATCTCGACGCCTTCGATGAGCGCGGAAAATCCGGCATCGCCGCTCGACTTGGCCTCGGCGGGGATGGCGTCGAGGGCGCGGCGCAGATTGTCCGACACCGACAGCATGTCGCGCGCGAAATTGGCGGCGGCATAGACACGGGCGTCCTGGATCTCGCGCGCGGTGCGGCGGCGCAGATTCTCCATGTCGGCCGCCACGCGCAGCGCCCGGTCCTTCAGTTCCTCGTTCTCCTTGAGCAGGCGGACCAGCGCCTCGTAGTCGCCGTCCATGCTGCCCGGCGCCGCGTCGGGGGCCGTCGCAGAAATCTCTGCCTCGTCTGCCACGCGTTCATCCTTCGCCTGATCGCTCATCGCCACATCCATATGTCTTTGGAAGATGCCGGGGATATCGAGGTTCGGACGGCAAAAATCAAGGGGCGACTGTCGCTCGACCGGCCTTGGCGACCTGTGCCCAAACAGTCGGAATTAATTCAATATTTACTCAATTCTTACGATTGCCCCCCAGGACGCCCGGAATACCGGAACCATTGTCTTCAACGCGGAGTTGGGCTGCTACGAAAAGGACGTTAAATGTCATGCCGCATGCAAACCAGAATACGAAGGCAGCGCTCGCCGACGAGATCGAAAGGTTGAGCCATGGCGCCGAGAATCGTCGCTTCCTGCGCGCCATGCCGCAGTTCAAGGTAGAACTCGGCCTGCCGGAGCGGTTGCGGGAACTTTTGGCACAGCTGGACGATGCGGCACCGACACCGCACTTCGGAGCCAGGAACACCGGGCGATAGGCGTCGCGCGCGCCTGCCCTGTTCCTCACCGCTCAGGGCGCCCGGCGCATCATGTCGGCTGCCTTCTCCGCAATCATCACGGTCGGTGCATTGGTGTTGCCGCCAATCAGCGTGGGCATGACCGAGGCGTCGACCACCCGCAGACCGCCCATCCCGCGCACCCGCAGTTGAGGGTCGACCACCGCGTCGTCGCCTGAGCCCATGCGGCAGGTGCCGACCGGGTGGTAGATCGTGTCGGCGCGCGCCCTGATGCGCTGCATCAGGTCGACATCGTCGAGGCCACTGTCGGGGTAGAGCTCGCGCGTGCGGTATCGGCCGAGCGCCGGCGACAGCAGGATGTCGCGCATGATCCTGACGCCCGAAAGCAGGCTTGCCGCGTCGCGTTCGTCGGCGAGATAGCGCGGATCGATGCGTGGCGGCGACCGCGGGCTCCTGTCCATCAGCCCGACCTCGCCGCGTGAATGGGGCCGCAGCACGCAGACATGGCACGAGAAGCCGAAACCCAGATGCAGCTTGCGGACATGGTCGTCGATGATGCCTGGCACGAAATGAAGCTGGAGGTCGGGCCGGTCGAGGCCCGGCGTGGACTTGAGGAAGGCGCCACCCTCGGCGCCGGGCGAGGCGATCAGCCCGGAACCGTCGCGACGCCAGGCAGCAATATGGCGCAGCAGGTCCCACAGCCCCCTCGGCGAGAGGCCGAGCAGGTCGGTGTCCTTCGAACGCCAGGCCATGATGAAATCGAGATGGTCCTGCAGGTTCTGGCCCACGCCCGGCAGTTCGTGCCGGACCGGAATGCCATGCGCGGCCAGTTCCCCGGCCGCGCCGATGCCGGAGAGCATGAGCAATTGCGGCGAGCCAAAGGTGCCGGCCGACAGGATCACCTCGCGCCGCGCCTGCACGACATGGTCCCGGCCGCGGCGCCGGTAGCGGATGCCTGTGGCGCGCTTGCCGTCGAGCACGATGCCGGTCGCATGCACGCCGGTGAGAACCGTCAGGTTGGGCCGCGTCATCACGGGGTGCAGGTAGGCGGCGGCCACCGAGCAGCGCTCGCCATTGCGTGCGCCACCGGCGAACTGCGTCACCTGATAGAGACCGGCGCCTTCCTGCTCCGGTCCGTTGAAGTCCTGGTTGGTGCGGATCTGGCGTTCGGCGCAGGCGGCCACGAAGGCTGACGTGATCGGGCGCGGTGTGCGCTGGTTGGAGACTTTGAGCGGGCCGGCGCCGCCATGCAGCGCGTCCTCGCCGCGCTCGTTGCCCTCCGCCCGCCGGAAGTAGGGCAGCACGTCCTTCCACGACCAGCCGTCGCAGCCGAGATCCGCCCAGTCGTCATAGTCGGATGGGTGGCCGCGCGTGTAGAGCATGGCGTTGATGGCGCTCGAGCCACCCAGCGCCCTGCCGCGCGGCTGAAAGCCCCTGCGGCCGCCGAGGCCCGGCTGCGGCACGGTCTGCAGCGCCCAGTTGGCGATCCTGGGCCGGCCGGACAGCATGGCGACGATGCCGAAGGGCGCGCGCACCAGTATGCCCTTGCCGTCGCCGCCGGCCTCGAGCAGGCAGACCGTCGTGCCTGGGTCCTCGCTCAGCCTCGCGGCAAGGACGCAACCCGCCGACCCGCCGCCCACGATGACGTAGTCGAACAGCACTGACGTCCCCTCCCCAGGCGATCACCGATCAGGGAGCAGATGAGACGCAACCGGCCGCCTTGTAAAGGCTTGGCAGAACTGGTGGAACGTGACGCTTCGTCAGGGCGCCTTGACGCGCCGCCAGGAATAGGCCGCGCCTTTTTCAGAGGGCGCTGCCGCTGGCTGGTAGTGGAGGTCGATGCCACCGACGCGGCCCGCTTCGAGCCGTTTCAGGAGCACGGGATTCGAGACTTCGAAGGCGTCGAAGCCGACGCGCAGCATGTGCGGCAGCTGATCGACCAGCACTTGACCCGTGGCGCGGACCGTGCCGGCAAAGCCATGGCGGCTGCGCAGGAGTTCTGCCTTGGAGAAGCTGCGGCCGTCGCTGAAGGCCGGAAAGGCGAGTGCCACCAGCGAGATGTCGTCGAGATAATCGACAATGGCGTCGAGCGGATCGCCGGGGGCGAGAAGCACGCCGAGACGCTCGCGCGCGGAGCGATGCACGTCCGGGTCGAGGCCGAGGAACACGTTCAGCGGAAGGATGAACCGCCCATTGCCGGCAAGCGCCTCGGCGCTGTCGGCATGGCTCCATTCGTCCTCGGCAAAGCCCTCCGGCGTCCACAGGCGCGGCACGGGGTGAACAGGCGTGTCTGGCTTCGTCTCGGTCATGAGGTCGAGCATATGGCGGATTCTTCGTTTCGTTTCCAGTATGATCGTCGAGCAAGTGCCCCCTTACCCGGCCTCCGCTTCAGCGCGGCGCGGGTGCATCCCTCCCCACAAGGGGGAGGGTGTCGTCAGCGGGGTGTCACAATCTCCAGGCCGGTTCCAGCGCACCCGAACGGGATTTCCTACAGCGATGCGTCGGTCAGAGAGTGGTCGAGGCCGGTGAGGTGGATGCCGCATTCGACCTTGGCGTGGCCGGCCCAGCGGCCGCTGCGTGCATCGTCGCCCGGCTGCACGGGCTGCGTGCAGGGAAAGCAGCCGATGGAGAGGTAGCCATAGGCGACCAGCGGGTTTTCGCGCAGCGCGTGAGTCCGCATGTATGCGGCCTGGTCCGTCGTGGTCCAGCGCGCCATCGGATTGATGCGGATGCGCGCGCCGACCGCTTCGAAGACCGGCATGGCGCTGCGGGTCTCTGCCTGGAAGCGCTTGCGGCCAGTGAACCAGGCGCGGAACGGCTCCAGCCCGCGCGCCAGCGGCTCTACCTTGCGTATGGCGCAGCAGGCGTCGGTGCTGGTCTGGTGCAGCACGCCCTGCGGGTCGTCGCGCAGGAGCGCGCCGGGATCGGGCGTCAGCACCTTCACGTTGCCAAGGCCGAAATCGCTGACCAAGGCATCGCGATAGCTCAGCGTCTCGCTGAAGTGCTTGCCCGTGTCGAGGAAAAGCACCGGCAGGTTGCGGTCGATCCGGGCGACCATATGCAGGAGGACGGCCGAATCCGCGCCGAAGGACGACACGGCAGCGACCTCGCCGACGAAATGCTCACGCACCGACAGCTCGATGATCTCCCGGGGCGTCAGATGGCCATAGGCCGCGTCGAGGCCGGCGGCCTCCTCGCGTGCCTCGGTCTCCGCGTCACGCGGCTTTTGTTTCGCCAGCATAGAGCGCCTCCTTGAACGGCGCAGCGCCGAGCCGGCGGTAGGCGTCGAGGAATGTTTCGGACCGGTCGGTCCGCAGGGCGAGGTAGGTTTCGACGACGGTCTCGATCGCGTCGGTGATCTCGTCGGGGCCAAAGCCGCGGCCGACAATCTCGCCGATCGAGGTGTTCTCGTCGCCCGAGCCGCCGAGCGTGACCTGGTAGAGCTCGGCGCCCTTCTTCTCGACGCCGAGAATGCCGATGTGGCCGACATGGTGGTGGCCGCAGGCGTTGATGCAGCCCGAAATCTTGAGCTTCAGCTCGCCGATGTCGCGCTGACGCTCAAGCGAGGCGAAGCGCTTGGAAATGTCCTGCGCGACGATGATCGAGCGCGCATTGGCGAGCGCGCAATAGTCCAGCCCCGGGCAGGCGATGATGTCGCTGATCAACCCGGAATTCGCCGTGGCGAGACCGATTTCCACCAGCGCGTCGTAGACGCCCTTGAGATCGGCGCGCGCTACATGCGGCAGCACCAAGTTCTGCTCGTGCGTGACGCGGATCTCGTCGAAGGCGTAGCGCTCGGCGATGTCGGCCACCGCCTCCATCTGGCTGTCGGAGGCGTCGCCCGGCACCTCGCCGATGCCCTTGAGCGAAATGGTCACGGCAGCATAGTCGGGATGCTTGTGGGTGACGACGTTGCGGTCGATCCATTCGCCGAACGACTTCGAATCGAGCCGGGCTGCCCTGACCAGGGCATCGCCATCGGGGCGCGCGACAAGGTCCGGCAGCGCGAAATAGGCCTCGATGGCGCGTACGTCCGCCTCGGGGAGTTTCAGCTCTGTCTCGCGCAGAGCCGCGAACTCCGCCTCTACCTGGCGCGTCAGTTCCTCGGTGCCCGTCTCGTGGACGAGGATCTTGATGCGCGCCTTGTACTTGTTGTCGCGGCGGCCGTTGAGATTGTACACGCGCATGATGGCGGTCGTGTAGGAGAGCAAATCCGCCTCTGGCAGGAAATCCCTGATCTTTTTGGCGATCATGGGCGTACGCCCCTGCCCGCCGCCGACATAGACGGCAAAGCCGAGCGCCCCCTCGGCGTTCTTCTTGAGATGCAGGCCGATGTCGTGGACCTGGATGGCGGCGCGGTCGCGCTCGGCGCCCGTCACGGCGATCTTGAATTTCCGCGGGAGGTAGGAAAACTCGGGATGCACCGACGACCACTGGCGCAGGATTTCCGCATAGGGACGCGGGTCCGCGACTTCGTCGGCGGCGGCGCCGGCGAAGTGGTCGGCGGTCACGTTGCGGATGCAGTTGCCGCTGGTCTGGATGGCATGCATCTCGACGGAGGCGAGATCGGCCAGGATCTCCGGCATGTCGGACAGCGCCGGCCAGTTGTACTGGATGTTCTGCCGCGTGGTGAAATGGCCGTAGCCCTTGTCGTATTTGCGCGCGATATGGCCGAGCATGCGCAGCTGCTTGCCCGACAGCGTGCCGTAGGGAATGGCGACGCGCAGCATGTAGGCGTGCAGCTGGAGATAGACGCCGTTCATCAGCCGCAACGGCTTGAACTGGTCCTCGGTGAGTTCGCCGGCAAGCCTGCGCTCGACCTGGTCGCTGAACTCGGCGACGCGGGCCTTCACGAAATCATGGTCGAATTCGTCGTAACGGTACATGCGTCCAGTCCTGTTTCGTGCGCCGGCTTCAGATGCCTTCGGCGTAGCCTTCGTCGGCGGGTCGGGGGCGGGCCTGCTTGCCCAGATCCGTGCGGTTGGTGGGGCCGGCGGCGCGGATCCGCTCGCGCAGCCGTGTCGGCGTGATCGTGCCGTCCCGGAGTTCGATGTCGATGAGGTTGACGTCGACGACCTCGTTGCGGGCAAGCCCTGCCTGGCCGGCGGCTTCCAGGCGCGCTTCGCCGGCCTTGTCGGAGACGATTTCGGCGCCGTCGATCATGTCCACCCAGTTCTGGCTGGCCGAATACCAGACGGCTTCGCCGTCGGTCAGGCGGTTGGCGGTCAGGACCTTCATGCCCGTGTTTCCTGCGCGTGATGGCTTTGTGGCTCGAAGGCCGAGAGCGGCGTCGAGCGCGAGAAATCGCCGCCCGCCACCGCGTCGCCGATGATGGTCATGACCGGGCCGGACAGATCGTGCCTGCCCTGCAGCGAAGGCAGGTCGGCCAGCGTGCCATGGAAACGCCTGCGGCCGGGCAGGCTGGCGTTTTCCACCACCGCCACAGCCGTATCCGGCGAAAGGCCGGCATCGATCAGGCGCTCGGCCACGTCGGCGGCGACCGAGCGGCCCATATAGATGGCGACCGTGGCGCCCGAGATGGCGAGTTTCGCCCAGTCGGGCAGTGTGCCGCCCTTGAGATCATGGCCGGTGGTGAACACCATGGAGGACGACACGCCGCGCAAGGTGAGCGGCAGCTCGAAATCGGCGGCGGCTGCAAAGGCCGCGGTCACACCGGGCACCACGTCGAAGGGGATGGAAGCATCGCGCAGCGCCTGCATTTCCTCGCCGGCACGGCCGAACACCAGCGGGTCGCCCGACTTGAGGCGCACCACGCGCTTGCCGGCCTGGCCGAGTTCCACGAGGAGGGCATTGATCTCGGCCTGCGACTTGGAATGGCAGCCTTTTCGCTTGCCGACGCCGATGCGCTCCGCGTCGCGGCGACCCATGGCGATCACGGCCTCCGGCACCAGCGCGTCATAGACGATGACGTCGGCTTCCATGAGCAGGCGGTGCGCCCGCAGGGTCAAGAGATCCTCTGCGCCGGGTCCTGCGCCGACCAGGGCCACATGCCCCGTCTGGCCGGATGGCGCCTGGAGCAGGGCCTCCGCGGCGCGTGCCGCGCCCTCGGCATCGCCATCGGCCATGGCGCGCGCCGGCGCGCCGGAAAAGAAGGATTGCCAGAAAGCGCGCCGCGGATTGCCGCGCGCGATCGTCCTTTCGGCAGCCCCGCGCAGCGCGTTGGCGAGCGAGGCAAGCGGCCCGAGCGAGGGCGGGAGCATCGCATCGATGCGCGCGCGCACCATCTGCGCGAGCACCGGCCCGGTCCCCTCGGTGCCGATCGCCACCGACAGCGGCGCGCGGTTGACGAGCGCGGGCGTGAAGAAGTCGCAGATTTCCGGGCGGTCGACCGCGTTGGCGGGAATCTTCAGGTTTCGCGCATCGGCGACGATCCGGCGGTCGAGGGCCGCATCGCCCGTGGCGGCAAAAACCAGGACGGCGCCTTCGAGCTGGAGAGGCGCGTAGGGTTCGCTGAGATGCGTCGCGCCATTTTCCTCGACCCAGCCGAGAAAACCCGGCTCGATGTCGTCCGCCACGACGACGATCCTGGCGCTGGACTGCGCGAGCAGCCGCGCCTTGGCCAGCGCTTCTTCGCCATTGCCGATGACAACCACGATCCGGCCTTCGACCCGCAGGAAGACGGGGAAGGCATTGAGCTTGACTGAGGTCGGTTTCATGGCAGTTGAGATTCCGGAATTGCCTGAAATATGTAAGCGGGTGCGACTGGATTCAGAAGGAATGCACTCGCGCGGCCCACCGTGCGATGCAATTTCTTTTCTTCCGTCCACATATCTGGAAGAAAATGAATCCGGGAGTGCTCGGGGCGGCATGGAAGGGCCCGTGTGCGCCGCAGCGCAGTCGCGCGTCAGCCCGCCGTCAGCCGCCGTTGCCGAGAATGATGTCGAGGATCGACCCCTCGCGCTTGACCGGCTCGCCGCCGACATCGGCGCGCGGGACCGGTCGGCGGATCGACGAGGTCTGCTCGTCCTGCGACGGCATGGTTAATCCGCCGGCCGCATCCACCACGGGGTCGGCCTGCTGTGCCGAAGCGGGCCGAGGGCGGGGTTCGTCCTGCGCATCCGCCGGCGCTCCGGGGGCGTCGACGACCGCTTCCATGTCCGGAATCGACTGGTCGACGGGCGGCGGCGCGGATTTCCAGGCGCCGGGCAGCCGCGCCATCGGCACGCCCTCATGGGCGGCGACCATGAATTCATGCCAGGCCATGGCCGGCAAAGCACCGCCGGTGACCTTCTTCATCGGGGTTCCGTCGTCATTGCCGAACCAGACACCCGTTGTGAGATTGGCGGTGTAGCCGACGAACCAGGCGTCGCGCGAGTTCTGGCTGGTGCCCGTCTTGCCCGCGGCGGGCCAGGCGAAGGCCGCCTTGCGAGCGGTTCCGTCGACCATCGTCTCGGCCATCATCGCGTTCATCTCGCCGACGACCTCCGCGTTGATCACGCGTGGCCCGGAACCCGGCTTGCTTTCGTAGAGTACCTTGCCCTCGGCGGTGGCGACGCGGCGAATGAAGTGCACCTGCGGCCGGAATCCGCCATTGGCGAAGGGAACATAGGCGGCCGTCAGCTCCAGCGGCGTGACTTCCGAGGTGCCGAGCGAAATCGCGATGTTGGCCTGGAGCGCGGATTCGATGCCCATGCGGTGCGCGACTTCGACGACCGAGCCGGGGCCGACCTCCATGGCAAGCTGGGCGGCCACCGAATTCAGCGACTTGGCGAGCGCGGTGGCGAGCGTGACCTTGCCGTAATACTTGCCGTTGTAGTTTTCCGGCGTCCATTTGCCGATGCGGATCGGCGCGTCGACGCGGGTGCTGTCGGGCGTGCGGCCCTGCTCCATGGCGGCCAGGAAGACAAAGGGCTTGAAGGCCGAGCCCGGCTGGCGCCGGGCTTCCGAGGCGCGGTCGAACTGGCTGTTGGCATAGTCGAAGCCGCCGACCATGGCGCGCACCGCGCCGGAATTGTCGATCGACACCAGCGCGCCCTGGCTGACGTGGAGCTTCTTGCCGCTGTCGTCGATCAGGCGGCGGATCGAGGTTTCGGCCAGCTTCTGCAAGGTCAGGTCGACCGTCGACTCGACGATCAGGTCGGTGCGCACATCGCCGACGAGACCGGGCAGTTCCTCCATGATTCGATCGGCGACGTAGTTTTCGGAGCCGGTCCAGAACGCCGCGGCGCGCGTCGCGGGCGCGCTCATCGCCGTGGTCAGTTCCTGGTCGCCGATCATGCCCTCGCGCCGCATGGCGGCCAGCACGAGCTGGGTGCGCGCCTCGGCAGCCTTCGGATCGCGGGCCGGCGAAAGCCGTGACGGCGCCTTCAGGAGGCCGGCCAGAAGGGCTGCCTCGGACAGCGTGACGTCACGCGCGGACTTGCCGAAATAGCGCCGCGACGCCGCTTCGACGCCATAGGAGCCCGAGCCGAAATAGACCCGGTTGAGATACATTTCGAGTATCTGGTCCTTGGTGTGCTTGTGCTCGAGCCAGACGGCGAGCAGCACCTCCTGGACCTTGCGCTCCACGGTACGGTCGGGCTTCAGGAACAGGTTCTTGGCGAGCTGCTGCGTCAGCGTCGAGCCGCCCTGGGTGAAGCGGCCGCCAATGATGTTGGCCGTCATGGCGCGGGCCAGACCGATCGGGTCGACGCCGAAATGGGAATAGAAGCGGCGGTCCTCGATGGCCATGACCGCCTGCGGGATGAAGGGCGACATTTCATGCAGACCGACGGCCTCGCCGCCGGTCATGCCGCGATTGGCGACCAGGGACCCGTCGACGGAGAGGATCTTCACATTGGGCGGGCGGTCGGGGATCGACCAGGTGATGACGGAGGGCATCTGTGCGCCGTAATAGGCGACGATGCCGACGCCGCCGATGCCGCACCAGATGGCGAGCACCGCCATCCAGTAGACGAGGCGACCGAGCCCGCCGAAGGATTTTCGCGAGCGGCGGCCACGCCTCGGCGCGGCCTCCGCCTTCTGGCGGCCGGACTTCTTCGCGGCCGGCGCCCGCTTCTTCTGCGAGGGCAGGACGCGGTCGTCCTCGGACACGGACAGCCCACCCGACGAGCGGCGGCCGGAAGGACCGTCGAACGTCGGTTCGATGCGCGTGCCGTTGCGTCTTGCCATGCCGTGCGCCGTCCCGTCCCGATTGCCGTGCGGCTTCCGGTTGGACAGTAAATGCGGCGATTTAAGGGGGCGTTAAGCGACGGTTTCGGTAACGAACTGAACGCATTGCGCAATCGGCCCCGCGCCGCCGGCCTCTCCGCGGGGTCGTTCCACGCCGCGGCGATCGCGCGGGGTCCGCGATGAACGAAACCGCGCGATGCGCATTGTGGGAGATCACAAGGAGGCAGACATGGACCATGACGCACTCAAATCGCTGCATACGGCTCTGATCGACGCCCGCGAGGGATACGAGAAGGCCACCGCCGAGACCGAGGACAGCACGCTCGCCGCGCTCTTCGGCGACATGATCGGGCTGCATACCAGCGCGCACAACGACATCCATGAGCGCCTTCTCGGGGTTGGTGAAAAACCCGACGAGTCCGGCTCCTTCATGGGGACCGTGCACAGGACGGTCATCGGCGTGCGGTCGGCGATAACCGGCATCGACATGTCCACGCTCGACTCGTTCGCGGACGGCGAGGAGCGGATCGCGGAAAAATATTCCGATGCGATCAACGAGGAGCGCGACACGAGGCTTTCCGAAATGCTGCGGATGCATGAGAGCGCACTGCGCGACATGATCGGCCGGATGAAGCAGATGGCGCGAGCCGCCGAGGCAGCCGAGAAAGCCTGACCGGTTTTCTCAATACGGTCAGCGTGGCTGCGGATAGCAGGCGTTGGGGTCGTGTTGTTGCCCGGCCCAGTAAAGGCGGCGGCGTCGACGGCATAGGTAACGTTGAACGAGATCGCACCGCCCAGAAGGGAGCACCCGGGGCGACGCCGTCGTCACGCCAGCGCCTTGATTTAGGCGGCGAAGCGAAATCCCGGCGGTTTCCGCGCTTAGTGTTGCCTTCCTGTCGTTGACCGACCGCTGCGAATCAGCGCCGCATGGGCGGGACGCAAGCCCGTATCTCTTGGTCGGCGACGCAAGCTTCGCGCCACCTTGCGCGGTTAACGTCTCACAAGAACAGGCCCGGACGAACCGGGCTTTCAACGGGAAACGCTGCAATGGACCAGCCCATCATCGTCGAGACGCGGATCGACGAGCATCGCAGCCTCATCATTTCCGCGGAACCCGGCGTGACGCTCGCCGACGACGCCGACGCGATCCGGTTTCCGAGCGGCGGCCAGTACTTCATCCGCGAGCGCGACAGCCGCCTGCCCGAGACGCATTGCACCTATGTCCTGGCCAATGCCGCGTCGCTCGAGGCCGCGCAGCGCCTGGTGACCCTGTTCTACTCCGCATCATTGCCGGCCGCGGCGCCGCGGATCACGCCTGCCCCGGTGCAGGCTCTGACCGCGGCAGGTTGAGGCTTCTCAGGCGGTGATCGTGAGGCGGCGCCGGCGATTGTCGAGCGCCACGATGACAAGACCGCTCGACACCACGAGCAGGATGCCGAGGAGCGCGAGCATATTCGGAAACTGGTCGAACACGACGACGCCGGAGATCACCGCCCAGACGGTGAAGCAGTAGAAGAACGGCGCCACCGACGCGGACGGGCCGACCCGGTAGGCCATGAAGATGAAGAAGTGGCCGAAGATGAGGAAGAAGCCGGAGGCGGCGAGCAGCAGCAGATGGCGCGTCTGCGGCACCACCCAATCCTCGAACAAGAGATGGGCGACCACTGCTCCGCACAGCACGATGACACAGGCCGACGTGGCGACGATCATGCCAGGCACGGCAGCCGCCACCCTGCGGCCGGCAAGATCGCGGGCGGCGCCCAGCACAGCAGTGGCGAGCGCCAGCAGCGCATAGATCGAGATTCCCTCCATAGTGGGCTGCGCCACCATCAGGGCGCCGACGAAGCCTAGCCCGATCAGGCCCATGCGCAGGCCGCCGATGCGCTCGCCAAACAGGATCGAGGCTCCCACAAGGAGCAGGAGCGGCGTGATCTGGCCGAGCGCGGTGGCATCGGCGATCGGCATGTTGGCGAGCGCCACGACGTAGGACAGGATCGCGAACAGCTCCATCGTGTTGCGCAGCAGAACGCGGCGGTCGAGGATCAAAGGCAGCTGCCGGACATAGCCCAGCACCACCAGAAGCGGAATGCACCACAGGCAGGCGGCAACGCCGCGCAGCGTCAGCACCTGGTAGGGCGGCAGACCCTCGGTGGCGAGTTTCATGAAAGTGTCGTTGATCAGGTACGACCCGGTCGCGACGATCATGAAAAACGGGCCGCGAAAGGCCAACGGAATGAGGTGCATGCGGAGCTACTCTGACGGGCGGGAGGGCCGAAAGCCGCTTCTACAGGCAGTTTGACCGGCGCGATATCGCCACGGGAGCCCATACCGCAGATTTCATTGGCTCAGCGCGTCTCTGGCGGAAAGGTCCTGCCTCAGCTGTGAGCAAAAATATCTTCTTCGCCCCAGCCCATCAGATCCAGCCGGGCGCGGGTGGGCAAGAAGCGGAAGCAGGCCTCGGCCTCGCCGGTGCGGTTCTCGCGCGCCAGACGGCTTGCCAACGCCTCGCGTAGCCGGTGCAGATAGAGCACGTCGGATGCGGCATATTCCAGCTGTTCGGGTGTCAGCGTCTCGGCGGCCCAGTCCGACGACTGCTGCACCTTGGACAGGCTGACGCCGAGCAGTTCGGAGCAGATGTCCTTGAGGCCATGCCGGTCGGTGTAGGTGCGGGTGAGGCGCGAGGCGATCTTGGTGCAGAAGACGGGCTCGGCCATGGCGCCAAAGGCGTTCTGCATGACGGCGAGGTCGAAGCGGCCGTAGTGGAAAAGCTTCGTGATATTGTGGTTGAGCAGGAGAGTGACCAGGTTCGGCGCCTCCTTCTGGCCCTGCTCGATCTGGATCACGTCGGCCGATCCGTCGCCGGGCGAAATCTGCACCACGCAGAGCCGGTCGCGATGCGGGTTCAGCCCCAGCGTCTCGGTGTCGATCGCCACCGCGTCGACATTGTAGTGATCGAGATTGGGCAGATCGTTCTTGTGGAAGCGGATGGTCATGGCGAACTCCGGTGCGCGAGGGGCTTCCCTACGCTGTGATGGGCCGGGAAATCAACCTGCAGGACGGGGAATGCCTAAGGACCCGGCGGTGTGGCTGGCGATCCCCTCCCCTCGCGGCGACCTCCCTGTTTCGCTCTGTCATTCGGTGCGATGGGGTGGGTTCGGCTTACCGGCTCGACCCCCACCCCTTACCCTCCCCGCAAGGGGGAGGGGGTCGGCGACGCCGTGCGAGGGCCGGCTCTTGCCTGCCGGATTCGGCTACTTCGTCAGGGCATCCAGGATGCGCGCCCAGGAGCGCTGGCCCTTGTGGAAGGAGGCGAGCTCGTATTTCTCGTTGGGCGAATGGATGCGGTCGTCCGACAGGCCGAAGCCGACCAGCAGCGACTCCATGCCGAGATAGGCCTGGAAATCGCCGACCACCGGGATCGAGCCGCCCATCGCGATCATGACCGCGGGCTTCGGCCACTCGTCCGACAGGGCCGACTTTGCCTTGGTCAGGAAGGGCGAGTCGTAGGAGAGCTGGATTGCCGGCGAGCCGCCATGCGGGTGGAAGTCGACGGAGCAGTCGGCCGGAATGCGCGCATCGACGAAGGCGTGGAACGCGTCGCGGATCTTGTCGGGATCCTGCTTGTGGACGAGGCGGAACGAGATCTTTGCCGAGGCTTCCGCCGCGATCACCGTCTTGAAGCCCTTGCCGGTGTATCCGCCGGTTATGCCATTGAACTCGGCGGTCGGCCGCGCCCAGACGAGTTCGAGCACCGAGCGGCCCTTCTCGCCGGCCGGCACCGACAGGCCGATTTCGCCCAGGAATTTCTCGGACGTCATGCCGAGCGAGTCCCACGATTTCAGGATCTGCGAGGGGGTTTCATCGACGCCGTCGTAGAAGCCGGGGATGGTGACGCGGCCGTTCTCGTCATGGATGTCGGAGAGGATCCGGGCCAGGATGCGGATCGGATTAGCGGCGGCGCCGCCATACTGTCCCGAATGCAGGTCGCGGTCGGCGGCCTTGACGGTCAGTTCGACGCCGACCAGCCCGCGCAGGCCGGTCGATATCGCCGGCGTCTCGGCGTCCCACATGCCGGTGTCGCAGACCATGGCGAAATCGGCCTTCAGCTCCGCGGCATTGGCAGCCAGGAACGGCTTCAGCGACGGCGATCCCGATTCCTCCTCGCCCTCGAAGAGGATGGTGATGCGGCAGGGCAGCGTGCCGTGCACGGCCTTCCAGGCGCGGCAGGCTTCCACGAAGAGCAACAGCTGGCCCTTGTCGTCGGACGAGCCTCGACCCGTGATGACCCGCCTGCCCTCACCGATGTCCTTGATCTTCGGGTCGAAGGGATCGTCGACCCAGAGTTCGATCGGATCGACCGGCTGCACGTCGTAGTGACCGTAGAAAAGAACATGCGGCGCGGTTTCAGACGGCCCCGCATGATGCGCAACGACCATCGGATGGCCGGGCGTGTCGCGCAGGCTCGCGTCGAAGCCGATCGTCTTCAGGTCGGCGACCAGCCATTCGGCCGCCTTGCGGCACTCGTCGGCGAAGGCGGGATCGGTGGAGATCGATCGGATGCGCATGAGTTCGAACAGGCGATCGAGGCTCTGGTCGAGATTTGCGTCGAGACGGTTAAGGACGGGGCTGACTGCGGACATGAGGTGCCTTTCGGTTTCGCGGCACACTAGACCGGTTCGGGTCAGGATTGAACCACCCAGGAGGCCTTCTCCAGAACGCTGAACAATTAGCGTTGACTCATGCATTAGCATTCACTAATGAAATGGCATGATCGAAACCTCAGCCGTCAACACCGTCATGCGTACGCTCGCCGACCCGACGCGGCGCGCGGTGTTCGAGCGGATCGTCGGGTCGCAGGAAATCACGGTGGTGGAACTGACGCGCGGCAGCGGCGTGACGCAGGGCGCGATCTCGCAGCACCTCAAGTCGCTGAAGCAGGCCGGCCTGGTGGCAGAGCGCGCGCAGGGCCGCAACGTCTATTACCGGGCCGAGCCCGAAGGCCTTGCCCCGCTGGTCGACTGGATGAGCCACTACGGCGTCTTCTGGCGCGGGCGGTTTGCCGACCTCAAGACATTGCTGAAGGAAATCGACCCATGAACGAGGCCGCGACGATGCCCCGAACCCAGGACATCACCGTCGAGGATGTCTTTTCCCATGCGCCGAAAGTCATCTGGAAAGCGCTGACCGACGGCTCGCTGATCCGGCGCTGGATGATGGAGCCGGTCGGGTTCGCGCCGGTGGTCGGCACCCGCTTCACCTTCCACACGAAGCCGGCCGGCGCCTGGGACGGGACGATCCAGTGCGAGGTGCTGGAGGTCGTCGAAAACGAACGCCTGGCCTATCGCTGGAGGGGTGGGCACGAGGCCAATGTCGGGTATGGCTCGCGCCTGGACACGGTCGTGACCTTCACGCTGGCACCCGCCGACAGTGGTACGCGGCTTCGCGTGGTTCATTCGGGCTTCGTGGTGCCGGCAAACGACACGGCCTACGCCAATATGAGCCAGGGCTGGCCCGTATGCTTCGACAGGCTCGACGGCGTTTCGACCACCGGCGCCCAGCTTCTGAACTGAGAAATCCCTCCTGAACGGAGAAATCCGATGACTGATCCGTATCTCGGCGGATGCGCCTGCCGTGCGATCCGCTACGAAATCGCCGGCGAGCCCATCTTCAGCAACCACTGCCAGTGCCGCGACTGCCAGCGCGTGAGCGGCACAGGCCACGGGTCCTACCTGACTTTCGCCGACAGGAAGAGCGTGCTGCTGGCGGGTAAGGCGACGCAGCGCGACGTTGTGGGCGACAGCGGTGGCGTGAAGACGCATGGGTTCTGCCCCACCTGCGGATCGCCGGTCTATCTGACCTTTGCAGCCAATCCCGACCTCTTCACGGTGCATGCCGCGAGTCTGGACGACCCGAGCCGATTTAGGCCGCAGGTGGTGACCTACGCCAAGCGGGGCCACGGCTGGGATACGCTCGATCCGGCGCTGGCGAAGTTCGATGCGATGCCGCCGGGGTGACACCGCAGGCCCCGCTGGCGCCGTTCAGGCAACGCCTGCCTTCTTCCTGGCGGGCGCGACCGCCCTCTGCGCCAAAGGCGGCGCGAAGACCGGAATGGCTTTCGGGTGGACAATGAAACTGGCCGGCGTCGACGTGACGATCTCGCCATCCGTGTTCACCGGCATGGGATTTCGCGTGACGATCTCGAAGGCGACGCCGCGCGCGGTGCGCACCTCGTCCCAGGCGCCGTGCCGACCGGTCCGGAACGACCGCAGCAGAAGCGCGAGCTTCCAGACCGAGGACATTTCGAGGCTGTAGAGGTCGAGATGGCCGTCGTCGATCTCGGCGTCTTCCTGCACGACGTTGCCGCCGCCATAGTGGCGGCCGTTGCCGACAGCGATCTGGAATGTGCGGACCTTCGTCTTGATGGCCTGCTCGGTGATCCAGGCGGTGAAGGGACGCGCCTTGGACAGCACCTTGACGGCGGCAAGCGCGTAGCCGAGCCGGCCGAAGCGGCGCTTCAGGCTGGGGTCCAGCCCCTGCGCGAGATCGGAGCTCAAGCCGATGCTGGCGACGTTGAAGAAGGCGTGGCCGTTGACCGCGCCGAGATCGATGGTGCGCGCGTGGCCCTTGACGATCAGGTCGGCGGCCTGGACCAGGTCCATCGGAATATCCAGCGTCCGCGCCAGGTCGTTGGCGGTTCCCATCGGAATGATGCCGAGCGGCAGGCCGCTTTCCATGACGGCCATGGCGCCCGAGGCGATCGTGCCGTCGCCGCCGCACAGGATGATGAGATCGTGGTTCTCGCGCAGGCGCACGATATCGCGGGCAATCTCCGGAAATGCGGAGAAAGGCTCGATGGTGACGTCGATCTTGCCGGCATGCAGTCGGCCGACGATCGCATCGAGCGACTCCGCGCCGCGGCGTGCGGCCGTGTTGACCAGGAGAAGCGCCCGCTTCTTCGACTTCATCTGCTCGGACTCCTTGGGTCCTGACCCTTGCTCTTCACCCGAGACAAACCATTGCAATGAGACAAAAAAACGCCGCCGTGGCGGAGGGGGCGGCCACGGCGGCTTTACTCACTATGCGGGCGCCCGGAGAGGGGGGAGGGGCACCCGCACCGTTCGGCCGAGGCGGGGGGACGGGCCTTTGACCGAACGCGGCGAAAACCGCCGATGGGCTTAATCTGGAAATCGCAAGCGCCTGTTTCAAGCGCATCTCGCATTAAACTTCTGTAACGAAGCCGTGTACAACAGACTGTCAGTTCCTGGCCGGAGACCGGAGCGACCGGGCGCCTTTGGCATGGACAGGCAAGGGCCTGCGCGCTACCCGTTGGCACATGAAAAAAGGCGATCATCTCTTCCTCGTCGACGGCTCGGGCTACATCTTCCGCGCCTATCACGCGCTGCCGCCGCTGACGCGAAAGTCGGACGGGCTGCCCGTCGGCGCGGTGTCCGGATTCTGCAACATGCTGTGGAAGCTGATGGTCAGCGCAAGGGATACGGATGTCGGCGTGGTGCCGTCGCATTTCGCCGTGATCTTCGACTATTCGTCAAAGACGTTCCGCAACGAACTCTATGCCGAATACAAGGCCAACCGCTCCGCACCGCCAGAAGACCTCGTGCCGCAGTTCGGCCTGATCCGGCAGGCGACGCGCGCCTTCGACCTGCCCTGCATCGAGATGGAAGGTTTTGAGGCCGACGATCTGATCGCCACCTATACCAAGCTTGCCTGCGAGGCGGGCGGCGACACCACCATCATCTCGTCCGACAAGGACCTGATGCAGCTCGTGGGCGCCACCGTGTCGATGTACGACCCGATGAAGGACAAGCAGATCGGCGTGCCCGAAGTTGTCGAGAAGTGGGGCGTGCCGCCGGAAAAGATGATCGACCTGCAGGCGCTGACCGGCGATTCCGTCGACAACGTGCCGGGCGTGCCCGGCATCGGCCCGAAGACCGCGGCGCAGCTTCTGGAGCAGTTCGGCGACCTCGACACGCTCCTGGCACGCGCCGGAGAGATCAAGCAGGACAAGCGCCGCCAGTCGATCATCGACAATGCCGACAAGGCACGCATCTCGCGCGATCTCGTGCGGCTGAAGGACGACGTGCCGGTGGCCGACGCGCTGTCCGATTTCGCGCTGCAGCCGCCGAACGGGCCGAAACTGATCTCCTTCCTGAAAGCCATGGAGTTCACCTCGCTGACCCGCCGCGTGGCGGAAGCGACGGGCGCCGAGCCGGGCGACATCGAGGCGAGCGAGATCGTGGTGCAGCGCGGAGCGGAGGCGCATGGGCCCGACGTGGGTTCCGGCGCAGCTCCCTCCCCCGGCCCGAATGGCGCTTCGTCGCTCGCGCAGGCGGCCACGCCAGGCGCGACGATCTACGCTCAGCCGGGCGAGGCTGGCATGACGCCGCAAGGTTTCGCCAAACAGCGCGCCGATGCGGCCGCCTCGTCGAAAATCGACCGCAGCGCCTATGCCTGCATCCGCGACCTGGCGACGCTGCAGGCACGGGTGGCGGAGGCGATGGAAGCCGGCATCGTCGCCTTCCGCACGGAAACCACCTCGCTCGACCCGATGCAGGCCGAACTCGTCGGCTTCTCGCTGGCGACCCGACCCGGCCGCGCCGCCTATGTGCCGCTCAGCCACCGCTCCAGCGAAGGCGACCTGCTCGGCGGCGGTCGCGCACCCGACCAGTTGTCCATGCAGGAGGCCCTGCCCCTGCTTGGGCCGCTGTTGTCCGACCCATCCGTGCTGAAGATCGGCCAGAGCACGAAATACGACTGGCTCCTGATGCACCGGCTCGGAGTCGACATCGCGCCTTTCGACGATACGATGCTGATGTCCTATGTGGCGGATGCCGGGACCGGCGGCCACGGCATGGACGCGCTGGCGGAACGCTGGCTCGGCCACGCCGTCATCCCGTTCAAGGACGTGGTCGGTTCCGGCAAGGGGCTGGTCAGCTTCGACCTCGTCGACATCGAACGCGCGACGACCTATTCGACCGAAGGCGCCGACCTGGCACTGCGGCTCTGGCATGTCCTGAAGCCGCGCCTCGTCGCCAACGGCCTGGTGTCGGTCTACGAGCGGCTGGAGCGGCCGCTGGTGCCGGTGCTGGCGCGCATGGAGGAGCGCGGCGTCTCGGTCGACCGGCAGATGCTGTCCAGGCTTTCGGGCGAACTGGCGCAGCGCGCCGCAGCACTCGAGGACGAGGTCTACCAGCTTGCCGGCGAAAAGTTCACCATCGGCTCGCCAAAGCAGCTCGGCGACATCCTGTTCGGGCGCATGGGCCTGCCAGGCGGTACGAAGACCAAGTCCGGCCAGTGGTCGACGACGGCACAGGTGCTTGAGGAACTCGCGGCCGAGGGTTTCGAGCTGCCGCGCAGGATCGTCGACTGGCGCCAGCTGACCAAGCTGAAATCGACCTATACCGACGCGCTGCCGGGTTACATCCATCCCGAGACGAAGCGCGTCCACACTTCCTATGCGATGGCGGCGACCTCGACGGGGCGGCTGTCGTCAAACGAGCCCAACCTGCAGAACATCCCGATCCGCACCGCCGAGGGGCGCAAGGTGCGCACCGCCTTCATCGCGGAAAAGGGCAACAAGCTGATTTCTGCCGACTACAGCCAGATCGAGTTGCGCATCCTGGCGCATGTCGCCGACATCCCGCAGCTGAAGGCGGCGTTCGCCAATGGCGACGACATCCATGCCATCACCGCATCTGAAATGTTCGGCGTGCCTGTGGCGGGCATGCTGCGCGAGGTGCGCAACCGCGCCAAGGCGATCAATTTCGGCATCGTCTACGGCATCTCGGCCTTCGGCCTCGCCAATCAGCTGTCGATCCCGCGCGAGGAGGCGGGCGCCTACATCAAGCGCTATTTCGAGCGCTTTCCGGGCATCCGCGACTACATGGACCGCACCAAGGCGTTCTGCCGTGACACCGGCTATGTCGAGACCATCTTCGGCCGGCGCGCGCATTATCCGGAAATCCGGGCGTCAAACCCGTCGATCCGCGCCAACAGCGAGCGCGCCGCCATCAACGCGCCGATCCAGGGCTCGGCGGCCGACATCATCCGGCGCGCCATGGTGCGCATGGACGACGCGCTTGTGGCTGCCAAGCTGCCTCACGTGCGCATGCTCCTGCAGGTGCATGACGAGCTGGTGTTCGAGGCGCCCGCCGACGACGTCGAGGCCGCCATGCCTGTCATCCGCAAGGTGATGGAGGACGCCGCCATGCCGGCGATTGCGCTCTCCGTGCCGCTGCAAGTGGAGGCGCGTGCCGCGGACAACTGGGACGAGGCGCATTGAGGTTGGGCTTACCCTCCCCCTTGCGGGGAGGGTCGGACCGCAGGTCCGGGGTGGGGGT
>Ga0209902_100259_pt1 | contig 77328 bp, 76 predicted proteins | sample FECB27metaG_FD_188304 | JGI IMG/M metagenome (GOLD analysis project Ga0209902, IMG submission 188304) | Cyanobacterial communities from the Joint Genome Institute, California, USA - FECB-27 (SPAdes) (version 2) | ecosystem: Environmental > Aquatic > Thermal springs > Hot (42-90C) > Microbial mats... | reverse complement strand
CGACCCGTTGGCGCCGTACCCCCCTCTCCAACTCTCCCCCACCAGGGGGGGAGAGGGCATGTAGCGCTTTATGAGCCAGCCTCTCAGGATCAGGTTTGAGACTGATCTGCAAGCTGGGAACACGAACTCTTCATCGCTCCGGTGCTTGCCGCCGGGGGCAGGGTCTCCAGTTTCAGGGCGGCCACAAGGATGTTCCGATGACCGTCAACATGCGCCTCACTCTCTACGCTGCCCTGGTTCTCTCGCTGGCTCTGCCCATGGGAGCCGGAGCCCAGGAACAGCAGCCGCAGGGGCAGCAGCAGGAACAGCGTCGGCCGCGGCCCGAGGCCAGGGATGCGCAGGCGCTGCCGCCAGAATCGGTGACCCGGCATACGCTTCAACTTCCTGGCCGGACCCTGTCGTTTACTGCAACCGCTGGGCATCTGACCCTGGCTGATCCGCAGGGTGCACCACAGGCGGAGATCGGATTTGTCGCCTACACGCGCGACGATTCGGACCCGGCGACGCGGCCGGTGACCTTTGTGGTGAATGGCGGCCCCGGCGCGTCGTCGGCCTATCTGCATCTTCTCGCTGTCGGGCCGTGGCTCCTGCCTCTCGATGGCGCAACGATCAGCCCCTCGGCTCCTCCCGCGCTCGTCCCCAATGCCGAGACCTGGCTGGACTTTACCGATCTCGTCTTCATCGACCCGCCGGGAACCGGCTACAGCCGCGTGGTCGGCGGCGATCCGGTGCGGGAGCGCTTCTATTCCGTCCAGGGTGACATCGATGGACTAGCCGCCTTCGTGATGCGCTGGCTCAAGGAGAAGAACCGGCTCATGTCGCCGAAATTCTTCACCGGCGAGAGCTATGGCGGCTTTAGAGGCCCATTGCTGGCCCAGAAGCTGCAGAGCGATCAGGGCATCGGCTTCAGCGGTCTCGTTCTCGTCTCGCCAGTCTTCGACTTCGATTGGCTCGACCAGGGCGCCGGCGCACCGTGGATCAACGCAGCGGTTCTGCCGTCGCTCGCGGCGACGAACCTGTCCCGGAACGGTCCCGTGACGCGCGATGCGCTGAAGGGCGCCGAGGCCTACGCGTCCGGCGAGTATCTCGTCGATCTCATGCGCGGTCTCCAGGACAAGGAGGCGGTGGAGCGCCTCAGCCGGCGCGTCGCTGAACTCACAGGGCTCAGCCCCGAAGTTTCGCGACGCCTGGCTGGGCGCATCGACATGCGCGCTGCCCAGAGGGAGTTGCGGCGTGGTACGTCCGAGATCGTCAGCGCCTACGACACCAATGTGGCGATTGCCGACCCGAACCCGAACGCTCAGGTCTCCCGTTTCGAGGATCCGGTGCTCGACGGCATGACGGCGCCGTTGTCGAGCGCGATCATCCATCATCTGACCCACACCCTGAACTACAAGGCGGAAGGGCGCTACAGCCTGCTCAACGGATCCGTCAACGGCGCATGGCGCTGGGGCGGTGGACGCAACGGCCCTGAAAACCTCGAGGAGCTGCGTCAGGCTTTGTCGTTGGACGGCAAGCTGCGCGTCTTGGTCACTCACGGCTTCACCGATCTCGTCACGCCGTATTTCGCGTCTCAGTTGCTCTTGAACCAACTGCCTGACCTCGGCCCGCAGAAGCGTGTGGGGCTGACGGTTTACGAAGGCGGCCACATGTTCTATTCGCGGCAGGCGTCACGGCAGGCTTTCAAGGCCGATGTGCAGCGGCTCTTCGACGAGTCCCTGCGGGCGAGGGCGGCCGATAACAGGGATTGAGGGGAATGCGTATGAGAGTTCTGTCGGGCGTAGCCCTCGTGGCAATGGTCTTGTCTGCCTGCACCAGCACCCGACCGGCACCGCCGGTTACAGCGCCTACTGCTCCTGCGCCGGCGGCGCCCCTCGGTCCGCAAATCGACGGTCCCGTCCTCGGTCCGGATGGCCGCTGCACCGGAGCGTCTGCCGGTACGGCAACCGCCATCGAGCCCGGTATCACCGAATGCGACCTCGTGCGCCTGAAGGGCAAGCCGGCCACTGACGTGCTCGTGGGCGAGAGCGGCAAGGGACAGCGCGAGGTGCAGGTGCTCTATTCCGAGCCCGGCGGTCGCGAGCTGTATTTCTTCGTGAACAACAGGCTTGATCGGGTGGTGAAGCCTTGATGATCATCTGTATGTTTTGAGCCTTTCCGGGTCAGCATCTTCGAGCCTGCAAATGAAAATGGCCGCAACAGGTGCGGCCATTTTTGTTGATGAGCAGTGCGTTCTCAGATGATGTAGTCGTACCTCATGTCGGACGCGAAGCCGGCATTCTTGAGCACGATGCCCGTTTCGAACCGGCCATCGGCATTGAGATCCGACACGAGGAAACCCTTGTCGGTGTCGGGATTGAACAGGAACACGTGCCTGATGCTCGTGTCGCCATACAGGTAATCGGCATCGGAGGCGGCCGTTGCGATGGAAAGCGCGTCCGTCTCAATCTCACGGTAGTTGCGTGAGGTTCCCTTGATCGTCATGTCTATGAAATCGAAGGACCTGTTCCAATCGGTAATCGTGTCGGCTGTTCTCGTCGTGAGACCGGAATCGCCTTTCTTGAAGACGAATTCGTCTTCTCCCGTTCCGCCGAACAGCGTATCGCGCCCAGTTCCGCCGGACAGAAGGTCGTCGCCCGTGCCGCCGGAGAGATAATCGAGGCCAGAGCCGCCATAGAGGTCGTCGAACCCTGCATCTCCAAAAAGGTCGTCGTCGCCGGCGCCGCCGATCAGGTAGTCATCTCCAAAGTCGCCATAAATCGTATCGTGACCCCAGTCGCCATAGATGTCGTCATCGCCGTCAAAGCCCTCGATCAGATCGTTGCCGCTATAGCCGTAGATGATGTCGTCGAAGTCATCCCCGTAGATGGTTGCCATCGTTGTCTCCGCAGTCTTCTGTTGCCGGGCTGCCTTCATTGCGAGACCCGTCGAAGGTTCAGGCCCAAGGTGTGCCACAGGGCGGTTAACCCCTCGTGACTGCATCATCGGACAGGATGGCTGAATGGTGGCAAGGGAGCCCGTTCATCGGGCGTATAACTGCCGATCCAGTCGTGAAGTGAGATCATAATGAACGATTGGTGAAGAGGCGCGCTCGGAGCGAGACACGTGTTGTGATCCAGCTCATGATTCGGGGATGAGTGGAAAACCTGTCCTCCACAAACGAAAGGGCGAGCGTACAGGTCTTACGCTCGCCTCATTGGTGTCTCAGCCAGTGATCGTCGGTTCCGCTGATCAGTATACCTCGTAGGAGCGGAAAGGACGATCATACCCGTCATCATAATAGTCCCGCGGGCCGCGATCATATTGGCGGTAGGATCTGCGATACCCGTCGTCGTAGCGCCCCGAACGCTCTTCGTATCGTCTCGGACCCCTATCGTATCCGCGGGTGACGTAGGAGCAGCGCTTGGCCACACCCGGGGCGGGATCGCCGAACACCCTGTTGGAGCAGGGGATGCCGCCGTCCCTTACGTAAAGTTCGACGCTGCGGCCGGGAATGCCGTAGATCACGCGGGTTGAATAGGGAACACGGCAGAACCCGTTCTCCCGAGCGCAAGGAACCAACCCTTGCGCCTGTGCCCCCGACGGTATCCCGACGATAGCACCGCCGATGAGCAAAGCCGTGGCCAAAACTGCACGAAACATGGTCGTTCTCCAATCCAGGTGTATCACCATACGTCTCTCATGATGAACGCAGCAGTAATGGAGAGTGTTCACAAACGAGGTGGCCGCTTACTGCCACACGCTTGGAGACGCTGCCAGGGGATGATCGTCATTGGCGCTCGCGACCGGCTGCGGCTTGATCATCACCAACGGCAGGACGGCGTGGGAGAACAGCTTCGTGGTGCAGTAAGTCAGGACTTGAGCCATCAAAGCCTCCATCGAGGAAAGCCGGACGCTAGCCTCAGATGGAACGGCCCGCTGTGCTCCTCCGCACCTGGCCTACGAGGCCGCCTGCCGCGTCAGATCGGCCGAGTGCGTCCGATGCAGACGAAGCCTCCATCTGGATTGCACCTGAGCCGCGTTGTCATTCACGGCCGATGCGGATCCGATCGTCAAATGGGCCATTGGCACCAGCCCCCCGGCAAAGGCCCTGTCGGTGCAAGCGGAAATCAGAATTCTCATCGTCAGCCTCCCCCATAAGGCTAGGATCAGCTTACGACCACGCTTCGAATTTGAGTGCACTCCGAGGAGGTATCTCGGCTGCTCTGGGGGAGTAGGCTTGGCGCCTAGACGCCGGCTTCCTCGATCTCGCTGCTCAGGGCCAGCCACTCCTCCTCGACCGTCTCCAGGGTCGCGGCGGCTTCGGCGCGCATCTTGGACAACTCGGATGCCTTGGCTGGATCCTTCTGGAAGGCAGTGCCGTCGGCGAGAGCCGCATCGACCTTGCCGATGACATCCGTGAGTTTCGCCATCCGGCTCTCGAGCGCCTCCAACTTCTTGCGCAGGGGGGCGAGCGCTGCCCGGCGCTCGGCAGCGGCCCGGCGCTCGTCGATCTTGGAGGCGGTGGGGGCCTGCGGCCGGTCTGAGCGCTTCTGCGGATCGAGCTCGCCTGAGAGAACGAGCTGACGGTAATCGTCCATGTCGCCGTCGAACGGCTTCACGCTGCCATTGCCGACGATCCAGAGCCGGTCGGCGCAGGCCTCGATCAGGAAGCGGTCGTGGCTCACCAGGATCACTGCGCCCGTATAATCGTTGATCGCCTCCATCAGGGCCGTGCGGCTGTCGATGTCGAGATGGTTCGTCGGCTCGTCGAGGATGAGCAGGTGAGGGCCGTTGAAGGCGGCAAGCCCCATGAGCAGGCGCGCTTTCTCGCCGCCGGACAGGGCGGAGACCGGCGTATCGGCCTTCGCACCGGGAAAGCCGATCTGCGCCGTGCGGGCGCGGATTCTGGCCACGGGCGTGTCCGGCATGCGCTCGGCCACGTGGTCGTAAGCCGTCGCCTTCGGGTTCAGCTCGTCGAGCTGGTGCTGGGCGAAGTAGGCCACATCCATTCGGGTGGGCGTGCGCATCTCGCCCTTCATGGGCGCAAGCCTGCCGCCGATGAGCTTGCAGAAGGTGGACTTGCCGTTGCCGTTGGAGCCGAGGAGCGCGATCCGGTCATCCGGCGAGATGGTCAGATTGAGGCGGTCGAGGACGATGCGCTCACCATAGCCCACAGCGCCGCTCTTGACCGTGATCAGCGGCGGGGCGGCGGGGCGCTCGGGACCCGGCAGGTTGAAGGGCAGCACGTCGTCCTCCACAATGGTGGTGATCGCCTCCATCTTCTCCAGCCGCTTGACGCGGGACTGTGCCTGCCGGGCCTTGGAGGCCTTGGCTTTGAAGCGGTCCACGAAGGCCTGCAGGTGCTTGCGTTCGGCCTCCTGCTTGGCGGCCGCTTTCGCGGTGAGCTCGCGCTTCTCCGCGTATTGCTTGGCAAAGGATGTGTACCCACCACGATAGATTGCGAGCTTGCCCCGATCGAGATGGAGGATGTGGTTGACGCAGGTGTCGAGCAGTTCGCGGTCGTGGCTGATGACGAGCACGGTATGCGGATAGCGCCCGAGATAATCGTAGAGCCAGAGGGTGCCTTCCAGGTCGAGATAGTTGGTCGGCTCGTCGAGAAGCAGCAGGTCGGGCTCGGTGAAGAGCACGGCGGCGAGCGCCACGCGCATGCGCCAGCCGCCGGAAAAGTCCGAACAGGGCCGGTTCTGCGCCTCGGCATCGAAGCCGAGACCGTGGAGAATGGCAGCCGCACGGGCAGGAGCCGAATGAGCGCCGATGTCGGTGAGCCGCATCTCGATCTCGGCCCGGCGCAGGCCGTCTGCGGTTTCGGCCTCGGTGAGGAGGGTAGCGCGTTCCTTGTCGGCTGCCAGCACCACCTCGATCAGGGTCTCGGGACCGCCCGGCGCTTCCTGGGCCACGGCGCCGATCTTCATGCCGCGGGGCAGGGTGACGCTGCCGCTCTCGGTGGCAAGCTCCCCCTGGATGATCTTGAACAGGGTGGTCTTGCCCGCGCCGTTGCGCCCGACGAGGCCCACCTTCGCACCGTCGGGCAGGTTGAAGGAGGCGTGGTCGAGGATCAGCCGGTCGCCGATGCGGTAGGTCAGGTCATTGACGTGAAGCATGCCGCCTTTTGGCGCGGGAAGGACGCTCTGGCAAGGTGTTTGGGCCGCTTCGCCCCTGCCTCGACCGAGACCTGTGCGATAGCCGGAATCGCCAGTGACAGGATCCGGAAGGCTTGACAAAGAGATTAGGCACATCTTCCGTACCGGAGGTGCGGGAAATGTGCTATAGCCAAGATCAAAGGCTAAGGGAGGAGACCGATGGCGCGGCTCGCCGGGATCAAGTTGTTCAAGGGTCTGGAGATCGACCTTGCCCCGTTCGAGGCGCGAGCCAATTGGCGCCGTTTCGACCCTGAGGAGGTTCTGGTCGACTTCGACGAGCCTTCCACGGACGTCTATTTCCTTCTGTCCGGAGAGGTGCGTGTGCTCATGCGCACGGCTTCCGGCAAGGAGGTCATCCTTCACGAGATGAAGCCGGGCGACCTGTTCGGCGAGCTCGCCGCTCTCGACGGCGTGCCGCGCTCTGCCAACGTCACGGCGCTGACTCGGGGCGAAGCCTGCGTGATGCCGGCATCCGTCTTCAAGGAGATGCTCTTCTCGCATCAATCCGTGTCGGAGCGCCTGTTCTGCCTGATGGCCTCTCGCATCCGCGAGCTGAATGCCCGCTTCATGGAGCAGACGGTGCTCGACCTGCGGCACCGGCTCTATTCGGAGCTCCTGCGGCTGTCGACCCCGCGAACGGACAAGTCGGGAGAGCGGGTGATCACACCGCCGCCCTTCCATCATATCGTGGCCGCCCGCATCGGCTGCCGCCGCGAGCAGATCACCCGTGAGTTCACGATGCTGTCCCAGGAGGGCCTGATCGAGCGCACCAGGGGCGCCCTGATCCTCCGCCAACCGGACGTGCTCAAGGCCCGGGTGGCCGAGGCCTTCCGGACCGATCATTAGGCCGATACAGCTGCACGCTTGCCCTCTGTGAGTGCGAGCGCCGTAGCCGACAGCATCACGGCCATGCCAATGGCTTCCGGCCAGCCGAAGGCCTCGTTCGCGAAGGCGACGCCGACGGCGACCGCCACCACGGGGCTGACGAAGGAGTAGAGCCCGGCCCGGAAAGCGCCCCAGTCGCGTACCAGCCAGAGGTAGATTGAGAAGCCTCCGAGCGAGCCGCCGAGGACCAGGATGGTGAGGCCCATGATCGCCCGTCCATCCGTGAGCCCTGCGAAGTAGGCAGGATCGTAGCCCTCCACCAGAAGCGACACGGGGATGAGCCCGAGCGCGCCGATGCTTGTTTCCCAGAAGGCGAGGGTGATCGGGTGCATCGTCTGCATGAGCGGGCGGCTGACCACTCCGCCCCAGGCATAGCTCAAGGTTGCCAGAGCTACGGCAGCGAGGCCGAGCAGGGCGCCATCCTGCGCCGTGCCGGTTCGTCCGGAGAAGAGCATCACGAGACCCAAGACGCCGAGCGCGATAGCTCCCAGCCTGCGGGGCGTAATGCGCTCCTGTCCGTAGAGGGCACCCACAAGGATCAGGAAGATCGGCATGAGGGAGAGGTTGACGATGGACGACAGACCGGTCGGGGCGCGGGCCACACCCCAGAACAGCAGGCTGTAGCAGCCCGTCGTGATGAGAAGCGAGGCGACGATGACCCGTCCCGGCTGCACCATCTTCAACGGCAGCCCCTTAACGAGAATGAAGGCGAAGTAGCAGAGGCCCGCGAGCAGGAAGCGCATCATCGCCAGGAAAATCGGCGGAACGGCCTCGGAGGCGATCTTCATTGGAAGCCAGGTCAGGCCCCATATGAGCGCCATCGCGGCGAAAGCCGCGATGTGTCCTGCTCCGCTGCCCTCATGCTGTCCCATCGCCCGCTCCCAGCCGCACGCGCGCCAGACTAGTGAAGGGCAGGGCAGCGGGAAAGCTCCAACCAGTCGTTAATGCTGAGGAGCACCAGGCCCATAGGCTGCAAAGAAGACCCGCAGGGCGTTCTCGACATTCTGCTGGATTTGCTCCTCGGTTGGCGGCTCGCCAACGGAAAAGAGCAGGCGGCGCAGCATGCCGGAGACGCAGAGGTCGAGGAAATGCTGGGCGGCGACGCCAGTGTCCTCGATGGACAACCGTCCCGCCTCGACCTGCCGGTCGAAATAAGCTTTGAGCCGAGCGATGCCCTGGCAGGGACCGGCCTCGTAGAAGGCCTGACCCAGGCGCGGGAACTTCTCCGCCGCGCCCATGACCATCCGGATTGACGAGATATGCTCGGGCTTGCCCATACGGCGCAGGTAGCTCAGGCCTAGGGTTCTCAGGACGCCGCGAACATCGGGATCCTCCGGGTCAAGCTTGAACAGCACTTCCGCCAAGCCCTGCTTTTCTTCCGTGGTGAGGGCCTCAAACAGGCTCTCCTTGCTGTCGAAATAGACATAGAGCGTGCCCTTCGAGACTCCGGCAACCTTGGCGATCTCGCCCATGCTGGCGCCATCAAAACCCTGAGCCAGAAAAACTTTGCGGGCGCCTTCCAGGATCTGGCGACGCTTGGCGCTTTCCGTGCTCTCGTCAGCGGCTGGGGAGGCTTCCCGACCCCGGATGCCGTCATGCACAGCAGTCATGGCTTCTATAACTTCCTTTATTGTCCATTGACCGAACGGTTCGGTCAAATCATATATGGCAGGCAGACATCGCAGATCAAGGTCCATCCGGCAGTCCGACGCATACGGATTCTACAGGCCTTGCAGAGGTTTAACATGGCTTATCGGGAAGAGTTCGAGCAGGGCGCCAAGAGCGGCCCTGAAGGCGCTGACGAGGTGCCGGCAACCCAGGCGAAGCAGGGTGCTCCGGAGGCGGCTATCCCTGAGGCCAAGAAGAAGGGCCTCAGCAAGAAGCCGCTGATCCTGGCTGTTCTTGCCGGTGCACTCGCCTTCGGCGGTTACGAGGGCTACGAATGGTGGACCAATGGCCGCTTCATGGTTTCGACCGAGGACGCCTATGTGCAGGCCGACATCACGATCCTCTCGGCCAAGGTGTCCGGCTATGTGCAATCGGTCGCCGTCGCCAACAACCAGAGCGTCAAGGCGGGTGACCTGATCGCAAAGATCGATGACGGGGATTACCGCTTCGCCCTTCAATCGGCCAAGGACAAGCTCGCCACGCAGCAGAGCGCCGTCACGCGCATCGGTCGCCAGATCGAGGCGGGCCGCGCTTCCGTGGCGCAGGCTCAGGCGCAGATCACCGCCGCCAAGGCCGAGGCCGAGCGTGCTGAGAGCGACTATGCCCGCCAGCAGCAGCTCGCCCGGTCCGACTTCACCAGCCGGGCCGCGCTCGAGAATGCCAAGGCCGCCCGCGACCGCGCCCAGGCCAACGTGCAGAGCACTGAGGCCGCGCTTGCTGCCGCCAAGTCGAATGTCGATGTTCTTGCCGCGCAGCAGAACGAAGCCCAGCGTGTGGCTGCCGAGCAGCAGACCGCTGTCGAGAAGGCCGAGCGTGACCTCACCTTCACGGAAATCCGCGCGCCGGTCGATGGTGTAATCGGCAACAAGGCCATGGAGGTCGGCACCTATGTGCAGCCTGGCGCTCGCCTGGCCGCTCTCGTGCCCATGACGAGCGTGCATGTGGATGCCAACTTCAAGGAGACGCAGATCGCGTCCCTGAAGGTCGGCCAGAAAGTGCATATCGAGGTTGATGCCTTCCCCGATGCAGATGTGGTCGGCACGGTTGAGAGCGTGTCGCCCGCTTCAGGTGCCGTGTTCAGCCTGCTGCCACCGGAGAATGCCACCGGCAACTTCACCAAAATCGTTCAGCGCGTGCCCGTGCGCGTCTCCGTCAATCCGGAGATCGTCCAGCAGGGCATCCTGCGTCCCGGCCTGTCGGTGGTGGTCGATGTGGATACGCGCACATCGGCTGACGCTGAGAAGACCGCGAGCCTCAAAGAGTAAAGAACCATGGCCGCATCGGCTGCCATTACGACCACACAAAGCCCCATGCCGGCCGTGAAGCCGGCGCCCGTGAGCGGGCGGCGGACCTTTGCGTTCTTCTGCATGGTCTTCGGCATGTTCATGGCCATCCTGGACATCCAGATCGTCTCCGCCTCGTTGGCGGAGATCCAAGCGGGCCTCTCCGCATCGTCGGAGGAAATCTCCTGGGTGCAGACGAGCTACTTGATCGCCGAAGTGATCATGATCCCGCTGTCGGGCACGCTCTCGCGTGTGCTCTCCACGCGCTGGATGTTCGTGATCGCTTCGGGCGGCTTCACGTTCATGAGCTTCATGTGCGCGACGGCTACAACCATCGACCAGATGATCGTCTATCGCGCGCTGCAGGGCTTCATCGGCGGCGGCATGATCCCGACCGTGTTCGCTTCGGCCTTCACGATCTTTCCGCCTGAGAAGCGCCCCGTGATCTCGCCGATCATCGGCCTCGTGGCGACGCTCGCGCCCACCATCGGCCCGACGCTCGGCGGCTATCTCACGGACCTGTTCTCCTGGCATTGGCTGTTCCTCGTCAACATCGTGCCCGGTATCTTCGTGACGATCTCTACCTATCTGCTGGTCGATTTCGATGAGCCTGATCTCAGCCTCTTCAAGAGCTTCGACTGGGCGGGCCTCGGGTTCATGGCGGCGTTCCTCGGCAGCCTGGAATATGTGCTGGAAGAAGGACCACTGAATGACTGGTTTCAGGACGAGCTGGTGCTTATCCTCACCATCGTGTGCGTGGTCGGCGGCCTGGGCTTCTTCTATCGGGCCTTCACCGCAAAGCAGCCGATCGTGGACTTGCGCGCCTTCAGTGACCGCAACTTCCTCGCCGGGTCGTCCTTCAGCTTCGTCATGGGCATCGGGCTCTACGGCCTGACCTATCTCTACCCGGTCTATCTGGGTAGCGTGCGGGGCTATTCGTCCCTACAGATCGGCGAGACCATGTTCGTGTCGGGCGCGACCATGTTCCTGATGGCGCCGGTGGCGGGCATCCTATCGCGCAAGATGGACCCGCGCCTGATGATGGGCATCGGCTTTGCCGCCTTCGCGTTCGGCACATGGATGATGAGCGGGCTGACCAAGGACTGGGATTTCTGGGAGCTGTTCGTGCCGCAGATCTTCCGCGGCGTCGGGCTCATGATCTGCATGGTGCCGATCAATAACATCGCGCTCGGAACGCTGCCGCCGGATCGGATCAAGAACGCTTCGGGCCTCTATAACCTGACCCGCAACCTGGGCGGCGCTGTCGGTCTGGCGCTGATCAATACGACCCTGAACGATCGCCTTGACCTCCATCTCCAGCGCCTGCGCGAGAGCGTGAACTGGGGCCGTTCGACAGCGGTCGAGACGCTCAACGCCATGACCCTGAAGTTCCAGTCGCTGGGCGCCGATGCCGGCACGGCTGCGATCAAAACCCTGTCCAACATGGTCCATCGCGAGGCGATGGTCATGGCCTTCGCGGATGTGTTCCTCCTGCTGACTATTCTATTCCTCGGCCTGATCTTCGCCCTGCCATTCATCAAGAAGTCCCGGGCGGCTCCTGCCGGTGGAGGCGGGCATTGAGTTAACCTCCAAACTTCAGCCCGGCTTTCGAGCCGGGCTTTTTTCTTCCCCGGCGGGCTCCGCCCTCTGCGGTTGAATGAAGTAGCCTCTACCCTGTCCCTGCCATCCGGCTCGAAGGGCCGGGAAGCGGGGCTTTTAAGCTGTTGTTCTTGCAGCCCAAACATCCTAGTTTGCGCCCTGGTTTTTCTCAGACAGGTGAAGTTCAAGCATCTTGCCTCCTCCAGCCCGTCAATCCGCTTCCGTCGGTGCCGTGCGCCGCTCCTTCGCCCCCTGGGCGAACCCTGACGCCAAGCCGCTCATCCGTTTCGAGAACGTCACCAAACGTTTCGGCGAATCCACAGCGGTCGATCATCTCTCCCTGGACATCTTCGAAGGCGAGTTCTTCTGCCTGCTCGGCCCCTCCGGCTGCGGCAAGACGACCCTCATGCGCATGCTCGCCGGCTTCGAGACCCCGACCGAAGGCACGATCACCTTGGGCGACCAGAACCTGGCCGGCGTGCCGCCCTACCGCCGGCCTGTGAACATGATGTTCCAGTCCTATGCGCTCTTCCCGCATATGAGCGTGGAGAAGAACATTGCTTTTGGGCTCAAGCAGGATGGGATGCCGAAGGACCAGATCGCCGATCGGGTCGGCGAGATGCTGCGCCTCGTCCAGCTCGAGAAGCTCGCCCGCCGCTATCCGAGCCAGCTCTCCGGCGGCCAGCGTCAGCGCGTGGCGCTCGCCCGGGCACTCGCCAAGAAGCCCAAGGTCCTGCTCCTCGACGAGCCGCTCGGCGCTCTCGACAAGAAGCTGCGCGAGGAGACCCAGTTCGAGCTGATGGACATCCAGCACGACCTGCACATGACCTTCGTGGTCGTCACCCACGACCAGGAGGAGGCCATGACCATGGCCGATCGGATCGCCGTGATGGATCACGGCCGGATCGTGCAGGTCGCCACGCCCGGCGAGATCTACGAGCAGCCCAAGACCCGCTTCATCGCCGAGTTCGTCGGCGACGTGAACATCATCGAAGGCCATGTTCAGTGCCAGGAAAACGGCCTCTGGCGGGTGAAAACTTCGTCCGCCGACGTGCCGCTCACCATCGACGACCCGGACGAGGTGCTGCATTCCGGCCAGGCCGTGGCGATTGCCGTGCGCCCGGAAAAGATGGTGATCCAGCGCGACCCGCCGGGGTCCGGCGCCATCAACGTGCTCACCGGCGAGGTGTGGGACATCGGCTATCTCGGCGATTGGACGGTCTACCGGGTGAAGCTCGCCACCGGCGAGATTCTGCGCGTGACCCGGGCCAACGCCTCCCGCTTCGTGGAGAACCCCATCGAGTGGGACGAGCAGGTCTATGTCACCTTCGCGCCGGATGCGGCGGTGATCCTGGCGGAATAGCCATGATGGAACGCACCCTCACACGGCGCTTCTCCGCAGGTCTCGTGCCCGCCGTGCCTTACCTCTGGCTCGGCGTGCTCTTTCTCGTGCCGTTCCTGATTGTCCTCAAGATCAGCCTCTCGGACCCGGCGGTGGCCCAGCCGCCCTACAAGCCCGTCTTCGAGTGGAGCGACATTGCCGGTTTCTTCAGCGGGCTCGATCTTGAGAACTTCACCCTGCTGACCGAGGATGATCTTTATTTCCGGGCGACGCTCTCGTCGGTGCGCATCGCGGCTGTCTCCACATTGCTGCTGCTGCTCGTGGGCTTTCCCATCGCCTATGGCATGGCGCGCGCGCCGGAGCGCTACCGCGCACTGCTGGTCGCAGCGATCATCCTGCCGTTCTGGACGAGCTTTCTCATCCGCATCTATGCCTGGGTGGCGATCCTCAAGCCCGAAGGGCTGCTGACCCAGGCGCTTATGGCAGTCGGCTTGATCTCCGAACCTCTGGACATCCTCAACACCGAGACGGCGGTCTATATCGGCATCGTCTATGCCTATCTCCCGTTCATGGTGCTGCCGCTTTACGCGACATTGGAGAAGATGGACGACACGCTGCTCGAAGCGGCGCTCGATCTCGGCTCCACGCCTTGGCGCTCGTTCTGGACCATCACCGTGCCGCTCGCCATGCCGGGCATCATTGCCGGCTCGCTCCTGTGCTTCATTCCGGCGGTGGGCGAATTCGTCATCCCGGATCTGCTCGGCGGTTCTGAGACCCTGATGATCGGACGGCAGCTCTGGAGCGAGTTCTTCTCAAACCGCGACTGGCCGCTGGCCTCCGCGGTCGCCATCCTGCTGCTCATCATCCTCGTCGTGCCCATCGTGATCTACCGCGATGTTGAGGCTCGACGCGTGGAGACACAGCGATGACGATGCGCCGCCTCAGTGTCTTCAATGTCACTTCGCTCGTGATCGGCTTCGCGTTCCTGTACCTGCCGATCCTGCTGCTGGTGCTCTATTCCTTCAACGCCTCGCGGCTCGTCACCGTGTGGGGCGGCTTCTCCACCCAGTGGTACGGCGCATTGTTCCGCAACGAGGCGCTCATGGAAGCCGCCTGGGTGACGCTCCGCGTCGCGCTGCTGTCCGCAACGCTTGCGACGGTTCTCGGCACCCTCGCGGCCCTCGCGCTCACCCGCTACGGGCGCTTTCCCGGGAGGACGCTGTTCACCGGCATGGTTTATGCGCCCATGGTCATGCCTGAGGTCATCACCGGCCTGTCGCTGCTGCTGTTCTTCGTGGCTGTCGATTTCGACCGGGGCTTCTGGACCATCACGCTCGCACACACCACGCTCACCATGTGCTTCGTGACCGTCGTGGTGCAGTCGCGCCTCATGACGTTCGATCGATCACTGGAAGAAGCCGCGATGGATCTCGGTGCGCCGCCCCTGCGCACGTTCTTCTCGGTGACGCTGCCGCTGATCGCGCCCTCCATCGTGGCGGGCTTCCTGCTCGCCTTCACCCTGTCGATGGACGATCTGGTGATCGCGAGCTTCAACGCGGGTCCCGGCGCCACCACACTGCCGATCAAGATCTACAGCGCGGTGCGGCTCGGACTCTCGCCGGAGGTCAACGCGGCCTCAGCCATCCTGATCGGGATCATAACCCTGGGCGTCATCTCAGCGACCCTGCTCAGCAAGCGCTCGGTTCTGCGCTCGCGTCGCAACGCTCATTGAGCGGTGGCCTGCGGGCCTTGCTTGCCGGTGGGGACACGCTCCGAGGGGAACAGCGGCTTGGCCGCGCCCGACCGCTCGATGAGCGAGCGCACCTGGGGGCTGACGGCGACATTGTCCCAATCGCCTGTGACGTCGAAGGCGAGGGCAGGGGATTGCCCCGCCGGCGCATCGACCGACGCAATGCCTGCTGTGACCTGAAGCGTTCGATCAACCATCAGCACCTGCCCGCGAAGGTGAGCCTGAACCGCCGGGTTTCTTAGCTTGCCCTCGACGATCTGGCCGACGCCGTCCTGCATCACGACCTGCGCTTCGGCCTTGGCGAAAGGCGTACGGCCGCCCTTCCAGTTCAGGGATGCAAGAAGAGGACGCTTTTCCACACGACGAAGGGCATCTTCGAGATTGATCCCTACCAGCTCACCGTCTGTCAGGTCGATCGAGGAACGGCCCGCCGCCTGACGGATTACATCGGCAGGGTTGCGGCCCTGGCCATCGAAGCTGAAATGCCCCTGGGCACGGCCGGTGATCCAGCGTGGCTCGCCGGCAGCCGCCAGGAAGGGAGCGATCTGCACCCCTGAAAAGGTCCCCTGGCTCCTGAAGTCAACGAGGCCGTTCTGGGCTGCCAGCGACAACCGCCCCTTCAAGGTGCCGTCATAGAAGTCGGCCCGCCCGATGGAGGCCTCGATGCGGCCGGGCTGGATGAGCACGCTGGCGGCCATATCGTCGAGGCTCAGACGCCCAAGGCTGGCCGTTGAAGCCGAAAGGCGAAGGTCGAGGTCGGAGCCTGTGGCTCCGGCCAGGTCGATCGCTTCCTCGCTCCACGCGCCTGATGAGGTGCGTGTCTGGCTGAACGGGGCGAAAAGGTCGGACAGGTTGAGCGTATCGGCCGCCAGGGTGCCCGCGATGACCGGACGCTCCGTATCGAAGCGGACGCCCAGGGTGCCCTCGAGCTTGTCCGAGCCGAGGGTGATGGCGACTGCGGGCCAGGAGAGGCGGCGGCGGTCCATGGAGAAATCGCCGCTGATCGAAAGAGCCCGTAGCAGGGATCCGAAGGGAAGATCCATTCCGCTCCAGCGGGTGAAGTCACGCACCGAAGCGGTCTTGATGGTGCTTTCGCCCGTGATGCGGGGTCCGTCCCCGAGATGCGCTTCCCCTTCGGCGGTGAGGCGGGTGCCAGGCGCGGACAGGGTCAGGGAGAACGGGCTGATCTTGTTGGCCGCAAGCAGGTTCGGGAAGACCGAGGCCTGCTCCAGGGAAACCACTTCGTCGCGCCATTGAGCGGACCCCGACAGCGTCATGGGTTCGGACGGGTCCAACCACCGGACGATGGCATTGAGCCCGTCAAGATTACCGTCCTTCAGGTCGGTCCAGCGCACCGAGGATTTCGTCACCACCAGCCGGCGGGCGTGGGTTTCGGTCGCGCGGTCCTTGAAGATCTCCGTCCATTTGACGGCCTGGAGCCTCTCAGCCGAGGCGGTGATGCGGGTTTCCGTCAGGTCGAAGTCGGATAGGTCGATCCGACCGAAAAGCAGCGGTAGGATGCGCAGCTCGCCCCGCAGGGTGCCGCCTTCCGCCTTGAGAGCCCCGTCCGGAAACTCAAGCACCACATTCTCGAACTTGACCCGTGGGATGGGCAGCACCGCGAAGGTGCTCCGGCCCCTGACCGTCAGGTCCAGGCCATAGCGGCTTCTCACATGCTCCTTCAGCTCCGCCGACAGGCCGCCTCCCGGCAACGTCCAGGGGGAGGCCGCCGTCCCGAGAACGGCAAGCGAAATCAAGGCGATGAGAAAGACAACGCGGCGGGACATGGAATGAATGTTGTAAACCTTGGGCGCTGCCTCGCAAGCGGTGAAGAGGAGATGTCCTCAAGGCAGGGCCGAATTCATGAAACCTTTCCATATATCCATACGAAGGGATTGTCTAAATTGAGGCCAAGTTGCAGGGTGCCGCCATTCGAACCGCGACACTTCGAACGGGCAGGCACCGGCCCACAAGGAGAGGATTTGATGGATAAGGTTTACAGCGACGCAAGCTCGGCGCTGGCTGGCTTGGTCAAGGATGGCATGACCATCATGGCCGGGGGGTTCGGCCTCTGCGGCATTCCGGAGGCGCTGATCGAGGCGATTCGTGATTCGGGGGCGAAGGGCCTGACCTTCATCTCCAACAATGCAGGCGTGGACGGGGTCGGCCTGGGCCGCCTTCTGGAAACCCGCCAGATCCGCAAGATGATCAGTTCTTACGTCGGCGAGAACAAGCTCTTTGCCCAACAGTACCTCTCCGGCGAGCTGGAGCTTGAGTTCAACCCACAGGGCACGCTGGCTGAGCGCATCCGCGCCGGCGGCGCCGGCATCCCGGCCTTCTACACCAAGACCGGTGTGGGCACCCTCATCGCCGAGGGCAAGGAAGTGCGCGAATTCAACGGCGAGAAATACGTCATGGAGACTGGGCTGTTCGCCGACATCTCCATCGTCCATGCCTGGAAGGGCGATACGGAAGGCAACCTCGTCTACCGGAAGACCGCCCGCAACTTCAACCCGATGATGGCTACCGCCTCGCGCATGACCATCGCTGAAGTCGAGCATCTGGTGCCGGCCGGCGAGATCGACCCGGATTGCATGCACACGCCGGGCATCTTCGTGAAGCGCATGGTGCATGTGCCGAACCCAGTCAAACACATCGAGCAACGCACGATCCGCAAGCGCGCTGAAGCCGCCGTGCCTGCCGGAGCAGGGGAGGAAGTCTGATGGCCTGGACCCGTGAACAGATGGCCGCCCGCGCGGCCAAGGAACTGCGCGACGGCTTCTACGTGAACCTCGGCATCGGCATCCCGACGCTCGTGTCCAACTTTATCCCGAAGGGCATGCGCGTTCAGCTCCAGTCGGAGAACGGCATGCTCGGCATGGGCCCGTTCCCCTTCGAGGGCGAGGAGGATGCGGACCTGATCAATGCCGGCAAGCAGACGATCACCGAACTGTCGACCACGAGCTATTTCTCCTCCGCTGACTCCTTCGGCATGATCCGCGGCGGCCATATCGACCTGTCGATCCTCGGCGCCATGCAGGTGGCCCAGAACGGCGACCTCGCCAACTGGATGATCCCCGGCAAGATGGTGAAGGGCATGGGCGGCGCCATGGACCTCGTGGCCGGCGTGAAGCGCGTCGTCGTGGTCATGGAGCACGTAGCGAAGGCCAAGGACGGCTCCGAGGACCCGAAGCTCCTGAAGGAGTGCAACCTGCCGCTGACCGGCACCGGCGTGGTCGATCTGGTGATCACGGATCTCGGCGTCTTCAGCATCGACAAGAAGGGTGGCTCCGGCATGACCCTGATCGAGCTGGCTGAAGGCGTGACGGTCGAGGAGATCAAGGCTAAGACGGCAGCGGACTTCAAGGTTGCGCTCAACGGCGGCCAGTCGAACGCGGCTTGATCTGGGTTGCTGGACTGTTGTGAAGCGGCCCGAAGGGGCCGCTTTTCTTATGGGCTCTCACCGCCAGAAGAGTTTGCCGCATCCGCCGCCTTCGGCCGAGCCTCCGCGCTGCGCACCAGCTGGATCACCGGAACGAGACCGACCAGCACGATCACGAGGGCGGCGAGTGATCCATCCTCGAAGCGGCCGCGCGACGCGTAGGTATAGACGAGCGTCGAGAGCGTTTCTGTGTTGAGGGGGCGCAGCAGCAGGGTCGCGGGCAGTTCCTTGATGCAGTCGACGAAGATTAGCAGAGCGGCGCTTGCGAGCGCCGGCCGCATGAGCGGAATCTGGATCTTCCAGACCATCTCCCGCTGCGATGCCCCGAGAGTGCGCGCTGCATCCTCGAGGCTCGGCGACACCCGGTCGAGGCCCGCCGAGAGGGAGCCCGTCGCAATTGACAGGAAGCGGATCACATAGGCGATGATGATGCCACCCGCGGCGCCCATGAGCAGGAGGCCGAGTCGCTCGCCGGTCAGGTGGCGCCAGATCGTGCCGATCAGGTTGTCGAAACCTACCAGCGGCGTCATGAGGCCCAGGGCGAGGACAGTGCCCGGCAGAGCATAGCCGAGACCTGCTGCAAGAAGCGCTCCCCTGGTCAGAGAGTTCTTGGACAGGCGTGCGGCTGAGACCAGGAGGACTGCAAGAGCCAGCACCAGAAGTGTTGCGATCACGGAGAGGCCGATGGTCGTCATGAAGGGAGCGAGGAAGTCCGTGTCGAACTGTTCGACGAGACCGCCGCGCAGCGTTTCACGTAAGAGAAATCCCGTCGGCAGGATGAAGCCCAACAGAACCGGCAGGGCGCAGAGCAGGGTCGCCGTCCAGGCGCGTCCACCGATGAGCGGAACGGGATGCACCGTGCGATGGCGTTTCGGCGACAGCGCATAGCGCCTGTCCCGCCGTCCGTAGCGCTCGATCAGGATCAGGCCGACGACGAAAGCCAGCATGACGCAGGCGATCTGCGCCGCGCCCGCGAGGCTGCCCCGGTTGAGCCAGGTGTTGTACACGGACACCGTAAGGGTGCGCACACCGAGATATTCGCTCGCGCCGATGTCGTTGAGCGCTTCCAGCAGCGCGAGCGAAAGGCCAACGGCCAGCGCAGGACGGGCGAGGGGTAGCGCGATGATGCGAAAGAGCTTGATGCGGCTCGCGCCTAAGGTGCGCGCCACCTCCAGCATGCTGGCGCTCTGCGTCAGGAACATCGCCCGCGCGGCGATGTAGATGTAGGGGTAGAGCACCGCGGACATGACAAGGATGCAGCCAGGCAACGAGCGGATTTCCGGAAACCAGTACTCGGACCGCGACCGCCAGCCCATGAGATCGCGCAGGGCCATCTGCACGAGGCCGGCGGAGTCGAAGATCTCCACGTAGATATAGGCCGTGATGTAGGTCGGCACCGCGAGCGGCAGCGGCAGGAGCCACACCAGCATCCCGCGTCCCGGGAACCGATGTGCGGTGACGAGCCAGGCCGACGTGACACCCATGGAGCCTGCGACGAGCGCAACGCCGGCGAGCAGGGCCAGCGTGTCGATCGTGCTCGCCGGCAGTACATTGGCGATGAGATGCGGCCAGACTTCCGCATCGCCCTCGGCCGCGATGCCGAGGAGAGCGCCGACGGGCAGAAGCACGAGCAGACCAACGGCGGCCACGGCAGCGGAGAGCCACCAAGGGATACGCTTTGCTTTCGCTGGGGACGAAAAGCCGATGGCAGTCGGGGTTCTGGCGATCACGGTCAAACGGAAACGGCGCCACCGTTACCGGCAGCGCCTCTCTGAAAATGAAGAGGGCGGCTGATTAAGCCGCCCATTGTCTTATTGGTCGAAGCCAACCTTGTCGACCAGCTCGCTGGCCTTCTTGCGGAGCTCGGCGATCTTAGCGATCTGCACGTAATCAGCCTTGAGCTCGCCGAAGGACGCGATGGTCGGATGGATCTTGATGCCGGCCTTCACCGGGTACTCGGAGTTCGCCTCAGCGTGGATCTGCTGCGACGCATCGGAGACCATGTACTCCATGAACTTCACGGCGTTGGCCTTGTTCGGAGCGTTCTTGGCCAGCGCGAGGCCGGAGACGTTCACATGGGTGCCGCCGCCCTCGAAGGTTGGAAGGATGACGTTGATCGCCTGGCCCCACTTCTTCTGCTCCTCGTCCTTGCCGTTGAGCATGAGCGAGACGTAGTAGGTGTTGCCGACGGCGATGTCGCACACGCCGGCCAGGATATCCTTGGCCTGCTCGCGGTCGCCGCCCGAAGGCTTCTTGGCGAGGTTGGCCTTCACGCCCTTCAGCCACTCCTCGGCCTTCGCCTCACCCTTGTGGGCGATCATCGCAGCGATCAGGCTGATGTTGTAGAGATGCTGGCCCGAGCGGATGCAGACCTTACCCTTCCACTTGGGATCGGCGAGCTCCTCATAGGAGATCTTGTCCTGCTTCACGCGCTCCTTCGAGGCGTAAACCACGCGGCCGCGCAGGGCGATGCCGAACCAGTGGCCTTCCGGATCGCGATAGGCTGCCGGGATGACCTTCTCGAGCGCTTCGGACTTCACGGGCTGTGTCACGCCGTAATCCTTGGCGGCAGCCAGGCGGCCGATATCCACCGTGATGATCACGTCGGCCGGGCTGTTCGCGCCCTCGGTGCGGATGCGCTCCTCGAGGCCGTTGTTGATGAAGATCGTGTTGACCTTGATGCCGGTCTCTTTGGTGAACTCGTCAAGGACGGGCTTGATCAGGCCGGGCTCGCGGGTGGTGTAGATGTTCAGCACTTCCTCGGCCGAGGCGGAGAGGCTTGAGCCGGCCAGAGCACCAAGAGCAGCCGCTCCACAGAGCAGGCCGCGCGCAAACGAGAGGTTCGCCATCACAGGTTCCTTCAGAATTGATCATGGGCGGCGTGGTGCCGTGTCCCATTGATGCTGCAAGAACCACGATCGCACTTTAGGGTCAATTAAAAAGCAAATAGAAATCAATAACTTATAAGAATTCTAAACTGAGAATTCCTTATAATTCTTCTAAGCTGAGGCGGTCTTCCTGACTGTCTCGACCTCCGGCAGGGCATTGCGAAGACGGGCGATCTCCTCCTCCATCTTCTGCATGTTGTTAAACAGCCGTTCGCTGGCGAGGCGGAGGAAATAGAAGCCGAACTGAGGGTTCTGGAAATAGAGCTGGCGCACCTCGTCGTAGGAGATGCTCAGCACTTCGCCCGCTTCGATGCATTCCAGGGTCTGAGTTCGGGTATTCTCGGGCGAGAGGAAGCCCATTTCACCGACCACTTGGCCCTGAACCAGTTGGATGCCCATTTCCTTCAGCCGGTAGCGGCCGGAAATCGTATAGAACATGCAGGTGGCAACATCGCCCTTGGCGAACAGCACCTCGCCGGCTTTAGTTTGGCGGCGGGTCATGAAGGGCTTGAGCCACTCCATGGAGAGATCGCTTTTGGAGGCCTGCTTCACGCGCTTGATCAGGCCCAGCATCTGATAGAGCCGCACGCTGTTGATCGGCAGCAGGATTAGGTTGGCCACAACGCCCGGAATATTGCCGAGATAGGCGGAGACGATCAGGGAACAGATGTTGGCGCAGATGCCGATGCAGCGCAGCGGGATGATCGTCTTCATCGCGCAGCCCGCTATCGCGAGCGCTGCGCCCAGCCAGCCGACAGCCTCAACCCAATTCATGGACCAAGTCATGGAATCCAACCCGCATTCTTACATCCCGTAAGGGCATATACCATCGGAATAGGAATCTGCGCCAGCTACGCATTGGCGCAGGATCGAAGGGTGCGAGGTGTCGCTCCAACAGGATCAGGAACGAGGGGAGGCAGCCTGGCCCGGTACACTCAGCGTCCGGCGCTGAACCGTCGTGCCAGCGCTCTGGCTGGCGGCCCCTCGCGATGTCTGACCGGAGAGGGAAGGCGGGGGCGGAACAGGATCGCGCGGCAGGACACCGACTGGACCCGTGGAGGCAACACAGCCGCCCAGGGTGAAGCCGGCGAGAATAAGTGCTGAAACGGTGACGATGGTACGCATACGTGCCTCCACAAGAATCGCTGCAGAAGCTAGACCATAGGAAAAGGATGTCGAGTCTTGCGTAACCTTGCGTAACTCAGGAAAGTTGCAGCTCGGGTCTCCTCGGCACCGGCGCGAAGCCTAGTTATCAATCATAGCCTTGAGAGGGCCCCATGGAGGACCGTGAGTTCGTGCAGATTCGGGCATTATCGCTGGCGATGGGAGCGTCGAGCCGGATTGTCGGAGGCTTGATCCTCCTCGTCCTCGGCGCGGGATCTGCCGCGGCCAAGTGCCAGGACGCGCCGGGGCCAGGTGCAGACTGGTCCGGATGCTCCAAGGCCCGCCTCGTCCTCACCGGCGAGGATCTGACCGGAACGATCTTTCATCGTTCCCTGCTGACCTTGAGCGACTTCGCATCCTCAAAGATGGCAGGGGCCAACCTGGCCGAGACCGAAGTGAGCCGCACCCGCTTCGAGGGAGCGGACCTATCGCGCGCCGACTTCACCAAGGCCCTCGGCTGGCGGGCCAATTTCGGGCAGGCCACTCTCGTCGGAACGGTGTTCGTCTCGTCCGATATGAGTCGCTCCAACTTCGCCCAGGCCAAAGCCGCGGGGGCAAACTTCAACAAGGCCGAGCTAAACCGGTCCGACTTCAGCGGCGCGGATCTGACGGGAGCAAACCTGGCTAAGGCCGAGCTCGCCCGCGTGCTCTTCCAGAGCGCCAAGGTGACGGGAGCCGATTTTAGCTACTCGAACCTGTCCCGCGCGCGCCTCAACGGGCTAGATCTTCAAGGGGCGAATTTCACCGGCACATATATGTTCCTAGCCCAGATCGGCGGTTCGGACCTGAGCCGTGCAAGTGGCCTGACCCAGGCCCAGGTCGATATTGCCTGCGGCACCGCCCAGACCAAGCTTCCGAGCGGCCTGGCGCAGCCGAAATCCTGGCCTTGCAAGGAAGAGGAGGACTGATCGCCCGGCTGTTGCTGAAACCAAGCCCGAGCGTGGCCGTTGTTCCATTGAGAGACGTTCGGGCTCGGAGCCGGGTGCCTGCTTCCTTGCAGGCCTTCCTTGCCTCTGGAGGAGTGCGTTCGATTTGACCACGCTCAAGGAATTCGAGGAGGCCCTGCGCGAGCAGGGAATGCACATGGCGCTTGCGATCCTGCAGAAGCTCAGGGACCGCGACCGCACCAAGCGTTCGGTGACACCGGCACGCCGCATCGCCGGGAAGAAGATGACGCCGGAACTAGCGAGGCACATCCTGGAGCTTCACGCGACGACGGAGATGACCCAGCAGGAGATTGCCTTCCAGCTTGGGGTCAACCAGGGGCGCGTCAACGAGGTGATCAAGCGCGGCAAGTGGCTGGACGACGACCCGGCGGCACCTGAGGCCATCGCAAGGGACAAGGCGAAGGCGAGGATGTCAGGCCCGGATCCTCGCAAGCGTGCTGAGAGGCGGGACATTCGAGCCTCCGCGTCTCCGGACAAGAAACGCCCAAGCCCGAAGGCAGGCAGCCAGGCTCAATTGCTGCTTGGCGACCTTTAGTCCGGCCAAGTCGCTTTCGGAGAAATTTTCAGAAAAAACCCCGCCCGGTGGGGCAGGGTTGAGTGATCTCCTCGCCTTCGGTTGTCAAGCCGAAAACATAGATATTAGGGCATTCGCGAATAGCAATGTCAATCAAATTTAAGCAATTTGTTAACATACTTATTTTCATGATCTATAGATAATATTCTTAATCACGAAGGTGGTACTACTTTTTCGCCACTTGAATACTTGATGTTTGCTCAAGTGTTGCTGCTTTGCCATAGTCATCCCTTGCGTAAGAAGCGTAAGTTTTGCCCGTGGATCCTCACACCAAGGGGTTACGGTCATGAGAAAGTGCGTACTTACCCTTCTGACAGGGGTTGCCGGCATGACGCTTGCTGCAGCCGCTGCCTCTGCTGCGGACCTCCCGGCCCGCGCAGCACCTCCGGCTCCGATCATCGCGGCAGCCCCCATTTTCACCTGGACTGGCTTCTACGGCGGCGTGAACGCTGGCTGGGGCTGGCGGAGTGACGACGAAGAAACCGTGGTTCTCGGTGGCGCGACCCCGGGGACGCTGATCTTCCCGGACAATGGCGACGGCGGTTTCACCGGCGGTGCTCAGATCGGCTATAATTACCAAATCGGCTCCTTCGTGATTGGTCTCGAAACCGACATCCAATGGGCGGACACCGATGAGGGCGAAGATGTCCGGTTCGTTCCGGCCGGCGGAGGCGGCGTTTTCGTTCCCGGCGAATTCGACAGCAATCTGTCGGATTGGTTCGGCACTGTCCGGGCTCGGGCAGGCGTCGCGTTCGACCGGGTCCTGATCTACGCCACCGGCGGTCTGGCCTACTCGGAGGACACCACGGGCTGGGTTGCCGGCGGTGGTGTGGAGTGGGCGCTGCCCGTGAACTGGTTCGGCTCCTCGGCGGTCACCTTCGGCATCGAGGGATTGTGGCTCAGCTTCGATGAGGACGATGACGACTTCGACGGCGTAGTTGGCACGTTCACGCCTGCCGGCGGAGGAGCTGCTATTCCGGTGGTCGCGCCCACGGGAGGAGACAATGAAAACGACTTCTTTGTCGCCCGCGCCAAGCTGAACTTTAAGTTCGGCACTTATTGAGATCGTCACATTTCCAGCAGGGCAGGCCTGGGGCAACCCAGGCCTGCTTCTGTTTCCTCGACCGAATGACAGAGCAGAAGCAGGAGCCAAAAAAGAAAATGGCCGCGACCTGTCCTTGAAGGATCTGTGGTCGCGGCCCCGGCCCGTAGTTGCCCCCACGGGAAGCTCAGCTCTAGACCCGGAAAACGTGACCTCATTGAGGCGCTGTTCCGGCTACAAAATTTTTTCAAAAAACTTTGGAACTAACCTTCGGCACCTGCGTTATTAGGCATCTCCGGTCATTTTTGCCCCTACGGCCGGACACCTTAGAGCACCCTTCTGGGTGCTCTTTCTTTTTGTAATCCCTCATCTTTTTCGACGTAGCGAATCACTGCCGAGCTTGAGCTTATGAACTGCGAGTCACGGGTTCAAGACAGGTAAGCTTGGCTGCCATTGCATTCACGCAAAGCGAGATTGCCTAGGCGAAAGCGGAGCGGTTCAGTCGTATTTGCGTTCGTCGGCGATGACCTTCCCGTCGTTCGGGAGATCTCCGGGCGATCGGAAGGTCACGGCACCCTTCAGCTTCGCGACGCTTTGCAACGTCGCGCCGACTGCTGCAGCAAGGTCATCGCCCGGCGTGGCCGTTTCCGCCGCCAGGGTCATCACGTCCGTTTCGCCCTCGCGGGTCACGATCAGACGCAGGCGCCCCAGCTCCGGATGGCGGCGGCCGATCTCGGCCACTTGCTCGGGGCGCACGAACATGCCCTTGACCTTGGTTGCCTGATCGGCCCGGCCCATCCAGCCCTTGATGCGCATGTTGGTTCGCCCGCAGGAGCTTGCGCCCGCCATGACGGCCGTTAGGTCGCCGAGGGCAAGGCGGATGAAGGGGTGGTGCGGATCGAGGGTGGTGACGACGATCTCACCCACGTCGCCTTCCGGCACGGGATCGCCGGTGCCTGGCCGGACGATCTCCACGATGATGTCTTCGTTCACCACGAGCCCTTCGCGCGCAGGGGTCTCATGGGCGATGAAGCCCAGATCCGCTGTGGCATAGGCCTGATAGGCCTCTATGCCCTTGGACGAGAATTCCTCCTGCAGGGATTTCGGAAAAGCCGCCCCCGACACGAGCGCGCGCCGGATGGAGGAGACGTCCCGTCCCGCCGCCGCAGCGCCGTCGAGAAGGATCTTGAGAAAGTCCGGCGTGCCGCAATAGGCGACCGGACGATAGGCTTCGATCAGTTCGAACTGCTGCTCAGTGTTGCCGGGTCCGGCCGGAATGATGGCGCAGCCTAAGGCCCGCGCGCCGGAATCCATGATGAAGCCACCCGGGGTGAGATGATAGCTGAAGGTGTTGAGCACCGCGTCGCCGCGCCGGAAGCCGGCGGCGAAGAGCCCACGGGCCGAGCGCCACGGATCGGAGGTGGCGGATTCAGGCTCGAAGATCGGCCCCGGCGAGGTGAAGAGGCGTCCAAAGGATCCTGGCGCATCGGCGATGAGGCCGCCGAAGGGTAGGGCAGACTTCTGCAGCCCCGGCAGTTCGGCCTTGCGCAGCACCGGCAGCCTCGCCAGAGCCTCGCGGCTCGTGATGCTGGCAGGGTCGATCCCCTCAAGCCGCTCGGCATAGGTCGGCGAACGGATTGCGGCCTTCAGGATCTCAGGTAGCCGCGCGAAGAGGGAAGCCTCGCGCTCAGCGGGATCACGAGTTTCGAGAGCATCATAATGATCTGCCAAGAGCGTGTCCCTCGTTCAACGGAAAGCTGTTTGGGGAGATCGCCGGAACCGTCCAATGATCTCCCCACCAGCGATTGATATAGACCGAGCGTTAGGCGCGAGCCATCTGGGCATTCGCGATTGACGCCTGCAGCGGATCCGGCCCGAACTGGTTCGGCCCAACAGTACCGCGCTGGCAGAAGAACACGATCAGCACGATAGCCCCGACGAACGGAACAAGGCCAATTAGCAGCCACCAACCGGACTTGTCCGTATCATGCAGGCGGCGCACGCCCGCAGCAATGCTGGGAACCAGAAGAGCCAGCGTGGCGACCAGGTAAAGAACCGGGATGTCGCCGAAGATCACGGCGTCCAGAACGCTGGCGACGATGTTCGCGATCACCATGAACAGGAAGAAGTACCAGTACTCCGAACGCTGGGATCGTCCCGTGAAGGTGGCGTATTTGTTGAGACAGGTTTTGATCGCTTGAGAGAAGTCCATTGAGTGCCCCCAGTAAGGTATGACGCGAGCTGTTCGTTGCTCGCAAGACCGGACCCTAAGAAGAGCTATGACGTAACGTCAAGTGCGGTTCGGCACATGCTGGCGTCACGCGAGCCAGCGCTTGCGCCGCTTGTAGCTTTTCACGGCGCGGAACGACTTGCGATCACCCTCCGACACGCCGAGGTAGAACTCCTTCACGTCCTCGTTCTCGCGCAGCATCTGCGCTGGCCCATCCATCACCACGCGCCCGGTCTCAAGGATGTAGCCGTATGTGGCGTATTTGAGCGCCATGTTGGTGTTCTGCTCCGCGAGCAGGAAGGACACGCCCTCCGTCGCGTTGAGCTTGCGTACGATCTCGAAGATCTCCTCGACGATCTGCGGCGCGAGACCCATGGAAGGCTCGTCGAGCAGAATCATCGAGGGCTTGGACATCATGGCCCGACCGACGGCGCACATCTGCTGCTCGCCGCCGGAAGTGTAACCCGCCAGCGACGTGCGACGCTGTTTGAGACGCGGGAAGTATTCGTAGACTGCCTCGATGTCACGGCGAATGGCGGCATTGCCGTCCTTGCGCGTGAAGGCTCCGGTGAGCAGGTTCTCCTCGATGGTAAGATGGCCGAAGCAGTGGCGGCCCTCCAGCACCTGGATGCAGCCGCGGCGCACCAGCTCGTTCGGTGAGAGCTTGTCGACGCGGTCGCCGTTGAACTCGATGGATCCCTTCGTCACCTCGCCGCGCTCGGCGTGCAGCAGGTTCGAGATAGCCTTCAAGGTCGTCGTCTTGCCGGCGCCGTTCGCTCCGAGCAGTGCGACGATGCCGCCTTTCGGCACGTTCAGCGAGACGCCTTTGAGCACGAGGATCACGTGATCGTAGACGACCTCGATATTGTTGACCGTGAGGACGGTTTCGGCGGCTGAGACAGGTTGAACGGCGGCGGTCATGGGAACCTCCCAACCCTCTCCCCTTTGCGGGAGAGGGTGGCGAACGGAGTGAGCCGGGAGAGGGGAAGTGCTCGACGTCTAACGGCCCCTCTCCCGACCTGCTTTGCAGGTCACCCTCTCCCGCAGAGGGGAGAGGGTTCAGGAGCCTTAGCTCGCCTTGTCGCAAGCCTCAGTCCGCTTGGGCCAGCCGGCATTCTTCTCGGCATAGTCCTTGGCGGCGGCTTCGAGCTGGCCACGGACGCGGTCGGTCATCGGCTCGATGGGGTTGGAGATCTTCACCCACTTGGCGCCGTCCCATTCCTGCATGAAGGCGGCACGGTGACCGTTGTGATCCGAGCAGGACAGCACGAGCTGGTCCGTGAAGCCCTCAAGACCAAGCTCCTTCAGGCGAGCCGGATCGAGCTTGATATTCTCCATGCCGCGGCGCACATCCTCTCCGGTCACCACCTTCTTGCCGGTGACCTTCTGGGCCTGGGCAATGCCTTCGGCGATCAGCAGCGAGTTATAGACGCCGCGGTTATAGAGAAGCTCGCCGACCTTGTCCTTCTGAGCTTTCGAGAGACCCTTGTCGACCACGTGCTTCTGGATGTCCTGGATCGCCGGGAAGTTCGTTCCCACCGCGTGCCAGTTGAGCATCTTGAAGCCCTTGGCACCGGCGCCGCCCGCGCGGGCGTCGTCCTCACCCGGCCACCAGACCGAGTAGAACTTGTCCATCGGATAGCCCGAGCGGACTGCTTCCTTCACGGCCGCGCCGTTCATGGAGCCCCAGCCCCACATGATCATGTAATCGGGCCGATCGCGGCGAGCGCTTAGCCATTGCGAGGACTGGTTCTGCATATCCTGTGCGGCGACAGGATAGAGCGCGACTTCAAAGCCGATGTCCTTCGCCATTTCCTGGAGCAGCGGGATGGGCTCCTTGCCGAAGGCCGCGTCAAGATGCAGGAAGCCGATCTTCTTGCCCTTCAGCTTCTCCAGTCCGCCTTCCTTCTCGCCGATGTATTTGACGATCATCGACAGGCCATCCCAATAGGTGGCCGGCGGGTTGAACACCCAAGGGAAGATGTCGCCGCGGGCGGACGCTGAGAGACCGTAGGCCATGGAGAGGATCGGGATCTTGTCCACGGAGGCGCGCGGGATGAGCGGCAGGGTGATGCCCGTCGACCACGGGTTCACGATGACCGGGTTCTTGCCCTTCACGGATTCATAGCATTCAACGCCCTTCTTGGTGTCGTAGCCGGTCTCGCATTCCTCAAGAACGAGCTTCACGCCGCCGATGCCGCCATCGCGCTCGTTCAGCATGCGCAGGTAATCGTGCATGCCGTCGGCGATGTGGGTGCCGGATCCGGCGAAGGCGCCGGTGCGGTAGGTGAAGAGGGGAACATAGACCGAATCCTGCGCGAAAGCAGGCAGGGCCATGCCGGCGAGCATGGTAGCGGCAGCTAATCCAAGACCAATTTTGCGAAACGACATGGTTGCGTTTCCTCCCGTTGTATCGGCCGGTGGCCGAATTCTTGTTTCGTCTTGTGTCGTCTCCTTGCGGTCCGCCGTCAGTAGGGGAACGGCCAGACCAGGAGCTTCTGCTTGCCGATCTGCCAGAGCCGCGCGAGGCCGTGCGGTTCGACGATCAGGAAAAAGATGATGAGGGCGCCAACGATCATGAAGCGCAGGTGCTCGATCACGTCGGCACCGACAGAGATGCCGAAGGGCGACAGGATGGCGGGCAGCACGATGCCGAGTACAATCGGCAGGATGAAGATGAGCGCCGCGCCGAAGAACGAACCGATGAGGCTGCCCAATCCGCCGATGATCACCATGAACAGGATGAAGAACGACTGGTTGATGTTGAACACGTCGTATTCCGCGCCGCCGTACCACAAGAAGACGAGGAGCGCGCCGGCGACGCCGCAGTAATAGGACGAGACGGCAAAGGCCAGGAGCTTGGTCTGAAGCGGCCTGATGCCCATGAGCTCTGCCGCCAGGTCCATGTCGCGGATGGCGATCCACATGCGCCCGATGCGGCCATGGACGAGGTTCGAAGCGAGCCAGGTGAGCAGGATCACAATGGTGAGCACCACCAGATAGCGCGTCTGCGGCGTGGCGTTCGGACCCATGATCGGCGTGCCGAACAGAGTGCGCAACGGCGCATCGAGGGCGCCCGAGACGTTGTAGTTCACCAGCCACGGAATGCGGATGAAGCACCATTGCAGGAAGAACTGGGCGGCGAGGGTGGCAACCGCCAGATAAAACCCCTTGATGCGCAAGGAGGGCAGCCCGAAAAGGGCGCCGATGGCAGCCGAGAAAAAGCCCGAGGCGAAAATCCAGACGATGACGTTCACCTCCGGAAAGGCGGTCATCAGCTTGTAGCAGGCATAGGCGCCCACGCCCATGAAGGCGCCGGTCCCGAGCGACAGCAGGCCCGTATAGCCGGTGAGGATGTTGAGCCCGATGGAGGCGAGCGAGAACACCAGGAACGGGATCATAACCGCCTGCAGCAGGAAGCTGTTGCCGAGGAAGGCGAGCGCATAGGCGGCAACAATGATGAGACCGAGCCCGATCCTATCCTGGCGCAGGGGGAAGATCGCGCTGTCCGCCACATAATTGGTCTTGAACTGGCCGGCCTCACGGTAGAGCACTGAACAATCCCTCTTAAATCCGTTCGATGATCTTTTCGCCGAACAGACCCTGCGGCCTGTAGAGCAGGAAGAGCAGGGCGATCACGTAGGCAAGCCATGTCTCGACGCCGCCGCCCACAAGCGGGCCCCAGTAGAACTCACCGATCTTCTCGCCTACGCCGATGATGAGCCCGCCGATGATGGCACCGGGAATGGACGTGAAGCCGCCGAGGATGAGAACGGGCAGCGCTTTCAACGCGATGATCTGGAGCGAGAAGGACACGCCGGAGCGGGCGCCCCACATGATGCCCGCCACCAGCGCCACGATGCCGGCGGCAAACCACACGATCACCCAGATCTGGTTGAGCGAGATGCCGACGGAGAGGGCCGCCTTGTGGCTGTCCGCCACCGCGCGCAGCGCCCGTCCGATGCGGGTTTTGGAGAAGAACACCGCCAGCAGGCCAATCATGATCGACGCGATGACAGCGGCGGCGATATCGAGATGCTGGAAGCGCACCATCCCTCCCAGCATGTCCAGTTCCGTCGTGCCCTGGGGCAGGAACAGCGCGTCCGTGATCATTTCCTTTGGATTGCCGCCGAAGATGAGTTCCCCGAAGCCGATGAGGAAATAGGTGAGCCCGAAGGTCGCCATGAAGAGGATGATGTCGGGCTGGTTGACCAGCGGTCGCAGCACCACGCGCTCCACCACGACGGCGAGAACGAGCATGACGAGCACCGCGAGGATGAGCGCCAGGAAAGCCGGTACGCCCTTCTCGTAGAGCCCCACCAGGGTCAGGGCCGCGAACACGACCATGATGCCTTGCGCGAAGTTGAAGACGCCCGAAGCCTTGAAGATGAGCACGAAGCCAAGCGCAATCAGTGCATAGAGCACGCCGGAGACAAGCCCCTCCCAGAGGGTCTGGATCAGGAGATCCGGCGCCTCGCCCATGAACACGAAGGGCTCGATGAAGACCTTATAGAGAATGTCCATCGCCCGTCCTCAATGCGCCACGCCGAGATAGGCATCGATCACGCGCTGGTCGCCCTTGACCTCGGACGGTGTGCCGTCTGCGATCTTGCGCCCGTATTCCAGCACCACGACCCGGTCGGAGAGATCCATCACCACGCCCATGTCATGCTCGATCAGCGCGATGGTGGTGCCGTATTGCTGGTTCACTTCCAGAATGAAGCGCGACATGTCCTCCTTCTCCTCGAGGTTCATGCCGGCCATGGGTTCGTCGAGCAGCAGCAGCTCCGGCTCCATGGCGAGCGCCCGCCCGAGCTCGACCCGCTTCTGCAAACCGTAGGGCAACTTTCCGACAGGCGTCTTGCGGATATGCTGGATCTCCAGAAAATCGATGATCTCTTCCACAAACCGGCGGTGCTCCACTTCTTCCTTCATGGCCGGGCCATGGCGGAAGAGCTGCCAGAAGAAATTCGACCGCATCTTGATAGAGCGGCCAGCCATGATGTTGTCCAGCGTCGACATGCTCTTGAAGAGAGCCACGTTCTGGAAGGTGCGGGCGATGCCGCCGCGTGCCGCCTCATGGGGGCGCATCTTCGGGCGCTTCACACCCTTGAAGGTGATGCGCCCTTCGGTCGGGTAGTAGAAGCCGTTGATGCAGTTGAGCATCGAGGTCTTGCCGGCGCCGTTGGGCCCGATGATGGCGCGGATCTCGCTCTTGCGAATATCGAACGACACATCGGTGAGCGCCTTCACGCCGCCGAAGCCCAGCGATACGTTCTCGACCGCGAGCAGCACGTCGCCCTTGGCGAAGACGGGATTGTCGGGCGCTCTCATTCCGCGGCCTCCAGTACATGCCCGTTCTCGGCCGGATAGAGCTTCATGTCCTTGATCTTGACCCGTGCGGAGATCACGCCCTTGCGTCCATCCTCGAAGGTGACTTCCGTCGAGATGTCCGCCTCGGTCGAACCGTCGTAGAGCGCCTGGATGAGGGGAGCGTACCGGTCGGCGATGAAGCCGCGGCGCACTTTCTGCGTGCGTGTGAGTTCGCCGTCGTCCGCATCGAGCTCCTTATGCAGGATCAGGAAGCGCTTGATCTGCGCCCCGCCCATGCGCGGCTCTGATGCGAGCGAACGGTTCACCTCGTCCACGTGCTTCTCGATCATCTCGTAGACGCGGGGGTGACCGGCAAGCTCCTGATAGGAGGCATAAGTGACGCCGTTCCGCTCGGCCCAGTTGCTCACCGCCACGAGGTCGATGTTGATGAAGGCCGCCACGTGGTCGCGGCCGTCCCCGAAACAGACCGCTTCCTTGATGTTGGGATAGAACTTCAGCTTGTTCTCGAGGTATTTCGGCGGGAAGAGCGCGCCGTCGCGCATCTTGCCCACGTCCTTGGCGCGGTCGATGATCTTCAGGTGGCCGTTCTGGTCGAAGAAGCCGGCATCGCCCGAATGCACAAAGCCGTCCGCCGTCTTCGTCTCGGCGGTCTTCTCGTCGTCCTTATAGTATCCCACGAAGACGCCAGGCGAGCGGTAGAGCACCTCGCCGTTATCGGCGATGCGGATCTCCACTTGGGGAGCAGGGCGGCCGACCGTGTCGGCGCGGATCTCGCCGTCGGGCTGCATGGTGATGTAGACGGAAGCTTCCGTCTGCCCGTAGAGCTGCTTCAGGTTCACCCCGATGGAGCGGTAGAAGCGGAAAATCTCCGGTCCGATGGCTTCGCCTGCGGTGTAGCCGACCTTCACCCGCGTCATGCCGAAACGGTTGCGCAACGGCGCGTAGACAAGCACGTTGCCGAGCTTCCAGAGCAACCGGTCCCAGGCTCCGACGCCCGGCTCCCGGTTCAGGATCCTCTCGCCGACCTTGTTGGCGTGGTTGATGAAGTAGTGGAACATGCGCCGCTTGAGCGCGCTCGCATCTTCGATGCGCACCATGGTGAGCGTCAGCATGCTCTCGAAGATGCGCGGCGGGGCGAAAACGTAAGTGGCGCCGATCTCGCGCCGGTCATCCGCCACCGTCTCGGGGCTTTCGGGACAGTTCACGCAGAGCCCGGCGAGAAAGGCCTGCGCATAGGAGAAGATGTGGTCGCCCACCCAGGCGATCGGCAGATAAGCCATGATCTCGTCGCTCTCGTCGAGCTTGTCGAAATCGCAGCCGATTTCGGCTGCTGCGATCACCGCGTCGGAGGCGAGCATCACGCCCTTGGGGCGGCCCGTCGTGCCGGAGGTGTAGAGAATGATCGCGAGATCCGCGCCCTTGCCGTCCTGGAGCGCGCGCTCGATGGCCTCAGCCTCCTGAGAATCCGCGAGCCGGGCGCGGCCTTCCTCGACGATAGATTCGATGGAGTGCAGGCGGCTGTGATCGTAATCCCTGAGTCCCTTCTGCTCGTCATAGAGCACATGCTGAAGCTGGGGCAGTTGCTCGGACACCGAGAGAAGCTTGTCGACCTGCTCTTGATCCTGCACGGCCGCGTGCGTCACCTCCGCATGGGCCAGCACATAGGCCATTTCGTCCGCAACAGAGTCAGCATAAACCGGAATCGGGATCGCGCCGATCCATTGAGCCGCGGCGATGCTCCAGTAGAGATAGGGCCGGTTGTAGCCGACGATGGCGATCTTGCCGCCACGCTTCAATCCGAGCGACTGCAACCCGCTGGCATAGGCGCGCACGATCTCGTGCACCTCGCCCCATGTCCAGGACTGCCAGATTCCAAGGTCCTTGTGCCGAAACGCGGTGCGGTTCGGGCGCGTGCGCGCGTTGCGCACGAGCAGCTTTGGAAATGTATCCGCGCGCGCATCTGCTGCCGTCGTCAAAGACGTCAACCTCCCTGGCACCCGCGCGTCTTCTGGCGCGGTATGGCTACGTTCCCTCTTGATGCATGGCCGTACCGGCTCATGCACCTGCCGGTCTTTTTGCCGGCTGCCCATTTAAAGGCGTCGTTGGGGAAGTATTCTGTCGTGCCCACCCTGGGAGGGCAAGGTGCCATCACCCGCTACCATGGGCTAATACGCCGCCGGATATTGCGTCCGGCGGGTACACTGGCATTCAAAGATAGTCAGGTGATCGGTTTACAAGACGGCCGTGAGGGCTGCCGGCTCGATCTCATCGGCTCTGACGAGGCGCTCGGCGCCGACCATGTTCTTGACCCGGTAAACGGCGTAGCCATCCGCCTTCGACACGAGGCAAACGATGCAGTAGGTGCGGTGATCCGCATAGCCCGAGGCTGGTCTGCTGATCCGGACAAGCTGTCCGATATGGAATGCCTCTTTCACGGGCGCCTCCACCATCTTCAACGCGAGCCAAGGGAGCTTGAATGCCCACGGGAGCGCCATGCGTTCTCCCGGATAAAGCCGCCAAGCTCAAAAGTCAGCTCGCGTTCTTCCACGCTTTGACCAGATCAGGAAGGAAGGCTGCGGCAAAAGGATGACGGTTTGTCCCTTTGACCCCCGCCCGCGGCACGATGCCGTCCCCGTTCCGGACATGACAGGTGTCAGGAGACCGCAGATCCCCAGCAGACGCATTAACATGAGATAAGCCCCAAGGCGCACGATCGCCGTCGTCGCCTCGGGAATGCTTTAGGTTACGGGAGATAGCGGTCGGCTTACTGCGCAGGTGGTCCGGCCGGGCGGCTGGGAGCCGTGGGATTCGCGGGCATCGTTTGGGCAGGCTGGTTGTCGGCGCCCGTGCTTCCGGTCTCATCCGGCCCATCGTCGCCGCAGGCGGACAGGGCAAGCAGGGCAGCAAGGGGCAGGATCAGCTTCAGGCTCATGATGGTCTCCTTGTCTGGTCCTGTTCAACTCCTTTGCCTCCGGGTGGTTCACGGAAAGGTCTGAACGTGGAGACCGATCACCTGCGTGCGATCACGTGGAAGAAGCTGCCGGTCACATGACCTCGTCTGTGCCCCGCGACACCCAGATCGTTCCCCTCCGCATCTGTGGTCCTGGCGAAAGCGACCTCTGCGGCCGTATCGCTCTGCGTGACGGAAGCATAGTGGAACTCATGGCCGACGAGACGCTCGCCAGACCGGCCCAGCACGCCATCGTGCAGCAGGACTGCGACTCGGTAGCCAAGATGCATCTTGCGTTTGGCATAGCTTGTTTCGACGGGCAGGAGACCCGACATGCGATGTGTGCGGCCTTCACCGTCTTCGAGCGATTCCCCTAAGACCATGTAGCCGCCGCACTCCCCATGAACCGGCCGGCTCTCTGCAAAGCTCCGGAGCGCTCCGAGAAAACGACCTGCATCGGCAATGCGCCCCGCGTGAAGCTCCGGATAGCCTCCGGGCAGCCAGCAGACATCGCAGTCGGACGGCGGAGGCTCATTGGCGAGAGGCGAGAAGGTCACGATCTCCGCCCCCGCCTTGCGCCAGCCGGCGAGCACATGCGGGTAGACGAAGGAGAAAGCCTGATCGGAGGCCAGCGCAATGCGCTGTCCCGGCGGCGGCAGCGGCATCACGTCATCAGGGCTGTGGATCTGCGTCGGGCGGGCGAGGGCTGCGAGCCGGTCGATGTCGACGGCGCCTTCCACTGCATCCGCCAAGCGCTCCAGCCGCGTGTCGAGCTCTTCGGTCTCGCCCGCCTGAACGAGACCGAGATGGCGCTCCGGCAGAGCGAGGTCTGCGTTGCGCATGAGGGCGCCAAGAACCGGCAGGCCGATGCGAGCCATGCCATCCTCCACCAGCCTGCGGTGCCGTTCGCTCGCGACCTTGTTCAGCACCACGCCGGCCACCTCGATCCGCGGATCGAAGCGGGCACAGCCGAGCGCGACGGCGGCTGCCGATTGTGCGTGCCCCGACACGTCCAGAACCAGGATCACCGGCCAACCGAGGAGAGCCGCGATGTCGGCACTCGCGCCGGTGCGGCCGATCTCCTGGCGGATGCCGTCGAAGAGTCCCATCGAGCCTTCGGCAATCACGAGATCGGCGTCGCCGGCTGCCTGTGAAGCGATGGATCCGAGCAGAGGCTGGCTCATGGCGAAGCTGTCGAGATTGAAGCTTGGAGCACCGGTGGCCGCCGCGTGAAACGCCGGGTCGATGTAATCGGGGCCGCATTTTACGCCGCGCACGTTGAGACCCCGGCGGGCGAACGCCCGCTGGAGCCCGAGCACGATGGTCGTCTTGCCCGATCCCGAACGCGGCGCGGCGATCAGCAGGCCGGGGCCGAGTCTCACTGGGCGGCCTCGCTGCCGAATTCGAGGAGATGATTGGCGATGGCCGACCGGAAGGCCGCGATGGCCCCGATAGCCACGATGGCGGGCGAGCGGATGAGCCCGTCCTCGGCGAGCTTCGGCAGGGTCGCGAGCGTTCCCTCCACGAGGCTCTCCTTGGCGGTCGTTGCCCCATGGACCACGAGCGCCGGCGTGTCGCCAGACAATCCACCTTCCATGAGACCCTGCACGATGGAAGGGAGGTTCGACACAGCCATATAGAGCACGATGGGCGCGCCGGTGCGGGCCAGCGACGCCCATTCGATCTCCGCATCCGGGGCAGGGTGGCCGGTGGCCAGAATCACTGCATGGTTCGTCTTGCGCATGGTCGCCGGCACGCCATGGATAGCGAGCGAGGCGAGCCCGCTCGACACGCCAGGAATGATGCGGAAGGGAATGCCGGCCTCGGACAGCGCGAGGGCTTCCTCGCCGCCGCGCCCGAAGATGAAGGGATCGCCGCCCTTGAGACGCAGCACCCGCTTGCCCTCGCGGGCGAGCTGGATCAGCCGCTCGCAGATGTCCCGCTGAACCGCCGAAGGCTTGCCGCCGCGCTTGCCGGCGAATTCCAGGATCGCCCCCTCGCGGGCGAAGGACAGGACGGCCGGATCGACGAGGGCGTCGTAGACGATGACGTCCGCCTTCGCGAGGGCATTCAGGGCGTGGATCGTGAGCAGGCCGGGATCGCCCGGGCCTGCGCCGACGAGCCAGACCGTGCCGGGTGCAAAGGGCGGCGTGAGACGGGACAGGGCGGTCATGCGGGTCTCCCGGCGGGATCGGTCGTGCCGAGATGGCTGTTGGAATTCATAGGGACGTTGTAAGAGGGCTTATGGACGAGAGTAAACCCGCCGGACCATTGCGCCGTGGCTGGACTACGGGCGCCTGCGCCACGGCGGCGGCCAGGGCGGCTTATCTGGGATGGCAGACGGGCGATTGTCCCGATCCCGTCGAGATCGTGCTGCCGGGCGGCGCCAGACCTGCCTTTTCCCTTGCGCTCACGGAGACGATCGAAGGCGGCATGCGGGTCGGCATCGTCAAGGATGCCGGCGACGACCCGGACGTGACCCATGGCGCGCTGGTGATCGCAACCATCCGGGCCGGGACGCCTGGCTCCGGCGTGACCTTCCGGGCCGGGGAGGGCGTCGGCACCGTCACCCGCGCCGGCCTGCCCCTGCCGCCCGGCGAGCCGGCGATCAATCCGGTGCCGCGCCAGATGATCCGCGACAACCTGGAGGAGGCGGCACGCAGCATCGGTGGTCCGATGGATATCGAGGTGGAAATCTCCATTCCGGGCGGCGAGGCCATCGCTCAGAAGACCCTCAACCCGCGCCTCGGCATCCTGGGCGGCCTGTCGATCCTCGGCACCACCGGCGTGGTGGTGCCCTATTCCTGCGCGGCCTGGATCCACAGCATCTATCGCGGCATCGATGTGGCCCGCGCCGGCGGTCTCGACCATGTGGCGGGCGCCACGGGCTCCACGTCCGAGAAGGCCGTGCAGGCGCTCTATAACCTGCCGGACCATGCGCTCATCGACATGGGTGATTTCGCCGGCGGCATGCTGAAATACCTGCGCCGCAATCCGGTGCCGAAGGTCACCATCGCGGGCGGCTTCGCCAAGATGACCAAGCTTGGTCAGGGCCTGCTCGACCTGCATTCGCGCTCCGGTGCGGTCGATCTCGCATGGCTGTCCGAGCGCCTGCGCGAAGCCGGTGCCGAGCCCTCGATTGCCGAGCAGGCGCGAGGCGCCAACACGGCTCTCGAAGTGATGGAAACGGCCAAAGGTCTTGGTCTTCCGCTGGCCGACGTGGTGGCGCAGCATGCGTGGCAGACGGCTGCCAAGGCCCTGCGGGGAACAGCCATCGCCCTTGAGATCATCGTGTTCGACCGCAACGGCGAACTCGTGGGCCGCGTGCCGTTTCATCCGGTGGCCTGATCCCGCGTGTTTCATTGGCCGCCCTCGCGGGAGCTGGGGCGGAAACGCCGGTCGTAATCGGTGGAATAGAGCGCGCTGTCGCGAAAATCCTTTGCCTCCAGCGTGCGCCCCACCAGGATCAGCGCCGTGCGTTCCAGCTTCTCGGCGTGCACCATGGCGGCGATCGTGGAAAGCGTCCCCTTGATGACCCGCTCATCCGGCCAGGAGGCGCGCCAAACCACGGCCGCAGGACAATCGGCGCCGTATGCCGGCACAAGATCCTCGACCACTTGCTCGATCACATGAATCGACAGGTGAATGGCGAGCGTCGCCTTGGTTTGTGCGAAGGTGGCAAGCCGTTCCGTCTCCGGCATGGCGGAGGCTCGGCCCGAGGTGCGCGTGAGTACCAAAGATTGCCCGACCTCCGGCACAGTCAGCTCGCGCCCGAGGGCGGCCGCGGCTGCCGCGAAGGCGGGCACTCCGGGCGTGATCGTGTAAGGAATGCCAAGCGCATCGAGCCGCCGCAGCTGCTCGCCCATAGCGCTCCAGATCGAGAGGTCGCCGGAATGGAGCCGCGCCACCTCCTCGCCGCGCTCGTGCGCCCGCACGTATTCGGCCGTGATCGCATCGAGGTCGAGGGGTGCGGTGTCCACAAGCCGCGCGCTGGGCGGGCACCAGGCAAGAATCTCCGGCGGCACGATGGAGCCGGCATAGAGGCAGACGGGGCAGCGCTCGATGAGCGCGCGGCCGCGCACGGTGATGAGATCGGGGGCGCCGGGACCTGCTCCGATGAAATGAACGGTCATGAGCCGGTCTCCGGACGGGCGAGGGCGCAGGTGGCGGAGGCCGACGTTATGCGCTCCAGGATGAGTTTCGGGTGCGGCCCTGCGGTGGCAAGCGCTGCGGCTTCGGCAACTGATCCGACGCCATGCGCCGCGATGGAACGCGCCGATTGCGTGCGCACATACGGCGCTGTTGCCAGGAGAGCGGCTTGCGCAACAGGTGTTGCGACCGCACCGAGCTGACGGGCGGCCTCCGTGAAGGCGGGTAGGTTCGATAAAACCTCAACGGTCGCGAGTTTCTTCAGGTCGTTGCGTGCAAGCGCCGCGCGCTCCAGCGCCTGCTCGACCAGCCCCACGATCTCGTCGGCTTCGACACTGCGCCTGAATCCGATGCCGGCCACGATCATGGCTTCGTCACCACCCATTGCGTGACGGGCATCGCTGCCCGCCAGCCATGCATGCCGCCGACGGCTTCAAGACGCGAGAGAGCCAAGCGCCGCATGGTGCCGCCATGCCGCGTATAGAGCGTGCCGAGCAGCGTCTCGGTCTCCAGCGTCACGGCGTTGAGCACGAGGCGGCCGCCGGGTTTCAGCGCTGCCCACGCCGTCTCGAATACGCCGGGCTCCGACGCGCCGCCGCCGATGAACACCGCATCCGGCGCCGGCAGGTCGGCCAAGGCCTCAGGCGCCTGCCCGATGCGGATGTCCAGGGCCGTTGCGCCGAGTTCGAGAGCATTGCGCTGTGACCGCTCGGCGCGCTCCGGCCGCTCCTCGATGCCGATGCAGCGGTTGCGCGGATGCCGCAGGCACCATTCGATGCCCACCGAACCCGCGCCCAGGCCGATATCCCACAGCAGCTCGCCGGCCTTCGGCGCAAGCGCTGCCAGCGTCAGTGCGCGCATCTCCGCCTTGGTGAGCTGACCGTCGTTCTCGAACCAGGAATCGGGAAGACCGGGCGTGAGGGGAACGACGCGGGCATCCCTGGACGCCACGACCTCGATTGCGATGGTGTTGAGTGGGTCGATCTCGTCGATGTCGAACGTTTCTGCAATCGCATGGCGGATGCGCTGGCGCGGGCCTCCCATGGCTTCCAGCACCGTTATCGTCGACGTACCCATACCGCGCGCTCTCAGTAACTCGGCGAGCCTGCTAGGCGTCGAACCATCCCACGACAGAGCAAAAATGCGAGTGCCCGGTTGCAGGCAGGGGATGATCCGCTCCAGCGACCGCCCGTGCAGGCTCACGCAGTCGCAATCCGGCAGTGACCATCCCAAGCGCGCGGCCGCGAGGCTGAAGGCGGATGGCTGCGGATGGCAGATGATCTCGTCCGGCGGGATGAGGCGTGCGAGCTCGGCCCCGACACCATAATGAAACGGGTCACCCGTTGCGAGCACGCAGGTCGGCTGGCCTCGGCGGGCGAGCACCATTGGGTAGCCTTCGGCGAAGGGGGAAGGCCAAACTTGTGTCTGCGCAGACAAGGGTGCCGCAAGGTCGAGGTGGCGCGCGCCGCCGATCACGAAGGTTGCTTGGTCGAGGGCGGACAGGGCAGCAGGCGAGAGCCCCGCGCGACCATCCTCGCCGATGCCGATGATGGTGAGCCAGGGCGCCTTCGTCATACTCGACTCCGTCTCAGAATTCAGGGAAAAGGGGCGCATGCGCATTCTCATTCTGGGCGGCACCACGGAGGCTTCCGCGCTCGCGCGGCTTTTGGCTGGCCGATCCGAGTTCAGCCCGCTCCTGTCCATGGCCGGGCGCACCAGCGACCCGCGCCCCCTGCCGATCCCGACCCGCATCGGCGGTTTCGGCGGCGTGGAGGGGCTTGCCCGCTTTCTGGAGCAGGAGCGGATCGAGGCCGTGATCGATGCCACCCACCCCTTCGCGGCCGTTATGTCGCGCAACGCGGCGGAGGCCTGCGCGCAAGTGCAGGTTCCCTTGCTCGCCCTGCGCCGCCCACCTTGGATTGCGCAGACGGGTGACCGATGGGTCGAAGTCAGTTCGATGGAGGAGGCTGTCCGAGCCTTGGGCGAGGAGCCCCGTCGCGTCTTCCTCACCGTAGGCCGCCTCGAACTCACGCCCTTCGCGGCCGCGCCGCAGCACACCTATCTGGTCCGCACCATAGAGCCGATCGGGGATGCGCTGCCGGTGCCAAACGTCATTGCCATCCAGGACCGCGCACCCTTCGATGAGACCGCCGAGCGGGCGCTGATGGAGCGCAAGAGCGTCGAAATGGTGGTGACCAAGAATTCCGGCGGGCCTGCCACCTACCCGAAGATCGCGGCGGCGCGCGCGTTGGGGCTGCCCGTCATCATCGTGGCACGGCCGGAGAAGCCTCGCGGCATCGAAGAGGTTGCGAGCGCGGACGCTGCCCTGGAATGGCTTGAGCGCCGTCACGGCCGCACCCCGTAGAAACGCGGCGTGTAGACGTAAGGCGCTTCGCCTTCGGGCCGCTCTATGAGCTTGGTGGTGCTGGCGCCGATAATCACGATTGTGGACATGTCGGCCATGGACGCCTCCACCTCTGACAGCGGAACAATCCTGATCCGCTCGTCCGGCCGCATGACCGCCCGTGCGATAATGATCGGCGTGTCAGGGCCGCGCGTCTCCGCCACGATCTTGAACGCGGCGCCGAGTTGCCATGGTCGGGCCGAGGAGATCGGGTTGTAGAGCGCCACCACGAAATCCGCTGTCAGCGCCGCGCGCAGCCGTGTCTCTACAACCTCCCAAGGCTTCAAGTTATCCGACAGCGACATGGCGCAGAAATCGCCGCCCAGCGGCGCGCCAACACGGGCCGCTGCCGCGAGCATGGCCGTGATGCCGGGCTCCACGCGGATATTAAGACTGCGCCACGCCGGATCACCGTTATCGACGGCCTCGAACACGGCCGCCGCCATGGCGAACACACCCGGATCGCCGCCGGATATCACGGCCACACGTGCGCCCTTTGCCGCAAGATCGACCGCGAAGCGCGCGCGATCAAGCTCGACGCGGTTGTCCGACGCGTGCCGGCGCTGGCCGGGCCGCTCCGGCACACGATCCACGTAAGGCCCGTAGCCGACAAGATCGGTGGCCGTGGCGAGCGCTTCCGAAGCGGCGGGCGTCAGGAAGCGCGGATCGCCGGGACCGAGACCGACGACAGTGAGCAGGCCCGTCATACGCGCCTCCCTTGTCCGGGCACGATGATGAGCGAGAAATAGGGAGCGTCGAAATCCTCGGGCAGCTCGGGCAGCGGGATGATCTTCTCTTGGGCCATGGTAGCCCGTTCCACATAGATCGCGCGCTCCAGGAGACCTGCGGTGGCGAGTGCTGCCCGCACCTTCGGCAGGTTGCGACCGAGCTTCATCACCACGGCGGCATCGGTGCCCGATAGGTGTCTCGTCAGTTCCGTCTCGGGCAGTGTTCCCGGCACCACGGTGAGCACGTCGTCGCCCCAGGTGATCGGCGCGCCGGCGCGGGTCCACGCGCCCGACATGCCGGAGACCGCAGGCACGACTTCCGTCGGCACCTTGTCCTTGAGGCGCCACCAGAGATGCATGAAGGAGCCGTAGAAGAAGGGGTCGCCTTCGCACAGAACCGCGACCGTGCGGCCTGCTTCGATCTCGGCAAGCAACTGCGCAGCTGCTTCCTCATAGAACGGGTTGAGGGCGGCGGCGTAATCCGGGTGGTCGGCCGGGATCTCCGTCGTCACCGGATAGACAAGGGCGATTTCCCGCTCCGGGTTTTGACCAACGATCGCATCGGCAATGGTGCGCCCATTGCCGCGCCGTCCGCGCTTGCAGAAATGAGCCAGCCGATCAGCCGTTTCCAGAACCTTGCGGGCGCGCACGGTCATGTAGTCGGGATTGCCGGGGCCTAACCCTAAGCCGAATAAGCGGATGGTGTCGTTCGCCATCTCGAACTCACTCCACTGGGTTCGCGAGGGCATTGACCGCAGCCGCCGCCATGGCGCTGCCGCCGCGCCGTCCGTGAACCACGAGGTACGGCACGCGATCATCGCGGGCCAGCGCCTCCTTGGATTCTGCTGCTCCGATGAACCCGACAGGAATGCCGATCACGGCGGCGGGCATCGGTGCATCGGCATCGAGCATTTCGAGCAGATGAAACAGCGCGGTGGGCGCATTGCCGAACACCACGAGGGCGCCTTCCAGGCGCTCGCGCCACAGCTCCATGGCGGCGGCCGAGCGGGTGTTGCCGAGTTCTGCGGCAAGCGCCGGGACGCGCGGATCGTCCAGCGTGCAGATCACCTCGTTGTTCGCCGGCAGCCGCGCGCGGGTGATGCCGTTCGCCACCATCTTGGCGTCGCACAGGATCGGCGCGCCGCGCTTCAGGGCGGCTTCGGCGGCGTCAGTGAAGTCGGGCGAAAGATCGATGTCCTTCGGCAGGTCGGTCATGCCGCAGGCGTGGATCATGCGCACGGTGACGCGCTCGGCTGTGCCGGAAAAGCGCGACAGGTCCGCCTCCGCGCGGATGATCGCGAAGGAGCGGCGGTAAATTTCCGCGCCTTCGCGGATGTAATCGCGAGCTCCGCTCATCGCGGGCTCTCCGGGAACGCGCGGCGCAGGGCATCCGCGGGTGTCAAAGTCGATAAACGAAGCATGATCTCGTCGATTGATAGATGAATGAATGAAGAATCGCGGGTCGAGCCATCCGGCACGAGGTCGTAGCGGCCATCGGCGCGGGCTACCAGGGTGAGGTCCGCCTTGCCCGGATGGGCGCAGCCTTTCGGGCAACCCGAGACGTGAAGGGTTGCCCCGTCCCGGAGCACGGTTCCGCAGGATTGCGCGATCCGCAGGGCATCGGCGGGAGCAGCCGTCAGACCGCTGCCGCAATCGGGCCGGCCCGGACAGGCGAACAGGGAGAGGCGCGGGTCGTCCGCTACGGTAATGAAGCCGGCGCGACCGGCCTCATCGATCAAGGCGGGTACATGCTCGTGCGCGATCATTGGCAGCAACAGGCCGCGCGTGAAGGACAGGCGAAGGTCACCGCTCCCGAAGCGTTCGCTCCAGTTGGCTGCTTGGATCAACTGCTCGGCGCTGCAGCGGCCGAAGGGAAGGGCGAGGAGAACGGCCTGCCCATGATCGTGAGATATGACACCGGCCCGTGGAGCCGTTGGCCGCTTGGGCGGTTCGGCCGCCGGAGCGAGGGCCGCGCGTGCTGCAAGCTCCCGCACAAGGTCGGGATCAAGGTTACGCAGACGCCGCGCCTCCGTGACGCTCCTGCGCCGCATTTCCGCGAAGTCTGAAATGATCGTGTGAACGGCATCCGGCGTACAGGCGAGGCTCGACGTGCCGATCCAGTGCAGGCCGTTGGAAGACGGGATCCCAAAAGTGATGATGTCCTCACCCATCGCCAGCAGGTGAAGATCAGCGCCGAGTTCACCGAGGGGCATTGCCCCTCCACTGTCGATGCTGATGAAGAACTTGGCCGGCAGGCCCTCAATGTTGCCCGCCGCATTCTCGATATCCTGCGCTAGGGCGAGGGTGTCGCACTGATCGCGTGGATCGAGACCGGCGAGGGGCGACAGCACCGTGACGCGGTTCGGGCCGTTGCCCTCGGGCTCGACCAAACCTTCGCGTTCAAGGCACGCGAGCAGGGCTGGATAGGTATCCTCACGCACACCCCGGATTTGCAGGTTGCCCCGGGCCGTGATGTCGAGATGGCCGTTGCCATATTCGCGCGCTGCCTGCGCGATGAAGCGCGCCTGATCCGCGGAAAGCCTACCGGCGAATGGATGAAGCCGCACGAGCAGGCCGTCACCAGTAGCCATCGGGCGGCGCACGCCTGGGCACCAGCCCCGGCGCATGATGTGGCCTTGCGCGCTCATTCGGCGGCCTCCTTCCGGTCATCCTCAAACAAGGCTGCAACGGAATTGAGGCGGCTCTCCCACAAGCCCCGCCGGCGCGCATCGGCCAGACGGTCGCGGATTGCCTGCGCGGCGGCCGGGTTGGCGCTGGCGATTTGCTGCCATATTGGCTCGTCAGCGATCAAGGCTGTGAAAACGAGATCGAGAGACGCAGAGGGAACGGCATTTGTGGTCGCCGCGAAGGCAAAAAGCGCATCGACTCCCTGCGCGATCTCCGCCGCACCGCGCCAGCCGTGGCGCAGCTGGCCGGCGATCCAGCGCGGGTTCGTCAGGCGGCCGCGCACGAGGCGGTCGATGTCTTCCACGAGGGTTCGCGCTTTGGGTGCCTGCGGGCGGCTCGTGTCGAGGCTGTAGACGGCAGGCCTTGTCCGCAACGCCTGCGCGGCCGCCGCGAAGCCTCCGATAGCATCGGCGGCGGAATCGCCGTCGAGGATGTCGCGTTCGGCCACGTCGCTCACATGCACGAAGGCTTCCGCTTGCTCAATACGCTGTGGGAAGCTCGCATCGGCGTGCGCCGCGCCGCCACTGCCGAAGGCGTAAGATGTACCAGCGAGGTAGGTGCGGCCGAGATCGTTACTGGTCGACCATTCACCATCCAGCGCCTGCGCCGAGACACCGGCGCCGTAAGTGCCGGGCGCAGAGCCGAACACGCGCGAGAGCGCCTCGCCGCGTCGACGCGCGGCGGCGAGCTCGTTCCAATCGTCATCCTCGTTGAGCGCCGCGACCGCACGGGCTGCCTGATCGAGCAGGGCGATCTGGTCCGGAAAGGTGTCGCGGAAGGCTCCGGACACGCGGATCGTCACATCGGCGCGGGGCCGGTCGAGAAGCGGCTGCGGCACGATCTCGAAGCCGGTCACACGTGTCGAGGCATGGTCCCAGGTCGGGCGCACACCCATGAGGGCGAGCGCATGGGCGATGTCCTCGCCACCGGAGCGCAGCGTTGGGGAGGCCCAGAGATCCATCACGATGCGACGCGGCCAATCGCCTTGCTCCTGGAGATGGCGGCGCACCACTTCCGCGGCCGCGCGCCAGCCGAGTTCTGTAGCGGCACGGCTTGGGATCGCACGCGGATCGAGGGTTGCGAGGTTGCGGCCGGTGGGCAGCACGTCCGTCTGCCCACGCGAGGGTGAACCGGACGGGCCGGGCACGACGAAGCGGCCATCGAGAGCCTTCAGCAATCCCTCGCGCTCACCGGCGGCGCAGATCTCGAAACCATCGGGCGCATGGCCGAAAACGTGCAAACCGTCGCGGATTGTCACCTCGCCGAGATCGCAGAGATGCGCATCGAGCCGGGTGAGCGCCTCGTCCATCGGCATACGCTCATCCACGCCGCAGGCATCCGCAAGACCGCTTGCTTGCGCGCGCTCCAGGATTTCTCTCGCGACGAGATCGGCGCGTCCGGGATGTAAAACCTGAGCGGAGGAAAACTCCTCCACGAGTTCGCGCAGCGCCGCGGTCTCGCCGTGCAAGCCTGCCTCGCCGGTCTGCGGGGTGAGATGCCCGATGGTGACGGCGCCGATGCGGCGCTTGGCGGGAGCGGCCTCGCCGGGATCGTCGACGATGAAGGGATAGATCACCGGCACCGCGCCGATGGCCAGACGCGGCCAGCAATGAGGCGAGAGCGCCACCGCCTTGCCGGGCAGCCACTCGGTGGTGCCATGGGTGCCGAGATGCACGAGGGCGTGGATATTCTCCAGAGCCCTCAGGCCGCAATAGAACGCCAGATAGCCATGGCTGGGGGGGCATTCGGGATCGTGGTAGAAGCCCTTGCGGTCGAGACCGTGTCCGCGATCAGGCTGCAGGGCAACAAGCACGTTGCCGGCGCGAATGGCGCGGAAGCGGAAAGTGTCGCCACGAAATGCGGGATCTTTCTGTGCGCTGCCCCAGCGCTCATTGATGGCATCACACTGTTCGCTCGGCAGCGTATCGAGCCATGCGCTGTAAGTGGCAACAGGAACCTCGAAGGTTTCCTCGCCTTCCGTAAGGCGCGGCATCAACTCGTCAGCGGTGAACTCCCGTTCGGCCGCGTAGCCGGCGTCGCGCAGCAGATCGAGGATCGCGCAGGCACTCGCCGGTGTGTCGAGACCAACCGCAAAGCCGGCGCGGCCGCCCCGCGCCGGGTAGTCGGACAAAACAAGCGCGAGTTGCCGCTCGTGACGCGGCGTGCGGGTCAGGCGCACCCAGGCAGTGGTCATGTCGGCTACGGCATCTATCCCGGCCGCATCCGGCGCCTGTATCCGGCGGGAGAAGGCGAGCGCGGGATCGGCGGGCTCCTCGGCTTTGAACGAGACAGGACCTGCGGCAATGCGGCCGTCGAATTCGGGCAAGGCGATCTGCATGGCAAGATCGGCGGCCGAGAGGCCGCGCGGCGAGGCCTCCCAGGCGTCTTTCGCGCTGCCGACTGGGATCGCCTGCAAGATCGGGCAATTGGCCTCGTCGAGCACGAAACTCTCATCGTCTCGCGCCGAGAAGGCAGTGGTCGTGACGATCACGTCCGGACGGCGTGCCTGGATCGCTTGTCGAACGACCGCTACAGCCTCCGGGTCCTTGAGGCTCGACACCGCAAGCACGAGGGTTTCGATGCCGCGCGCCTGCAATACTGCCGACAAATCCTCGATGGCCTGTGTGTCGCCTGAGAGGACGGCGGAGCGATAAACTAGCAGATAGGCGAGGGGGAGTTCGCGGGAGAGGCGGGCGAGAGCGGCCTCGGGTTCGACGATGCCGCGAGACTCTCCTCCCCCTTGTGGGGAGGAGTTGGAGGTGGGGGTGTCAGCGCCACGCTGGTCTCGTTCAGCGCTGGCACCCCCACCCTTGATCCCTCCCCACAAGGGGGAGGGAAAAGCACCTTCGGCCTCATCCTTCGAGACACTGCTTGCGCGGCTCTTTAGGATGAGGTCGGATTGTAGTTTTGTAGGAATCCAAGCAAATGCCCGCGGAGCAGCGCGCGGCGGCTCGATAGCAGCCTCACCCTCGCCAATCTCTGCACCGATGCGTGCAAGCAGGCGGCTCATGTTGTCGATGCCGCCGGCTTGGAAATAGGCTTCGATCTCGTCGCAGAGCGTTGCGGGCACAGTGGCGTAGGCGGCAAGTCGCGGATCGGGGCGGTCGTCGCCCGGCAGCACCGCAAGTTTCACGCTCTGCTGGCGGCACGCGGCGGACAGCCGCTCCAATCCGTAGCGCCAGTAATCGAGACCGCCGAGGCAGCGCACGAGCACGAAGCGCGCCTTTGATGCCGTCTTGTCGATGTAGAGATCGATCGAGAGCGGATGCCGCAGGCGGCGCAGGGATGCGAGACGGAGCGAGGGCCCGCCTGCTATCAGGCGGTGGGCAGCCGCCAGCGCGCCGAGGTCACTGTCCGAAAAGGAGAGGACGACGATATCCCCGGGTGGCTGCTGGAGGTCGATGGCCTCCTGGCCTTCCTCAAGGGACACCGTTGTGACCGGAAGGAGGTGCATGTCATCCCGCGCGCAAGGCGGCTTCGACGGCCTTCACGTCGAAGCCTTTGAGGCCGATCACCACCATGCGTCCGTCGCGCGCCTCATCGGCCTTCCACGGTCGGTCGAAATGGTGCGCAACACGCTGGCCGACGCCCTGCACCACGAGGCGCATGGGCTTGCCGTTCACGGGCGCGAAGCCCTTGATGCGCAGCACGCCGGCGGCCTCGGCCGCGCGCTCGACGCGGGCGACGAGCGCCTCAGGAGTCGCAACGGCATCGACGGGAATCGCGATGCTCTCGAAATCGTCGTGGTCGTGATCGTCCTCCGTCTCGTGATGCGATGGGCGGGAGTCGAGATCCGCTTCTGCCGCGGCGCCCATGCCGAGCAGCACCGTCGGATCCACCTTGCCGTGAGCGGCTTCGATTACCTTCACGGCGCGGGGCAGATGACCATTGATGTCGGCCAGCACCTTGCCCTTGTCGTCGGCCTGCATCTGGTCGGTTTTGTTGAGGATGACGAGATCGGCGCAGAGCAACTGGTCTTCAAACACCTCCTCCAGCGGATTCTCGTGATCGACGGAGGTATCTGCCGCGCGCTGGGCTTCGAGCGCATCCGGATCGTCGGCGAAGGCACCGGACGCAACGGCCGGACCGTCCACTACGGCGATCACGCCATCCACGGTCACGCGGGAGCGGATTTCGGGCCAGTTGAAGGCGCGAACCAGGGGCTTCGGCAATGCGAGGCCCGAGGTTTCGATGAGAATGTGCTCCGGTGGGTTCGGCCGGTTCAGCAGGGTGTTCAGGGCCGGGACGAAATCGTCCGCCACCGTGCAGCAGATGCAGCCGTTGGGCAGTTCCACGATGTCTTCCTGCGTGCAGCCCTCGATGCCGCAGCCCTCGATGAAGGAGCCGTCGAAGCCGAGATCGCCGAACTCGTTCACGAGAACCGCGAGGCGGCGCCCATTGGCATTCTCCAGCAGGTGGCGCACCAGGGTGGTTTTGCCGGCGCCGAGGAATCCGGTGATGATCGTGCAGGGGATCTTTGAAAGATCGCTCATGAAAGCTTGCCTTTCGGCGGCGTGTGTCAGGCCGCGTTGTCAGTCTTGAACGGAGGAATGCGGGCGACGACGCCCTTGCGGAACGCCTCGGGCCGCTCGCGCCAGGGCACGAGGCCGTCGGCGGTTGCCACATAGCGGCGTAACCCGTCGAGAATGGTCTCCACCGAGGTGTCGGGGCTCAGATCGCCATAGATGTAGGTCCAGCGCCCGGGGCCGGACACCGCGATGGTGCAGGGCCGCTTGCACACGGAGAGGCACTCGACCGGCTCCACACGCACCTTTGGGGCGTCGGGGTGCTCGAGTGCCTCGATCAAAGCGCGGTGAAGGATCGCGCCGGGACGGAGCGCCTTGTCGTCCGGGCCACCCGCCTGACGGCAGGTGACGCAGACATGCAGGCAGATCTCCTCAGGGGATGAGGTCATCGATGCAAAGCCGATCCGCTCAGGCGAAGGCGGGCAGGGCCAGCGCTGCGATGCCCGTGACGGCAACCGCAACACCCGCAAACCGCAGCGCCGGAGCGGCGAGCGAGCCCTTCGCAATCGAGCGGGCCGCGAGGGCCACACCCGTGGTCAGCGCCGTCTGAACTGCCACAAGACCGATGAGATAAGCGGCAAGCGGGGTGGCTTCCGCGCCGATGATGGATTCGCCGAGCGCATAGCCATGCACGGCGCCGCCGGCGGCGAAGAGAGCCGCGATCAGCCCATAGGGCAGGTTGGTGCGCATGGTCGCGGCGATGCCGATGGCCACGACGCTCAGCGCGACGAGAACTTCCGCATAGGGCAGGCTGGCGCTCATCAGGTGCAGGCCGACGCCTGCCGCCATGGCCACGAGCCAGAAGGCCGGAAGCGTGAGGCCGCGGGCGAAGCGCGAGGCGACGAGGCCGACGCCCACCAGGGCGGCGAGGTGGTCGAGACCGATGACCGGATGGCCGAGACCCGAGAGCAGGCCCTGGGTGAACGTGGCCGGAATCATGCCCCCCATAGGGTGGTGGGCGAAGGCCGGCGTCGCTGCGGCAAGGCCGGCGAGCGTCAGGGCAAGGAGGCGGGTCTTGGGCATAATCGTCATCGTTCTCTCCGTCGGGAGACTCTCAGGTCCAGAGTCTGTTGAGCTTCCACGGACGGAACCGAACGACGAGGTCATTCGACTACGGTCACCGTCGGCACACCCCGTCCGACAGACCCGATAGAAGCAAAGGCTGACGGCAGGTCTCCTGGCTCGCGGGTCGATGCTTTTCGCCGCCTTCCCGGACTTTGAGGCCCAGTGGCATGTGGAGCGAAGGCTCGCCGCTTACAGTTGCGGGGGCAGCCGCGGTGTCTCACCGCATTCCCTTTTCACCCCGTTGCCGGGGCACCGTCGGTTTCATGCTTATCTGGCCAGGGGGGATGTTTCAAGCCTGGGCATCGAGAACGACCGGCCTTGAAATCGGGTCTCACCCTGTTCATGGTGCGCCCCTTCCACAGGAAAGCAGGCCGGGATGTCCCAGGACGAAGAGGCGCGCCACCGCGCCAAGATGATCAAGCGCAAGGAGGTGCAGGACCGGGAGGTCGCCTCCAAGACCGTCGAGAAGGGGCTCCTCATCGTCCATACCGGTCCCGGCAAGGGCAAGTCGACGGCGGCCTTCGGGCTGATGCTGCGGGCGCTGGGACGAGGTTTCCAGGTGGGCGTGGTGCAGTTCATCAAGGGCGCCTGGGAGACCGGCGAGCGCATGGCGTTGGATCGCTTCAGCGATCAGGTGGAGTGGCACACCATGGGCGAGGGCTTCACCTGGGAGACCCAGGACCGCACCCGCGATGTGGCGGCAGCCGAGCGAGCCTGGGAGAAGGTGAAGGAGCTGATGGCCCGTGAGGATATCCGCCTCCTGGTGCTGGACGAACTCAACATCGCTTTGCGCTACGAGTATCTGCCGCTCGCCGAGGTGGTGGAGACCCTGCGGCAGCGCCGGCCCGGTCTCCACATCGTGGTCACCGGCCGCAACGCCAAGCCGGAGCTGATCGAAGCCGCCGATCTCGTGACCGAGATGACCCTGGTGAAGCACCATTTCGCCGCCGGCGTGAAGGCCCAGGAAGGCGTGGAGTTCTAGATGCGCGCGCTCATGGTGCAGGGCACCGGCTCCAATGTGGGCAAGTCGCTCCTGGTGGCGGGCCTGTGCCGGGTCTTTGCACGCAAAGGCATGAGGGTCCGACCTTTCAAGCCGCAGAACATGTCGAACAATGCCGCCGTGACGGCCGATGGCGGCGAGATCGGCCGAGCTCAGGCGCTGCAGGCGCGGGCGGCGGGCGTTCTGCCGAGCGTCCACATGAACCCGGTGCTGCTGAAGCCCCAGAGCGAGATCGGCTCCCAGGTGGTGGTGCAGGGGCGCGTGGTCGGCACGGCGAAGGCGCGCGAGTACCAGTCCTGGAAGCCGCGCCTCATGGAGGCGGTGCTCGACAGTTTCGGGCGGCTCTCCAGCGAGGCCGATCTCGTGCTCGTGGAAGGCGCGGGCTCGGCGTCCGAGGTGAACCTGCGCGCCGGCGACATCGCCAATATGGGCTTCGCCCGTGCGGCGAACGTGCCTGTGGTGCTGGTGGGCGATATCGATCGGGGCGGCGTCATCGCAAGCTTTGTCGGCACCAAGGCAGTGCTCGACGAAGCCGATGCCGCGATGATCCGCGGCTTCATCGTCAACCGCTTTCGCGGCGATCCGGCCCTGTTCGACAGCGGCATGCGGTTCGTGGCCGAGCGCACCGGCTGGCCGGCGCTCGGCCTCGTGCCGCATTTTTCTGACGCCGCCCGTCTTCCGGCGGAGGATGGCCTGGGATTGCGGCGTGAGGGGAAAAAAGGTTCCGTGCGCATCGCCGTGCCGGTGACGCCCTGGATCTCCAACTTCGACGATCTCGATCCCCTGCGCGAGGAACCGGGCGTGGAGGTCGTTCTGATCGAACCGGGCGAGCCGCTGCCGGCCGACGCGGCGCTCGTGCTGCTGCCGGGTTCCAAGACCACCATCGATGACCTTCTCTTCATCCGCCGGCAGGGCTGGGACATCGACCTCAAGGCGCATGTGCGTCGCGGCGGACGGGTGCTTGGCCTCTGCGGCGGCTACCAAATGCTGGGCCAGCGCATCGACGATCCTTTCGGCATCGAAGGCGAGGCGGGCCGCTCCATCGAGGGATTGGGCCTTCTCGATGTTGTGACTACGCTGACAGTGAAGAAGCGGCTTGAGGCCGTGACGGGCACCTCCGTCGATGGCGTGCCGCTTTCCGGTTACGAGATGCATATCGGCGAGACGTCAGGACTCGACGCATCGCGGCAGCCCTTCGCGCAGCTGGCGAATGGACACGCGGATGGTGCCGTCTCGGCGGATGGCCGCGTGGTCGGCACCTATGTGCATGGCCTCTTCGCAGACGACCAGCAGCGGGCGCAGTGGCTCCAGCTGTTGGGAGCCGAGACGAGCGATCTCGCCTACGAGGCCCTCGTCGACGATATCCTCGACCGCTTCGCCGATCACTTGGAGGCACATCTCGATTGCGAGCGGCTCTTCGCCATCAGCGCACGATGAGCCACGCCAGCAGCGCCGATCCAGCCGCGAGACCGAAGAGAACCGCGCAGGCCGTGCGATAGAGCGTAAGCGCCAAATCGATATCGTTCGCCGTTGCTTCCGCGCGGCCGTCGCCCATCCAGCGATCTTCGACGCGCACATCGCCGTAGAAGCGCGGTCCTGCAAGCCGCAGGCCCAGCGCTCCCGCCATCGCGGCCTCGGGCCAGCCCGCATTGGGTGAACGGTGATGCGAGGCATCGCGGCGGACGGCACGCCATGCGCCTTGCGGAGAGGCTCCTTTGTGCAGAACGGCTGCCATGATGATGAGCAGCGCCGACAGGCGCGAGGCGGGAAGGTTCACCAGATCGTCGAACCGGGCGGCCGCCCAGCCGAAGGCCTCGTGCCGGGGCGTGCGGTGGCCGATCATGCTGTCGGCAGTGTTCGTGGCCTTGTAGAGCGCAGCGCCTGGCAGACCGCCGAGGCCGAGCCAAAAGGCGGGGGCCACGATGCCGTCCGAAAAGTTTTCCGCAAGGCTCTCGATGGCAGCGCGGGAGACGCCGGCCTCGTCGAGGCTCTGCGGGTTGCGCCCGACGATCATCGAGACAGCTTGGCGTCCTCCGTCGATTCCATCCTCACGCAGCCCCTTCGACACGGCCGCCACATGCTCGTCCAGGCTGCGCTGGGCGATGAGGCTGCTGGCAAGGATCGCCAGGAGCAGAATGCCGATGAGGCCGAGCGGGTGGAGGAGCGCACTCAGCGCCCAAGCGGCCAGCCCTATGACGGCGAGGAGAACCAGCAGGGCCACGATGCCGGCAGTGCGCCGCTGCCCGAACGACCAAGCGTCCCGGTTCAAGACCCGGTCGAGCCCCTTGATCAGCCGCCCGATCCAGGTGACGGGATGGCCGATCGCCGTGTAAAGGCGGTTGGGATAGCCGACAGCCGCCTCCGCCGCGAGGGCGAGGCTCAGGATCAGGAGGCTGTGGGAAAGGGCCATAGGTGAACGGGATGAGTGAGGCGCGGATCTGGCATGGGGGCGATCTGGGCGAGGCCCGGCGGCTGTTTCCGCACGCGCCCGAGCCATGGATCGACCTGTCGACGGGGATCAACCCCATAGCCTATCCGGTGCCCCCCTTGCCAGCCTCCCTGTTCGCGCGGCTGCCGTCTCCGGCCGATCACCGCGATCTCGAAGCCGCCGCTACTGAGGCCTATGGAGCGGCCGATGCCGCGAAGGTGGTTGCGGCCCCTGGAACGCAGGTTCTGATCAGCCTGCTCCCCCATCTGCGGCCGCGCTCCCGCGTGGCGGTTCTCGGGCCGACCTATACGGAACATGCCCATTCATGGCGCAAGGCAGGGCATGACGTGTCCGAAGTCCTGTCTCTCGACCGCTTCGAGGGCGCGGACGTCGTAGTTGTGGTCAATCCCAACAATCCTGACGGCAGGATGATCGACCGCGAGACCCTGCTACGCCTCGCCGAGGATCTTCGCTCACGAGGCGGCTGGCTCGTCGTTGATGAGGCCTTTGCCGATTTCGATGACGGCGAGAGCCTCGTGCCCGTGCTTCCGTCCAACGCTGTTGTGCTGCGGTCCTTCGGCAAGACCTATGGCTTGGCAGGTTTAAGGATCGGCTTTGCCCTGGCGCCGGAGCCGATTGCCACGAGCTTGAGATCGGCCCTCGGCCCCTGGTCTGTGTCGGGACCTGCCCTTGAGGTAGGCCGGAAGGCGCTCCGTGACGGGGAGTGGCTCGAGGCGGCGCGGGCGGCCCGCGCGGCCGATGCCCGCCGTCTGGATGCGCTCCTCGGCCCCGTTGCGGGAGCGCCCCTGCGAGGCACAATCCTCTATCGCCTGCTGGAGAGCCCACGGACCCCTGAGCTGTTCCGGGTTCTAGGCGAACACGGGATCTGGGTCAGACGATTTCAGTATAGTTCGGACCTTTTGAGGTTCGGCTTGCCTGGCACACAGGCGGAATGGCAGCGTCTTGAGACGGTATTAGCCGGCTTCTTCTAGAATAAGCTTGCGACTACTTGAGCGACCGGCAAAAAAGAAAAGCCGCGCCCAGCGTGTATAGCTGGTTCGCGGCTCTTGACGTGTCTGCCCCCACCGACACGAAAGTCTTCGAAAGTATATATTTGGTGAACGTGTGTATAATTGTTCCGCATCAATGGAAAAATCTATACGCTGATTTGCTCAGTAAAGGGAATAGTGGAAATTACGTAGGAGGCGTCGGTTAAGCTTATACTTCGGTATGAAAAGCTTGCCGAACAAGCTTGGCTATTCGCTGCGATACAGCCTAAGAATGGAACCTAAACCCTGTAAACACACGGATTTTTGTCTCACGATTACCGGCGTTAATAACTTTCACACTAAAAGCCAAGCTTCCAATCGTATTGCCTCCATCTTTGAAGCGCAAAGTGTCGCACCTCTCTGTTGTAAGAGGCTTTTCGGCCGCCAATTAGGGCGCTTTCAGAGGGGATGCTCCCGTCCCTCAGCAAAACCGGAGCAGATTGTAAGCGCCTCACGGGAATCGGGTGCATTGCCGCAGGAACCAGCCAATAGGGTGTGAGTTCAGCCCTCTGACAGGATCCTGAAGGAGAGCTTATCATGAACACCCGAAGCTGGACGGCGCTCGCGCTTGTGGCTGTTGCCGTTGTCGTCGTCTTCTTCGCACTTCGCGAAACGCACTCCGACCCGGAGAACGCACCCGGCCGTGCTGCCAGCAAGGAAACGGTCAAGCAGATCCCGTCCAACCCGGACACGGTGGTCCCACGCTGATCATGCGCAACACTGCCTGGATGGCTTTTGCCGCTCCTATCGCCTGAGGCGCTTCGCGTTGGCGCGGACTTTCCTGCGATATCCCTTGACGATCTTGTGAGCGGATCCGCCGGCGGCAAGCACGGCCGCCGCCTCGGTGAAGGCCGTGATCTTCTCCGTCACCATGAGCAGGTTCTCTGCGGGGGACCCCCGGCCCATGGCGGCCTGTGACATGCGGGTCCAGATCACCGTCTGTGCTTCGAAAGCCAGCATCGTGGTGTCCGTGGCAAGCTTCATCCAAGGTAAGAGCATCGAAACTCCTGAGGCGCTTCTCTCAATTGATAACATCAAGCGCCGGCATCCGATCCTCTCGACTCTGGAAAGTTGGACCGCATCCCCTCGAAGAGCAGGTTCGCTCGAAAGAGTGACGGGCGATTCAGAGTGAATTTCAGCGATGCACGCTGTCGTTTAACATAGGTGTATATAGTGAGGGGCGTCCCCTCAGGTCCAGAGTTGTCAGGGGATCGATTTGCCCCGCTATTATATCGATATCAGAAGTCACTTCGGAACCGATGAGGATCCGAACGGGGTGGACCTGCCGGATATTGCGGCAGCCCAATCAGAAGCTCTGAAGGTGATGCAAGCTCTGCTGCGGAGCTGGGCCACGATGCCGCCGCACTACAGCGACGAAATCTTCATTGAAATCGTCGGCGAGGATCTTCGCCCGGTGCTGATCATTCCATGTTCCGACATAAAGACCGTGGAGCGCTGAACGCTACCGGCGGTTTCGGCGTGGAACCTGCCTGGCCCGAAGCCGGGCTCTCCAAAGGACGCCCGAAGCAAAATCGGTGAGGCCCTGAGGGATGCCTCAGAGCCTTCAGATGTCACCGCGATCAGTTGTTGCTGGCCCAGCCTGACAAGGCGGTCTCGGGGAACCTGTCGGTCGGCACCGCAACCCGCACCGGAGCAGGCGGCTGTGCTCTCGTCATGCACACGCGCATGTGGTCGCGGCGCGCCTCCTTGATGATCTCTCGGTAATCGAGGGGAGACCGGTTGCGGGTTCTGTGGATCAGCCGGGTCTCCTTGTAGCACGCGTCCCAGCGTGCTTTCCCTTCCGGGGTAGAGGCCCATCCCCCTTCCTGGGCGAGAGCACTCGTGGAGATAATGGTCGCTGCGGCAAAGACAAACAAAGTCGAAAAACGCATATCGTTGCTCACGTTGTGAGTATCGGCTCACTTCATGAACAATAACAGTTTCAGGCTTCATTCGTCTCATCCGAAGGGCTAGGGCAAAAGGAGATCCACTTTTGCGCCATCGGGCCGGCGGGAATAGGCGGCACCGCGTGCTGCGCCTCGCGTAGCGTGGCTTCAGGGGAGCTGGCAGCAGATGAGGAACGCCGTCAGCGCAGCCACGAGTGCCGTTACCATCAGGCCTCTATCGATGGGATCATTGGACACCGCTCTGCGGTCCAGCATTCGCCTCATCGGAATCCAGCTCTCTGCGGAATTAACATAGGTTGCTTAGGTGTGGCAGGACGAGCCGGTGTCAACCTTGTTCCATCTGCAGCTAAGGGCTGAATTTTTGCGCGGGAGCAAGGGGCGACAGGCCGAGAGCTTCGGAGGCGATCAGGCCTCAGGAATCGGGTTGAAACGGCAAGGTGAAGACCCGCTGCGGCTTCTCGACATCGCGCAGCTGGTAGCGTCCGAGATCGACCAAGGGCTGGTCCACCTCTCGCGCAAGGGCGTGCGAGACGATCACGGGCCGGTCCAGGCGCTTGGCCAGATCCAGGAGCCTGCTGGCCCGGTTCACGGCCGGGCCGATCACCGTGAAGTCGAGCCGGTGCGAGGCTCCCACATTGCCATAGGCCACCTCGCCCACATGCAGCGCCAGGCCATGCTCCAGAGCAGGGCTGCCGGAGGCACGGCGCAGGACGTTCTCGGCTTGAGTGCGCTGGCAGAACTCCTGGGCGGCGGCCAGAGCCTTCCGGCAGGCTGCCCTGCGGTCACGCTCACCCGAGGTCGGGAAGATCGCCAGCACGGCATCGCCGATGAACTTGAGCACCTCGCCGCCATGGGCCTCGACTACCTCGCCGATGATGCCGAACCAGGCATTCAGATGAGTCAGCACCGCCGGGATGGGGGAGTGCTCGGACAGAAGCGTGAAGCCCCGCAGGTCGGCAAACCAGATCGCCGCCTCGATTATCTCGACGGCGCCGCGATCCACCCGACCCTCGATGATGCGCTGACCCGTGCGAGGGCCGACATAGGTGTCGAGCAGGTCAACGGCGATACGGCGCAGGACATGCCGCTCCAGATACGGACTCAGAAGCCTCGTGGCGCGTTCAAGCCGGTCGAGCACAGCGAGGTCGAAACCCTGCGGGTCCTGGGTGGCGAAGGAAATCACCGCAGTCCGCGTCCGGTCCAGGAAGGGCAGGGGATACATGACGTAATCCGTACCCCCGGCGAGGCGCAGTTCCTCAAGCAGCGGCAGGTCGGAGCAGGGCGCCTCGAGCCGGCGGCGGAACGGCTCTCCGGCTTCATCGACGATCCGGGTCGGGCTGTTGATGTAGGACGGCGATGTAGCCGCTGTGGCCCGGTCGGATTCGCGCATGGACAGGCTCTCGCTCGTCCAGACATGCTGCCAGCCGCTCACCTCAGGATGCAGCACCTCCAGGCCCAGGGAGGCGCGCCAGACGGGAGCGCCGGATCGCACAACCTCCTGGCAGAAGCTGGCGAACAGCCCCTGCACCGTGTCGTGCGGCGCCTCGTCTGCGAGCCAGCGTGCAAGTGCTTCCGCATGATCCATCGATCCGACCACTTCAATGCTGATCCGTGTTGGCCCGATCACCGGCCGAGTTCAGGCCAGGAACGCTCATGAGCCCACATTGCGGGAGCCTTCCCGAACACGTTGAGCGTATCGAGTGTACAGCGCGCCTTGCAACTCATGAGGTTGCTGAAGAAGGGACGCCCTCGATTTGGGCAGCATCAGGATAGAGCCGGCAATTTTGCACACCCCGGCCAGAGCTTGGGCGAGGTGCTGACGGGCGGACCGCCGGGATCCCCGGAGGCGGGTCATCTCCGGTAGCGTAGACCTCTTGGCTTTCAAGCTTTATCCGTTTGGAACTGCCCAAATGACCTATCGTTTACCTAATGTGAGGTATACCGGCTATGCGGCGCCGGGATCCGGTTCGACCGCACCACCGTATGTCACAAACGTCAGGTGAGGCAGTGATGGAGTTGGAGAAGATCAAAGAGGCTATTGCGGCGTCCACCCGCGATGAGGAACTGGCCTCGGCGACACGCTACGAAGTCGAGGCCTATGCCCGCCTCTGGCCCTTCGTTTTCATGGTCAACGACTGGGACGTCTGGAACGGAAGCAAGAGAGCGCTCAAGCTTCAGGTGGTTCGCTGGCTTGAGAACGAGGTCACGGCTTATGACTTTTTCCAGATCCGTACCGGCTTCGGCCTGATTGGTTTCAAGGATCAGCAGGCGGCCAGGGCATTCGAGCGGCGGTGGTCGGGCGAGTCACGGGAGACGCTGGCCTCAACCGGAGACTGGAACCCGCATCCGCTCAAAAGCACTTTTGAGCCTGTCCATGCCAATTAGGCCAAGGTTGTAGGCAACGTTCGCGCCCGGAGGCCGTTTCGAGTTTTCACCTGACGAGGGCGCTGGAACGGAGAGCGCTCTTTAAAGCGCCCTCGATTTCGCTTCAGAGTATGAAGTAGCTCTTTGTGGTCACAGAGACATTCGCGAGAGTGAGCTCGAAATCAGCAACTGCGTCCCCGTTCACATCGGCTTCGATATACGCATCGCCCCCATATTCGTCGTAGCGCAACTCGCCTTTGCTGCTCGAAAACTCTGCTGTGGCGATGAACGTGAAGGACTGATTGCCGGAAACAGCAGTCTTGGCATCGATCTTTGAAAGATCGATCTTGTCGCCCTGAGATCGCGAGAAATCGGTGATGTAGTCGTTGTTGTAGCCCTTGGATTCGGAAACGGTCCTGAACACGAACCGATCAGCTCCCTTGCCGCCAGACAGCCAGTCTGCGCCGCCGCCGCCGGTCAAGGTGTCGTTCCCGTTGAACCCGCTCAAATTGTCATCGTAGCGACCGCCTGTAATCTGGTCGCGGCCTGACAGGGCCGACTGCAGGACCCTGAGATCATCGCCGGTCGAGTAGGTCGAAGCGGCATCAACCAGCTTCGCCACCGAGATTCGAACCCCGGTCAGAGAAGCGGTTTTGCGGCCACCTTCAACACCCGTATAGCTGGTGACGGTTCCGCTGGTTGGAATGCCATCAGCATCATAGGTGAAGCCATAGCCCTCGAACTTGTCCCAGGAGCGCTTGAGCTGTCCGTAGAGCGCCTTGAAGGTTGTCGAGGACCGCTCGTAGCTGTCTGCCTCGGCGAGCCAGCTGAGGTTGAAATCGTAGAGATGGAACCCGCTGGTTCCAGACCAAGTGAACTTAGCCAATTGCCGTTGCCTTACCTAAGGTAAACTTCGAGCTTCGATCCATAATCGGAAATTGCTTAGGCGGCAATGACACCCTTTTGGGGCATCCTTTCACATATGAGGAGAGCTTGGCGGCCGTTGTTGCGCGGGCTTACTTCTGGACTGTTTTCGAGCATTGGGTCACAGGTTCTAAGGCTATGGCCATGAAGCCGCAGGTAACCGCTGGATCGAGTCAAACCCGAAAATGGATGTTAAAGCCGGATGAGGCATGAAAAAACCTGCTAAGTGCTTGGCTTAGCAGGCTAAAATGAATGGCTGGGGGACCTGGATTCGAACCAAGACTAACGGAGTCAGAGTCCGCTGTTCTACCATTAAACTATCCCCCAACTAACTGATTGATATTATTGATCTTCTTCGGAAAGTTTCTCAATCCGAGACCAAGTTTTCAATCGGCCTTGCTGGTGGCGCTGAGATAGGGGGCTTTTCTCGCGGCGTCAAGCCTCGAAATCGCCGTCTGTCCGGCACTTTGATCCGTCTGGCTCGTGCCGAAGCTCCGCAAGATTTGATCTGAGCAGGATTGCTGTCCCAACCTCCCGCCGGGACGCACCTTCCGTTGTGAAGCCGCAGGGCGCGGCGTGCTAAACCGCACAGCTTGCCGTAGTGGTAATGCCTTAAAGCGGTTAATCCGAACGTGAAGTTCGTCACTCGCGATGTATATATTCGCATTCTAGGATGATTGTGCCTCTTGCTTGATGTAAGGTTGCTTTATCGCCCTGCGGATATTATTGCCAAAGAAGCTCGATTAGCTTTGATTGGATGACGAAAGAGGAAATTATTTCATGCCTGGAATTCAGCTTGATAAGGATGGCAATGCCGTCGGAACGTCTCGGTCCGAATCGATTTCTGGCAATAGCAGAGCCAATATTCTGGGCGGCCTCGGGGGCAACGATACCCTGAGGGGGCTGGGCGGTGGCGACATCATCGATGGCGGGTCGGGGAACGACAAGATCTATGGCGATACCGGCAACGACCTGATGAGCGGCGGTCTCGGTCGGGACACCATGACCGGCGGTTCGGGCTATGACTTCTTCGCGTTCGAATCGAGGTTGTCCAGTTCCGCGGTCGACACGGTCACGGATTTCAGCGTGAAGTACGACACGATCATGCTCTGGAAGGGCATCTTCAAGATCGCAGCGTCCTCGAACGGAATAATCTCGTCAGCCGCCTTCTGGGCCGGGTCGAAAGCGCACGATCGGAGCGACCGCATCATGTATGACAAGAGCACGGGCGCTCTTTCCTACGATCCGGATGGAACGGGGTCGACGGCCGCGAAGCAGATCGCGACGCTCGATAAGAACCTGAAGATGACTCACAAGGACTTCCTCATTTTCTGAGTGATCCAGCAGTGGCCGCGTTCGGGAGAGTTCGTCAAATCGGCGGTGTCCGGTCTGCTGTTCCGTTCGCTCCCGCTCAATCCATGGCGCCGCCTCCGGGCGGCGTTTCAATGTCGAGGCCGACTCTCGCGGCGGCCTCGTCCTCCGCATCGGCGGCGTCGGCGGCGATCCGCTCGTAGCGGTCGAGCGCTCCCTGCAGGATGTAGGCGGCGGCCATCTTGTCCACGGCGTCGGCCCGCTTGGCCCGGGAGGCGTCTGCGTCGAGAAGCGTGCGGGTCACCACCATGGTGGACATACGCTCGTCCCAGAACAGAACGGGCAGGGGCAGCAGGGGCTTCATATTCCGGATGAAGGCGCGGGTCGCCTGGGAGCGGGGGCCCTCCGTGCCGTCCATGTTGAGGGGTAAACCGAAGACGAGGCCGCCGACCTCATAGCGGGACGCGAGTTCCTTAATGCGCCCGACGTCAGGGGTGAACTTCACCCGCTTGATCGTCTCCAGCGGCGTCGCGATCCGACGCTCCACGTCGGAGAGGGCAAGGCCGATAGTCTTGGTGCCGAGGTCCAGACCCATGAGGCGCGCGCGCGGAGACAGGCTGTCGATGAAGGCGACCAGTTCGTCGTCCCTGGAAATCATAGGTGCCTCCTCATGCGCCTGCCGGAACACCCGCAGTATAGAGGAAGTCGCCCGGCGTCGAGGCGGGGAACCGAATCTCCATGCTCCTTCGTCATCACCGGCCTTGTGCCGGTGATCCCGATGGCTTGAAGCGCAACTCTCTTCTCATCGAGATAGCCGGGACAAGCCCGGCCATGACGTTGTGTGTGTCATCCCCGGCGAGCGGAGCGAGGGAAGGGGATCCACGATCACGCTCAGCGCTATGGATTACCTTCCCCACCGCTCCGGCCGGGAATGACACTGTGGCTTAGGCGGCGCTGTTGGTCAGGTTGGGAGAGGTAGGTGTCGTGGCATCTGCCTGTGCTCGTAGCGCCTCGCCCGTGCGCCGAAACAGGTGGCAGAACTCACGCACAAGATCGAGGGATACGGTGCTGCCCGCCTCGTGCCGGGCATCGCCGGGCTCGCGGACCGTGAGGCGGCGGCCCTGGCCTGCGTCCACGTAGAGAAGGTGGTTCTCGCCCAGCTCCTCCACCAGCTCGACCCGGCCGGTGAGCGAGCCTTGGGGGCTCACACGAACATGATCCGGTCTGATGCCGAGGGTGACGGTCTCACCCGTCTGAACACCATCGGGCAGGACCGGGACCGACAGGGTGCCGCCGCCGGGCAGGCTGACCAGCACTTCGCCGGGGCCGACGCCGGCGATCTGGCACTCGATGAGATTCATCTGCGGCGAGCCGATGAAGCCGGCCACGAACAGGTTCGCAGGACGATGGTAGAGCTCGAGGGGCGTGCCCACCTGCTCGATGCGGCCCGCGTTGAGCACGACGATGCGGTCGGCGAGCGTCATCGCCTCCACCTGATCGTGCGTTACGTAGATCATCGTTGCACGCGTGTCGGTGTGGAGCTTGGCGATCTCGATGCGGGTCTGCACGCGCAGGGCCGCGTCGAGGTTGGAGAGCGGCTCGTCGAAGAGAAACACCTTGGGATCGCGCACGATGGCGCGGCCGATGGCGACGCGCTGGCGCTGGCCGCCGGAGAGCTGGCGCGGTTTGCGGTCGAGGAGCGCCTCGATCTGCAGCAGGCGCGCGGCTTCGCGCACCTTGCGGTCGATCTCGGCTTTGGAAGATTTCGCCAGCTCCAACCCAAAGGCCATGTTGTCGTAGACGTTCATGTGCGGATAGAGCGCGTAGGACTGGAACACCATGGCGATGCCGCGCTTGGCGGGCGCAAGGTCGTTCACCCGCTCGCCGCCTATGAAGAGATCGCCCGCCGTAATGTCCTCAAGGCCCGCGACGAGGCGGAGGAGGGTCGACTTTCCGCAGCCGGAGGGACCGACGAAGACTACGAACTCGCCGTCGCGGATGTCGAGATCAACCCCGTGGATGACCTTCGCCTTGCCGAAAGATTTTTGGACGTTCTTGAGGACGACATCAGCCATTGCAGAGCATTCCTTGACTAGCCTTTCACTGCGCCTGCCGTAAGGCCCGCCACGATCTTGCGCTGGAACGCGAGCACCAGGGCGATGATCGGCACGGTGACGATGACGGACGCCGCCATGATCGTCCCCCAGGGCAGCTCATAGGCGGTCGAGCCTGTCATGAGCGCGATGGCTGGCGGCACGGTGCGGCGCTCGTTGGTCAGCGTGAAGGTGAGGGCGAAGAGGAACTCGTTCCAGGAGACGATAAAAGCGAGAAGCCCCGTGGTCACCGCAGCCGGTGCCATGAGCGGCAGGAACACGCGCCTGACCACGATCCAGGGCGTCGCGCCATCGACGAAGGCCGCCTCCTCGATCTCCTTCGGCAGCTCGCGCATGAAGGTGGTGAGCACCCAGATCGTGAAGGGCAGGGTGAGCATGAGATTGGCGAGGATCAGGCCCAGCAGGGTGTTGTAGAGCCCGAGGCTGCGGATCAGCTCGAACATACCCGACAGCACCGCCACCTGCGGGAACATGGAAACGGCCAGAATGGTCATGAGCAGGAGCGCGCGGCCGCGAAACGCGATGCGCCCGAAGGCATATGCTGCGGTCATGCCGAGGGCCAGCGAGATGGCGACGACGGTTCCTGCGACGATGATCGAGTTCAGGATATTCTGCCCGAAGGGCTGTCGGTCGAAGACGGCGATGTAGTTCGATACATCGAAGCTCTCCGGCAGGTAAGCGATCGTGAACAGCGCTGCGCCGGAGCGGAAGGACGAGATGATCGCGTAATAGAGCGGGAAGAGCGCGAACACCCCGATGGCGATCACCAGCAGCCAGAAGCCGATGCGGGTGATAATTTTCATCGCGGATCCCCCCCAAGGCGCACGCGCCCGGCCGCCAGGGTGATGACGACGATGAGGGCAATGATGAGAAAGATCAGCGTGGAGGCGGCGGACCCCAAGCCAACCTCCTGGAAATCCACGAGCTGCTGGCGCGCATAGATCGACATGGACGCCGTGTCGCGCGAGTTCGAGGTCAGCACGTAGATGAGGTCGAACACGCGCAGGGCATCGAGCGAGCGGAAGATCACCGCCACCAACAGCGCCGGCTTGATCAGCGGCAGGGTGATGCGGAAGAACACGCGGGTGGGCGAAACGCCGTCCACCTTTGCTGCCTCGTAGATGTCCTGCGGCAGCATCTGAAGGGCCGCCAGGATGAGCAAGGCCATGAAGGAAGTGTGCTTCCAGACATCCACCGCAACGGCGGCCCAGAGTGCCGTATCCGCATTGGCCGTCCAGGTCATGGGCGCGGCGATCAGGCCGACGCGCAGGAGCATGTCGTTGATGACGCCGAACTGGTCGTGCAGCATCCAGTTCCACATCTTGGCGGACACGATGGTCGGGATCGCCCAGGGGATGAGGATGACAGCGCGCATGAGCCCGCGGCCGGGGAAGGCGGCGTTGAGAATCAGCGCCACGATGATTCCGAGCACGGTTTCAATGGAAACGGAGACCAGGGTGAACCACACAGTATTCCAGACCGATTGCCACCAGTCGGGATCGGTCAGAAGCCCGAGCCACTCGCCGTCGTAGTTGGCGAGATAATTCTCGAACCCGATGAACTCGTAGTCGCTGAGATTATTCAGGTCCGCATCGGTGAAGCTGAACCAGATTGTCCGCGCCAGGGGCCAGCCGGCGATTAGCGCAAGGATGATCAGGCTCGGCGCAATGAAGAGCCATGCCGACCGGATGCGCGAGCGCGTCAGCGAAGAGCGCCGTTCCCGTGCCGCAACAGGCACGGGAACGTCTGCTTGGGCAACGGCGCTCGTCATGCCTACTTCCAGCCGTCGCGCTTGATCCGCTTCAGGTCACGGTCGAGGCGGTTGAGCGCCTGGGCCGGCTCAGCGCGCTTCGACAGCACCTGATGCACCGCGTTGAAGAACTCGGTTGAGACCTTGTTGTAGTTCTGGCCCGTTGCGGTGGCGGGGCGGGCCACCGCGTTGGTGAACACGTCCACGAGATCGCCGATGAACGGGTTGGCTTTGGCGATGTCCGCATCGCTGTAGAGCGATACGATGGTCGGGTTGAAGGAGCCCTCCACCGCGCGGCGCTTCTGCTCGTCCTGGCCAGTGAGATACAGAACGAGATCCGTCGCGGCGTCGGCGTTCTTGGAATATTTGGAGACGGCGAGAAGCTGTCCGCCGAGGGTGCCTGCGTTGCGCCCAGTGGCGCCGCCCTTCGGGAGCGGGGCAATGCCGACCTTGCCCTTGATGGTGCTGTCGGCGCCTTGCGCCAGTGCCCAGGCATAGGGCCAGTTGCGCATGAAGGCGGCGTTGCCGGATTGGAAGACGCCGCGCGATTCCTCTTCCGTGTAGTTGAGCACGCCCTCGGGCGTGATAGTGCCGACCCAGCCGGCTGCGGCCTTCAGGGCTTCCGCGGCTTTCGGATTCTCGATGGTGACGTCGCCCTTTTCGTCGACAATCGCGCCACCGCCGAAGGAGGCCACCCATTCGAGCGCGTTGGTGGTCAAGCCCTCATAGGCGCGGCCCTGCCACACATAGCCCCAGAAGTCGCCGCGCCCCTCCTTGCGCTCGCCGTCCTGGATCATGCGGGCGGTCTCGGTGAGGTCGGCCCAGGTCTGCGGCACCGGCCGCTTGTACTTGTCGAGCAGGTCCTGGCGGTAATAGAGCAGGCCCGCATCGGCGAACCACGGCATGGCCATGAGCTTGCCGTTGACGCGGCTTGTCTCGACCATGGCGGGCAGGTGGTCGTCGATATCGGCCTGACCCTTGGCGGTCAGGTCCATGAGATGATCGGCCAGGATGCCGGTCCAGACCACGTCGATCTGGAACACGTCGATGTCGGACGCTCCTGCCGCCAGAAGCTGCTGGTAAAGGGCGAGGCGCTCAGTGGCGGAGTTCGGCGTCGAGACGATCTTCACCGTGTTGCCGGTCTTCTTCGCCCAGGCATCGACGCCTTGCTTGCAGATTTCGTATTCCTTGCCCAGCGCGCTGCACGAGATGGAGATTTCAACCGCCCAGGCACTTGTCGAGGCGAGGATTCCGGCGGCAAGGCCGAGGCTGGCGATGAGGCGTGGCATGGCTATCCTCCTGCAGGCTTGATGTTTATTGCTTAGCTTCTAAAACCCGGACCTTCGGTTTTGTTCCTCTGGAACATGGTCAGGCGCTGAAGCCGCTCCATTTCATCTGGCCGAACACGAGGGAATTTCCATGAAAATCACGTGGTATGGCCATTCCGCCTTCCGGCTCGACTTCGCCGGAAAGGCCGTGCTCATCGATCCCTTCTTCACCGGCAATCCCGCTTTCGAAGGCGACAGGGCAAAGATCACCGAGGGCGTGTCGCACATCCTCCTCACACACGGCCATGGGGATCACGTGGGCGATACGATGGAGATCGCGAAGGCGACCGGGGCTAAGGTCGTGACGAATTTCGAGCTGTGCATGTATCTGGCGAAGCAGGGCCTGGAGCACTTCGATCCCATGAACACTGGCGGTACGACCGGGCAGGGCGGCTTTACCGTGACCCTGGTGCGGGCGGATCACTCATCCGGCCTCGTCGAGATGGACGTGAACTTTCCCCTCGGCAGCGCCAACGGGGTCATCGTCAAGGCCCTGGACGAGCCGACAATCTATCATATGGGCGACACGGACATCTTCGGCGACATGGCCCTCATTGACGAGATCCACAAACCCGACGTGGTGATCGTGCCCATCGGTGACCGGTTCACCATGGGCCCCGAGGTCGCGGCGCTCGCCATCGAGCGTTATTTCAAGAACGCGAAGGCGGTGATCCCCTGCCACTACGGCTCCTTCCCCCTGGTCCTGCCCAACGCCGACCGTTTCGTGGCCGCCATGGACGGCAAGGGCGTTCAGGTGGTGGTGCCGCATAAGACGGTGGGCGTGACGGTTTAACCTAAGCATCGTCATCCCGGACGCCGCAGGCGATCCGGGATCGTTTGCCGACTATGGCGTTCTTTCCCTCCCCCTTGTGGGGAGGGGCAGGGGTGGGGGTGCTTGCGCCGAACTGAATCAGCGTAGCGCTCACACCCCCACCTCCAACTCCTCCCACAAGGGGGAGGAGGGCTTAGAGCGCCATACTCCTCACGCGATCCCGGATCTCCGCTGCGCTTCGTCCAGGATGACGTCCCTGGCTCGCAGCCAAACGTCCACTCTCACGAGCCTTTTACGCCCCAGCGTCAATTGTCCCCTTGCGGCGCTCTGAGGGAGACGCCATTCTCCGGCCTGATTTGGCGCACATCTCCCTCTGATGAGATGTCGCGATGATTGGAGCCGCGCTTCGTGCCCACCTTGAAAAGTCTGAAGTCCCGCAAGGGCTTGCCTGCCCTGATCCTGATGGCCGCCACCATGCTGGCATCTCCCGCCGTGGCGAACGCGGCAGGGGACGAGATTCTGGAGCCGGCCCAGAGCCTTGAGGGCAATTTCCTGTCAGCCTATGTGGCGGGTTCCGCCCGGGACACGGAGGCGGCGACCCTCTTCTTCCGTCAGGCCATCCAGGAGGATCCCCGCAACCAGGAGCTCCTGGAGCGCGCCTTCGTGGCCTTCCTGGCCAACGGCTCCATGCCGGATGCGATCCGGGCGGCGGAGCGCCTTTCGACGCAGGACGGCTCAAACAACCTCGCGCAGTTCGCCCTCAGCGTCCGCGCCATCAAGACCCAGAAATATGCCGATGCGCGGGCCCGGCTCTCCAAGAGCATCCGCGGCCGCCAGGCGGATCTTACGGCGACGCTTCTCTCCGCCTGGACCTTCGCCGGCTCCAAGGACGGCAAGCAGGCGCTCGCCACCGTCGACAAGCTTAAGAACGAGCGCGCCTTCGACCAATTCCGCGAGTACCACGCCGCCCTCATCGCCGACGTGACCGGCAATGCAGTCGAGGCGGAGAAGCGCTTCAAGGCGGCTTACGAGGGCGAGCGCAACACCCTGCAGGTGGTCGACGCCTATGGCCGCTTCCTGGCCAAGCGCGGCCGCAAGGACGAGGCCCTCAAGGTCTACAAGGCTTTCGACGAGGCGGCGCCGCGCCATCCCATCGTGCGCACCGCCATGAAGGCGATTGAAGAGGGCAAGCCCCTCATGCCGCTCGTCAACAATGCGCAGGACGGCGCGGCGGAGCTGCTCTACGGCCTCGGCGTCGTGGGCAATTCCCAGGGCGACGAGCTGACGGCGATCATCTATCTGCGCCTCGGGCTCGACCTCAAGCCGGACCACCCGCTGGCCCTCGTGACCCTCGGCGACGTCTACGAGCGCCTGAAACAATACGACAACGCCAATGCGATCTTCGCGCGGATCCCGAAGGATTCGCCGATCCGCACGAGCGCTGACATCTCCATCGGGCACAATTACGAGCTGATGGGCCGCGGCGAGGATGCCATCGCGCATCTCGACAAGCTCATGAAGGAGCACCCCGAGGACGTGGACGTGGTCATGGCGCTCGGCAACGTGCAGCGCTCGCGCAAGAAGTTCGCGGAAGCGGCCGAAACCTACACCAAGGCGATCAACCTCGTCGGGCAGCCCGAGCGCGGCCACTGGATCCTGTTCTTCTATCGCGGCTCGTCCTATGAGCGCTCGAAGCAGTGGGACAAGGGTGAGGCCGATCTGAAGAAGGCTCTGGAGCTCGTTCCCGAGAACCTGAATGCCGCCCGGGCCCAGGTGATGAACTATCTCGCCTATTCCTGGGTCGACCAGAACATGAATATCGACGAGGCCTTCAAGATGCTCACGAAGGCTGTTGAGCTCGCGCCCCGCGACGGCATGATCATCGACTCGCTGGGCTGGGCCTACTACCGCATGGGCCGCTACGAGGACGCCGTGCGCGAGCTGGAAAAGGCCGTCGAGCTGAAGCCTGGCGATTCCACCATCAACGACCACCTGGGCGATGCCTATTGGAAGGTCGGCCGCAAGCTAGAAGCGAAGTTCCAGTGGGATCACGCCAAGAACTCGGACCCGGAGCATGAAGAGCTCGTGAAGATCCTCAAGAAGATCGACAACGGTCTCGACGAGGAGCCGAAGCCGGCCGCAGCGGAAAATACGCCTGCGCCTCAGGCGGAGGCGCCGAAGCAGAACGGCGGATAAGGCTATCTCTGCTGCAGAATTTTCTACGCAATGGCCGGGCTCGTCCCGGCCATTCTTTTTTGAGCCTCGCTTCTGACTGTCATTCCGGGGCCGCGCAGCGGAGCCCGACCCGAAGGGCCGCGCCGGAGGCGTGGAAATCCATAACCGCTAACAGTGCAGGAAAAGGCACAACGCTGCTCGTCCTCTCTTGAGAAGTCGTGTTTATGGATTCCGGGCTCGACCTATGGTCGCCCCGGAATGACAGAGGTAAGTGTCTCTCTTCCCATCCGCCCCGCTCTCGGGCATGGAAGCGCCATGCCCCAGCTGCTTGCCACCCGCGCGCCCGCCAAGATCAACCTGACGCTTCACGTGCTCGGGCGCCGGGCGGACGGCTACCATGATCTGGAAAGCCTTGTGGTGTTCGCCGGGACGGGCGACGACCTGCGGCTAACGCCGGGGTCGAGCCTTGCCCTTGAGGTCAGCGGCCCGACGGCCCCGCTCGCTGGGAGCGATGCCGACAACCTCGTCCTGAAAGCAGCCCGCCTTCTCGCGGAGCGCGTACAGGGTCTGAAGGTTGGCACCTTTCACCTGACGAAGCGGCTGCCGGTGGCGGCCGGAATCGGCGGCGGGTCGTCCGATGCCGCTGCGGCCTTGCGGCTCTTGGGTCGCCTCAACGGCTTACCGCTCTCGCACCCCGCCGTACGGGAGGCGGCCCGGCTCACCGGAGCCGATGTGCCCGTGTGCCTTGAGCCGCGAGCTCGAATGATGCGAGGGGCAGGGGAGGAAGTAGGACCCGGGCTGAACCTGCCGCGCCTCTTTGCCGTTCTGGTGAACCCGCGCGTCCCGGTGAAGACGCCGGCCATATTCAAGGCGCTGGGCCTGCAGCCCGGGCAGGAACTGTCTACAGGCGCACATCCCGCTCCTGATGCCTCCTCGCCGGAGGCGCTCCTCGCCTTGTTGAGGATAAGCCGCAATGATCTTGAGCCGCCTGCGCTGCAAATTCAGCCGCTGATCGGCGAAGCGCTTGGGCTCATGCGCGAGACGGACGGCTGCCGCTTCGCCCGCATGTCCGGCTCGGGCGCGACGGTGTTTGGGATCTATGACGATTGCGAAGCGGCCGCTGAGGCAGCAAAGGCGGTCAAGAATGTTCGGGCGGATTGGTGGGTGAAGGCAACGAGCCTTCGGTAGAGCGCGTGTCTTCCCTCCCCCTTGTGGGGAGGGATTAAGGGTGGGGGTGTTGGCGCTGAACTGGACCAGCGTGGCGCCTGCACCCCCACCTCCAACTCCTCCCCGCAAGGGGGAGGAGAGTAGGTCGAGCCGCTTACCACGCCGGGATAATGGCGCCCTTGAAGCGCTCGTCCAGGAACTTCGCGACTTCCGGCGACTGGTAGGATTCCACGAAGGTCTTGATCTCCGGGCGCGTGTCACCCTGACGGGCGGCGACGAAGTTGGCGTAGGGGTTGCCCTCGCGCTTCTCGACGGCGATCGTGTCCTTGCGGATGTCCAGGCCGGCGTTCAGCGCGTGGTCGGTGTTGATCACCGCCGCATCGAGATCGGGCAGGGCGCGGGGCAGCTGCGCTGCGTCTAGTTCGGAGAACTTCACGCCCTTCGGGTTCTCGGCGATGTCGAGGAGGCTTGGCGACAGGCCCCGGCCTTCCTTGATCGTGATCACACCTTGGGCGGCGAGCAGGTTCAGCGCGCGGCCGCCATTGCTCGGATCGTTCGGAATGCCGATCTTGGCGCCCTTGGGCAGGTCGGCGACGGACTTCACCTTGCTGGAGTAGAGGCCGATCGGCTGCACGAAGGTGAAGCCCACGGGCGCGATCTTGTAGCCGCGGGCGGCGATCTGCGCGTCGAGATAAGGCTTGTGCTGGAAGGCATTGGCGTCGAGATCCTTGCGCTCCAGCGCCTCATTAACGAGGGCGTAGTCGGAGAAGGGCACGAGTTCGACAGTGAGGCCCTTCGTAGCCGCAACCTTCTTCACGACCTGCGCCACCTCTTCCTCGGCACCCGACATGACGCCGACCTTGATGCTCTTCTGCTGGGCTGCCACGGGCAGAGCGGCCGTCAAGGAAGCGCCGAGCGCGACGGTAGCGGCCAAAAGGATGCGACGGTTGAAAACGGACATAGCAGGTCTCTTTCAGACAAAGGTCGTTGCAGCTTCAACATGAAGCCGGTCAGGTTGTTCGAGCTGGAGTTTTGAGATTTCAGGCGGTGATGCGATGGCTCATGCGGAGCGGTGCACGCCGTTGCGGACATCGGACAAAGATGGGGCACATGCGCATCATGCTGCGTCGATCCTCGTGAACCACGAGGCGGATTTCGCCCGTGGCGCTCCAGCGCATCGTGCGGAAAAGTGGATCCGGTTTTCCGCGGTCAACGATGCGCTTCTCAAAAGCGAAGCATCAAATTAGGCCCAAAAGTGGTCCCCACTTTTGGGTTTGATGCCCGATCGTTTGATCACGCGGCGCAAGCTGCTCGTCTCAAATCACCGCGGCCTTGACGCAGCCGAAGCTGTCCCAAGACAGATATGGTTTTAACCCGTCTGATTTTTTCGTCAACCGTTTCGTTCTGTAAAAAGAACAAGCCTGCTATGCTCAGTGAGCACGGGCGATGCAGAAGTCGACGGCATCAAGCAGCGCCTGCTTCATCGAGCTCGACGGGAACAGCGCCAGCGCATCGCGGGCCATCGCGCCGTAATGGCGGGCGCGCTCGACCGTATCCTCAAGCGCCCGGTGGCGGCGCATGATGGCGATGGCCTGTTCGAGGTCCTTGTCCTCGATCTCACCCTGCTCGAGCACCCGCTTCCAGAAAGCGCGCTCCTCATCCGTGCCACGGCGGAAGGAGAGGACCACGGGAAGGGTGATCTTGCCCTCGCGGAAATCGTCGCCGACGTTCTTGCCCAGGTTTGCGGCCTTGCCGCCGTAATCGAGCGCATCGTCCACGAGCTGGAACGCGATGCCGAGATTCATGCCGTAGGAACGGCAGGCGGCCTGCTCGGCCTTGGGGCGTCCGGCAATGACGGGGCCGACCTCGCAGGCGGCGGCAAACAATTCCGCCGTCTTGCCGCGGATCACGGCAAGGTATTCGTCCTCGGTGGTTTCGGTGTTCTTGGCGGCGGCGAGCTGCATCACCTCACCCTCGGCGATTACGGTCGCGGCGGCGGAGAGAATGTCCAACGCCCGAAGCGAGCCTACCTCCACCATCATGCGGAAGGCCTGGCCGAGGAGGAAGTCTCCCACCAGCACGCTCGCCTCGTTGCCCCATTTGATTCGGGCGGCAATCTTGCCCCGGCGCATGTCGCTCTCGTCCACCACGTCGTCGTGGAGGAGGGTGGCGGTGTGCATGAACTCGACGGAGGCCGCGAGCTTCACATGCCCGTCGCCCTGGTAGCCGGAGAGACCCGCAGTCGCCAGGGTCAGCATGGGCCGAAGGCGCTTGCCGCCGGAGGAGATGAGATGGTTCGCCACCTCCGGGATCATGGTGACCTCGGAGCCCGTGCGCGACAGGATCATCGCATTGACCCGTTCCATATCGGAGGCCACAAGGGACACGAGCTTCTCGATGCTCGCATTCTTCTCGGGATGCTTGTCTTCGAACGGAACGACGACGCCCACTGTCACGACCCGGGTTGCCGGCCGGAATGGCCGGTAGGAATATGAACTGGCATGGCACTTTCCATGCTGCAATGCAAACGCTTACCGCAGAGGAAAGGGTCTCAGGCCGATGGTCGAAATCGTCCGAAGCAGCGATCTCGTTCTGGTCGGCTTCCTACAATCCTTGTTGGAAAACGCCAACATCCCGGTTCTGGTGGCGGATAACCATATGAGTGCCCTGGAGGGCATGATCGGCGCCTTCCCGCGGCGGATCCTGGTGCCGGGGGATCACGCGGCGCAGGCGCGCCGCCTCATCGTCGATGCCGGTCTCGGAGCCGAACTGCGGCATGATTGAAATCACGCAGGATTTACTGCTCGCCGGGCGTGTGCACCTGGCCCAGCCGGCCAAAGGGCATCGTGCCGGCACCGACGCGGTTCTGCTCGCCGCCTCCGCTCCCGTGAAACCAGGCGATGTGGTGGTGGACGTGGGCGCCGCCACCGGAGCGGTCGGGCTGATGGCGGCAGCCCGGGAGCCGAAAGGGCGCTTCGTCTTCGTGGAGCAGGATCCCGGCCTCGCCGAGCTCTGCCGCCGGAACTGCCGGGACAACGATGTTCAGGGTGAGGTCATCGTGGCCGATGTGCTGAACAAGGGCTCGCGTCAGGCTGCAGGCCTGATGCCCGAGAGCGTAGACCTCGTTCTGACCAACCCGCCTTTTCTGGAAGAAGGGCAGGCCCGGATCTCGCCGGACCAGGGCCGGGCGGCAGCCCATGCCCTTCCAGTGGGTGGCCTGGAGGCTTGGCTCAAGGCCTGCACGGGTTTGCTCAAGCCCAAGGGAAGGCTGGTGCTGATCCACCGGGCCGACCGGACAGCCGAGTGCCTGGACAACCTGGGGAAATGGCTAGGCGGGATGGAGCTTCGCTTCGTCCATCCATCCGCCGACAGGCCCGCGATCCGCGCCCTGCTCTCCGGCATCAAGGGCAGCCGGGCTCCGCTGAGCATCCTGCCGCCGGTGATTCTGAATTGCCCCGACGGGCGCTTCACTCCTGAATCGGAGGCGCTGCACCGGGGCGAGGCCGCTCTCCTATGAAAAAGGGCGCCTTTCGGCGCCCTTAATGTCAGTAGCGGTAGCCGCCTCTGCGCGCCGTGCGGCAGACCTCCACCGGACGGCGGACCCAACCGTAATTGGTCCAAACCCTCCGGCGCTCGACCCAGCAGCGGCGAACCGTGCGAACCGGGCGATAATAGACCGGCGCGGGCCGATAAGCCCGGTGGGGGCGGTATGCGCGGTAGGGGGTGCCGATCTGGACGCTGAACACCGGACGCGGGCGAGGCCGCACATAACGGCGCTCGACCACCGGACGATAGCCATATCCGTAGTCCCGATAATAAGGCTGGGCCTCGACCGGTTGAGCCGAGAGGGCACCTAGCCCAAGGGTCGCAAAGCCAAGAAGGCCGAACAACAACTTACGCATTTTCTCTCCTCGACAGCCCCAGGCGCCGGTTGGTTGGGGTCATGGCAGGGCTGTGCTTCATGCTTGATCTTTTAAAGGGTCCTAGCTGAACGGAGGCCAACGAATTCCCTAACGGGATGTTCATCTTGGGAAGCCGGGCCGTGCACCCTACATAGAGGTCATGGCTCAAACATCCATCTCCTCCATGCTCCCCGCTCGCCTGCAATTCCTCCTTCCGGCCAGATACCGCGCCCACGTTCACCCCGTCGTGCCCGTGGTACGCCTGTCCGGGCCCATCGGCGCCGTGATGCCCCTGCGTTCCGGGCTCGCCATGTCGAGCGTGGCGCCCCTGCTGGAGCGGGCCTTCTCGGTGCCGGGCGCGAAGGCCGTGGCCCTCGTGATCAACTCGCCGGGCGGCTCGGCCGCGCAGTCCCACCTGATCTTCCGGCGCATCCGCAGCCTCTCGGAGGAGAAGAAGCTTCCCGTCATCGCCTTCGTGGAGGATGCAGCGGCCTCAGGCGGCTACATGATCGCCTGCGCGGCGGACGAGATCTATGCCGATCCGGCCTCCATCCTGGGCTCCATCGGGGTGGTGTCCGCAAGCTTCGGCTTCCATGAGCTCATCGAGCGCCTGGGCATCGAGCGGCGCGTGCACACTGCGGGCAAGAGCAAGGCCATGCTCGACCCGTTCCGGCCCGAGAACCCTGATGACGTGATCCGTCTGAAGGGGCTTCAGGTGAAGATCCATGACGTCTTCGTCGATCTCGTGCGCAGCCGCCGGGGCGGAAAGCTCAACGATTCCTACGACGATCTCTTCTCCGGCGCTTTCTGGGTCGGGGCGGAGGCGGTCGATCTCGGCCTCGTCGATGGCCTCGGCGACATCCGCTCCGTCATGCGTCAGCGCTTCGGCGACAAGGTGCGGTTCCGCATGATCGAGCCCGCCCGCCGGCCGCTGCTGGGCCGACTGCTGGGCCGCCGCGCGATCGGCGATATCAGCCTCATCGATCCGGGCGAGATCGTTGGCACCCTGGAGGAGAGGGCCGCCTGGGCCAGACTGGGGCTGTAAATTTTCACTGTCATTCCGGGGCGGCCAAGGGCCGAGCCCGGAATCCATAACCGCTAACGATACAGGAAGAGGCGCAACGCTGATCGCCCTTTCCTGAGGCGTCGTGTTTATGGATTCCGGGCTCCGCTGCGCGGCCCCGGAATGACAGGGAGCATGCCAGTGAGGCCCTCCAACGCTTGACTTGAAGCGTCTGCCATCCCAAGGGTTCGCCTGATTTCGCATTAATCGGATGCATTAGTATGAGCGAACCCGCGCATATGAACCCTGCGCGCTCTTTCCAGGGCCTGATCCTCACGCTCCAGCGCTACTGGGCCGAACAGGGCTGCGTGATCCTCCAGCCCTACGACATGGAGGTGGGCGCCGGCACCTTCCACCCGGCCACGACCCTGCGTGCGCTCGGCCCGAAATCATGGCGCGCAGCCTATGTGCAGCCCTCCCGCCGACCTAAGGACGGGCGCTATGGCGAGAACCCGAACCGGCTCCAGCACTACTACCAGTTCCAGGTCATCCTGAAGCCGAACCCGCCGAACCTGCAGGAGCTCTATCTCGGCTCGCTGAAGGCGATCGGCATCGACACGGCCCTCCACGACATCCGCTTCGTCGAGGACGACTGGGAGAGCCCGACGCTCGGCGCTTGGGGCCTCGGCTGGGAATGCTGGTGCGACGGCATGGAGGTGTCGCAGTTCACCTACTTCCAGCAGGTAGCGGGTTTCGAGTGTTCGCCGGTGGCGGGCGAACTCACTTATGGTCTTGAGCGCTTGGCCATGTACCTGCAGGGCGTGGAGTCGATCTACGACCTCAACTTCAATGGCCTCGATGGCGTCGAGAAGGTCACCTACGGCGACGTGTTCCTGCAGGCCGAGCAGGAATATTCCCGCCACAACTTCGAGCATGCGGACACCGAGATGCTGTTCCGGCATTTTCGAGACGCGGAGGCGGCCTGTCGCAAGTATCTCGAAGCCGGCGAGCCGAAGCCCGATGGCAACGACCAGCGCCACTTGATGGCCCTGCCGGCCTATGACCAGTGCATCAAGGCCAGCCACATGTTCAACCTGCTCGACGCCCGCGGCGTGATCTCCGTCACCGAGCGCCAGAGCTACATCCTGCGCGTCCGCGAACTGGCGAAAGCCTGCGGCGCCGCATGGCTGAAGACCGAGGGCGGAGGCGTGGCGGCTTGAGGCAGAACGGCATCTCGCGCCTATTCCCCTCCCCCTTGTGGGGAGGGGTTAGAGGTGGGGGTGTGAGCGATAGCCTATCAGGCTCCGGCGCCGGCACCCCCACCCCCACCTCC
>Ga0209902_100258_pt1 | contig 78270 bp, 64 predicted proteins | sample FECB27metaG_FD_188304 | JGI IMG/M metagenome (GOLD analysis project Ga0209902, IMG submission 188304) | Cyanobacterial communities from the Joint Genome Institute, California, USA - FECB-27 (SPAdes) (version 2) | ecosystem: Environmental > Aquatic > Thermal springs > Hot (42-90C) > Microbial mats... | reverse complement strand
CCACCGCACACAAGGAGCGCACGTATTTTCTATCGTTTCTGGAGCGCCGGTGGCGCCAGACCTTGGGCTTGATGCCTATGAGCAGCAGTATCGCGATTGCCCGAAGGGCAGTGGGCTTCGCCCAATCGCGTTGTCAACAACCTCAAGAAAAAAGCCAAGTCTTTGGGCTTTGATTTAGTTGCTCAATCTGCTGCTACCGAATGTGTTTCTTAGGAGATTATCCGAACATGATATTAGTCCTCTTCCACGAAAACAAGTATTGTAGGGTGGGCAGTGCTTACCTTATTTTGCCCACTACATCCGGGTTTTGCGTTCGCACTGCCCACCTTACGTGTAGTTCAAAAATCTGCGGAGGAGTCCTATAATTCTTTTAAGTTGTAGACAAAGCAATCATTAAACATACAAATAATAGAACCAGCAGCAAAACCAACGCCTGATTGCGTCTCATCCAACTTCTGACAGTTGCACCAAAGCTGCTAGCGTAACGCTGCTGCTGCAACTCTTGCTTACTCTCTTCGATATTTTGGTAGAGAATGCATTCTTTAGCAAAAGGACGTTGGGGAAAATTGCAAGTATCATCAGCGTGGTAAGTGCAGGTGTCACAGAGATATTCCTTCCCAGTGGCGCGGTGTAAGGGAATCCCAGGATGTCCATAAGCTTTCAACTGGTTACCACAATGAGGACAGGTGACAGCTTGGGAATTCACGGGTTGATGACAACGAGAGCAAGTTGCAGTGTCCACAGCTTGAGCGTTCATGAGCAAACATCTTGATTTTAGCCATTCACTCACAACATTGGGTACAAAATACTCATCTACGAGTTTTCAATATTCATTAACAAAGCTCGAACACTCGTGAGCGAGTCATAAAAACTCATTCACGAGTTCCAAACACTCGTCCACGAGTCATAAACACTCGTCCACGAGTCATAAACACTCATTCACGAGTCATAAACACTCATTCACGAGTCATAAATACTCGCCCACGAGTTCTAAACACTCGTCCACGAGTTATAAACACTCGCTGACGAGTTCCAAACACTCATGGACGAAAAAAAACACCTCGTTTTGCAAATCTTAAGACTCAGAAGCAGGTTTGACAGGTTTGTTTCTGATGGCTTTAAAGCGATCGCCTAATTGTTCAGCAACGCTTTTTAAACCAGGGGTCTTTTTAGCGGCTGTTTTCACGTAGTCATAAACCGTTAAACTACTGCTCATGGCTTCACTACCCACAGTCAATAAGGTATCATCTACCTGTTCGCTCAGTTGCCGCAGTGCAATCAAAAGTTCGGTGAGTGTAGCGGCTAATTGATAATCCCGGACAAATTCCTGGATGTCAAAACTTGCTGGTAAAATATCGGGGTTAGATTGAGCAGCCGTGAGGCTATTGTTGACAAAGGCTAAACTTTTGTCGCCCATTTTAAATAACCTGCGCCGTTCCTCGGTACTTAAGGTAATGAGGAAAGGTAGCTTTTTTTGAATTGTTTGCAACGCTGCTTTGATTTGTTGCATATCTTCGGGGGAAAGGGAAGCGGTGATATTTTGGTATGCCATCGTATAATTACCTTGAGATTCTACTAGTTAAGTAGCAATGACTGCTACTTTTAGGATTCCCACTGGTTAATCAAATTACACAACTTGATAATTCAATTTTTACTTTGTCATATCAGGTTCGGTTGATTACTTATCATTCCTGAAGAACCCCACCCCGCAATCATCTGCGCTTAGGCTCCCCTCCCCGCAAGCGGGGAGGGGATAAAGGGGTGGGGTGCAGTTAACGTGGGAATCATAACTAATTAGCCGAACATAATATCATGCGTCGTAACGCCGATGGAGATGGATACTTACCAGCTTCTATCAGGGCTTGCCGTTCCGGAATACGCTCATTATTGTTAAAATCTAGAATGCGTGCAGTAACTTCTCCAATATCTGTCAACGGTTGAATTACAGCGCCCTCTAGCCGAAAGTGTTCTCCCCAAAAATCTCTACGTGGGTTGAAGAACCGGACGAGTTCCCCAGTGCGCCAATTAATTGATCCCAAATCAGTTCCTTTTTGAAGGTTGCAGAAAACACAGGCGTAGCAGAGATTATCCTCTGTTGTGGCTCCACCGTGTTTGACGCTAATTATATGGTCAACTTGACAACCCGATGGTGCTTCTATTTCTAGAATAAGGCAGTACTCACACAGGTAGTCAGCACGGGCTGCAACTAAACGCCGAAGTTCTGAATTAACGTAAGGACGAGACATTGTGAATACTTACTCAGCACTAATATACTTATAAGCCCGTGCTTTTGCTAGCCGCATTATATGCTCTAGCGTCAGGAAATGGTCTAATTCCCGCTTTTCCTCTGGCGTGAGTTCCCCCATTTTGTGTTTATACACTAGGTCTTCTAAACGGTCTTTTGCTGAATCTGAAAGTTGAAAATTGACGACGCTTTCGGGAGTGGTTCCAGCAGCAATAAAGTCAATGATTTCGTCGTAAACTTTTGTTGTTTGGGTAGGTGTATTCATCAGCGTGTCCCTCTTTATTGCTCATCGAAAATTTGGGTAGAAACCCCGTCCTTGTAGGACGGCTTTATTTTTGGTTTTGGGATGAGTGGTGAAAACTGTCACCACTCAGAGAATGCTTGTTACCGCCTTGGATGTACTAACTACGTTCGATGTTTTGTATTCACCTTTCGTCCGGACAGTTACAGACTCGTGTTTTTTACCTGTACGCATAACAAGTGGCGATAAGCCCGTGTGTATAGATCCCTAAGCCCTTCGGGCACGCTTCGCGAACGCTACTGACGGTAAAGAGAGGTTACAGACTAGGGAGGCATCCAGTAACATCTTGTGAGCTACCACGCTCAGATAGTTCAGTCTGGGTTCGTACCCTAAGCTAGACACTGTTTTAGTCTTGGGTTAAAAGGTTGGTGAATCCTCCTCTTCCAAGCCCCAGCCCTTTAGGGTGGGGTTTGTGACTGTACTTCTATGCTACTTTCCAGGATTTTGCTAGCGTTTGAGGTTCTGGCAGAGGTTCACCATTTTCTAAAGATGTCTCAATTAACATTTCTATCACTTCTTGAGCATTCTTGAGAGCTTCTTCGTAGGTGTCTCCGTGGGTGCAAGGCTGCATGACATCAGTAAACTCAGGCAAGAAAACTACATAACATTGGTCTTCTTCTGACCATTGAATAACGATTGTATATTTCATTCTTCTGTCTCCTCTGTCTGCTCTTCTTCCATTTTCTTTAGTTCTGCAAGTGCTTGACTTACTTGCTTTTCTAAATATATTTTGGCATCACTACCATCTTTGCCAGAAATGATAATAGCTTTAGATAATTTTGGATGTATCCATTTACTATGGCTACCTTTCTCAGGTTTATAAGTAAATCCAGCTTGCAACAACAAGCTTTTGAGTTCTCTGATTTTTTTGGGCATATACTCAGCTTACATTCTCACTTGCTCACCTCTTCTTATTCTTCCCATTATCTCAACCTCTGATGAAAAAAATGATTTTATGCCACTTTCAATGACTTTCCTAACGTTTGAGGTTCTGGTAGAGGTTCGCCGTTTTCTAAAGATGTTTCAATTAACATCTCTAGTACTTCTTGAGCATTTTTGAGAGCTTCTTCGTAAGTCTCGCCGTGAGTATGGCAAAACTCTCCCCATTCAGGAAAACTGACAACAAAACAATCATCTTCGTCAGACCATTGAATAACGATTGTATATTTCATATTTATTCATATATATTGAATATCAAATTCTGATATGACTTATCATTTTCGTTTCACCTCACCCTGCCCTTCGGGCACCCCTCTCCTTAGTAAGGAGAGGGGATGGGGGTGAGGTTGTTTTACTTCTCTAATTCTGCCAACTTCTTCTGAGCAAACTCCCGCACTTGCTCATCGGGGTCATTCTCCGCTCTGTCGCGCAGTAGTGGTAAAGTTTGGGGACGGTGAGGATGTTGTTTGACAATTATCTCAAGTGCAATGCGTCGAGGATTGGTTTCATGGTTTTCCTCATGCTCAAAGGGGTCATTGAGAGCGCAGTTGTAGAACAATTCAAACATCCCAGGCTCATCTTTGAACCCCTTAGCTAATTCTCGTAACGCTGCATATTGCACATCCAAATGATCATCAGCAGTGGCGCGACCTTCGAGCCAGGCTAGGGTAGCGGCGTCATCTTTGTAGTTGTTGGCTAATGCTTGGACTGCTGCACCTCGCACATCCCAATCATCATCAGCAGTGGCGCGGTCTTTGAGGATGGCTGAAGTATCAGCGTCATCTTTGTAGTTGCTGGCTAATGCTTGGACTGCTGCATATCGTACACCCGAATCATCATCAGCAGTGGCGCGGTCTTTGAGGATGGCTAAAGTATCAGCGTCATCTTTGTAGTTGCTGGCTAATGCTTGGACTGCTGCATATCGTATACCCGAATCATCATCAGCAGTGGCGCGGTCTTTGAGGATGGCTAAAGTCTCGGCGTCATCTTTGTAGTTGCTAGCTAATGCTTGAACTACTGCACCTCGCACAGACGAATCATCAGCAGTAACGCGTTCTTTGAGCCAGGCGAGGGTAGCGGCGTCATCTTTGTAGTTGCTGGCTAAAGCTTGAACTGCTGCACCTCGCACAGACGAATCATCAGCAGTAACGCGTTCTTTGAGGAAGGCTAAAGTATCGGCGTCATCTTTGTAGTTCTTGGGTAATGCTTGGACTGCTACACGTCGCACACGCCAATTATGATCAGCAGTGGCGCGTTCTCTAAGGAAGGCTAAAGTATCGGCGTCATCTTTGTAGTTGCTGGCTAATGCTTGGACTGCTGCACCTCGCACACGCCAATTATGATCAGCAGTAACGCGTTCTTTGAGGATGGGGAGGGTATCTTTGTCATCTTTGAAGTTGGTGGCTAATGCTTGGACTGCTGCATATCGCACACCCGAATCATCATCAGCAGTGGCGCGTTCTTTGAGGATGGCGAGGGTTGCGGCGTCATCTTTGAAGTTGCTGGCTAATGCTTGGACTGCTGCACGTCGCACATCCGAATCATCATCAGCAGTGGCGCGTTCTTTGAGCCAGGGGAGGGTATCTTTGTCATCTTTGAAGTTGCTGGCTAATGCTTGGACTGCTGCACGTCGCACATCCGAATCATTATCAGCAGTGGCGCGTTCTTTGAGGAAGGGGAGGGTAGCGGCGTCATCTTTGTAGTTGCTGGCTAATGCTTGGACTCCTGCACCTCGCACATACGAATTATCATCAGCAGTGGCGCGTTCTTTGAGCCAGGCGAGGGTAGCGGGGTCATCTTTCCAAGCCGTTGCAACTGGTGCGATCGCTTGGGTGCGAATTTCCTGAACTAGTTTTGTCTCTTCTTCATCTTGATAGGGTATGTAATAGTAATTTAAGTCGTATTTGGTTAAGTCTTTAAAGCGGTTCAGTAATTGCTGAGCAGTTTTTGCAATTACCGTCCTATTCCTTACATCCGAAAGACACTTAGCCGCTAAAAACAAGTTGCTAAATTTCTCCGCCTCACCATTCTGCGCCATTAAATAATCAAGAATTTCGCCAACAAATTTTGGCTCAATCATTCCTGCAATCAACCGCAAGACTTCATGCCAAGTTTCATCACGCCAGTGTTTACCAAAAACTTCTCTCTTAAGTTCTTCAATTTCCAGGGTACGCGATTCTTTAAACTGCCAAACAAACTCCCAAGCACAGAAATACTCTAAAAACGTCCGATGGACAAAGGCATAGTAATCTGCACCCAGGAAACATAACATAAAGTTGCGAGTCCGCAGTTGATTTATCATCAGCTTCGCAGCTTCTCTGGCTTTATCAACTTCTATGCTTTTTAAATACTCAGTCAAAATTCTTTCTAAATCATTCGCACTTATCAAATTGCCTGCCAAACCTTTTTCACTGGTTTGCATATGGTAAGCAACTTGACGCAGCATCGCTTGCTTATCTTTATAATCTATCGTTTTGGGGTCTAACCTCTTATCTTCTATCAAAGCACGTTCTACATCCCATTGATGCAGCAGCACCCGCGATGCTTGATTGTAAAGTTCGGCTCTATCTCTTGGCAGTTCTTGGTTACGATTCAAAATTGCCATCATTGTCAGCAGCAAGGGATTTCCTGCAAGTTCTGCTATCGATTTTGATGTGTCAATTGCTCTTTGCAGTCGCTCTTTTTTTCTCTCTCCATCAACCTTATCTGTAAAAGTGTCAGAATGCCAACGGTTGATAAAATCCTGAATTTGTTCTGGTTCCAAATCTTGCAGCATGAAATGCTTAAACTCAGCATCTCGCAGGCGTTGCGGTTTGTAGCCAATAACGCGAGAAGTCACAATCACCTGCACATTGGGATAGTCATTGGTGAAGCGATGAATATCTGTAATGACATCTTCTCGCCTACCAGGGTCAAAAACTTCATCCAAACCATCAAACATCACCAAAGCGTTACCAGCCTTGAGTTGTTCCTGCAATTGATGCTGATTGAGGTGAGCGATCGCACCGCTACATTTATGGAAGAATTCCAGAAAATTATTACATTCTTTGTCCTCCCGTCGCCGCATATAGGCGCGTAATTCAATGAGTAACGGAATTGGCAGATGATTTTTCTTCTCAAGCTGATCAAGAGTTTGTTCTACCCAATCTAACGCCAGATATTGCAACAATGTAGATTTACCTGAACCAGGATCGCCCAAAATGACAAGATATTTATAATTCTGCTTATCCTCAACAATATCTTTAACTGAACGTACTTGCTGTTCAAAATAAACTCGCTTGTGACGCTCTAACTCTTCTAGTGCAATTTCTTCTGCTTCTAGTTCGTTCCTTTCTCGCAGTTGTCGGAGATGTTCTTTAGGCAGTTCGTGAACGTGTGGTAAAACTTGGTGAACTTCCCGCACATTTTGAGGGATAAAGATTCGCCATAACCGCAATTCGTTATAGGCGTAACCGCTCGTATCTAAACTATCTAATTTTAAATTATTGTAGCGTTCGCGAATGGCTTCTTGATATTTAATTAAGTTAAAATCGGGTACAATACCAGCAATTTCTTTAGTGTTTTTTTCAATATTGTTTAACTTTTGCAATTCCAGGATATAACGTAACTCCTCTGACTCGAAGAGAATTTCTTGAACTTGTGTGAAATACTGCTCTGTCAGTGTTTGCCAGTTAAACTTAGGTGGTAAAGGTTTTAAATGAAGCCTTCGCCAGCTATCTTCCAGAGTTTTCGCCTCTAGAGAATCACAACTAATATCAAAAGCTTGACCAAGAATTTCCTTAACCGAGCGATCGCGGATAAATTTATTGATATCTGTCGTATACTCTTTAATTTCAGCTTCAGACAGTTTGCAACGAACCTTTAACTGCTGCTGCATGAGTTGCAAAAATTCTGTCAGCGCCATAATCACAGCTTTTTGAAGTGGTTCTTGCTGAAAGGGCGCGGTTGCAAGATTATTAAAGATATGCTTGAAAAAATCTTTGGCATAGTCCTTGACTAAATCTTTGACAAAATCTTCGCTGATAATAGTCTTGACAAGAAATCCAACTGCTTTTGTAGCTACCCAGGTAGTGAACCATTCAACTATCATACGCGCTTTTCCTGAGCTTTTGACTACAAGTATATACATCCGCCCAAATTATGTTTCCTGATTTCAGGGTGATTTCAAAAATATCACACTCAGAGGAATGCGATGATTCATATCATGTCCGATTAAACACTTATAATAAAAAGACCCCTCCCCAACCCTCCCCAAGGCATCGGGGAGGGTGCCGTTAGGCGGGTGGGGTAAATTTGGGAATTGTAAGTAATTAAACGGACATGATATCACATCCTATATCTATATATTGACAAATTATTATCGTTGTGCATTGTCTATACCAAAGACTCAGATTCCCGACTTCTTGAAGAAGTCGGGAATCTTGTTGTTCAAGAAAAAAATCCTGAGGATCTTCAGAAAATCCTCATATTCTTTTTTTATTATTCTTAATGAATTAACGTTCAGATACTTTAAATACCTTACAATTCAGTATAAATACAAGCCTGAGCGTTATAAAATGTGTTCTCTACATCACTAAGGTTCTAGAGTTAGTTCTCCATCATGAGTTGTACTGCTCATAGTACAAGTCTCATTCATGACGGAGCTTTGTTGGTCTAACAATAATCTTTGCAAGGAGAGGCAGTGATTTTAATTGATTGGACTAATATGGCTCAATCGGTACTACATGAGAATTGGGAGAATTGGTTGCAACAGCATGAATATACCCTTGTCCTCAACGACTATGCTGAGGATATAGAAATTCAAATGTTTGCGTCTAATCAAACCATATCTTTTGCTGTGTATGCTCCCATCAGTTTTGGCTTAATCTACATTAATATCCCTACTGCTCAAGATGCACTCATGTTGATAGCAAGGCTGAGACACTTGCTGTTGCTACCGTGGGATAGAGTTCAAGATGACGGTTCTTCTCCCGACAAGGAAAACCGTTCTGAAACCTTTCTAACTATAGGAGGTGGAACAATGCAAAAAAAAATTGACACACCAAAAGCCCAAATCTCTCCACAAGAGATGCAACAGGAAGAGGTCATTGACCAACCAACCGTGCTTCAACTTCAAAAAGATACTGCTATTCTAATCGCCTCCCTCAAACAGATGGCAGAACGTAATATTTGCCCAAAAATTGCGTGGCGAGCAATCAAACTGCTCACTCAGTATCAAAAAATTGTCGATCGCCTGCTGGCGCAGTTATAACGTCTAGCTTTACATAAAGGAGCATCGCTTCCTAAGATAGTTTTACGTTAAATATTTTATAAATATTTTAGGAACGCGCTTCCTTTAACCAAGAGTGTCTGGATCTATCCCTAACTCGCGCAATTTCTCTGCTAATGTTTGTGCGCGTTGTTCTGCTGCTTGAATGCGTTGTTCTGCTGCTCTAACACGTTCTTCTGGTGTGGGGTAACGTTTGCCTTGCTCATCGTACCAATAAAGCCATTCCCGCGTCACTCCTCCATAAGTTCCTCGTTGGCAACCAATTCCTAAGCCAACTTCCGGTAACCAAACAGGGTTTTCCTCTTGTAATTCATACTCACCATCAACTAACCGATGCACTTCTAAACGCGGTTTGCGACGACGGCGAGAAGAGTAAACCACGTAATACAATACACCTAACGCTGCATATTCTTCTTTTTTAGTGCTATATTCTTTGCGATAATTTTGGGAAACAACTTCTAGTACCAAAATAGGGACAACGTTTTCGTCCCACAGCACATAACTGGGGCGCAACTCTTCATCATATATACGTTCTACCCCTAAGCTCAAAAATCCATCTGGCACGATAGGAGGTTTATCGGGGTGATAATAAATACCCATATCTATGCCAAAAAACCAGTCCATGCGCTCTGCCCATAGGATTAGCAATATCGCCTTGAGCAAGCCTGGTATCAATTCTTGCAATTCGTTATCCACAGGGGTATCGTCAGAGTCGGGTAGTTCTTCAGCAGAGGGCAAGTACCTTGGCAGGTTAAATAACATGACTGGTTTTCCCCGAAAACTTATCAAAATTACACTGAATTAAACTTCAAAGAATCAATTTTGTTGATACGAAGTTGCGTTCATACATCTTAACCTCATCCCCCTCATCCCCCTCATCCCCCTCATCCCCCTCATCCCTTCAACAACGCTACTTCTGTGGAAATTTCCGGACTTGATACTCGCCTGACTCCACAATGGGGTAGGATTTTCCCATCGCTGCAGTGAACTTGCGCTCAATAGCCTCTAATTCGGCTTGGGGTATCGCTTTCCAATCCTCTTTCGTCGCCCAGTGAATTACCAAAACCACTTCTGTGGGGTCATTCGGATTGATCCAAACTTCTTTACCAAGAAATCCTGGATGTTTAGCCAGCGCCGCTGTCCAAATTTCCGCATCTTTTTGGATATATTTTTCTCTTTGTTCGGGCGGAACTTTCGCCTTAAGTAGTTCGATTATCACACTTTTTATTTCCTGTGTGCGTTTGTCAAAATAGAGTTGTAGTCTATATTAATTATCCTTCCACGATGGGTGTATAGGATAGATTTATGAAAAACAGTCATCTGATTTGAAAAAAGTGATAGAAAGGGATTATGGACAACAACAACTGGATGAAGCAGTTATTAATGCTTGGTATTGGCACAACGTCAGTAGTTGCAGACAAAGTGCGGGAAGTAAGCGACCAACTTGTTAAGGATGGCAAGCTTGATCCCGAGCAAGCCAAAGCAGTTATGGATGATATGGTACAGCAGTTAAAGTCGGAGCAGGGAAGCTGGGAAGGCAATGTGCAACGACAAATGCGAAATATGTTGCAGGATTTAGGGGTGGCTCGTCAGTCGGAAGTGGATGAATTGCGCGGTAGAATTGACCGATTAGAGCGTCAAGTACGCGATTTAGAAAATAAGCTTTGGCGTTAGGGCGTCGTCTGATTTACACTAAGTTTTGTCCTAGTGGTAATCTCATTCCTAGACTACTAAGTAGAGAGGACTGATTTTGAAAGCGATTTTACTCAGCATCGGCTTCATGCTGGTTTGTGTTTTGGTTTTAGTGTTGGCGCAAATTGGCGATAACAAACAGGATATCGCCGTTGCTACCCAGCTGACCGCAACGACTCCAGCACCCATCCAGGTACAAGAAAACAATACCCTAATTGCGAGCAAAACTATGTCTGAAGCTAATGCCATCACCACGCCCTCTGGACTTAAGTATATTGAGTTAAAAGAGGGGACTGGGGCGACTCCGAAAACTGGACAAACAGTTGAGGTTCACTACACTGGTACTCTGGAAAACGGTACCAAGTTCGATAGTTCACGCGATCGCAAACAGCCCTTCCAGTTTAAACTCGGTGTCGGACAAGTCATCAAAGGCTGGGACGAAGGACTGAGTACTATGAAAGTAGGCGGTCGTCGTCAGTTAATTATACCCCCAGAGTTAGGTTATGGCGCTCGTGGTGCTGGTGGTGTCATTCCACCTAACGCTACTCTAAACTTTGATGTGGAATTGCTCGGAGTCAAGTGATAGCTAATAGAGCAATCCTACTTGATTTGTGTGAAAGTGCCTGCGCTAAGCGCATAAATTGAAACCCTCAGAATCCCGACTTCTTAAAGAAGTCGGGATTCTTGTTGTTCACTCAGTTTCAATAATTGTTCGGTTTGAGTAAATTTTTAAATTTGGTAAATTGTGGGTCAAACAAGAGTTTAATATTGCCTGTTGGACCATTACGATGTTTCGCTACGATCACCTCGGCAATTCCTCTTTCAGGGCTGTCGCTGTTATAGTAATCATCTCTATACAGCATTAACACTAAATCCGCGTCCTGTTCGATACTTCCACTTTCTCTTAAATCGGATAACATGGGACGCTTGTTAGTCCGTGCTTCTACTCCTCGACTCAACTGAGATAGAGCAATCAGTGGGACAGATAATTCACGCGCTAAACTTTTGAGACTTCTGGTAATTTTTGATAATTCTTGTACGCGATTATCGCCCGCTCCTTCCATCAATTGCAAGTAATCTATAATTATTAGTCCCAGTTCTGTACCCAATTCCGCTTGCAAGCGCCGCGCCTGACTCCGCATTTCTGTGACTGTAATATTCGGCGTATCGTCAATATAAATTGGCAATTCTTCGAGCGTACTAATAGCACGGCTTAAAGGTTCCCATTGAGTTTGACTGATGCGTCCACTCCGCAAATAACCACTTTCAATTCCCGCTTCGCTCGCCAACAGCCGCTGTACCAGTTGTTCTTTTGACATTTCCAAGCTGAAAACAGCAACTGGTAATTTATATGAAGATGCAATATTATGAGCGATATTCAAACAAAAAGCGGTGTTGTGAACGCAAATATCATTGGCAACAAAATTGTGGGTTACTGGAATTGTCAAGTCATACACTTGTTTGTATCCCACTGATTCTATAGAAACGATTTCATCCCAATAGACTTCCCCTGTGGCTAATGGTTGTAAGGATAAATCTTCTAATGTATTTGCCATTAAAAAACGTTCTTGTGATAAAGCTTGTTTATCCACATGAATATTTGTGTGTGCTTTGATTCCAGCCCTACGTGCTAAAACTGTCCACGGTTCTTCATCTTTGGCTGCTGTTATCTCCTGGGATGTTTCTACTGGAATGAAATCATAATTAGTCTTACTTTTCACAGGATCTGAAAAACCTCTCTCCAAACCTCTCTCCTGGAAGGAGAGAGGCTTTGAATTCTCCCCCTTCCCTTTTAGGGAACTCGGGGCCCCCAGGTCGTGGGGATTAGGGTCAGGGGGTTGGGGGGTTAGGTTTTGCGTTGCTTTTTCCACATAACGTGAAAAGTCAGCATAATGAGTTTGGTACCTCTTATTAATTAAAGCTGCTTGTACTTGTAATAAAGCGGTTTCTTTGCCAAAAATCCCAATTTCTGAGAGAAAAGTTTGAAGAGATTCGGTATCAGTAATATCTAGTTGCCAAGCGTGTCTAGAAGTGTTTTTGTATTTAACAGATCGCTTGTTCAAAGTTGCAATGATGCCAAATCTCAGCAGCAGATGTTGTACCTGTCTTGCCAGTTTCTCGCTAACAGTGCAATAGCCTAATTGTACCTGATCACTTGCAAGCACCGTAGCCCAACCATCTGTGGCAAAGAGGCGATTGAGGAATAAAGAAACTTGCGATCGCTCTAGTTGAAAGATACAAGCAGGAATTATTTTTTCCTCAGCTTTTTTGCTCCATAGCGCCTGATTCTCTAGCCACTCAATCAAAGGGTTTTTTTCCTCTTGACACATACCAGCATACAGTATTGAGGAACGCTCAGGGCGAGAATTGCAAACTTTCAGTTGAGGAGAAAAGCTGATAACAGCATTTTGGAAATCTTCCTGAATCAAAGGGTTTATATTTGTCAATTCAGCTGTTATGTCTGTCAAACAACCATCTCCTATAAAGTAGGCAAGTAGTTTGACTTCACATTCACGAATTTTTTTTGTACCAAATACATTTATTCTGCGAGGTACAGCAATTTTATCACCTACTTTCAGATCTGAAACTGGACGCCATCCATCAAGAGTCAAATAAGGATGAGTCATGGTCGTTTCAACATATCGCCCCAGTCGAGTTGTAACGCCTAAAACTGGTTTGATACCGTCATCGACAAATGCAGATGGTTGAGCAATCTCTAATTTCCAATCGTCTGTTAAGGTTAGTAGGTCTGCATGACGACGATGATAAATTTCTTCAATAGTAGAAATGGAACCATCTGCGAGAAGAATTTCTGTGTTATGTGCTATACATTTTCCCATTGATGGACGACCAGCAACAATAATCAAATCAGAACGCTGAAAACCGTTAGTCATTGCATCTAAATCGTAAAACCCGCAGGGAATACCTGGTAAGGCGACACCTTCATTGCGAGTTTCAATATCTTGAAAAGTATTAATTAGGGTGTTAGAAATGTGCACCAGACCAACTTGAGGGCGTTCTTGAGTGACGTTGAACACTTTTTGTTCTGCTTGGTCTAAAACTATTGGTAATTCGGTTTCTGTCTGGTAGCCCAAATGCACTATTTCATTACCAGCTTTGATTAACCGACGCCGCAGGTATTTTTCCATCACCAACTCGGCTAAAGCGTCGATGTTGACGGCTGATACTGTGCGGTCTACTAGTGTTGCTAATTTATTTCTACCGCCAACACGCGTGAGCAAATCGTGGTCGTTTAGCCAATTTATCACCGCAAGCAAATCTGTGGGCTTACCTTGACTGTGTAGACGTTGCGCTGCTTGATAGATATCTTTATGAGCGTTAATGTAAAAAGCTTCTGGAATCAGGCGATCGTTCACTCTGCTGATCGCTTCCGGATCTAGCAAAATTCCCCCCAATATCGCTTCTTCCGCCTCAATGTTTTGAGGAGGGAGGCGATCCATACCATTACCTTGAAAGTTTAGTTCTTCAGACATAAATGAATTTAGATTTTAGATTAGGGTTCAACTATTACCCTTATAGACCAAAATCTACATTTCCAATATGTGTGTCGTTTGAAGCGTCTTTACACCATTAAGATTTATAACTAATTTGAAAGTGAGTCTTGAAGAAGTAGGGTGCGTTAAGGAGAGTACGGCACTACTTTAACACTGTATTAAGGTAGAAAAAAGTATAATTTTTTACATGTTTTTAACGGGGCGTATAGCTGACTTTTCACCTCATGTGGAAAAACGAACAAAGGAACCTAGCTCCCCAGCCCCTAACCCTACTAGCGAAGGGGGAGAATTCTAAGTTCCTCTCTCAGTAATAAAAGCTGCTCCTCTTCCCTCCCCTTTGAGGGGGAGGGTTAAAAAGAGGTGGAGAGAGCAATGGAAGCGAGGTTTTCCAGATAAGAGTGAAAACTAAGAGCGTATAGACAATGGTCTTATCGCTTTCAAAGAAACGCAACAGCTTGATTAGCCCAAAGAAAAAACACTACGGATTTAGGAAATGCTGTACTAAGTGTGGTATGAATTCACAAATGTTTTGATGTTTTCTTGTCTGGCAACTCGTTCTCCCATCAGATAAGGCTTGATTTTTTCGGCTAAAACCGGACTACGAAGCATAGAGTAATGGTTCCCTTCTATCTCATGAACATCTACCCCACCAAGTGCGAATTCTGACCAGCCTCTTGTTGGGTCTTGATATTCGTGAAATAAGTCGATTATGTCTTCTGTTGCGCGGAAGAAAACAACTTTACCAGGGTATGTTTTCATTGTGTAGCGCATTCCAGCGGTGACATTGCCTTCAAATACATCAAAAAGATGGCGAAACTGCTCAAATGTAAATTCAGCAGGTAAAAGTTTAAGTTTGATTAATTTCTGCAAAATATAGTTTAATTGTACGTCTAATTCCGAAAAAGTTCGCAATTCATCTATTATTATTTGCTGCGAATACTCACCTAAAGCACCTACTGTACTGTCAGCAAAAGCCGTTAGCACTAGATAGTATTCATTACCCATTTTTTCTATCTGGTTTTTCATATCTGTAGATGTGGGTAAAGGCATATCCAACATTCCTAAAAAAGAAACTTCTTGACCACTAGCCTGCAATTGCTGTGCCATTTCGTAAATGACAACTCCACCGAAAGAGGAAGCAGCAAGGTAATAAGGTCCTTGGGGCTGAACAGACTGCATGACTTTGATATAAGCCGCAGCCATATCTTCGATAGAGTTTAAAGATTCCTCTTGACTGTATAAATTAGGTGGTCGCAAGCCATACAAAGGCTGATCCAAACCCAGATGACGGGATAATTCTAAATAGCAGAAGACATTACCACCAGCTGGGTGAACGCAGAACAAAGGCGGTTTAGTTCCGCCTGGCTGGATCTTGACCAAGATAGACTCAATAGGTGGCATCTTTGCTACCCGATGTTTGTGATGCAGATAATCAATAATTTCTGCTTTACGTTCTCGCAATTCGTCGCGTAACTGTGAAGACAAAGCTCCCTTGGGGGCGCTGTAGCGCAGACGAACTTCTTCATCTAGCCAAAGTTGAATTTCCAACTTTTCTAGGTTAGATAATAATTGATCAACTGTTTTCAAATTTCTCCCTCCTCTATATCGGTTGCAACAGTAATTAGTGTTTTCGCAATTTGCGTAACGTTAGTTTTTTCAGATAGCACCGTTGTTTCGGTGTTTGTTGTACCCGCATCAGAACCTTGCACTCTAGAATTCAGTTCTGGATAATTGTTCTGAATGTACGATGAAAATTGAGCGATTGTTGGAGCTTCAATCATCAGTGTGAAATGAAAGTTTCCTCCTAGTTGTTTTTCTAATTTATTCACCAAAATAATTGCCTTGATAGAACTCCCACCCAGTTCAAAAAAGTTGTGGTGAATGTCAATTTGTCCAATTCCTAAAACTTCCTGCCAAACAAGTGATATTTGCCGTTCCAACTCATTGCGAGGCATAATCCGTGTTTGAGTGTCTCTACCAGCACTAAGAAGCCGTAACTGCTCCCGGTCGATTTCCCCTGTAACTGTCAAGGGCATCTGTGCAAGCTGTACGAAGTCACAAGTAACTGGCGTGCCAAAGTAATCTGTGATCGCATAGTCCTGTATCTTTACAGTTAAGTCTGAAACAGTAGCACCAATGCCCTTGGTGGTGAAATAAGCAGTTAATTTCTGCAACCCATGAGCTTCTATTTCCAAATACTTCTGGATATACGGTTTGCTGCCATCCAAACCTATTAATAAATGTTCTTGGTCATGGTACAAACCTGTCAGCAAAGAATACAGACCTTGGGTGGTGGAAATACTGCAGGAACCTCGGCGATGGAGCCAAGATTGTGCAGGATTATCTTGGCTGATGCCCAAGTTATCCCAGTTACCCCAAACGAAGCAATAACTCTGCCGTCCCTGTTGATGGCGTTGATAGTGTGTAAAGCGTTCTAGAAAGGAGTTAGCAGCAATATATGCACCGATATTAGCGCCGCCAAATAAATCCGCTAAAGAAGAAAAACTAATAAACAAGCTGTTGGGATGGTCTTGCAGCAGTTGATGCAATACCCAGGTTCCTTGTACCTTGGGACGCAGCACTGCCTCTAAGTTGTCCTGAGTTTCTTCTAAAAGCAAATTCTGCCGATATACTACCGCTAGGTGAATGATTCCAGCTAACTCTCCTTGCCATTGAGATAAAGCTTGTGTAAGTGCCTGTTGTACTTGTTCGTGCTGGCAAATATCTACCTGTTGATAGAGGATTTCTCCTGGTAATTGCTCTAATTCTCGATAGACCTCGATTTTTTCAGATAGAGGACTCCTCCCCAGCAATAACAGCTTTGCTTGATAATTTTGCAGCAGATATTTGGCTATCTCTACTCCCACGCCGCCAAGTCCACCACTAAGCAGATAAATACCCCCTTGCTTGAAGGGTAACTCTCCCTTGGGTTGTTGTTCCCAATCTACTTTCTGTAAGCGAGGAACCAAACGCTGTCCCTGACGATAAGCTACCTCCAAAGCTTTTGAGTTTGCTTGGAGTTCTTGGAGAATATAGGCTGCATTGTTCTCTACTTCCTCTAGCAGGAGATCCACATGGCGGACGCGTAAAGTCGGCATTTCCTGAGGAATAGTTTTGAGCAAGCCTAACATCGGCGACTTGGCAGGAGCAATTTTATCTGTGGATGAGGTAGCCTGAGTTTGACTACCAACGCACAGCAAGCGCACCGACTGCTGGGAACCTTGAACCTTAGTTAATGCTTGGATTAAGTACAAGAGACTGTAAATGCTTCGTTCTTGGGCTTGTTGGAGTGCGTCTAAAGAGGGGATATCTGCTGTCAATGAGTCATAAGTCCACAAATGTATAATCTCGGTGACAGGTTGACCGTCATAGAGGATGGACTGAAACAGTTGTTGATAGTGGTCGGGATTTTGCGGGTTGATGCAATAGCTGTTGTCACCTGAGCTAAACTCTTTCCCTATCTGGACGCGGATACATGAGCGATTAGCCGACTGTAGGTGTTGACACAATATTGACCCTAATCCCGAAGAGTCGAGAAATACCACCGTGTGCCCACTCATGGGTTGCAAATCTTGCCATGTGGCTTTTTGCGATCGCCTTTGGCACTGCGCTCCGCGCGATCGCCAAATTTTGTGGTAGAACCAGTCGGGTAGGGTGTTGTGATTACCCATCAAGATGTCGAGCCGTTTGAGAATTGGTTCAAACTCTCCTGTTTGAAAGCGTTGACTCAATTGGCGGCGCTGGATTTTACCAATGGCGGTTTTGGGAATATCTTCCTTAGCCACTGGAATTAAATAATCTGGATTTAATCCCACTTTGTTGACTACAGTCTGCTGGATTTCCTGAAGCAGCTTTTGCAGTTGCTTGTCTTCTACAATCGGTGAATGGAAAAAGATAGCTAATTTCTCTGTTGCACTATCTGCATCTTTGACTGCACAAGCAGCAGTGTATGATGCCTCTACTTGTTCAATTTCTTCAACTACCGCTTCGATTTCATGACTGTGGTAATTGGCTCCATTAATAATAATCGTTTCTTTAGCACGACCTGTGAGCACCAAATGCCCATTAGCAATAAAACCTAAATCTCCAGTGTCAAACCAACCGTCTGCTAAAAACGCTTCGGAATTCGCTTGTGGGTTTTTGTAATATCCCGGTGAAACAGCATCACCTTTGACTTGCAAACGACCAATGCTATCTTCTGGCAAGACATTGTTCTTACTGTCTACAATCCGAATGGTTACTCCGGGAATCACCGCCCCTAAGTCAGTAAAGGTCACACTATTCGGATGCTCTGCCCCAACTCGTTCGATGGTTCCCTGTAAGCAGGATTTGTCTAACCTGTGGAATTTAACAGGTACTGTCTCAGTTGGCTGATGAAAAGTAATAGCCGAAGCCATCTCTGCCATCCCAAAGGCTGCTCGGATTGCCGTTTTCTTCAGTCCATAAGTGACCATATTCTCTAGAAAACTCTCTGCTGTTTTGGCAGAAACGGCTTCTCCGCCCGTAACTAAGAATTTCACGCAAGACAAATCCCAGTTTTGTAGTGCTTCTCGCTTCAGGGCTTCGTTAACTAGGGCATAGGCAAAGTTAGGTGCCCAGCTATGAGTAATGCGGTATCTATCGATTAAATCTAACCAGTTGAGGATGTTACCTAGTACGTATTCTTTTTGAGCATAAACAAGTGTGCAACCCAATACCACGCCACGAATATGGCACATGGAAATACCACCAATATGGTCAAATGGCAGCCAATTCAAGATTGCATCTTCCTGGTCATGTTGATTGAGTAGATTTTCCCCCCTGGCATTAGCGATGAGATTACGGTGGGTCAGTTGAATGCATTTTGGTACTCCTGTCGAGCCGGATGTGAGATTGAAAAATGCCACGTCATCTGGCTGACAGGAATAATATAATTTGTCTGGAAAATTAGTTCTTAAAGCTTCTATAGAAGCAATTTTCAAATTTTCTGCTGGCAGCCACTGGGATAGATATTCGACCTCTTGTTCCAGTGCTTGTGTGGTTAAAATAACTGGGTTATCTAAGAACTTCCAAATATGAACTAGCTTATCTACCGCCTTGTTCGATTCTTTATAGGTTGGAGGTACTTCGGTAATTAGGGGAATAAAGCCCCCCAATAGACAACCCCAGAAAGCGGGAATGATATCGCAACCGAGTTCCAATTGTAAAATGACTTGCTCTTGTGGCTTCAGCCCTAGCTTTCTCAACCCACAGAGAATTCGCTCGGCTTGTGCAAGTAAATCGGCGTAGGATTGCCGAAGTTCTTTTGCATTAGGCAACAGGTAAATAATCCGTCCCTCTACCTGTTGAGCTGCTCTTTGCAAAACTTCTGGCAATGTGGAGGGCGCATTGGATTCATCTGGTAGAGAAGCACCATAGCTGATTGCCAATGGCTTCGGTTGTGACTTTTGTCGTTCTATTTTTGGCTTGGTGTCAGAGGGAATTAATTGTTTAACAGCAGGTGTGCTTAACCTTTTCTCCTCTGGAAGCAAATCTTCGAGATGCAACCGGGAAAGGCTCAAGGTATTTTCTTGCACAACTACTGCGACCTGCTCGATTTCTTGCCTTGACTGGAGTTGCTTTTCTATTTGTTCCACTAATTGGGAATCGAACACCGGCAGACTCATTAGAGCCTGTTTGTTTACTTCCCCTGTGGGAGTCAGCGGCAGATTGGATACTGATATGTAAGCATTAGGCAGCCAAGCTGACGGTATAACCTCTTGCAGATAGGATTGCAGTTGTTCTGGATCAACTGGCTGCTGTGAGACGATGTAGGCGACTAATTCAGGGCGGGAAGTTTCTGCTTTCCTTACTAGTACAGCACAGTCTTCAACTGATACATTTTCTAAGAAAACAGATTCCACTTGGTTTTGAAAATGTTGTAAATCCTGGTCGATTCGTTCATCTTTAACGTTAAAGAAATCTTTTTTCATTTCAAGGTAATTGATATGTGAAACGTGATTTTAGCTATTGTGTTACTCAAGCTTTTTGTATGACAGTATTCTTAACTGAACTTTGGTAATCCGGAAGATTAGTATCAATGAGAACGAAATGAAGAGCCACTCTTTACATATCAATTAAAGAAACTGGCTTGTATTTTTGGCATTTTTTTTGCTCTGAATAGAAAAAATATTATTTTTTTTAAGTACTTATAAAGTAAAATTATTTGCCTGATATGGCAAGTCTTTCAAAGTAATTTTACGGTTAATACAAAAATCTTCTAGTTCAAATATCACACTTTTACCCAAAAGTCTATGAATTTTTGAATTTTTTCTGGCGAGTTTCAGCCTCATCACGTATATATGTCAATACTTATTGGTTACGGATTAATACGGTTGGTGATAAGACCAAAACCGTTACCAACGTGAGTTCGATATATCCTGATTTGACCCCTCTCCAAACCTCTCCCCTTGTAGGGGAGAGGCTTAAAAATCCCATTTTTACGTAGCTCCTCCCTCTCCTACAAGGAGAGAGAGGTTGGGTGGGAGAGGTCCTGAGAACTCACGTGTTACCAGGATGACAATGTAAAGACGCGCCTCCTCTCGTCTCTACACATCACCCAATCTCACCAAAATCCTTAACTGAACCGTATTGGGTTAAGGATTAAGCAGTAAGGAGTTTTAAGAAGGATATAGAGAGAGATTTGGAATAATTTCCAGTTCTTTATAGCCTGTTTGTTGGTCTGGGGTTCTGAGAAAGGTGTATTCTTCGCTGATACCGATGACTATTTCGGCGGTTGTGTAGATAATGCATCCATCGTCGAGATGCCCGCCGATGGTTTTTCCTTGTTTGTCAGAAATTGCAATGTGAAGATGAACCCCAGTGGTGGCTATTGTACCGTTAAGAGAAAGAATTTCAAATTTGTCAGATAAGACTGTACTTGTGTCTTGATTGGCAAAGCGAATTGTTACCACCTTTAAGCTGCCAATCGCAGTTAATATAAACCCTGCTTTAATATTTTCCTGCAAGGCAAAATTCTTTAAACTTTGTTTTAGATCTTCATTTGGTTTGAGTCTAAAAGCAAATATTTTCATTGGATATTATAGAGTCAGGCATTAAAGAAATATTCAATTATAAATGACAAGACGGTGGTGAGCCGCATCCTGGCAATATAATTTCTTTATAAATTCGCTTTATAAATTAGAAAAATTTATATGTTGAATATATGACCTAGTCAATACATAGATCCTATGTAACAACACGGTTTCTCAAATATGCTGTTAATACTATACTGTGTTTTTGACGAGTTTGAATATGTTAGGATGACTGCTTCAATGCAAAAGTTTGAAAGAACAAGTTGAGTTTCTATCACAATTTTGACAAAAAGAATCGTCATGACGTTTATACGATGTGACCTTAGTGCAAAAATCCCTGACCTTTGTCAAGTCATTTCCCCAAATAGGACTATGTTTACAGGTGCATTTAGTGGAGTACATTTATATCAACACGTTCATAAAACGAGAGTAGTTTCTACTATCAATAACTCTTTGCGACCTATAGCAATTCTATAATTATCTCTTGCCTGTCATTGGACAATCTGATATAAAAATTGCTAATTTAACTCCTTTTGACAAGAATTTGGTCGAGTCAAATAGTGTAGTAAAATCTAGAGAAATGTAGTTTTCAACACGAAAAATACACAGATAAATAAAGTACATTAGTTATCTACTTTCGTCTGTGTACCCTACCTTAAGGGAAGCTGCTGCATATTATTCGTAGCTCCGACCAAGAGACACGCGTCAACGGAGTCTACGCAAAGTCGCCATTTCGGCGTCTATTCTGTATTTTTTTGACAAAAATTCAATGGCTTGGCATAGATTGTAGGACAATCTCAAGAACTCAGGGTTAGTACGGAGGATATTTTATATGTTGCCTAACCAATTTAAACGATTGGAGCAAGAAGATGATGTGATTTTGTTAGAAAATAAAATATTTAATGCAGTTCAAATTGTCAATCAAGTGCTTCAAGATCTTGAACCCAAGGGAAATGATTTAAATTTACGTTGTAAAGATAAATTTATTAATAAATATTTTAAAAAAAGGAATGTTCAAGGCATATTTAATAGAGTTGAATGGCAATTTTACCTCCGACAAGGAATCGAATGTGAACTCCTGCTACCTGGTAATAATGGTAGACAAAAAGGCAAACTTGAGATTAGGGTCACTTTAGAATTCTCTCCATCAAAAAAACAATTTTTATCCATGAGTGACGGTGAGAGTATGTCTGACTCTCTATCACGAAAAGACAGTAAGAGTTGCAAAAATTTTGAGATTAAAGTTTCGTTAGACTTTTGTCCTGAGGAAATCATTTCAGAAAAAAATCATGACCAAAACTCCTTGCATTTCTATTCCTCTAACAGTGAGGAAGTATATGTTCCTACGCGACCAATACTAATGCCAAATCTGTGGGAAAATTCCAGTAGAAACTAACCTCACTATCGACTATATAGCGCTTGGTGGTGTTGAGTGCAATACATCAAGAAATAAGAACTACTCATGGAACACTCATGGAACACGAGATTTATAATGACTTCATCCAAACGAGAAGCGCTATATTATCTTGCTGAGTGTTGGTGGTACGAACGACATTACTCACTTACAACTTATTCAATGTAAGAAAGCCCTGCAATTAATTGCAGGGCTAATAGTTTAAGTGAAATACAGCTTATTGTAGGGGCGTAGCGCAAGCATTGCTGCTTTGTAGGAGCCACGCCCTAGATCGAAAATCCCTATCTAGTCCCTAAGGGGTGGGTATTTGAGCGTTTTGGCGTGGCTATCCCAATTGACTTAGCCAAGGACTGACATCTACCGCTAACTTTTGCCCCAGCTTCAACAACTGGCGGCACTGAGCGGTATCCTGATTTTTAGCAGTTTTGGCAACAAAGACTGGGACAATCTGACTGTACAGACAGCTATAGTACAGTTCTTGAGACCGCTCAAGGGAGATGCCAAGATTTAACTGATTTGCCACATCAATTAACCGCTCTAGGCGTTGCAAATCTGCATCAAAAGTCCCGTTGGGATCGTGCAACAATTGCCACAGAGAACGCAATATCAACTGCTCTAACATCTGCTTACCTTCGGGAATGTTCAGATGACAGTGCAGGTGTTTGGCTTCTGTGGCGATCGCCTCTAACTCGACGATGTGATTCCAACTTGATGACGGTTCAGCAATGTCTTGCTCAAGCAAGCGTAAGGTCATCATACACCGATACCCCAAGGCAATTTCTGCTGCTACCTGCAACTCTTGCGGTGCAGGTAGTCCATCGCGGTGGAATGCCATCAACACACCGTAATTATCACGATACGCTTGGGTATAAAGTTGGTCTAAACGTGATAGAGTTTCTTGACTCAACAGGTGCATGAGTCGGTGGCGTTCTTCGGCAAAGAGATTTTGTAAGTTAAAAGACTCTTCACCAAATAGCTGCGTCATCACTAGGATCATGTGAGCTGCACTAGCTTGTTGCAACGCTCCAAACAGCTTTTCTTTTAGCTGAGTGTAGGCACGTCGTCCCTGGAAGGGTTGAATACAACAGTGGAAATCCCAGCCACCAAGATGCAGAACAGCAAACACCAAGTCTTCGCTTTCCCAGGTAATTTCTGACACTAGGCTCAAATTTCCCACGGCAAGAGTCAATGATCCCATCCGTTGCAATTGGTAATCTACCTCGTTAGCGGTGTAGCAATAAACCCGCTTTTGGTACGGATGAGAATGTTTGATCGAACCATTTCCATTTCCATTTTGTAGAGATGTTGGATGCAACGCCTCTACAGGTTTATGATTGGCAAACAGTGAGGTTAAGGCGTACTGGGCTGCAACTTGTTTAAAGCTGACTTGAGCCGTTAGTACCAACTGACGATACACTTCGCCACCGTGTTTGAACAAATCAACATTACTAGCTGCTTGGTTTAGGCGTTTGACGAAGCCTTTTTCCAATTGCACGCCAGCTACATCTCCTGCGAGTTCTAAAGCACGGGCGGCGTAACGCAAAATTTGCGTTCCCTCTGGACGCGAGAGTTCTTCAAAAAACCAGCCGCAGCTGGTGAACATTAGTAAAGCATGACGTTGCATTTCCAGTAGGCGCAGGGCGTCTACTTGTTCAGCAGATGTGAGTTTATGGGTTTGGTGACGCGAGAGGAACTTACTCACATTCTCTGGGGAGCGATCGCGGATCACCTGGATATACTCATCGCGTGCTTGCCAGGGATCACGGAAAAACTGTCTGCCATGTTCTTCATACACCAGAATCAGGCGATCGCGCAGCCAATTCAAGGCATCCCGCAAGGGGCGACGCCATTTTTGGTGCCATGTGCCACCACCACCGCAACCACAATCATCCTGCCATCTATCGACACCGTGGGCGCAACTCCACGCTGTGACTGGCTTTAATTCCACTTCCCATGTAGGAGTATTCAAGCTGAGGTAGTGAGCAAAGTTGGTGACTGTCCAACCCCAATGAGGAAACTCTTTTGTAAAGGCGTAGGCTAATGTTTTCTCGGTTCCTCCCTTGTGATGTCCAAAGGTTTCCCCATCTGTGCCAACAGAAATTAACTGTGCAGGGCGATGATCCCCACGCACCGCAGAACCTATGCGTCCTGCCAAATGACTGGAATTGAACAGGACATCACTAAAACCCATATCCCGAGAGATGGGACCATCGTAGAAGAAGATATCGATGTAAGGGCGGGATTGGAGAGATGAGGGAGATGAGGGAGATGAGGGAGATGAGGGAGATGAGGGAGATGAGGAAGTCATTTCTCCGGCTACTCCCTCTGGTTTCAGTTCTCTAGTGCCTTTCAAAAAGCAGCGATAAGGACGTGTGGGATCAATCTGATTTCCGCCAACTTCGTGCCATTCAGGGTTGGGATTATCCTTGGTGGGCAACAGACGGCAACGTTGTGCTTGTGATGGTGCAAGCACAATAAAGCGAATTCCTTCGTCTACTAAAGCTTGCAAAGTTGCATAGTCTACAGCAGTCTCTGCCAGCCACATTCCTTCGGGATCGCGTCCAAACCGGGATCGGAAGTCTTCTTTGCCCCAGCGGATTTGAGTGTATTTGTCGCGATCGTTTGCCAGGGGCATGATGATGTGGTTGTATACTTGCGCGATCGCATTGCCATGCCCGTTGAGGCGATCGCTACTCTTGCGATCCGCTTCCAAAATTCGTTGATAAACCTCTACATCGTGGCGTTCTAGCCACGACATCAGGGTCGGTCCAATATTAAAGCTCAAATACTCATAGTTATTTACGATCCCCACCACTTCGCCTCGGTCATTTAATACCCTGGCAAAGGCATTGGGACGATAGCATTCGTGGTGAATTCGTTCGTTCCAATCATGGAAAGGCGCTGCACCCGGTTGGCGTTCAATCGAGTCTAGATAAGGGTTTTCGCGTGGTGGTTGGTAAAAGTGCCCATGAACAGTGACGTAAACACCCGTAGCTTGTCTCAGGGGATCAAGCATTTTGGTGTTTTTGATATTTTCAGGTGGCGTCAAATTTGAACCAGCACTAGCTGGCAGTTCAGCAGCAGAAGTCATGGAGTATTTCCAAAAAAATAAACAGTCCTTGCAGTTGCGTCCAAGATAATGCTTACAAACCTTCCTACAGCGGCATTCCAACAACAATTGGTACAGACAACAACTATGAGATAGAACCAAATTTCGAGGTAGCGGTTTTCGTGTTGGGAGTAATCTGCATTATCCAGCAGTCATTTGCCCTGTGCAATCAACCATTGACCAAACCCATATTAACGGCTTTTGTCGTTGGTGCTGCCAAAAATTTAATCGTCTTTTAATATATTAAACCGCATCCTTGGTGTAGAATTTTGGGTTTATTGGAAACTTTTGCAACAAAAGATTGCAAATTCTACTCATACCGCAATCTTATTTTACAAATCTCGCTCTAGAAAGCAAACACTACAATCTTGAAACCGCTCAATGGGAGGGTTGGGAGTATTCTAGAGTCTGGTCTACACAAGTGCTGAGTGCTAAGTACTGAGTGCTAAGTGTATATTGTTTGTTACTTAACAGTTCTTACTCATGACTCAGGACTAGTTGAGGACTACCTCCTCACGCAACTGTCTCTAATACTTTCAGCTCAAAATAACAAATGTCAGGTAAAAACATTGTATTTTTGGTTCTGTTACTGTTTATTCCGGTTTCCATCGCGGCTCATTACTTGAAATGGGGAGACTTAACAGTTTTCATCACAGCGAGTTTAGCCATTTTGCCTTTAGCAGCTTGGATGGGCGCAGCCACAGAAGAAATTGCTGTTGTGGTTGGTCCATCGCTGGGGGGGTTGTTAAACGCTACTTTTGGTAATGCTACGGAACTGATTATTGCCCTAGTTGCCCTAAATGCGGGACTGGTGGATGTGGTCAAAGCCAGTATCACGGGATCAATTATCGGCAACTTACTACTGGTGATGGGTCTTTCGATGCTTTTGGGCGGGCTGCGCCACAAAGAACAGACATTTCAGCCGATAGTGGCGCGAGTGAACGCTTCTTCCATGAATCTGGCGGTGATTGCGATTTTACTGCCTACGGCGATGAAATTTAGCGCTCACGGAATTAGCCAAAACACACTGCAAAATCTGTCCCTTGCTGTTGCTGTGGTACTCATTCTCGTCTATGCCCTAACTCTGTTATTTTCCATGAAAACCCACTCTTATCTTTATGAGGTGGGGATCGTAGAAACAGTAACAGAGGAAACACATCTCAACAAGCCGCCAAATATTTGGTTATGGACTGCGGTGCTGCTAATATGTACCCTGTTAGTGGCATTGGAATCAGAATTGCTTGTCAATTCTTTAGAAGTTGCCACATCTGAGTTGGGTTTGACGGCACTGTTTACAGGAGTCATCCTTGTGCCGATTATTGGTAACGCTGCTGAACACGCTACAGCTGTGACTGTGGCAATGAAGGATAAGATGGATCTTTCCGTTTCCGTGGCGGTGGGATCAAGTATGCAGATTGCCCTGTTTGTTGCTCCCTTTTTAGTTTTAGCAGGGTGGGCATTAGGTCAACCGATGGATTTGAATTTCAACCCGTTTGAATTGGTGGCTGTGGCTGTAGCGGTGTTGATTGCTAATAGTATTAGTTCCGATGGTAAGTCAAACTGGTTAGAAGGCACATTACTATTAGCGGCATATACAGTTTTGGGGTTTGCTTTCTACTTCCTTCCAGTTGTTGAGAGTCTGGGGTAGTTGTCACGCCGAAGCGTATCAGCAGCATTTTTCTCAATGTTTGCGACAGATGATCCCCCCGCCCCCTAGTTGAGGCTTTGGGGGGATTGCTTTTGTCAAGTGGAGTATTGTCTTTATAGAGAAGCCAACAGCGCTACAGGTATCCTCCTAGCGGGTAAGCCAATAGAGGCAAAAATCTAGCCAAGGGAGTAGGGGGAGAAAATTCTTTTCCTACCGGACTATTCGCCGCAGTGCCCAAGCGCTTCTAGCTATGGGGGTGTAGCGGCAGGGGAATTTCTTCCCAGTCTACAAAACGTACGGACGAAAGGTAGATTCAAGTGTATAATGAGGTGAGGAGGTGATAAAAGTGTTTAATTTGACTTACGAATTCAAACTAAAACCAACGCACGACCAAGTTATGTTGTTTGACCAGTGGTTAGAAATTAATCGCCGTGTTTATAATCATGCTTTGGCGGAGCGCAAAGACTGGTTTAAGTCTCGTAGTTGTCAAGTTAATGCTTGTTCACTCCGGTCTGAGTACATCATTCCTGCTGACGCGCCACGCCCAACTTATGCAAGTCAGTGCAAATCATTAACTGAAGCTAAAAAGAATTACCCAGAGTTGAAGATTGTTAACGCCCAAGTCTTGCAGCAAACTTTAAAACGGGTTGAAAATGCGTTTGTTGCAATGTGGGAACGCAATCACGGTTTTCCTCGGTTCAAAAAACAAGGGAAGATGCGTTCTTTCGTGTTTCCCCAGTTAAATAAAGATCCCTTAGGACGTGGGCAAATCAATCTCCCAAAAATAGGTTGGGTAAAATTGCGTCAATCGCGGGATATCCCTGAGGAGGGAGTAGTTAAGCAAGCGCGTGTGGTTAAGCGCGTTTCTGGCTGGTATGTGATGCTAACCGTTCAATGGGGTGTGTCTGTACCCTCTCCCCTTCCACATGGTGAAGCAGTAGGAATTGATGTAGGACTCACAAGTTTTGTTGCAACCTCTAATGGTATGAAGGTCAAACGTCCGAGGTTTTTTGTCGATGCCCTCCGCAAGCTTAAATTGCTGCAACAGCGCGTTTCCAGAAAACGTATTGGCTCGAACAATTGGCACAAAGCTATTAAGAAGGTTGCTTCATTGCATGAGTACGTCGCCAACTGTCGTAAAGACTGGCATCGAAAGCTGTCTCACCAAATCTGTAACGAGGCAGGAATGGTGTTTGTTGAAGACTTAAACCTTGTTGGACTGTCTCGCGGAATGCTGGGTAAGCATTGTTTAGATGCAGGGTTTGGTCAATTCTTGAACATCCTTGAGCAAACTTGTTTTAAGCGTGGTGTCTATTTCCAAAAAGTGGATAGTCGCAAAACAAGTCAAATCTGCCCAAGTTGCGGTATTGAGACAGGAAAGAAAGAACTTTGCGAACGTACTCATGTTTGCTCAAATTGCGGCTATACAACCGATAGGGATGTTGCAGCCGCTCAAGTAGTCGCCGTTAGGGGGCTTGCAGCCGTAGGGCATACGGTCAAGATGCTTGCCGAGGGTAAATTCGTTGGAATCCCTGTGAAGCAAGAATCCCCGCCCTTCTAGGGCTGGGGAGTGTCAATGAGATACTACCCCAACAGGGTACTGCCAAAGCGAGTCCGTTAACATTACCCTAGAAACGTGGAAACAAAGTTCATGAGGATGAAGAATATCCGTAAAATATTACCGAGCAACTCAGTGAGTGTTTATGTGGGTATGCACTGCCACAAGAGCTAAAACAACCTGCAAAGCGTAAGTTCATTCTTTGGCAATTCAAATACGGTTGAAATGTGTGAAAAATAGTTTTATAAATTAGAAAAATAGTTTTATAAATTAATTGTATGGAAGAATCTACAAATCAACCAAAACCTGAAGAACAACCTAAGGCACAACCTGAGGCACAACCTGAGGCAAAACCTAAATTACAACCTGAGGCAAAACCTGAATTGCAATCTTTCATCAAGCCCACTGCCATCAGTTCTGGTTCTGGTCTGCCAACTCTACGCTTTGGTGCAAGAGGTGATTCTGTAAAAGCCCTACAGCGACTTTTAGTGTCTAATGGCTACTTTGTTAAAATCGATGGAGTTTACGGTGCGCTCACAGAGGCTGCTGTTAAAGCCTTTCAAAGTGGGCGTGGTCTCAGGGCGGACGGAGTTGTTGGTCCAAGAACTTGGGGCATTTTGACAGGCTAGTACCGCTGTGCGTGGAATTCACGCATTCAAAAAGCTTACATCACAAGTTTTTCGCTTCCTTTGTGTAGACGCGGAGCAGCTTCCTGTAGGGTATGGTAGCTTTATTTCCGCGCCCGATATACTAGTCAGAAAATGAGTCAATATATTGTCACTTATGAATTATGAAGGTTTTTATCACTCATAATTCATAATTTTTTATATAATTTATCAGTTCTACTTCACAATTCTTTAAGAAAATTTTGCTCATTTGTAAATCATTTATATTTCATGCTTTTTGTTTACGCCCTTAGGAAGGACAAATACTTGAGTATTCTATTTTACTGATTCTTTGAAAAGAATTTATTAGATTTTTTTATTTTTAAGTACTGTCTATTCCGGAATAGCAGCAATTTTTCCTGTCAAAGGAAACATGGGTGTTAGTAAAATGAAATACAATGACAGATATTGCCCTGCTGATGACGGGCGTGTTAACAACAGGACAACCATCCCCGCCCATTGCACCGGAACTTCCACCAGTTCAGCGAGACAGTGATCAGGAGAAGTCAACACAAAGGCAGCTATCTCAGATAGTTCCAGCTGCTCAAATTACACCACCTGAATTTGTGCAGCCTGAAGCGACTGCCCAAGCTGTTGCGTCAATAATAAATATAAAATATGAAAATATACTTAATCCAATAGAAATAAATATTCTCTCTGAAATCTCTTGCCTAGTTGGCTCTGAGAATTTCCAGGTTTTAAGGAAGGACAATAAAGATGTCATTGCAAAGCCTTTGAGCTTTCATGTGTGTGCACCAGAAATGCTTTTGTCTAGTGAGCCTCTCCCGAAGTTGGTAGCTCAGTGGGGAAACACTGTCCGAAGTTTTCAAAAAAGCCCGCTTAAAGAAAGTAAGAAGATTATGCTTGCTTCTACTTATTTTGTCCGATTCCAACTAGCATCGGATAATCTTCCGACCAGGACTCCTTCTCCGCGCGCGCAAAGACCTACTGGCAAACAAGGTAGTGATCAGATCAGGACTCAAATGTATGATAATCAATCTTTGCCCCCTTTGGGTTTTGGTAACTCGGGTGTTGCTGTCAGAGTCCTGCAACGGCTGTTATTGTCTAATGGTTATAGTGTTCGAGTTGATGGAATGTTTGGTGCCCTGACGGAGGCTGCTGTCAAAGCCTTCCAAAACAAGCGGAATTTAGTAGTGGATGGCATCGTTGGTCAAAGAACTTGGTACGAGTTGACAAGATAGTCATTAGTCATTAGCAAATGACCGAAGAAAGAACTCAGAATTCAGAACTCAGTAGTCAGGGGGGAGAAGTACGGTAGAAGCCCCTCCAACAAGTTAAAAGTTAAAAGTTAAAAGTTAAAAGAAATATTCAATTCTTCTTTATTTTTACTTTTTACTTGGTTCTTTTTACTTGTTCTGGCGTCCTTATCAAATCCCCTAAATATATTTATGGGGATGCCCAAGCTGCGTTCTGTATTCTGTGTTCTGTGTTCTTCTTAATAATGACTAATCACTACTCAACGATACTTATGCTGCTCCAATAGTTGTTGCGCTCTTGGCTTGTAAATTAAATAGAACAAAGCCTCGATATAACGCAGCAAATCCTCCCGGTTTTCTCTGGAAATAAAGTTCCAGAAGCCATAAATCCGCGCCAAAGATAACAGCTTGGAAGTGTGAATTTTCCATGTATAGGTACTGTAAACCCGGTCAATTGCTCGCTGGGAAATTTCATACCAATAGTTGGGATTTTGTTCGCACTTCTCGACAAAAGCAAGGATTTTTTCGGCTGTTTCTTCTAAATTTGTTGGGTTGATGTAGAAGCCATTGACTTGATCTTGAATAATTTCTAAAGGACCACCAAATTGCGTCGCAAAATTTGGTAATCCCGAAATCATCGATTCTAAAATTGTCAAACCAAAAGCTTCAAACAAAGCAGGTTGCACAAATATTCCCTGGTGGTCAGCAATGACTCGATAAACTTCGCCAGAGTCAGATTTGGTCAAACGCACACCCAACCAGCGAATCTTTCCGTGGAGATTGTACTCCTCTATAATGCGGTAAAGTTTGACAATTTCATCGCGTTCTTCGTTGTCACCTGATTCTTCTGTTCGCAATTTACCCGCTACCAAAATGAGGTTGCATCGCTCCTGCAATTGTTTACTCCGACCAAAGCATTCGGCTAAACCAGTGAGGTTCTTAATGCGGTCAAGACGCGCCATTGAGAAAAGCGGACGCTTGCTTGGGTCATCAAGGGTACCAAAAATTTGGGTTTCGTCTTCCAGAGTGAAGAGCATTTCTTCTATTCTGGCGCGATCGCTCTCAACTCTGTCTTCAGTCCGTGTATAGGGGAAATACGCTTTCTCATTCACCCCAGGCGGTACCACGTTAAACTTGGGACTAAACAGTTCAATCCCATTAACGACATGGTATAGTTCCGGCATGGTGAAGCACTTGAGAGATTCGTACTGTCCTACACTATCCGGCGTGCCGACAATTTCTTGATAGGTACTGCTGATGATGAAATTGGCAGCATTCATCGCCAATAAATCAGCAGTGAATTGTAACGAAAAATGATACTTATCCTCCAAATCTTGCCAATAGAGGTTACTAAACAAGTATTTGGACTTTTCTAAAGCGTGGGCAATGTTACACTGCGTTACGCCAAGGCGGCGTGACAGCAAAAATGCTACCAAATTACCGTCAGTATAGTTGCCAACAATTAAATCTGGTCTACCGTGAAATTCTGCCAGCAGTTCTTTTTCAGCATCAATGGCGAAGGTTTCCAGATAAGGCCAAAATTCAAACCGCGAAATCCAGTTTTGCGTCATGTTGGGGTTGAATTCCCGCAAAGGCACTCGCAAAATCCAGGCATTCTCAGTATCGTAGACTTTTTCTAGGCGCTGGTTACAAAGAGTGCCATCACTATTGGGAATCAGGCGGGTGAGAATAATCACCTTCGGCTGGACATTTAATCCCCCTAAACCAGCCAATGTGGCATCTTCTTGCAGCTGCTTTTCCAGATTCTTCGCCTGGTCGAGGACGTAAACCACTTGACCGCCAGTGTCGGGACGCCCCAAAACTCCCTCTTGCCCAAACCAACCATGAGCAGAGACCAAGACGATTCTGAAAATCATCGGGATGCGAGAAATGAAGGCTTCCAGAGTCTGAGGATCAGGAGAGTCAAGCAATTCATCCAGAATGCTCAAAGTTTCTTGAACTTTCTGGACGGTGTTCCCCCAACCTGGTTCAAAGCCCATTGTTTGCAGGTCAAAACGAAATTCTTCGTAGGGTTGCTCACTCGGGCGATCGCTGACAAAAGTTATGGCTTTTTTAACTTGCTCGGAGAGTTGCTGCTGCGACTGAATACGTTCATTAATGAGCAATTGTACGCCGTTGTACTGGTGTAGGCGCAAGAAGTTAAACAAGGTTTCTAGCCATTGCTTGGGGTCAGCAAACAGCTTGCTGGATAGATAGCGGTTGAGAAACTGCACCCCCTTGCCAATGTTTTTTGGATCACGAATGACCGGGGTGTAGTCATAAAATGGACCAAAGTCCAACTCCAAGAGGTCGCCTTCGCTGGGGTTATATCGGTTGACAAAGCGATCGCGCAAATCCAACAGTTCCTGAACCGTCATCGGCTCTATGCTCAAATCGCCTGTCAGTCGGTAAACTTCTTGACTAGCAATCCTTGGGCGTATAATAAAGCAGAGGCTTGATTCCTCTTGGATAATTTCTTGAGTGTAGTAAATGAGTTTTCCTAAGTGAGAGGCGGTGTAAAACGTCTCAGGCTTTTCGTACTTAGAGCAATATTCACTATATAAGTTGAGTATGTCGTTCCGCAGCAAATACTTTTTTTCTTGCTGGCGCAACTCACTAATTAAGGAACGCAAATCACTTTTCTCTTCACTATCCAGAACGGTTTGAAGTAATTCAGACATGGCAATCTTGAGATAATTGTAGATTTCCGATTCAGCGTTTGACTGGGCAATAGCTCATACCCAACTGCCCATCGCTAATAGTAAAAACAACTACTAGCAATTGGCAATTAGCAATTATTACTACTGTTACTACCCTTAAACCTCTCTACCTTTTTACGCTAATCTTATCTATGAGTATTTTGCACTCTAACTAAGGGCGTACTCTTTTTTTATTTTTGTTACAATCAGAATAGCAAACATCAACCTACTATGAGATTTTTTGTCACTCTAAACACATACAGCCATTCTCCAAAAAGCTTATCTAGATGAAGAAGGTAGAGGGCAACTAGCGCGCGAAGCTTATGAATTTAGGGATTTCAGTTTCCTGAGCGCCTTTGACTCTAGATTATAAAAAATTAATTTTTGTTTAAATTTTCCATTAAATTTTAAACAAAATTTAATGATGTATTCACAAGCAAGGCTGTTTTGGTCAACCTGCTTTGGGCAATGTGTCGAAGGTAGCTATCAAGCGTCCTTTTGACACCTACAGTTTCATGGTGGCAATGACTCAAACAAAAGTTTATTTTTTTCTTTTTAAGTCAGCTAGGAAGATAAACTTAATTTAATTAAAATCAAGTATTTTATTCTACCAAGAAAAATATCTATTTTGGTATTTATAATTTCAGCATAGTCTTTAAAACAGGGTGGATTTATATGGCTGAACATCCACAACAAGCAACAGTTCAAGACCACAGTATAGGCAACATAATTATTGTCTCTTTACTTGCCTTATGTGGGTTCACTTTCATTTTTCTGCTTGGCATCTTTTAGATAGGATGACACAATTCTTAATTTTTTCAACTTGTTTCTCAATAGCAGCCTAGAAAAAGCTGGAACAGGCAAAATGCTCTCCAGTGACTTGTCGCAAATAATCGGCTGATCACAAGACGGTTTTAAGCGCGATAGTTTGAAATTTCTGTAAAACACATCCCCCGTACTTTTAGTCGGGGGATTTCGTGTCGATTGGTGACACTCCTACACCGCCGCAAGCGGTCGGTGTAGGCTTCTGGCAGATTTTATCTTTCCAGAACTTCGTTCGTGGTACACCAACTGTTTCCCACTACCGCAGTTTATAGTCAGGTACGTGCCCTGCCCGACTTGAATGATTGAAAAACCATTCCCCTACGTTCCTTGAAGATTTTACATACCGGAGGCTGTAGTCGGCTATTAATAGCAAATTTAAGACCGCACTTCCCGGTAAAACCCCTTATCTTCACTTGTCTAGGTACAGATGGTTGACCAGCTTTTTAGTATGCGTCAACACATTTCTATGTTAGCATAATGGGTAGATAGTGCCTACCCATTATGAAAGAATCTCGATGGAATTTGAGGATATCAACAAAGTAGGTTAAGCAAGTTGCAGTCATATGCAGCAAGCAAAGATAAGACAGTCACCCAAATTGTCGAAGACGCTTGTTGACTCTTTACCCAACACGGACATTGGCAGTCATAGTACTGTCCCCACTCCCTCATTCAGCGACGCTGAAAATTGGTCGGGGGACGTACAATGAGCGCCCCAAAATTCATCCCACGCTCCCCTGGGTACAGGGTGAGACGTGGGGCTTCTTTTGGACTAAGCTAACTGAAGATTTCTGTTAAGTTTTGTTACCTAAGGTAACTTCAGGGCGAACGATGGGAGTCGAACCCACCAGTGGAGGAACCACAATCCTCTGCCTTAACCGCTTGGCTACGCTCGCCATTATTGTTATGTCCTATTATAACACCTCTTGTTCAAGAGATCCAGTAGTTTTGTTAAAGGAACGGACTCAGTTAATCTGGAGTCTTATAACTACGGCGAATAGCAGTTATGAAAAATGAGAGCCTTTACTATTATTGCATGTGTGGGAGTAGTGGGAGTATCAGTTTTGGGTCTGGCGATGGCGAACACAAATCCTAGTCAGGCGAGATATGAAGAGTATGCAGTGGAAAGGCTGACCGAATACTTGAAAAGCAGTGTTTGTAAGAAAACTACAAATTTATTAGAAAATTTAATACAAATGAACTGCGATCAATTGGTAGACGTAGCAAACCCGCGTATCAGGGAAGTTATCTCAATCCGTACACAAAAACAAGATTTCATCCTTTTTAGTGTTTACCGTACAGATTTAAAACTCAATAATTGGATACCCTCTTATAAATTTGAGACGGTGGGAGCATTGGACAACTTCTACACATACAGCGCTCAAAAGCAATAACTAGCTCGTAAAAATCACGTTAACTCGTGTGCCTCCTAACGGAGGAGCTACGAAGGGCGCGCAGCGTCTGGTGACAGGAGAGGACTGTGATTAGGAGCCACTGCGCCGTTGGAGGGAAACCCCCAACCCAAAGCGCCCCTCGGGGCGTGCAAATGGCGTTCATTAATAAGAGTGCGCGAGTTTCAGGCGTTTTCACTTTCGCTCTTCTTTTTTTTCTGTTTGTTCCTACCTACTTCGCTTGCTCAGATAATAACTTTGGATAGAGCAACTCACAGAGCAAGTCTTTCCCTGGATGCAGGTTTGGGCGAGCTGTCACCCTTAACATTTGTGAATGGGTGCAGAAAATTTCCAGCTTTCAACAAGAGTCCGATTCACAAAACTTACTCTTAAAGAACTGGAATAAACAAATTAAAAAAAAGGAGCAGAGTTGTGTTTTTTCACAAAAAAGAAACAATTAAACCTGTTAACATCGCTGAACCGAATCCACGTTTTGCCCAACTGCTTCTAGAGCAATTTGGTGGTGCAACAGGTGAATTAACAGCAGCTTTGCAATACTGGACGCAGTCCTTGCACTGCGAAAATCCTGGTATTCGGGATATGTTGCAAGACATTGCTATCGAAGAGTTTAGCCATTTAGAAATGGTTGGCAAACTGATTGAAGGTCATACCAAAAATGTTGACCAAACCGAGGCTTACAAAAGCACGTTGTTTGCTGTGCGGGGTGTGGGACCTCACTTGTTAGATAGCCAAGGTCAAGCTTGGACAGCAGCCTATGTCAATGAGGGCGGAGATGTTGTACGCGATTTGCGAGCTGACATTGCTGCTGAAGCTGGCGCACGTCAAACCTACGAAGAATTGATTAAGCTCGCTTCTGATGACGCTACTAAACAGGTACTCGTTCATCTTCTGACACGAGAAATTTCTCATACCCAAATGTTCATGAAGGCGTTGGATTCTTTGGGTAAGTTAACTGACCCATTCTTCGGTAATATCCAACCTGATACCACTGTGGACATTTACTACAACTTGTCTAGTAATGGTAAGGACGAACGCGGTCCTTGGAACTCGGAACCAACTTTCCGTTACGTTGCTGACCCCGTTGCAGAAAAGTAAGTAGAGAAATCAACTGACATCTGACAGCATCCTCAATTAATCTCTACAACAACAGCCAGGAACTTACAGTTCCTGGCTAATTGCTATTTATAAAGCATTTTAAGAGTCATATCATGTCGATAATATAACCGTGCAGAAGTTCGTAGTCAGGACAAAAATCCTCTTTAGCGACAAAGCAAGGATTGTCCTTACTACAAATAAGTTTTCTGATGGGCTAAGCGAGCATGATATCAGTTGTTTCCAGCATTTTCAATGTCTATCTGCTGCCATATAGTGAGCCAATTGAACTTAAGTTATATTAAGTAAACCAAAACATTTGAGTGACGTCCTTGTCAATGGCATCTGCGTATCTGCTGGTATCCCACGGAAGTCGCGATCCGCGTCCGGAAATTGCTATGCAACATCTGGCTGGGCTGTTATGTCATAACAGACAAAGCGATTTACCGAAGATTGCAACTGGGGACGTAGCTTCCCTGTCAAAATGCGAAACCTTGGTCGGTACAGCATACTTGGAATTGAACCCTGATCCCTTGCATGAGCAAATTATAAAATTTGGCAAGAATGCTTTGGATTCTGGATGCAATAGTCTCAAAATCCTACCGCTATTTCTGCTGCCAGGAGTTCATGTGATGGAAGATATTCCAGCCCAAGTCGCACTGGCAACGCAAATTCTCGGTCAAGATATCAAGATATCTCTACAACCATATTTGGGAAGTCACCCTAATTTAGGGCGCTTGCTGGCGAAGCAAGTGGTTGCGACAAAAGCAGAAGCAAAAATTCTTTTAGCTCATGGTAGTCGTCGCCCTGGAGGGAACAATCCAGTGGAAGCAATAGCAACGGCTATAGGAGGAGTGGCTGCTTACTTGGGTGTACCTCCCAGCTTTGAGGCGCAGGTGCAAGAGTTGATCAGCGCTGGGTACAGGAATTTATTGACAATACCATATTTCCTATTTCCAGGTGGAATGACTGATGCTGTTGTTCAAAGGCAAGAAGAGTTAAAATTACAGTTTCCTGAGGTGAGTTTTCAACTGGCTGAGCCTTTGGGAACACGTGCAGAATTAGTCGAATTGATTTGGGATTTGTTGGAAAAATGAACCGCGAAGACAACGGCGGGCAAGATGCCCACCCCACAGAAGATACAAGGTGTTTGGGTAAGGTCTACTTAGTGGGCGCGGGACCGGGAGATCCGGGGTTGATGACTCTCAAGGGTAAAGGATTGTTAGAGTGTGCGGATGTGGTCATCTATGATGCTTTGGTTAGTCCGGCAATTGTAGCGATGATTAATCCTGAAGCAGAGAAAATTGATGCTGGTAAGCGGCGGGGGCGTCATTCGATGATCCAGGACGAAACGACACAGCTGCTGATTGCCAAGGCGCAGGATAATGCCATTGTTGTGCGGCTTAAGGGGGGAGACCCGTTTATCTTTGGTCGCGGTGGTGAGGAGATGGAAGAATTGGTAGAAGCTGGAATCCCTGTAGAAGTTGTGCCTGGTATTACTTCGGGAATTGCTGCTCCAGCTTATGCTGGTATACCTTTGACGCATCGGTTATATAGTTCATCTGTTACTTTTGTGACTGGACATGAGGCAGCAGGTAAGTATCGTCCCGCAGTAAATTGGAATGCGATCGCCCACGGTTCAGAAACGATTGTGATATACATGGGGATTCACAATCTGCCTTACATCGTTGAACAGTTAACCAAAGCTGGGTTGGGTTTAGAAACGCCTATTGCTCTGGTGCGTTGGGGTACACGACCAGATCAGGAAGAATTGATTGGTAAGCTAGGAACAATTGTAGAGCAAGTCGAGACAACTGGGTTTGGAGCGCCAGCAATTGTTGTCATTGGCGCAGTGGTTAAGATGCACGCTCTATTTCACAATTTGTAATTGCTTCTAGTCTCGTAGGGACGTTTCCCCCTGCGCTTTCCTCGATTTGGTAATTACGAATTTTGGCTATTAGGCTTGGGAACGGGCAATATTTCCCCGGACATAATTTTTCGGTCTTTATTACCCAATCCCCAATCCAAGCGTCCCCAATTCAAGCGTCCCCTTTACCAGTCTGAGGTTAGCTGTTGGAATGTAAATTGGTATAAAGTGTGGAGATTGTGGGTAAGCTCTGTTGGCAGACTATCAATCTGATTTGTAAGTATCAAGGCTTGCGATCGCCGCCATGCTTGCAATGCTAACCGAGCAATTTCTTCAACTTTTTCTGCTGCTTCTAATTCTTCGGTTATTGACTTGCAAAGCTGAGTAAAAGCTTGTAGCTGTAGCATTTCCCCCAAACCACCCAACTCAGTTGCCATCATAGCAACTTCGGAGTGCAAAACAGACTGTTCGCCATCTAAAATCAAAGATTCTAGGCGTTGTAGACAGTCTTCTACTTCTGTTTTAAAAAGTAAGGAAATAATGTCTTTTAACCCATTTTCTGGTGAGAAAATCGTTATGGTATCCTCGGAAATAAAATAGTACAAGCGTTCTTGTAACTCTTCAAAAACTGGATAACAAAAGGTTGCTAACCACTGCTCATCAATAGCATAACCTTCTGAATGTAGTTTCACTATCTGACGCAGCCAATCTACTCCAGCTAGGAGTAAACTTTGCAAGTCAGTGTCAAGTTCTAAAAAGTTTTTCTGAGTTGTCAAAACTTTAAAGGAATCTTCTAAGCGGTGAGCCAAAGCGCTTAAAGTCCGAAATCCCACCATGCCTGCGCCGCCTTTTATAGAATGAGCAGCTCTCAGTCCGTCATTGATTTTTGGTAGAGCAATTTGACGATTAAATTTGACTTCCAATAAGACAGTTTCTAGAGTATTGAGAGAGTCAGTTGCTTCCTCTAGAAACTGCAACTGGGTTTCTAGTTTCTTGTCTCGTAACATAGTGTTTATTCGTCAATAGTCATGATAGTGCCACTGCGTCAGCGATCGAGTACTGTAGGAGGGTTTCCCGCGCCCCCTTAACTGGCGTAAGCGCAATCTGTGCCCCAGGCATAAGGCGGAAGGACATACCCATACGCCTAGCGTCTCCCCTACTGAGAAGGGCTTCCCGCTTTGTTAGCAAGTGGCGTTCATTCGTCATTAGTCATCTCCAATTGCCAAAGAAAAGATGACTAATTTTTGTAGCTATTAAGCAATTCTCAAGGGTGATGTTCGTGAGCTACTAAAATGAGATAATTTATAATAGCAAATATTAGGTGATATGAAGAATTGAAGAAGGCAAAATAGCTTTGAAATATCAGACTAGTCACAATTCTTTATCTTAGCAAACACACCCTCCCAAATAGGGAAATAAGGTTAGTAGTACTTATGAAGTACAAAATTTCATGGTATCTGTGGATAACCTACTTGTACCTTTTCTTGCTGGCACAACTAAGCTTAAAAGCACACTTTCCTTACAAATTTTTGATGACTCTGATATATTTTGCAGCAAACCTAAAAAGCAAAACTGCTCATTATGAGCATTCCTCCAAAAGAAATTATCAAGTTTTGTTTTGATGATAAGAGTATTTCCATAGCCGATTTAGCATGAGTCACTTTTGCAATTTTGTAACCAATGCTTCTGAAACAGAATAATTCTTTGTTCAAGGAAATGCACCTAGCAGTTGAAACCGCATTTACGGACAAACAGACTAAACCTACCGCAAGCAGGTTATCCTACGGATAGCGCATATTCTATTCGCTTGGGCTTAGTGCAAAATTTGAGCCTAAACTTGTAGTGATGTACCACTAGCTTTGTTTGAGAGGTATGTAGTGAGCGCTTAAGCGCTCTATTAAAGCACGAAGCGTGCTTACTACGAACCGTATCAAAGTTAATGTACTGGACTACTAGTGGTGTGTTTCATTAATTCTAATGGGTTACAAGATCCCCGACTTCGTAAAAGTTGTCGGGGATCTGACCCCTACGACATATCAAAATTAATGACATAAACTACTAGCCGTTGTTAGGAGAGAAGTTCAGGGTTGAAGTGTCAGAACTGACTGAATTTAACCGCAGACTGTTATATTAATTCATTACTTGCAATTTAAAAAAACTTTATAATGGCAACAAGTGCGCTAAAGCGAGTAATACTCAAAGCTTTGTATATAAAACCAACTGAAACAGGTAAAGCTTAGTACTAGTTTGGCTTGAGTTATAGATTACTCAATGTGTTGAAAGACGACTTTTAGTAAATCTACTTGTGTGAAAGGCTTGGTTAAATAACCTGTAGCTCTAACAATCTTTGCTTTTGCTCTGTCTATCAATCCTACTCTACCTGTAACCATAATTATAGGTGTATGGTGAAAGTACGAATGCTTACGCAACAAAGAACACAGTTCATAACCGTCTAAGTTTGGCATTTCAATATCTAGTAAAATGAGATCCGGTTTGACGCGGATAATTTGCATTAAAGCCTTTAAGGGGTCATTAATTCCGATTACAGAAAACATTTTTTTATCTAGAAAATTTGTAATTGAATTGATGATTACAGGACTATCATCAATGCAGATAACTTTGTAAAGTTTTGTTTCAGAACCTTTTTGGGAAAATTGCTGCTGTTTCTCATCGTTACTGTTGGCTTCTGCTGTTTGATGACTGTTTTTGTTGACAAATTGTTGCTCAGTTTTTGTTTGAAACTGCCGTACTTTTGATGACAAAGAGTGAAGGCGCTCTTGTATACCTCGTGATTTAGTATTTTTCTGATTTGGGGATCGAGTTTGACACTTTTCGACTAGTAAGCGCAAATCTAAATGACAGAACTTTGGCATATCATCTAGAAAACTCTCCGAGGTAAATTCATAACTTCCCTCTTTTATCTTCAGAAATTGCTCAAGAATTTCTATCGCCAATTCCTCTATCAGCATCCCGGCTTGCTCAGGAGTGATATACTTTTGATTAACTAACCAGCAAATAGCCAAATAATCTGGATTCGGTATTGCTTGATTGACAAGTCCTGTTTCAAATACCGTTTGCAACTGTTTATCAATTCCACTATCGAGAGTAGGAATTTGTTCACTCAAACGCTGTAAATGTTTGTAAAGCAAATCAAACATTTTATCTGCAGAGCAGATATAAATCAGTTTACCCTCCTCTAGATAAATTGACCAAGAAGCTGACGGGCTAAAAACTTGCCAACAACCAGTAACAGGCTTACTGGTCATTTTTCCTAATACAGATAATGGCTGTAATGTCTGAAAAAATCTGTATCTACCAATAGGAAGTGTCGTCATATTCATGGCTTTGGACTTAAATCAACATTTTCAACTGAAAGAATGATAAAGATCTGAACAGAGGTATTCATGGCTAAATAGTAGAAAAATGGTGCTATTTGTAAATAGCAAAATGGCTTTCGATTGTTGCCACGCTCTTTGTACTTTCTGTTATTAAGAAGTAGTATTAGCACGACTGGCACTTATTCGCAGAAAGCTAACACACAGCCATAACAGACGTGAGATTGCAATGACTCAATCACAGAAAACGAAGAGCGCTCCCCAACAGAAGAGCAATGCTGGGAGATGCCTAATTCCTGGTGAATGCGGTAATTGTGCACCTTCAGGGTTTTGCTTAGGTTCTATTGCTTCTTCTTATAGCAATAGAGGAATTACACATGGCTTATGCAGAGAGTTTCAGATCTTATCTCACTGTTGTTTTGAGAACCGTATCTAGCAGTAAAGTTTGTGCCATTATCAGGTATGTTGTGTTGACTCAGTCAACAACTGTTTCTCAAACAAAGTTTGACAAAGTATCCTTGAAGACAAAATATTTCTTGGTTTACTGATATATTTGTAAACCAGGAGAGGTATATTTTGACTCTGCTTGCCATTTCTATAAAACCCTTGTCCGCTAAGTTTTCTCTCTCCCCCAAGGAGAATACTTGTTTGAACCACAAGAATCGTAAACTCCTACGAGTGGTGATAGTAACAACTCATACAGCAATGTTGTATCATTAGACGCAGCGACTGTTTCATAAGAAGGTAATTTCTTCATATGTATCGGTAACAAAATATAACGTTCTTTCGTAATGAATCGTTACCCTGGAGAGTTCTAAGTACAACCTTCATGAATTTATTGCAAAACTCAAGAAGTGGAGTACATACCTGAAAAATAGAAAAGTTCAGTTAGGGGGTAGATGATAAGTAACTTCCTTACTAACATTTAGATTACTATAAATTTCACCAAAAAGGTGAAAAGATGTATGAAAACTACTATGAGTAAGTGAAAGATTGGGTAAGAAAGCGCTTTGGTTCCAACATCGTTTGTAAGAAAGATTTAAAAGTCTCGTTGTTTAAGCGCTTGTACTGAATCTAAGAAACTGAATTCATGAAAGTTTTATGTATTAAGATGCAAACAATCAAAAAAGAAGAAATAAATACTGATGCATTAAGTTTTTAATGCTACATAATAACAAGAATCAATAAATACTCATACCACATATACATCTACAGGTAAAGGAGTATATGCTTGACTGCAACTGCCTTTGCATCCTTCGTAAGATAGAAACTTTTGCGCAGAAGCAAGACGTTAGATGTATTTATGAGCAACAAACGCGAAGTGAACCATAAGGAAAAATTTATACTGCCGTAAAATCTGCCTTGGTAAAGGTGACTTGACAATATTATGTAGATTTGATGAAGTTTATATAATTTTAGGAACATTTTAGATTTATAAATAGTCTTTCCAACTGATAAATAGCTTTTTTAACAGAAAAATTATAATACTATTGCGTTTTCTGTTTCTTGGCGGTTTGCCCTGAAGGCTAAGCAACTTTAGCCAAAAATTGATATAAGAAATTAACTGACAACTGGAAGCGTGCTGAAAGGACATATCTTGCACCTCACAACCCTTAGATTAGAAGTCTAGGGCTATACTGACAAAGTCTACCCGGATAGATACACGACGGGTAGGATGCCATGCGTGTCAACTTAAAATTTAAACCTTTATTCCACGTTGATTTACCCCACACGCCAGTCGCCTGCGGAGGGAAACCCTCCTGCAGCGCTGGCTCCCCTTAATCCCCTCCCCTTGGTAAGGGGAGGGGGGAGGTTTTGGCGTCAGGCAAAACCGGGGTGGAGCGAGAATTGTGGGTAAGATGAGAGCATGATCTAACCTAATTACAACGTTTTCGGCTTAAGTTGACACGTATGGCAAAATGCTCATCCCACAAAAGTCTAAAACTGTGTTCTCTTGAATTGAGAACGGCTATATAAACAAGAAGAGACAAGAATTGAAGTCCATTTTTATACACCTTAGCTATTAGCTCGGAGTTATAACTCCGGAGTGGCAATGATACTGATGTATAAGTTAAAATAGTCACTAAAACAATCAGACGGTTGGAAGATGATGCCAAACGCCAGCGTGGCAAGTTTACTAGAGCAAGGACACTACCTACTGGATAGGGGAGATTACGCAGCAGCTTTAGAAACTTTTCACCAAGCTGCTGCACTGGAACCGCAAAACCACCAGGTGTTGTATGGCTTGGGTTTAGCTTGCTACCGTCTGGAACGATATCAGGAGTCCGTGGAATTCCTGAACCAAGCTTTGGAAATTAAGCCAAACTATATTTTGGCACTAGCGCGGCGGGGTTTGGCTTACCAAAAACTGAAGCAAACACAGCAAGCACAGGCAGATTTTGAGCAAGCTATTGTATTTCTACCCGAAGATGCAGAAGATTGGCATGGTAGAGGCATTGCGTTAGATGAATTGCAACGCTATGAAGAAGCGATCGCCTCTTATGACAAAGCCATAGAAATCAAACCTGACGACTCAGCTTGGAACAACCGGGGAGTTGCGCTGGGTAACTTAGGACGACATGAAGATGCGATCGCCTCTTATGACAAAGCCATAGAAATAAAACCAGACAAACACGAAGCTTGGGGTAACCGGGGTATTGCGCTGGGTAACTTAGGGCGACATAGTGATGCACTCGCCTGTTTCGACAAAGTCATAGAAATCAAACCTGACGACGACTTAGCTTGGAACAGCCGGGGTTATGCGCTGCTTCACTTAGGGCGATATGAAGAAGCAGTTGCATCCTACGACAAAGCTATAGAAATCAAACCTGACAACGACTGGGCTTGGTACAACCGGGGTAATGCGCTGGGTAACTTAGGGCGACATAGTGATGCACTCGCCTGTTTCGACAAAGTCATAGAAATCAAACCTGACGACGACTTAGCTTGGAACAGCCGGGGTTATGCGCTGCTTCACTTAGGGCGATATGAAGAAGCAGTTGCATCCTACGACAAAGCTATAGAAATCAAACCTGACAACGACTGGGCTTGGAACTACCGGGGTGTTGCGCTGGGTAACTTAGGGCGATATGAAGAAGCAGTAGCCTCATTTGACAAAGCCATAGAAATCAAACCAGACTACGACTCAGCTTGGAACTACCGGGGTGTTGCGCTGGAAAAGTTAGGGCGATATACAGAAGCAGTAGCCTCTTACGACAAAGCTATAGAAATCAAACCAGGCGATGACTCAGCTTGGAACAGCCGGGGTAATGCGCTGGGTAACTTAGGGCGACATGAAGATGCAGTAGCCTCTTTCGACAAAGCCATAGAAATCAAACCAGACTACGACTCAGCTTGGAACTACCGGGGTGTTGCGCTGGAAAAGTTAGGGCGATATACAGAAGCAGTAGCCTCTTACGACAAAGCTATAGAAATCAAACCTGACTACGACTCAGCGTGGAACAACCGGGGTGTGGCGCTGGAAAAGTTAGGACGATATGAAGATGCGATCACCTCTTACGACAAAACCATAGAAATCAAACCTGACAAACACGAAGCTTGGTTCAACCGGGGTAATGCGCTGTATGACTTAGGGCGACATGAAGATGCAGTAGTCTCTTACGACAAAGCCATAGAAATCAAACCTGACAAACACGAAGCTTGGAACAGTTGGGGTAATGCGCTGGAAAAGTTAGGGCGATATGAAGATGCGATCGCCTGCTACGACAAAGCTATAGAAATCAAACCTGACTACGACTCAGCGTGGAACAACCGGGGTGTGGCGCTGGGTAACTTAGGGCGACATGAAGAAGCGATCGCATCCTACGACAAAGCCATAGAAATCAAACCTGACTACGACTCAGCGTGGAACAACCGGGGTGTGGCGCTGGGTAACTTAGGGCGATATGAAGATGCAGTAGCCTCTTATAACAAAGCCATAGAAATTAAACCAGATGACGACTCAGCTTGGTACAACCGGGGAGTTGCGCTGGGTGAGTTAGGACGATATGAAGAAGCACTTGCATCATACGACAAAGCCATAGAAATCAAACCTGACTACGACTGGGCTTGGAACAACCGGGCAGTTGCGCTGAATAACTTACGGCTATATACAGAAGCGATCGCCTCATTCGATGAAGCCCTACGTCTGAGAGATTATCAGTTTTGGCTAGCTTGGAACAATCGGGGTTTAGCAGTCCTTTACTCCCAAGGCTACAAAGCTGCGGTAAAAACCTGGGATGATGGTATCAAGGCGCTGAAACCCCAAACTCCCGACTATGAACAAGGTTGCGGCGAGTTGCATCGTCGCAAAGGGGAAACATTGTATGAGTACGCCCAAGACGAACCAAACCCTTTTCCCGACTGGTTTGAAGCGAAAGCAAGCTATGAACAAGCTTTGAATTTCCTGAGTTTCGAGAAGTTCCGCCTGCGACACTTGCAAGTATTGGAAGAATTCCTGAAAGTGTGTTCTGCTTTGGGTGACAACCAGACTTTCGCGAGACGCTTGGAAGAGGGGACGCAGCGGTTAGAACAGTTGGTGCGAGAGTGCGAATTTCAAGGAGAGAAAATTAGCCTAGCGCGGAAATTTGCGGCTTTTGATCAATTGCGGGTAGATATCCGCCTCCAGTCCAACAATATTAACAAGGAAATAGCAGCTTTGGAATTGGCGGAGAAACGTAAAAATACTTGTCTTGCTTGGTTGCGGGAAGGTTGGGACTATCAGCCGCCGAAGTTTCATTACAAGGATATGCAAAAACTGCTTAATCCCAAAACGGCGGCAATTTATTGGCACATCAGCCCTGTTGCTATTACTACTTTTATTATTAAACATAACCAGCTGCCTAAAGTGTTATCCCCGGTGTCGCATTACCCCACCCCTAACCCCTCCCCGCAAGCGAGGAGGGGAAGAGTGGAAGGGGAGGGGTTGTATTTAGCGCATCTCCACCAACTCCAGCGTTTTGAAGGTTGGATGCAAAAGTGGAAACAAGCTTATCAAGATTACTGCCAAGGAAATTATACAAGTGCAGCGAAAGAAACAGCGCCTTGGCGGCAAGACATGGAAGATATGTTGCTGAATGAACTGCGCGATGTCCTAGAAATTCATCGCCTCAGAGACTATCTCAAAGATGTTGACCATTTGATTTTAATTCCCCACCGGGAATTACACCTACTGCCTTTAGATTACCTGTTTCCTAAACGCTTCACTATTACATATTTGCCCAGTTTCCAGATTGGTTTAAAACTTCTAGCGCAGCCATTTAATCAACCACTGGGAGATAATCCTACAAACATAGTGAATGTGGGAAACAGTGAGTTACCCTTTGACAATATTGAATCAGTCGCCCTTGCTTCGCTGTATCCTGGGTGTCGTCAGTTGCAAATTCCACCCGTCAAACAAAAAGCGTTAATTGATGCTTTACGAGAGAATACGGGTTTGTTTCATTTTACCGGACATGGCGACCACATACCAGAACAGCCGCGAGAGTCATTTTTGATGTTAGCAGAACCGGATAAATTGACTTTGGGGGATATTGTTGATGATGACGAATTAGACTTTAGTCAGTATCAATTAATTTGCCTTTCTGCCTGCGAAACAGGAATTACCAGTCAAGAAAGTTTGGTGGATGAATATGTTGGTTTAGTGAGTGGATTTCTTGCCAAGGGAGCGAACTACGTTGTCAGCACTTTGTGGAGAGTTGATGAACGTTCTACTGCTATACTAATGATTAAATTTTACCAGTTGCTTAAGCAAAAGGAAAGCCCTGCTGCGGCGCTGAAACAAGCAAAGGATTGGCTGCGTCAGTTGACTTATGAAGGTTTAGCAAAGTGGTATTGTGATTTAGCTAAGGAATTGTATGTCCCTGTATGTAGAAAGTACTTGGAAACTGAAGCGCTAATTATAGAAAATGACCCTGATAAGATGACATCAAGCGAACCTGTTTATGCCCATCCTTATTATTGGGCTGGGTTTATTTTAACTGGTAAACCTGTGTGAAAATAGATCCGCGTCACCGCACCCCTAGCCCCTCCCCGCAAGCGAGGAGGGGAATAATAGGACTCCTTTGTGCAAGCGAGAAGGGAATAATAGCACCCCTTTGTGCAAGCGAGGAGGGGAATAATAGCACTGTTGTCAAAATAGATCCGCGTCACCCCACCCCTAACCCCTCCCCGCAAGCGAGGAGGGGAATAATAGTACTCCTTCCTACAAGCGAGGAGGGAAAAATAGCACTCCTTCGTGTAAGCGAGGAGGGGAATAATAGCACTTTTGTGAAAATACATCCGCGTCACCCCACCCCTAACCCCTCCCCGCAAGCGAGGAGGGGAAAAATAGTACTCGTTTGTGCAAGCCAGGAGGAAAAAATAGCACTCCTTCGTGTAAGCGAGGAGGAAAAAATATCACTCCTTCGTGTAAGCGAGGAGGGGAATAATAGCCCCCCTCTCTGCTGGCGGAGAGGAGCCAGCGCCGTGCGGGGGTTCCCCCCGTTGAGGCGACTGGCGTGGGGGTTGGGGGGTGAGGTTCTTTCTTTTAAAACAACCCAGTAAATCTTATGAACCAACTACAAACAGTCACCCTCCGCGCTTTTTTAACAGCTTTGGTAGAATTAGATTCTCCCTTACCACCAGAGGTACAACAGGAAATTAACGAAGTTGGTGAAATATTCTCAGACTCACCAAATGCTGCCATTGACCGCTTGTTAGAATTGGCAGAAAACGACTGTCTAAGGCAATCTTACCAGCAAGCGCGAATTAATATCCAGAAGCAATATGAAACTCAAGAGCGCAACAAGTACGATAAACCTAGCCAGCAAAATCAAGCTACACCCACTCCCTCAGAACATCTGGCAAATATTGCAATTCCGATTTTGAAAGCTTCAGATTCTCGTGCAGAAGCGAAAAAACAAAAATCAGAAATTTTACCAAATAACGCCAAAGATTCTTAATGAGCAAAATAAAGTATCCCACCCTAGATTTATTTGTTTACAACCTTGCAGAGGGATTGGCAAGCAAGATAGAAGATTATTGGGTGACGCTACCGGATAAACTTAAAGAAAAGGGATACTCGACTAAAATCAATGACAAAGATTCACAACGTTTGGATTTTTGTAATACTATTTCTGCCGCTGTTGATGGTTTTTACAGTCGGGTGAATTTTGAAGACACAAATTGCCTGCGTTATTGCTGCTCTGTTGATAAGAAAATTGAATTATCTGATATTGAATTAAACATAACTCAAATTAAACATAACTCAAATCAAAGATTTAGCGATTCTGCCAGAAGTGGGAGATTTGCCAACATGGAGACTTTCAGACAATGGCTATCTGGGGCAAACTTGGATGATATCAGGGTGGACAGATCCCGCTCATACCCCAATTTCTGAAAGTATAGCTCATGAAGCTTACAAAGCATTAATTCCTCAAGGTCATCAACATCAACAAGTCGGAGAATTTTTAGGCGCTACAGTCTATGAAATGTGGCGTGGTGAAGGACAGTGGGATGGAATTGCAAAAGACAGCCATGTGATTATTATTTTCTATCCCGATGAAGCAACATTCGCCAAAGCTGCTAAATATAACAATGACTGGCGATATTTATTTTATTGTAGGCATAAAATACTTTGGGCTTATGAACAGGGAAGAGAACTCAAATTACGGTTATTAAAAAAATATAAACATAGTCTAATATATATTAATAGTATATCAGATTTATCAAAAAAAGGGTTACACGAATTAAAAATTGAATTACAAACCAACATTAATACTGTATCTAGATACGTGCAAGAAATAAATCTGCTGCAAACTCAACAGCATACAGTTGAAGTGAATTGGCGTAACTACGAAAACAAGCGGTGTAAAGAAGACTTTTTTAAAAATGAGATATTTCTAGAGGAATTTAGCAAGATAGTCAAAAATAAATATCAGGTGCAATTAGAAAAAGACTATCTCAGTCTGAACCCAGGATTAGTCATATTAGAAAATGTGACCGCGACTATTCGCGGGATGGTGGAAATAGAGGAAGCACAGCGCGATCGCAATCTCAACAATACTGTGGCGATCGCAGGTGTTGGATTAGCAACCAGTCAAATAGCATCCTCTATCATTGTTGCTCAAGAAACCCCACCCCAAGACATCCCTTTTTTCCAAACAAATGCGTTTTGGTCGAGCCTTACAACTGGTATAGTTGCTAGCCTGCTCCTCTGGAGTATCCTGCGTTTGTATCGCCTCATTTCTCGCTTTCGCCGCTAAATCCCTGCCTTTGTTGGTGATTCGTTAAAATTAACAATACTATCTGTAAAAATAGGACTTACAGCAATGGTTACTCAGCTGTCATCTTCCAACAAAAAAGATATCATCTACCCTGAAAGCGACGGACAGCCAATGGCAGACAACACAAAGCAGTATCGCTGGATTGTAACTATTCAAGGAGGAGTTGATACCTTATTTCAGAATGATCCCAATGTGTTCGTTGCTGGAGATTTACTGTGGTATCCCGTCGAGGGTGATAACCGCACCCGTAGAGCGCCTGATGTTATGGTTGTCTTTGGTAGACCAAAAGGAGACCGAGGTTCTTATCTACAGTGGCGAGAAGACAATATTCCCCCACAAGTGGTGTTTGAAATCCTTTCGCCCAGCAATAGCGCCAAAGAGATGATCAGTAAATACAAGTTTTATGAGCGCTATGGCGTGGAAGAATACTACTTGTATGATCCAGATACAGGTGAGTTAACTGGCTGGCTACGCTCTGGTAATGAATTAACAGAAATTGACCAAATGATAGGTTGGATAAGTCCCCGTCTTGGCATACGCTTTGAATTGTCAGACGGCGAACTTCAGATTTATCGTCCTGATGGACGGCGGTTTCTTACCTATTCGGAACTCGCGCAAGAACAAGAACAAGCTGAAGCTAGGGCAAAACAAGCTGAAGCAAGAGCAGAACAAGCTGAAACAAGAGCAGAACAAGCTGAAGCTGAATTACAAGCACTCCGTGCTTTACTTCAAGAACAAGGAATTAATCCAGACCAAGTGTGAACGAAATTAATCTAGAAGTCAAACAAGACGGCGATCGCCTAGACCGCTATCTTTCCGAAGAATTACCAAACTTATCGCGATCGCGCATCCAGCAACTCATAGAACAAGGTCACGTCCAACTTAATGGTAAAGTTTGCACATCAAAAAAAATAGCTGTCAAAGCAGGCGATCGCATTTCCATAGAAATACCAGAAGCGCAACCTCTAGAACTCGAACCAGAAAATATCCCTTTAGATATTCTCTACGAAGACGACCAGCTCTTAATTCTCAACAAACCCGCAGGTTTAGTTGTCCATCCCGCACCTGGTCATCAAGACGGTACTTTAGTAAACGCTATCTTGGCTCACTGTCCCAACCTACCAGGAATTGGGGGTGTCCAACGTCCAGGAATTGTCCATCGACTCGATAAAGATACAACAGGGGCGATCGCAATTGCCAAAACAGAACTCGCCCATCAACATCTACAAGCTCAATTAAAAGCAAAAACCGCACGACGAGAATACCTTGGCGTTGTCTTCGGTTCGCCCAAAACCGAAAGCGGTACTATCGACTTACCCATCGGTCGTCATCCGGTTGACCGCAAAAAAATGGCAGTTGTTCCCGTAGAACAAGGCGGACGACCTGCGGTGACTCACTGGAAAGTCAAAGAACGTTTAGGTAACTACACATTAATGCACTTCCAGCTAGAAACCGGACGCACTCATCAAATTCGCGTTCACAGCGCCCATATAGGTCATCCTATTGTCGGCGACCCCGTTTATAGTTCTGGTCGTTCTGTGGGAGTCAATTTACCTGGTCAAGCACTCCACGCTTGGCGACTCAGGGTACAACATCCAGTATCCGGCGAGTGGATTGAAGTGACAGCACCCCCTCCCCAAACGTTCACAACTCTGCTTGAAGTTCTCCGGCGGAGATTTGCCATCTTTCCTTAGAGTGAATCTGATAATTTTTTCAGAATTTGCTTAACTTGCGTTTACATATGTTTACATAAACATTCAGTATCTAAGAAAATATAAATTTTACTAATAACACCTCTGACACCTGATTTTTCCTAGACGTTTAGCGATTTAGGGGTTAAGTATTTTGACTCAGTAGAAAATAGAAACAACAGGCACGTAAAATACAGAAATATTTTTCAAAGCTTAAGCAATATTACTTACCGAACCGACTCTCTAGGGTTAACCATGAATAACCAAGGAGAGAAAGATTTTCATTCTTTTGTGTGCTGGTAGCTTATGCCCGTCTCACAAGGCTTTGGATAAAGTGCGTTCATGCCAGAATTTCATCACCCTATGTAATTAATGTTACTGGTAATTTGATGCTAATCTAATTAGATGAAGATAAACAAAGAAAAGTATCCAATTGTAAAGTGAGAATGTTAGGAATTTAATGAAAAGCTTGATTGGTAAATAACCTTGGCAGAATGCTGTCGCGTTTAACACAATATTACAATACTTAACAAAAAACTCAGCCAAGCAATATATAAAATACCTACAAGGTTTAAAAAGCAATCAGAAATCAAGCGAAAGATAAAAACTTTCTCAGGCAATTCATTGCATAACGCGGGGATATTATGTCATTGCTGCATATGCAACTTTTGTCCGAGTTTTTATGTGAGTTTGTTTTGAATAAGAGATAGCTTTTAACCTATGAAAAGCTGATTTAACAGCTTTAATAAGCTGCAATGAAATTGAGGAGAGAATAAAAAATGCTGGATGCTTTTTCTAAAGTAGTTGAACAAGCTGATAAAAAAGGTTCTTACCTAAGCGATGACGAAATCAACGGACTATCAGCATTAGTTTCTGATAGCAATAAGCGTTTAGATGTGGTCAACCGCCTTACCAGTAACGCTTCCTCGATTGTGGCAAATGCTTATCGCGCTTTGGTAGCTGAACGTCCTGAAACCTTTAATGCTGGCGGTGCTTGCTTCCACAACCGCAATCAGGCTGCTTGCATCCGTGATTTAGGATTTATTCTGCGTTATGTTACCTATTCTGTACTAGCAGGTGATGCCAGTGCTATGGACGATCGCTGCTTGAATGGTTTGCGTGAAACCTATCAATCCCTTGGTACTCCTGGTGACGCTGTCGCTTCTGGAATTCAAAAAATGAAAGATGCTGCCATCAAAATTGCTAATGACTCCAATGGCATTACCAAAGGTGATTGCAGCCAGTTAATGTCTGAAGTTGCTAGCTATTTCGACCGTGCTGCTTCTGCAGTTGTTTAATAGCACTTTTTCAAAGCTGATTTTTAGGAATTACAAAGACAAACTTCGGAGATTAAGAGAATCATGAAAACCCCATTGACTGAAGCTATAGCCGCCGCTGATGTTCGCGGTACATATTTGAGCAATACCGAATTGCAAGCAGTTTTTGGTCGTTTCAACCGCGCTCGCGCTGGTTTAGATGCAGCCAAAGCATTCTCTCAGAATGGCAAAAAATGGTCAGAAGCAGCAGCCAATCACGTCTATCAAAAATTCCCTTACACCACGCAAATGCAAGGACCCCAATATGCCTCTACTCCTGAAGGCAAATCCAAGTGCGTGCGCGATATTGACCACTACCTACGCACCATCAGCTACTGCTGCGTAGTTGGCGGTACTGGTCCCTTGGATGAATACGTCGTTGCTGGTTTGAGTGAACTCAACAGCGCTCTTGGTTTATCTCCTAGTTGGTATGTAGCCGCTCTCGAGTTTGTCCGTGACAATCATGGTTTATCAGGTGATGTCGCTGGTGAAGCCAACACCTATCTCAACTACGCGATTAACGCATTGAGCTAGACAAAGACTTTGGGTCTTTTTAAATAGGCAGTTGCTGATTAATTTCAGCATTTACCTATTTTGAAAGACCCAAATTTTTTTCAAAGTCAATGAAGAAGAACTCAGAATACAGAATACAGAAATCAGAATGTAATCAGTGGGGGCTTGAGTCCAAAACTCATCCGTTCTTCGGGTTCACCAGTTACCTGCGCTCGGGTAACCCTCCCGCAGTACTGGTTCACCAGTCGTACAAAATACCCAACTGAATTCTGACTCCTGACTGCTGAGTACTTTCTTGGTCAATTGAAAGAAAAACTTGTTTAATGGAGCTATAGAAAGATGACTACTTCAGTGGTAGAACGGCTAGGAATTGGAGATTTAGTAGGTAAAAAAGTTGAGTTACGCCAGAATTGGAGCGAAGATGATTTGCAACTGGTATTTCGGGCAGCTTACGAGCAAATATTTGGACGTCAAGGCGTGTATGCTAGTGAAAAATTTAGCAGCGCCGAATCATTGTTACGTAACGGTAAAATCAGCGTCCAACAATTTGTTGAGATTTTAGCTAAATCTGATTTTTACAAAGAATGCTTTTTTTACAATAACTCTCAAGGGCGTTTTATCGAGTTGACTTACAAGCATTTGCTCGGACGTGCTCCCTACGACCAGTCAGAAATTGCCTATCATGTAGACCTCTACGCTTCTCGTGGTTACGATGCCGATATAGAGTCTTACATTTACAGTTCAGAGTACGAAAATGCCTTCGGTTTTTCTGTCGTTCCCTATTACCGTGGATTTAAATCAATTCCGGGAATGAAGACGGTAGGATATAACCGCATATTCGCGCTTTATCGCGGCAATGGTAACAGTGATAACGCCCAATATGGTGGGAAAAATTCCCGTTTGCGGTCGAGAATTTCGATGAATCAAGCAAACTTAATTATCCCACCAACATCACCAAGTAGCTTTGCAGGCACGACGACAATAGTTAGCTCTGCACCACGGGGAGATAATCGGATGTTCGTGATTGAAGCCGTCGTCGGTACAGCTAACACTAAAGTGGCAGTGCGTCGTAGCAGACAAGTTTACACTGTACCCTATGAAAGACTTTCAGCAACATATCAAGAAATTCACAAGCGCGGTGGCAAGATAGTTAACATTTCGCAAGCCTAGAAGAGGAAGGGATGAGGAGGATGAGGAGGATGAGGGGGAAATGACTCCCTTATCTCCCTCATCTCCCCTATCTTCCTCATCTCCCTCATCTCCCCCACTCCACTATGACGAGTACTCACCTTACTGAACCAATTCTTTCTCCGGAAGCTGCGATCGCGGCGCTTAAGAGCGAAGATAATCAAATTCGCTATTACGCTGCTTGGTGGCTAGGTAAACATCACGTACAAGCAGGTTGTGCAGCCCTGTGTGAAGCCCTGTGTGATCAACGCTATCGCATCCCTTCAGGAGGATATCCCCTGCGCCGTCAGGCTGCACGGGCGCTAGGTCAACTCAAAAATCCGCAAGCAGTACCAGCCTTAATTGCAGCGTTGGAATGTGATGAGGATTTGCGGCTGCGTGAAGCAGTGATTCAAGCCCTAGGAGTTCTTGGTGACAACAGAGCTGTGAATCCTCTGCTAAATCTCCTGCAATCTCCTCAAGAGCAACCATATGAAGCCTTAATTGAAGCACTAGCCGCTTTGCAAGTTTGGTCAGTTCGTTCTCAAATTGAGGCTTTTCTTGATCATCCTTCTGAACGGGTGCAATGTGCAGCTGCTCGCTATTTGTATCTTTTGACTCAGCAGCCTCATTACATTGAACGTATCCTGAAAAATCTCGACCATGAAAATATGTATTTGCGCTGGGCAGCAGTCTTCGATTTGGGAGCAGTTGGTCATCGACAAGCTGTAGAAGCAATTCTAACAGCTAAGATTCCCAATACTTTGAAGCTACTAAATTTAAAGCGAATTTTAGAAGCCGCTTTAGATAGCGAATGGGATCAGGAAATATCCCAGCTACTGTTTCAAGCAATTGATGATTTGTTGAGTCAGCTTTGATATTGGGGAATAAGGAATGAACAATGGGGAATAAAAATTCTCCCTTCTTCATTCCCTATTCCCCTTTTTTTATCTACAACAATGAACAACAATGAATAAACTGAAATCTCAAGATACCGACAAATTAATCTCGCAATTAAAACACGCCTCATCTCCAATAGATGCTATCTCTGCAATTACTGCAATCTCTGATAGTAAAACGATTGAAGCAGGAGCGATCGCTACACTTATTCAAGCTTTGAGTCATCACCATCCGTCTGTGAGAAATACAGCAACTGAAGCTTTAGTCAAGCTAGCGCCAGCTACTGTAGAACCACTCATTGCAGCCTTCCGCACTTCTAGCGACCAAGGTTTACAAGCTTACATCATTCAAGCTTTAGCCCAAATTGGTGTACCGACAACTTTAGATTTGTTATCTGAAGTTCTTGGTACAGCAGTAGCCAATCACTGTCAGGGGAATGTCCGTCGCATTGCAGCACGCGGACTAGGACGGATAGGTAGTACTGCTAAGGATCCAGAAATAATACGGCATGCTGTTGAAAAACTGAGTTGGGCTTTGGTCACTCCTGAAGATTGGGGATTGCGTTATGCAGCAGCAGTCTCTCTACAAGAAATTGCCACACCCGAAGCTTGTGCTTTTTTGCAGGTGGCACAAAATCAAGAGCCAGATAAAGTTGTGCTATCTCGGATTACACTCGCCCTAGAGCAGGTAAAGGGGACTGGGGATTGGGGATTAGGAATTGGGGATTAGGGATTGGGGATTAGGGATTGGGGTAATGGTAAGGGAGCCTCAAAATTATGTCCGGGGCAATAAAGACCATTACATATTTTGGAGCATTTCCAATCTTGAGCCACTCCCCAGTCACGAGACAGGGAGCGGCATACAGTCGCCAGTACTGCACTCCTGGTCTCCCGACCTAGGGATAAGAGCGTCCCCCCACCAACTTTGTACGTATACTGGAGGACTCCTTGCCACGACCAGTTGACATTTTGATCAGGGAATGAACCAATTCAAAATTCAAAATTTAGAATTTCTCCCCTGCTCCCTCATCTCCCCCTGCTCCCTCACTCCCTCACTCCCTCACTCCCTCATCTCCCTCATCTCCCTCATCTCCCTCATCTCCCTCATCTCCCCCTGTGGTAAAGAATTTTAGAAACGAAAAGCTATATTTAGAGCTTCTTTGTTAAGAATTCTTTACACGATTTGATGTGGCTACAGATGAAATGGGAAACTTCAATATATAGCCCTGTCGAGGTTATTTAAATAATTAAAAAAATATAAATAACTTCAAATCACACTTTGGAAAAAAGGATTGTAAAGTTTTGTAACCCAAAAAAAGCCGTTTTCTCAGGCAGACCCCTTATATGTAAAGGATTTGAGGCTTTTCTTATTGGTCTATCTCATTTATTCATAATTTGTAACAGATAATGCCCCGATAGCATTGTATAAACATAATCTGGAGGGGTTAAAGAACAGACAAAAGTTAAACAAGGCAATCAATTCGTAAAGTTTGCCAGTTTCTCATAAAATCACCCCAAGTTCTCATATTTCTCGTTCCTACTAGGAACACAGAGAATGTGAGACGAGTTGAGAAACAATTTTCTGTACTGTCTGTTGTCAGCCATTCCAAATTGATAAAACAAAGCCAGTTTTAATCAAGACAGCACTCAACTAAGGAATTAGGAGTCAAATCCATGGCATATGACGTTTTCACCAAAGTAGTTGCTCAAGCCGATTCTAGAGGCGAGTTCCTAAGCAACGATCAAATTGATGCTTTGGCTAACGTGGTTAAAGACGGCAACAAGCGCTTGGATGTGGTAAACCGCATCACCAGCAATGCTTCCTCTATCGTTACCAACGCTGCTCGCGCTTTGTTTGAAGAGCAACCCCAGTTGATTGCTCCTGGTGGTAACGCTTACACCAACCGTCGCATGGCTGCTTGCCTCCGCGATATGGAAATTATCTTGCGCTATGTCACATACGCTATCTTGGCTGGTGATGCTAGTGTCCTGGATGACCGCTGCTTGAACGGCTTGCGCGAAACCTACCAAGCTTTAGGTACTCCTGGTTCTTCCGTAGCAACTGGCGTTCAGAAGATGAAGGAAGCTGCAACCAGTATCGCTAATGATCCTAACGGAATCACCAAAGGCGATTGCAGCCAACTGATCTCTGAAGTTGCTAGCTACTTTGACCGTGCGGCTGCTGCTGTTGCTTAATAGCACAAAAAAAGCCCAAATCCTAAAACAATAGGTATCTAGGCAAAAAATTACGAAATACTAAGGAGATTTTAGATCATGGTTAAGACACCAATTACAGAAGCAATTGCAGCTGCTGACACTCAAGGTCGTTTCTTAGGCAACACTGAACTGCAAGCTGTTAACGGTCGCTATGAGCGTGCTGCTGCTAGCTTAGAAGCTGCTCGCGCTTTGACTTCAAACGCTCAGCGCTTGATTGATGGTGCAACCCAAGCTGTGTATCAGAAGTTCCCCTACACCACCCAATACAACGGTCCTCAGTACGCCGCTGATTCTCGTGGTAAGTCCAAGTGCGCTCGTGACGTTGGTCACTACCTGCGCATTATCACCTACTCCTTGGTTGCTGGTGGAACCGGTCCATTGGATGAGTACCTAATTGCTGGTTTGGATGAAATCAACCGCTCGTTTGAATTGTCCAACAGCTGGTATGTAGAAGCTTTGAAGTACATCAAAGGTAACCACGGTTTGTCTGGTCAAGCTGCTAACGAAGCCAACACCTACATTGATTACGCAATCAACGCTCTTAGCTAGATAGCGATCCGGCCCGGAGAGGGATGCAAGTGCTGGATGGAATCACCTAGCAGTTGAATCAAGCTCCGGGCATTGTTTTATCTTGGGATAGATAAAAAATTTTTATCTAAGCACGCTGTGGAAAGCAGCCGACGTCGTCGTAGTGCTAATAAATAAGGGGAAATAAAAATGGCGATTACAGCAGCAGCATCCAGGCTGGGAACAGAGGCTTTTAGAGATGCACCTCGAGTTGAACTGCGCTCTAACGGCAGCAAAGAAGAGATTGAATTGGTGATCCGCGCCGTTTATCGGCAAGTCCTAGGCAATGATTATGTAATGGCATCAGATCGCCTGGTCAGTGCAGAATCACTGCTGCGAGATGGTAACCTGACAGTACGAGAGTTTGTACGTGCTGTTGCCAAGTCAGAACTCTACAAAAAGAAGTTTTTCTACAACAGTTTTCAAACTCGATTAATTGAACTCAACTACAAGCATTTGTTGGGTCGTGCTCCTTATGATGAGTCTGAGGTGGTTTATCACTTGGATCTGTACCAAAACAAAGGATACGATGCCGAAATAGACTCTTATATTGATTCTGAGGAGTACCAGAACAACTTCGGCGATAACATTGTGCCTTACTATCGCGGTTTTGAGACTCAACCCGGACAAAAAACCGTGGGATTTAATCGGATATTCCGGTTGTACCGGGGTTATGCTAATAGCGATCGCGCTCAAGTCGAAGGCACAAAACCTCGTCTAGCACGTGAGTTGGCAACGAACAGCGCCTCCTCGATTATCGGTCCTTCTGGTAACAACGAAAACTGGAGCTACCGCGCATCGAGTGATGTTGCTCCTCGGAAAAATTTAGGGAACGCAGTCGGAATTGGCGATCGCGTCTATCGGCTTGAAGTCACAGGACTTCGTGCTCCTGGCTACCCCAGCGTACGTCGTAGCAGCACCGCTTTCTTTGTGCCTTACGAGCGACTTTCTGATAAACTCCAGCAAATTCAGCGCCAAGGCGGCAAAATTGTCAGCGTGACACCAGCATAGTGAACCAAAATTTGAGATTTTGGCTCACAGAGCAAGCGCTTCTAAAACCTAAAATCCAAAATTAACTTAGTTGTCTTTAAACTAACACGCTTAGGAGAGATTGGAAAAATGTACGGTCAAACTACAGTTGGTAGTGGTGGCATTTCTACATCTGGTAGCCGGATGTTTCGTTACGAAGTAGTCGGCTTGCGGCAAAACTCAGAAACAGACAAGAATAAGTACGATATCCGCAACAGTGGTAGCGTGTTTATTACAGTGCCATACAGCAGGATGAATGAAGAAATGCAGCGTATTACCCGCTTAGGCGGTAGAATCGTCAAAATTGAGCCTTTGACCGCCGAAAGCGCTGCAGAACAAAACTAATGCGTTGGTAATGATAGAACCGAGTACGGAAGAATTTTCCGCAGAAAATGCACCACCGCTAACAACAGAGCAAGCGCTCGCCAACCTGCAGTCACCAGATACTAGTCTGCGCTATTATGCTGCTTGGTGGCTGGGTAAGTTCCGTGTCAAATCTTCAGAAGCTGTAGACGCCCTAATAGCAGCGTTAGAAGATGAAGATGACAGAACAGAACTTGGAGGTTACCCACTACGACGCAATGCTGCAAGAGCGCTGGGTAAATTAGGCAATGCCAAAGCCGTACCAGGCTTAATTCAGTGCCTGGAATGCTCCGACTTCTACGTGCGAGAAGCAGCCGCCCAGTCTTTGGAAATGCTGCGTGCTGATAGTGCTGTAAGCGCACTCTTGCAACTGCTAGATGGAGGTGCAGCAGCTGCGGTGCAAGTACCCGGACGCCCTCACTTAACCCAGCCATATGAAGCGGTGATCAAAGCCTTGGGAGCCATTGGAGCAACTGAGGCTATTCCCCTGATTCAACCTTTCCTAGAGCATCCAGTTCCACGGGTGCAATGCGCCGCAGCCAGAGCCATGTACCAACTGACACAAGACCCCATGTACGGGGAGCGATTGGTGAAAATGTTGGACAACAGCACTCTACAATTGCGTCGCGTTACCATAGGGGATTTGGGTGCAATAGGGTATATGGCTTCCTCGGATGCGATCGCTAATGCTACGGTAGAAAATAGCTTCAAACTTTTTGCCCTCAAAGGTTTGCTAGAGCATCAACTCAAACAAGACTTCGATGCTCCCCTTTGTGATAACGCCATCAAGGTTATGAACTTGATGGATTCTCTGTTGTAGTCCTTTGTCATTTGTCGTTTGTCGTTTGTCGTTTGTCCTTTGTCATTTATTTTTTACTAATGACTAATGACTGATGACTCATGACTCATGGCAAATGACTCATGACTCATGACTGATGACTGATGACTAATACCCAACAATTAATTCGCGCCGTTACCGAAGCGGACTCACCTACGAAAATGGTGACGGCAGTACAAAAATTGGCAGCAGCGAAAGATACAGCGGCAATTCCCACCTTAATCGCCGTCTTTGGTTATAACAATCCACCTGCAGCAGTGGCAGCAGTTGCTGGACTGACAGAGTTGGGAGAAGTCGCAGTACCACAGCTGCTAGGACAAATAGATGATTATAACTATGGCGCACGGGCATACTCGATCAGGGCATTAGCTGCGATCGCTGATCCTCGCGCCTTAGATCTATTGCTTACAGCCGCCACTACTGACTTTGCCCCCAGTGTCCGGCGTGCTGCTGCTAAGGGACTGGGAAATATATGCTGGCATCAGCTTGATATTTCAGAACGCCACACAGCCCAAAAAAGAGCGCTGTCAGGCTTGCTTGCCATTTCCCAAGATTCCGATTGGTCGATTCGTTATGCTGCTGTTGTTGGTTTGCAAGCGCTAGCGAAAGTACCTGATTTGCACGGTCCAATCCAGGCTAGATTCGAGGAAATGCTGGCAACCGATGATGAAAAAGCAGTCCGGGCTCGCGTGCAACTCGCTCAAACAGACGCGAGCAATGGCGTTTCTCTAGTCGGCCAAAGTTTACCATAAAAAAAGGTAAAAGTAAAGATGACAATACCACTGCTTCAATCTACACCAACAACCCAAAATCAGCGTGTCGAAGGCTACGAAGTACCCAACGAAGATACGCCAATTATTTATCGGTTGGCAGATGCCACCTCAAGCACAGATATTGATGCCATTATCTGGGCAGGGTATCGCCAAATTTTTAGCGAACATTTAATTTTAGAAAGATATCGTCAACCCTTCCTAGAATCTCAACTACGAAATCGAGCAATTAACGTCCGAGACTTTGTTCGGGGGTTGGGCAAGACCGAAGTTTACCGAGAACTGGTAGGAGAAACGAATTCCAACTACCGCTTGGTTGACATCAGTTTCAAGCGGTTTTTAGGACGCGCTACCTACGGCAAAGATGAGCAGATTGCCTGGTCTATAGTCATTGCGACAAAGGGATTGCATGGTTTTATCGACGCACTGGTAGATGGCGAAGAGTACCGCCAGAACTTTGGCGATGACATAGTACCCTTCCAGCGCCGCCGATTTAAAGACCGACCCTTTAATTTGGTGAATCCTCGCTACGCTGATTACTGGCGTAATCGTGAGTTGTCACAATACTTAGGAGGTCGTTCCTACTACCAAGTTGCCGTTTCAGGGCAATCAGGAAAAAGGGGAATTGCTCAAGGGATTCCTTCTACCTTTTTAGCAATGGCTGCTAGTATCGCGCCTGGTGGGCAGAATTACCAGCGTACAAGCGACAGCGCAAGAAACTCTATCTCTTCTGTAGAGCTTCCTGAAGCGTACAGTTCAAGCGGAGCAGCGCAACCAACCGTGAAACCCACAAAAGTTGCCTTGCCTTATCGTTACATTCCTGGAAACAAGACGACCTAAAGAGTCATGAGTCATGAGTCATGAGTCATTAGTCATTCGTAGAAAAGCCAATGACATAGGACAAATGACAAAGAACAAATGACAAAGAACAAACGATACAGGACAATTCACTATGTCAATCCCTTTACTAGAATACAAACCCAGTTCTCAAAACCAGCGCGTTGAGGGCTACGAAGTACCCAACGAAGATACTCCTAGGAGTTATCGCCTAGAAGACGCGCCTTCTGGTGGCGAAATCCAAGAGTTAATTTGGGCGGCTTATCGGCAAGTTTTCAGCGAACACGAAATCTTGAGTTTTTACCGCCAGAAGAATCTGGAGTCCCAGCTAAAGAACCGAGCAATCTCTGTGCGCGACTTTATCCGGGGTTTGGCAAAGTCTGAAGCGTTTCGTCGGCTAGTGATAGAGACAAACTCTAACTACCGCGTTGTAGAACTTACCCTCAAACGGCTTCTAGGTCGTGCGCCTTACAATAAAGATGAAGAAATTGCTTGGTCGATTAAAATTGCCACCTTGGGTTTTGGCGGTTTTGTCGATGCTTTATTAGACAGCGACGAATATCTCACTAACTTTGGTGAGAATACAGTCCCCTACCAACGTCGTCGCTTTAAAGACAGACCCTTTAACCTAGTGACGCCTCGCTATGGCAATTACTGGCGCGATAAGCAGGAAACCGAGCGCTACAAGTGGGGTGACATCAACAACTTCGTGGAAATGGCGAATTCCATCAAGATTAATCAGGTGAAATACACACCAGTTAACACGGCAAACATTCAAATTCCCGACACAACACGCCAGACAAAGCCGCAAGGTGTTCCTGTTTCCATCAGCCCCACTGCAAGTTTCCCGTTACGGTAGACCAAATGCGGGAAAATAATAAAAGATAAAAGAATGAAGATCTTGAGCAATCAAACCTCTTCTATTTTTCACCTTGTGCTCTTTGTTTAAATAGTTGATAATTTACGAGGAAGAACACAGCATGGCACTGCCATTACTTGAATACAAACCAAGCAGCCAAAATCATCGCGTCACCAGCTTTGGTAAAGCTGACCAAAATGAAGATACACCGTATATCTACCGGATTGAAGATGTCAGTTCTTACACTGACATTCAAAACATCATTTGGGCGGCTTATCGCCAAATTTTCAGCGAGCATGAGATTCTCAAGTTCAACCGCCAGGTAACTCTGGAATCCCAGGTGAAAAATGGCTCGATTACAGTGCGGGACTTTATCCGTGGTTTAATCAAGTCTGAGGCTTTTTACCGTTTGGTAGTCTCAGTGAATAACAACTACCGTCTCGTAGACATCACCCTCAGACGTTTGTTGGGTCGTTCCTCTTACAACAAGGAAGAAGAAATTGCTTGGTCGATTGTGATTGGCACCAAGGGCTTCGGTGGCTTTGTTGATGCCCTCATCGACAGCGAAGAGTACAATCAAGCTTTTGGGGATAACACTGTGCCTTACCAGCGCAAGCGCTTAGAAGGACGCCCCTTCAACTTGGTCACTCCTCGCTACGGCGAAGACTTCCAAGAAACAGCTGGTACTGTCACAACCGACTGGCGCTTTACGGTGGAGAAATTCTACACCCGCAAGTACCAAGAACGGCAATTGGCAGAAGGCGATCCACGCAAATACCGCGACATCGCAGAGTCTATCAATGCCAAAGGCAACTATGCTCAACGCGTTTCCGCGTTTGACCTCGATTATCTCAACCTAGTGCCAAACCGTAGCAGACGCTCATAGTATTGCAACTCTGACTACCTAAAATTTCATACTGGGTCTGGTTACCGCGTTGATGTAACATACAGGTTGACATTCTCTGTTAACTGGGTGTTGCGTTAAGTGGAGACTAGACCCAGTAATTTTTATACGGAGTTGCGTTCAAAGATATTACATAAGCCATCGCCCGTAAGGGCGCTGGCACCTGTACGATCACCAAAAATCTTTGTTGAATAAGAAATATCAGCGTTTACTAGAGATTTTTGTTTTTAGTAACTTGTTGACAGTGTTCTCAATGATTTTGGCGATTGGGCAAGGAACAGGAAGGGAGGCAATGCTCCCAGAGGGCGATCGCTTTCCCTGCGCAATGTAATATCAAGTCCGCTTAATTACTCATAATTAAAAATTCTCCGCGTCAGAGTGTCACCGCGTCCCCGCGTCAGCCCTAATTATAAGTGTTCATCCGGACATGATATAAGTTGTAGCGACCCACTCACAAATATTCTAGAAAGTGAAAGTGGTGCGGAGTACACCCACTGTTGTTGTATCGTTTCTACTATCACTTTCAGGATTGAACAGGACAAATGCTCCAGGTGTAATGCTGATATTGTCGCTGACCTTAAAGCGGTAGTAAGCCTCTAAATGGTAAGGAGTACTTCTGCGCTCACCAGGAAGTTTAAACCTGGCATCACCAGCGGCATCAGTCACAAAAAGCGGCTGTCCAAAGATGATACCCGCATTGTTACCCTCTTTAAAGACATCTGTGAAATGAAGACCTGCCATCCAACTGGTAAAAGTCGTGGAAGCATCAACGCGACCTGAAGAATCTTCAACGAAGAACGCCGAGCCGTATGTGGAAAAAGCAACCTTCGGAGCAAACCGCCAAGTCAAAGTCCCACCCACCGAGTTAATATTGACGGGTATTCCAGCAGCAACCCCAGGCAATGCCGCCCCAATATCCTTAGCAACTAATCCTGTACCCAGAATATTGATTTCGTGATAACTATGGGCATAGTTAAGACCAATATCTAAACTTTTGCTGGGTTTGAAGGTCAGTTGCGCCGCAGCAATACTACTACCACTAAAAAAGCCTGCTCCCAATGGTGTACCAGAAACTCCTGGAAGTATATCAGGAGCTTGAGATGGAATGGCTGCATTCACACTGGCGTAAAAGGCTGCTAAGTTCAGTGTGTTCGAGAGATTCCAACTGAAGCCAGCAGCAGATGCCAAACCATAACCAGAAGTCCCTCCACTGAGGCGAACCACAGGGTTATAACCCGCGAACCGAGAAATTGCCTCCTGTCCTTCATTCGCAAAAGGGGTAATTGCGGGAAAAGCATCTGTTGATTCAACTCGAGGAGCAACAAACAAAGTCAGACTGTTAGCGACTGGAAATAAGTAAGCCAGCTTATAAAGTTGAACGTCGTTGGAACCAGTAGAGGATAGGTTCGCAACGTCAACGCCAGGAAATTGGGGTTCAAAACTCAGGCGAGCACTGCTAGCACTTAGAGATTGCAAAGGACCACTTGGTACTAAGCCTAAAGCACCGCCGATACTGTTAGTACCGCCCCCTAAGTTATAAGCTTGCAGACCAGTAATCAGTGAGTCTTTACCTGTAAAGCTGGTGGTGAGATTCAACCGTACTCGATCAACCAGGATAGTATTAGGATTACTCCTGTTAGGAGCGCCTCCACCAGCGCTAACTACTGAAACAATTGCCTCGCCATTCAGTTTTGTTGTGGTCGAAAACTGATTAGCCTCCAGTTCAGCATTGCGAGCTTCCAGAACATCCACACGACCTCGCAGCGTGGCTAGTTCAGCCGCAAATTCTTCTTGTAGTCTCTGGAGTGTGGTTAAATCTTCTTTTCTTACCAAATCAGTTGTTGCCGCAGCAATCAGTTCATTAACGCGATTGAGACAGGCATTCAAACCTGCGGCAAACTCATAGCGAGTCATCGCTCGATTGCCCCGATAGGTGCCATTCGGATACCCAGCAATACAACCATAGCGCTCAACCAGAGATTGCAGTGCAGCAAAAGCCCAGTCTGTTGGCTGCACGTCTGAGAGTTGAGATACAGAAGTTACCTGTTCCTTCGTTGAGTTTGATGACGCTTTTGGGCTGCCAATGCTTTGAGCGTTGGTTTGTTGAGATAAAAGTTGGGGTACTTTTGGATGTGAGACAGAGTCTGTTGTTGAAGAGGCAGATGGAGATATGGTAGGGATGCTGTCGTTAGAGGTTGCTAATTTTTCAGCAAATTTGATGGTTGAGCTATCAGTGACCTTTGCTAGAGCCGCCATTGCTTTCAAAGGTAACGAGCCAGCAAGTAAGCATACAAAACTTACTCCACTAGCTTTTGCTAGTTGAAGTCCTTTCATGACCAGTCCTCACACAATAAACTTTAAGACAATCGACTGTAGCCACTCAGGTGCTTTACCACGGCTAATGCACCCGCTTAACCTATTTGACAGGCATCTCAGCCAGCCAACGTCGATATAGATTTCATCATTAATATGCTGTATCAAATGTTCACACAATTAGCTACCAAATGCAAGGCTTATGAATGCTTTTTTAATAGTGATTACTGAGGAATATCATTGAAACACTGGAAGGTTTTGAACGCACTGGAAAGCACATAAATAAAAAAAAAGCAATATAAGAAAAATCCAAAAAAAACATACACCACCTTGTTGATAGCTTTGGAAGATGAGGTGATTTTACAGATGAATCAGGTCAAAGATGCTGAAAAGCCATATGACACTTTGGTTAGGCAATTTGTAGAGCAGTGGGCTAGTACCGCAAGGCGGAAGTCATGCATTCAAAAGTCATGCATTCAAAAGTATTATAAAATGGGCTTTTTAGGGATTTTAAATGGTTGCCCTATTTACGCCGTGACGTACTAGTTCGCTTTCTTTATAAAGTTTGTGTTTTCTGAATACAAGCTCTTGGGAAGGGGGGAAACACACCATTTACTGAACTATCAAACAACAGAACATCGGCAGTTCTAAGACATACCGACATAGTTGAAGAAATATTGGAATGTGGCGATTAGCTCGCCTTGGCTTTTGGGCGATTGGCTTTGCCTGTGCCCCGAATCGCGATGGCACAGAGTGCCCGCCTGCGGCGATTGGCTTTGCCACTGCCCCGAATCGCAATCGCCCAAGCTTCGGCGTGCGGACGCCAAGCATGAATCTCAGGCGGTTTGCAATTGAGTGCAGTACATCCTGGTTATTTAATCGAAGACAGTGATTAATATGGATATTTAGAACCGCAGATGCACGCAGCCTATAGCAGATAAATAACTAGTGCAAGAAGTCTATTGTTAATCTGTGGTTTTTTTCACACAATTGACTTTTGCACTCTTGTTTATTCTAGAAAGTGAAAGTGGTGCGGAGTACACCCACTGTTGTTGTATCGTTTCTACTGTCACTTTCAGGATTGAACAGGACAAATGCTCCAGGTGTAATGCTGATATTGTCGCTGACCTTAAAGCGGTAGTAAGCCTCTAAATGGTAAGGAGTACTTCTGCGCTCACCAGGAAGTTTAAAACTGGCATCACCACTGGCATCAGTCACAAAAAGCGGCTGTCCAAAGATGATACCCGCATTATTACCCTCTTTAAAGAGATCTGTGAAATGAAGACCTACCATCCAACTGGTAAAAGTCGTGGAAGCATCAACGCGACCTGATGAATCTTCAACGAAGAACGCCGAGCCGTATGTGGAAAAAGCAACCTTCGGAGCAAACCGCCAAGTCAAAGTCCCACCCACCGAGTTAATATTGACGGGTATTCCAGCAGGCACCCCAGGCAATGCCGCCCCAATATCCTTGGCAACTAATCCTGTACCGAGAATGTTAACTTCGTGATAACTGTGGGCATAGTTAAGACCAATATCTAAACTTTTGCTGGGTTTGAAGGTCAGTTGCGCCGCAGCAATCCCACTACCACTAAAAAAGCCTGCTCCCAATGGCGTACCAGAAACTCCTGGAAGTATATCAGGAGCTTGAGATGGAATTGCTGCATTAGCACTGGCGTAAAAGGCTGCCAAGTTCACTTTGTCCGAGAGATTCCAACTGAAGCCTGCAGCAGATGCCAAACCATAACCAGAAGTCCCTCCACTGATGCGAACCACTGGGTTATAGCCTGCAAACCGAGAGATTGCCTCTTGTCCTTCATTCGCAAAAGGAGTAATTGCGGGAAAAGCATCCGTTGATTCAGCTCGAGGAGCGACAAACAGACTCAGACTTTTCCCGACTGGAAATATATAAGCCAGCTTATAAAGGTAAATATCGTTGGAACCAATAGAGGATAGAGTGGGAACGTCGAGTTCTGGAAATTGGGGTTCAAAACTCAGGCGAGCACTACTAGCACTCTGATTTTGCAATGGACCACTTGGTACTAACCCTAAAGCACCGCCGATACTGTTAGTACCTCCCCCGAAGCTATAAGCTTGCAGACCAGTAATCAGTAAGTCTTTACCTGTAAAGCTGGTGCTCAGATTCAACCGCACTCGATCAACCAGAATAGTATTAGGATTACCCCTGTTAGGAGCGCCTCCACCAGCGCTAACCACTGAAACAATAGCCTCACCATTCAGTTTTGTTGTGGTAGAAAACTGATTAGCCTCCAGTTCAGCATTGCGAGCTTCCACAACGTCCACACGACCTCGCAGCGTGGCTAGTTCCGTCGCAAATTCTTGTTGTAATCTCTGAAGCGTGGCTAAATCTTCTTTTCTTACCAACTCAGTTGTTGCAGCAGCAATCAGTTCATTAACGCGATTCAGACAGGAATTCAAACCTGCGGCAAACTCATAGCGAGTCATAGCCCGATTGCCTCGATAGGTGCCATTCGGATACCCAGCAATACAACCGTAGCGCTCAACCAGAGATTGCAGTGCAACGAAAGCCCAGTCTGTTGGTTGCACATCTGAGAGTTGAGATACAGAAGTTACCTGTTCCTTTACTGAGTTTGATGACGGGGAAGGGCTATCAGCGCTTTGAGTGTTGCTTTGTTGAGATAAAAGTTGGGGTAATTTTGGGCGTGAAATAGAGTCTCTTGTTGAAGAGGCAGATGGGGATGAAGAACTAGAGAAAGCAGCTATGACTAAATCCCGGCTTTGCTGCTCTTGGCTTAACACAGTTAAATTTTGTTTGCTATGAGCATCTGCAATCATCGCTGTCGTGACTCGGTTTTTAGCAGCAACCATCTGAGCTTGGCAATCAGACTCGTGATTGCTAAGCACAAAGGTATTGCAGGTATTTGACTGTGAACTTTGAGAGTTCCCGCTCTGAGCAAGAGCTTGGGAGATAGTAGGGATGCGATCGCCACTTGTTACTAATTTTTCAGCAACTCTGATGGTTGAACTATCAGTAACCTTTGCCAGAGCCGCCATTGCTTTCAAAGGTAACGATCCAGCTAGTAAGCATACAAAACTTACTCCACTAGCAAAAGCTAGCTGAAGTGCTTTCATGACCAGTCCTCACACAGTAAATTTTAAGACAATAAACTTTAAGAGAATCGACTGTAGCCACTCAAGTGGCTTCCCACGGCTAATGCACCCGTTTACCCTATCTGACAGGCATCTCACCGAGCCAATGTCAATATACATTTCATCCATATGCTGTATCAAATGTTCACACAATTGCCTAGGAAATGCAAGGCTTATGAATACCTTTTTAATTTTTTAATGGCAATTACTGAGGAAATGGAAACACTGGGAGGTTTTCAAGGCATTGGAAATTTGGGCGAGCTTTTATGCGGGTGATCCGCACTATCGCTAGCTCTAAGCGTGCGCACACGAAGCGTGAATGTATATCTATTTTGTTTATTGAAGTAAATCTATTGCAAAATATTTTTTTGGAAGCGTCTGGAATCGACAGACAAATTCTTGAAGAAATTGTAAGTGAATCGTAAAAATCAAGTAAAAGTGCGGGAGTTTTAAGTGTTATTACTTTTGTTAATATAGATCTGTTTCTTCTTACCTACCTACTCACGCAAAAAAAATTAAAGTATACTGTCAAAGGGAATTCATCATATATAAAATGATGTTTTGCCAATGATAAACCATGTTATGAATTTATAAAAATTGGTGAATATGACTCAACAAGCCAAGGGAGTTTGGATTTGGAACCTTTCAGATATTCGCAGCGATTATCTGGACAAACTTGTAGAACGCAAAGTTCAACGAATTTATCTCAAAGTTTTTGATGGTAAATTTCAAGGAAAACCTACTTTTTGGGATTGGCAGTGCTCTCCAGAAATTATTCAGGATTTTAAATCTCGTAATATCGAAGTTTATGGTTGGGGATATCACTACGGTACTCCTGACATCGCAAGACAAGTCGTCAAAGTCAGGCAAGCTCTTAATTGTGGACTGGATGGCTATATCATTGATTTAGAAAAAGAAGTAGAAGACACCAAAACTCACGCAAATGTAGATAAACTTCTTTCGGCTCTGCGTATGCTCGTCAACGAAGGAACTTTTGGATATACAAGTTTCGGAAATCCTCGACTTCATCCTAATGTTCCTTGGCAGATTTTAGATAAGTATTGCGATATTGCTTTGCCACAAATTTATTTTGAAAAATTCACTTTCAAGCCTACGACTCCAGAAGAAGTTAAAGATTGTTTAGATGCTCATAAGAAGTTAGGCTTGAAAAAACCAATTCTGCCAATTTGGGGTTCGGAAAGTGATACTGCAAAACCCGCAACAGCCGCCGAACTTCAAGATTATTTGAACTACTATCCTGGTTCGTCAATTTGGCGTATTCCTAACGACGGTGAACGAGGAGAAGCTTGGAATTTAATATATTCTGGTTTTGAACTACCAACACTTAGACGCAACCTTCGTCAAGGAAGAGTAGGAGATGATGTCAAGGCTGTGCAAAAAGTGATGAATGCTAGAGGGTACAATGCAGGCAAAGTAGATGGGGATTTTGGTTCTCAAACCGAAGCTGCTGTCAGAGCATTCCAGACACAAGCAGGTCTTTCCGTAGATGGGGAGGTTGGTAAACTGACTTGGACAGCCCTTGGTGGTAAGTTTGAGGGATGATGGTAACGGGCAGTTTTCAATCTTAGCTTGAACCAAAAGAAGCCCCACACCATACACAGAGTGTTGGTGCCCTTATGAATTTTGGGGCGGTTAAGGTACGTCCCCCGACTAATGTCAATCGTCGATTGATTCAGGAGTGGGGTCGCATTTGTCCCCTAAAAAAATGGGCAGCCTTTGTAATGTTTATCTGTGTTCCAAGACGAGTACTCGTAGTAGTAAGGCTGCCCATTTTTTTTCGTGTTAGACCTCGTGGACAGTGCCTTGACCGCTAATCTCCGTATTGGGCAACCTGTCAACCCAATCTTCAACAATTTGAGTAACCGTCTTATCTTTGCTTGCGGCATATGACCGTAACTTGTGTAATCTACGAGAAGACATTTTTAAACTCAATCGCGAATCTTTCATAATGGGTATTCATTAACCACCCATTATGCTAACATAAAGAGGTGTTGACAAAGACTAAAACGCTGGTCAACCATCTGTACCTAGATAACTGAAGATAGGGGGTTGCATTGGGAAGTGTGGTCTTAAATATGCTATTAATAGCCGACTACTGCCTCCAATGCGTAAAATCTTTAAGGAACGTAGGTGAATGGTTTTTCAATCATTCAAGTCGGGAGGGGCACGTGCCTGACTATAAACTGCGGTAGTGGGAAACAGTTGGAGTACCACGAACGAATCTCTGCTCCGGATAATTTCCGGCAGAAGCCTACACTGTACCGCAAGGGAGCGTGTAGGAGTGTCACGCAAGTCAACTCGCGGAAAGAGGAAGTCCGGGAAGTGATTTCTGGAATCCCCACCCTGAGCCCTTTAGGCAGGGTGGGAAGAATGTCAACCGTTTGCGATCGCCCAAAGCGATTGCCTTTGCCACTGCGCCGTTCGGACTTCGGCGTGAGGCTTGGGCGATCGCTTCAAAGTCGTGAATGATTTCCTTGCTGATTTTCTAGGAGCAATGAGCGTGGTGATTATTTTAATCTAGTTGTATAAAAGTTAGATAGATATCAACTTCAAGTTGTCTTCTTGTGAAGTATTGAATATCATTATTGACTATAAGCAATAAGCAATAAGCATAAACTTTTGCCAATGGATTTTAATAAAGATAAAGAATATAAAGGCAATATTTTAGTGGTTGATGATACACCAGACAACCTGCGTCTGTTGTCTGCAATGCTCAGTGCACAAGGTTATGAAGTTCGTAAAGCCTTGAATGGCAAAATGGCACTGACTGCATGTCAAATGGTTTTGCCTGATGTGATTCTCTTGGATATTAATATGCCAGGGATGGATGGGTATGAAGTATGTCAACAACTCAAGGCTGACGATAGAACTTGTGAAGTTCCAGTGATTTTTATGAGTGCCTTAGATGATGTATTAGATAAGGTAAAAGCCTTTGACGTGGGTGCTGTAGATTATATCACTAAACCTTTTCATGGGGCAGAAGTTGTCTTGCGAATTCAAAACCAGATTCATTTACGTCTGTTACAAATTAAACTTAAAGAAAAGAATTTTTTGTTGCAAAATGCTCTTGACGATTTAAAAGCTGCTCAGGTAAAACAGATTCAAAACGAGAAGATGGCAGCATTAGGGCAGTTGGTTGCTGGGATTGCCCATGAAGTTAACAATCCAATCAGCTTGATCTATGGCAATCTTGAGTATGTTGGGCAATATGTGCAAGAGTTGGTGAATGTGATTTCGGCGTATCAGCAGGAATACCCAAATCCGACACCTCATATTCAGCAAATAGTCAAGGATATAGACCTGAATTTTTTGATCAATGACCTGAGAAACCTCATAGGTGCTATGTACAGAGGTTCTGATCGCATTCGGCAAATCGTACTGGCTCTGCAAAAATTCTCTCGGCTTGACGAAGCCGAGATGAAGTCGGTGAATATCCATGAGGGTATAGACAGCAGCTTGGAAATGTTGCAACATCGACTGAGGCAAACAGCATATCGTCCTGCCATTGTTGTTGTGAAAGAGTATGGTACTTTGCCTCCAGTCACTTGTTATGCTAGCGAACTGAACCAAGTGTTTATGCATATCTTGAATAATGCGATCGATTCTTTGGACGGGCGAGTGGGCGATCGTGAGTACTCGAACTTACCAACTTCGGATGGACAGATGGCAAGATGGGGAGATAGGCAGACACTTTCTAATGGACAGATGGCAAAATGGGAAGATCGAAAAAGGATGACACCATCACACCTTAGCAACTCACCAACTCATCAGACAAGCTCCATCATCTCTCCTCAGATTCGTATTCGTACAGAATTGACAGCAAATCATACTGTCAAGATTAGTATCGCCGACAATGGACTTGGTATGGATGAGTCGGTGCGCTCAAGAACCTTTGATCCATTTTTTACGACAAAGCCTGTTGGTCAAGGCAGTGGGCTTGGATTAGCAATTAGCCATACTATTATCGTACAAAAACATCAAGGACAAATTAGTTGCAACTCCTTACCAGGGCAAGGAGCAGAGTTGCTGATCGAAATTCCAGTCAAGCATGCAAACGCCGAGGTGGATGCTGAGTCAAAACAAATACAATCAAGCTGAGCGATTGATAAGTTGTCCCTCACAATACAAGCAAAGAGAAAACCCAAAAAATATAACTTTAACTAGAAACTCACAAAAGACTTGAAAACAGAACGTTTGTGGGCGTACATGGAAAAACTTAGAACTCAAAACTTTTCTGATTTACGTTCTACATTTTTCTGTCCCATAGCATAATAGAGATGTGACTGATCTGCTAGACCCTTTACGATTAGATCCTTTACGATCCCTTAAGGAAGGTCACTGGTTCAAGCTCATTTGCGGAGCCAGCTACCAACATCTGCCTGCGGTTAGAAATTTAACATTAGCCTACACTTTGGCTGGTGCTGACTGCATAGATGTTGCTGCCGATCCATCTGTGATTGCCGCAGCCCAGCAGGCGCTGCAAGTTGCCGACCAGTTGGCAAGAGTTGCTCGGCAGCAAAGTTTGGGCTGGGGGGGAAAATCGCCACTGTTGATGGTTAGCCTCAACGATGGAGAAGATCCTCATTTTCGCAAAGCCGAATTTCATTCTACGGAATGCCCCATAGAATGTGATAAACCATGCGAAAAGATTTGTCCAGCGCAAGCGATTGTTTTTAAGAGTATAAAAAACGACTATTCAGGAGTTTTATCCGAAAAATGCTACGGCTGTGGTCGTTGCATACCAGTTTGTCCTTATGATATAATTTATACCAGGTCATATGTATCAACGCCAGGAGCGATCGCACCATTGATACTATCATCTGGGGTGGATGCCATAGAAATTCATACCAAGGTTGGGCGTTTGGCAGAATTTAAAAGATTGTGGCAAGCAATTTTACCGTGGGTTGAGCGTTTGAAGTTAGTCGCGATCAGCTGTCCCGATGGAGACGGTATGGTTGACTACCTTCATGCCCTTCATGACGTGATTGCCCCGATACAGTGTGCCTTAATTTGGCAGACAGACGGTCGTCCGATGAGTGGTGATATTGGCGATGGTACCACTCTAGCCGCCGTCAAATTAGGGCAAAAAGTCTTGGCAGCTAAATTACCGGGATATGTGCAGTTAGCTGGTGGAACCAACAACTACACTGTTGCCAAGTTAAAGGCAATGGGACTGCTCAACAGAGCAGGGGGAGCAGAGGTAGCAGAGGGAGCTTATTCCTCAAGAGCCTCCCCATCCATTGCCGGTGTTGCTTACGGTAGTTACGCCCGAGTACTACTGTCACCGATTCTCGAGCAGTTAGAAGCAAGGGAGGTGAAAAAGACCAGTGTCAAACCAATCCGCCTAGAAGAAGAACCAGAATTGCTCTGGCAAGCTGTAGAGCTTGCTTATTCTCTCGTTTCCCAGCTCAAGTCATAGCAGTAGGGAACAACTGTGTTTCCTACAAGCGTGTACCGGACATTTTCCAAGGGCGGGAATCCCTCCCAAGGAGGTGTTCTTGCTATCTCTAAAAAACGTCACCATAGAAAGCATGACGATTACAGACGATCTCCAAAAGTTGTTAGACATTTTACCCCAAGACTTGCGGCAGATACTAGAAAAGCATCCGCTGCGAGATAGCTTAGTAGAAGTAGTCTTGGATTTGGGTCGTCGCCCAGAGGCTCGCTTTCCTAATCAAGCAGAGTATCTGAGCGAAACACCCGTTACGCAGGAACAGATAGATGATTGCATTAAGAGAGTGGGAACCTTTGGCGGAGATAATCGAGCAGGAATTGAGCAAACCCTGCATCGGATCAGTGCCATCCGTAACCGCAGCGGTAAGGTTATTGGCTTAACCTGTCGTGTTGGTCGGGCAATATTCGGCACAATTGGCATGATCCGCGATTTGGTGGAAACTGGAAAATCGATTCTCATGCTAGGGCGTCCGGGTGTAGGCAAAACAACTGCATTACGAGAAATTGCCCGTGTTTTGGCGGATGATCTCAATAAGCGAGTGGTCATAATTGACACCTCCAACGAAATCGCAGGAGATGGTGACGTTGCCCACCCCGCCATCGGTCGCTCACGGCGGATGCAAGTAGCTCATCCCGATTTGCAGCATCAGGTGATGATTGAGGCAGTGGAAAACCATATGCCAGAAGTCATCGTCATTGATGAAATTGGCACAGAACTGGAAGCCTTAGCAGCTCGGACGATTGCCGAACGCGGTGTCCAGTTGGTCGGTACTGCTCACGGTAATCAGATTGAAAACCTGATCAAAAACCCGACGCTTGCCGATTTAGTTGGTGGTATCCAGGCTGTGACGCTGGGAGACGATGAAGCCAGACGGCGCGGTTCTCAAAAGACGGTTTTGGAACGCAAAGCGCCTCCCACTTTCGAGATTGCCGTGGAAATGTTAGAACGGCAACGCTGGGTAGTCCACGAAAGCGTTGCTGACACAGTCGATACTCTCTTACGCGGACGTCAGCCGAGTCCGCAAGTCAGGACTGTGGATGACAACGGCAAGGTGAATATTACCCGCCAGCTTGTCGCTATCAACGGTCGCGGCGGACAAACACTTGGTGGAGAGGAATCTTTTTTACCACCAGCACGACAGCCTAACGGTTGGCGTGCAAATGGGCAAATGCTAGCCCTACCCTCACTATCTAGTGAAGCCCCAAAGGGTTCGGGACGAAGTGAGTTTGACCGCTTGCTGGATGAATCCTTAAATGATCATAATGGCTTTGATTTCGCCAATCATACGAGACAGGCAGGACCCAATGGCGAAGATTTGCCACTGCACGTATATCCCTATGGCGTTAGCCGCAGCCAATTGGAGCAAGTCGTTGGCGTGCTTTCTTTACCAGTTGCCTTGACAAAAGATCTCGATAGTGCTGATGCAATATTGGCACTGCGATCGCACGTCAAAAACCATGCCAAATTACGGCAAATGGCTCGAGCTCGTCAAGTGCCGATCCACATGATCAAATCCAGCACCTTACCACAGATTACCCGTGGCTTGCGGCGGTTGCTGAACATCGACGATCCGGATGTCGGCGATGATCGCGAAATGCAACTGTTTCTTCATAGCGCCAGCGATGATGAAATGGACGCTCTCGAAGAAGCAAGACTTGCTGTAGAGCAAATCGTGATTCCTAAGGGACAGCCAGTGGAATTATTGCCCCGTTCTCCACAAGTACGGAAAATGCAGCATGAGTTGGTAGAACATTATCGCCTGAAGTCCAACAGCTTTGGCGAAGAACCAAATCGGCGTTTGCGGATTTATCCCGCTTAAAAAATGATAGGTGACAAGGTACAGTTTTTCCGTTCGCTGTACCCTGTCACCTGTTGCTCTAAAATCTGTATTTGTGCCTAATTTGAATTCACACAAAAGGTTTAGTATTTGTTGCCTGCATGTGCTGGGTAATCGGGATCGGCATTAGCACTTGTTTTAGCAGTGTCTGGGTATAGCTTGCCGAAGTCTTTTACAGCTTCTGCTGATTGTCCCGCAATTCTTTTCGCGCGTTCACCAGGAGCACCTTCGGTTTCGCGAGCTTCCTTATTCCATTCTCCTGTTGTTTTTGGTCTTTGGGAATCGTTCTGATCTAGTGCTTGGTTAATCCTGTTGGTTAAACCTTTGTTACCACTCTCATTAGCAACGTTTGTTGTCAGCACTAGAAAGCCAACTAGAACAACAGCTAGAAAACGTTTGACTTGAAATTGGTTAAGTACGGAACTGATGTTAGCGATCGCCTTAGAAATCAGATTTGTCATCACAAGACTCCATGAGTTCATTTTCAATACTTTTCACACTTTCGGAAACTCCGTCGGCTCACTACAAATAGAGGTTGGCTTTGGAATTTGAGTAAAAAACCAACCTATTTTCAAGCCAGGGAGTTGTCCTGCATATAAGTCAAGACTAGCTATAAAAACGTAATCATTCTTCTAGCAGAAGTCATAGATTGGTTGTAGGCAACATAAGACTATATGTGGATTTGCTTTGACATAACTTAAGCCGTATATTTGAGCCTGTGGTTAAAATATGGTGGTTTTTGCTAGATTTAGGCGTTCTGGCTGTCTTGTAACGAAGTGAGAAGGGCTATAGATAGTCAATACAGATATAGCGATTTTCACCTATCCCACGTTGGTTTTACCCCACCCCTTAATCCCCTCCCCGCCTGCGGGGAGGGGAGGTTTTGCCGTCAGACAAAACCGGGGTGGGGTGAAGCGAAAATTGTGGGCAAGTATAAGGGCATAATATGACGTATTTACTTTACAAGGTTCTTGCCTTAGACACCAATGGGCAAAGCCTTTACAAATGCCCCGTCCCGTTGAGAACTGCCATAAAATAAAGGAACATAAAATCATCAAAACCTATAAACATTGCTGATGAGCAAGCCTGTATCATTACAGACAGTCATTGAATATGTAGAGGCTCTTTCAACTGAAGACCAAGATTTGCTACTGGAAGTGATTTATAAAAGACGGGTTGAACAACGGCGTAAAGAAATTGCCAGCAATGCAGCACAAACGCTGGAAGCAATGAGAATAGGTACGGCAAAACGTGGTACTCTTGACAACCTACGGGCTGATTTGCTGAGTGACCAATGAGAGAGTTTGTCCTAAGCAGCCAAAAACCTAGGCAACCCCAGTCATTTATCGACAATCGTTCCTCGCATTTTCAATCAATTCATCAATAAGATTTCTTAGCCGTTCTTGCCAGTCAGGGATGGCTCTTAG
>Ga0209902_100256_pt1 | contig 79736 bp, 80 predicted proteins | sample FECB27metaG_FD_188304 | JGI IMG/M metagenome (GOLD analysis project Ga0209902, IMG submission 188304) | Cyanobacterial communities from the Joint Genome Institute, California, USA - FECB-27 (SPAdes) (version 2) | ecosystem: Environmental > Aquatic > Thermal springs > Hot (42-90C) > Microbial mats... | reverse complement strand
GGATGCGCGCGGATACCCATGATGGCCCGGAGCTGAGGCTCCACCACGAGGCCGAATACATTGATGCAGCTCTCACGTTCGTCAGTCCGCCAACATCATCTTGCGACGCACGGCCGGACCATACAAAATGGCACTTCTCGGAAGTTGGCCAAGGGCTTGCTCTAGCAAGGAACAGCGGACGTTCCCGGAGGGCAGGGGATCAGCGAGTTAAATCCACCGGATTGTAGTTATATTACTTTTCGGCTTTGATCCCAGAATGAAGTGGCGTTCATCGGCTCGAGTGGAGCATCCAACGTTTGATTAGAAGTTCCTGAGTTCGACTCGAAGCACTCCCGAACATCATCAATGGGGTACTAGCATCGGCCTTTTATGCCGTTTTGCTCCACGTAGCTATGGTAGCCAAACGTTGAAGGGGTCAAGTTGTGCTCAGGTCCGAGGTCGAGTCGAGCATCCCCGACCTCGCGTTCATCGGGCATGATGCAGTTCGCTCTAGCTCCTTTGAGGCTAAGACGGGAACGGGGCTCGGTCTCCCTATGATGTAAACCAACGCTGAACTCTCCGATTAGGATCTGGATACGACAGATCCTAGTGAGACCTTATATCCAGTGTATTCACCCCAGAGATGTAACGAACTATCGAAGCCGTGATCTCAAAATGGAGTGGGCACAAGTCTTCATAGTGGGTTCCGCTGGCTGTTAGCCATACTAGCTAACCGAAACAAGGAAGGGAAAAGCCTTGTAGTGGCTGAAGGAACACCCACGCGGCCTGCCGGATCATTCGATCGAAAAAGGGCATTTGCGAGCTTTCATCAAAGCACTTGGAAACATCCCAACATCATATATCATGTACCAAGTCCGGGGGAAGTTCATGACAGCTCGTCGGCTGCTGAAGACACGCACACCTTGGTTCAGACTTGAGGTTACGGAATCGGATTGGCAGTCCGAAAGCCCAGACGATCTCGTTCGCTGGCTTGAGCAGATTCTCCTCATTCGCCGCTTCGAGGAGGCTATCCTCGACCTCGCCGGGCAGGGTCTCGTACACGGGCCGGCGCACGCGAGCATCGGTCAGGAGGCGGGCGCCGTCGGGGCGATGTCGGTACTGTGCAACGCGGATCGCATCAACGGGACGCACCGGGCGCATCATCAGGTCCTGACGAAACTGATGAACAGCGCGACCCCGTCCGGCTATCGCGCTCCTGGGGATGCATTCACGCCTCTGATGCAGGACATGGTCACCGGCCTGATGGCCGAGATCATGGGGCTAGACCCCGGCTTTTGCCGCGGCCGTGGTGGTTCCATGCACATGCGGTTCGCTGGGGCTGGTATTCCGGGCACCAGCGCGATTATCGGCGGGAACCTGCCCCACGCGGCAGGCTACGGTTTGGCTGACAAACTGCTCGGCACGGGCAACATCTCGGTCAGCTTCTTCGGCGACGGAACCCTTATGGCAGGGGCCTCCTACGAGGCCATGAACATCGCCGCTCTGTACGATCTGCCGGTTATCTTCTTTCTGGAGAACAATCTCTATGCGGTCTCCACCCATGTCAGGGAGCAGACTCGGGAGGTGTGTCTGACGACCCGCGGTCCAATGCTTGGCATTCCCGCGATCGAAGTTGACGGCATGGATCTCATTGCCGTCCGACGCGCCATGCAGGAAGCCTGCCGGATGATCCGTGAGGAGCGCGGGCCCGTCCTCATTGAGGCGCAGTGTTACCGCTTTCTTCATCAGAGCGGCCCTCGACCGGGGAGTGAGTTCGGCTACCGGAGCCGCGAGGAGGAGGCCGAGTGGAAGGCGCGCGATCCACTGACGACAACAGCCTCAGAGCTGGAGCGCTTGGGGATCCTCGATCGCCACCAAATCAATGCCTTGGACGCCAAGGTGCGGGCGGCCATCGAAACCGCCGTCACGGCGCTCACGGAAACAGAGCCCGAAACCAACCGACAGAAGGTGCCGGCACACCTCTGGCCCGACCCGTCCACCATCGACGAAGGGATCCTTGGCAACCTGTCCGAATTGAAGAGCGAGCGCTTCCGGGAGGTAGGCGACTACCATGACGATGAACTTCAGACGACGAAGCTAATCACGGCCGCTTCCGATGTGATCGCCCATGCCATGGAGCGTGACCCCCGGATCGTCATCTTGGGTGAGGACGTCCATCGCCTGCGCGGCGGCGTCAGCGGAGCCACGCGCGGAGCCTTAGAGCGATGGCCTGAACGCGTGCTTGCAATGCCGATTGCCGAGAATGGGTTCGTCGGGGTTGCCCTCGGCGCTGCGCTGTGTGGATTACGCCCGATCGTCGAAATCATGTTTGGTGATTTCTGCCTCGTGGCCGCCGATCAACTCTTCAATCAGGTTGCCAAGATCCGGCACATGTTCGGGGGCGGGTTCGGGGTTCCGCTCGTGCTTCGAGTGCGAGTCTCTCCGCATACCGGGTATGGCTCCCAGCACTCCGGCGATCCGTCGGGGTTCTTTGCACAGTTCCCTGGCTGGCGGATTGTCGCCCCGACAACGCCCTTCGACTATGTCGGGCTGATGAACTCGGCTTTGCGCTGCGATGACCCTGTCTTGGTGATCGAGCATGTGGAGCTGTTTCAGACAGAGGGGCCTGTTCCCACGCGCGACCTCGACTTCTGTGTTCCGTTCGGCAAAGCCCGAACCGTTCGATCGGGATCAGCATGCACGATCCTTGCTGCCGCGAGCATGGTGGATAAGGCGGTTCAGGCGGCCCGCGAGAGCGGCGTGGATGCTGACATCATCGATCTGCGAACCTTGGATTCGCTGGGGCTTGACTGGAACAGCGTTGAGGCGAGCATCCGTCGTACGAACCGCGTTTTGATCGCTGAACAGGGAATGCACGGCACGTCTCTCGGAGCCAAGCTCGCCCACGAGATTCAGCTCCGGGTGTTCGACTATCTGGATCACGAGATCGTTCACGTGACCGGAAGTCGTGCGGCTCCGGTCGTTTCCGCTCCGCTCAACAGGGCAGCACTCGCTGGTCCCGCCGAAATCATTGCAGGCTTGTCAAGGCTTGGCATGACTGTGTGATCCAATCAACCACGGGCTGAACTCAGGCCCATACAGAGGGGAAGACCAAGATGAAGCATCTCGACCTCCACGGATCATCCGGCCGGTCACGGATCACGCGCTCTGATGGCACAGCCGCCCTGCTCGCTCTTGCTGCCGGCCTCATCCTTGCCGCCCCGTCTCCCAGCCATGCCCAAGGCGCGAACAAGCCGTTGGTGATTGCACGCAATATGGATCTCAACTCGCTCGACCCGCATCGCTCATTCTGTGACACCTGCCAGATCTACAATTCCACTGTCTATGAAACGCTCCTCACCCTCGACACCAGTAACAAGCTTGTTCCCCTGCTGGCCGCCAGCTGGGAGGCGAGTGCGGATCAGACCAAGTTCACGTTCAAGCTCGACCCGAAGGCCAAGTTCAGCGATGGATCTCCGGTTGAGGCCAAAGACGTAAAATGGTCATGGGAGCGGCTGAAAAATCTGAAGGGCAGCGCGGCCTTCCTAGCGGAGAACATCACCCAGATTGACACTCCGGATCCGCAAACCGTCGTCGTAACCGTAACCGCGCCCAACTCGGAGTTCCTGAATATAGTCTCGGCTCCCTATATGGCTATCGTAAACAGCAAGGTGGCCTCAGCCAATGGCGCAATGGCAGCCGCCGATGCCGCTACCAAGGACAATGCCGAGGGCTGGTTTCTTCAGAACTCCCCTGGCAGCGGTCCCTATGTCCTCGCATCCTACAGCCCCAACAATGAGTTGCGCTTGAAGCGCTCTGCGCAGTACTGGCGGAGTGCACCGGCGATCGAGGATGTGGTCTTCCGCCAGGTCAAGGATGCTGTCGCCCAAGCTCAGATGCTTGAGAGCGGGACAGCGGACATCGCCATGCAGATCGACCCGGACACTGCCAAAACAATCCGGAGCAAGGACGTGACCGTTCAGACAGTGCCGTCCTACAACTTCATCTATCTCGCCCTTTCTCCCGGAGCCAAGGGCAACAAGGTGAAGATGACGAAGGAGGTCCGGGAAGCGATCAGCCTCGGCCTCAATCGAAAGGAGATCCTCGAATTCACGCTTGGCAAGGAGGGACAGCTCATCTCCGCTCCAATCCCGCTCGGCTTTCCGGGAGGCAGCGGCTTTCCGGAAGAACCCTACGATCCGGCCAAGGCCAAGGACCTACTCGCTAAGTCCAATGCTAGCAACATCGAGCTTGATGCCGCCTTCCCGAACCTCAATGCTTACGGCGTCGACCTCTCGCTCCTGATGCAAAAGGTTCAGCAGGAACTGAGCAAGATTAACGTGAAGGTCAATCTTCAGCCCATGGCCTTCTCCAACTGGCGAGAGCAGGTGAGCGGTAACGGCATTCCGCTGACGGCCGTGTTCTACGCGCCTGACTATTATGGCTCAGCCCAGTACGTGGAGTACTTCGGGATGATGCCGGGATCTCCCTGGGCCAAGCGGGCCGGTGCGGCGAACGACCCATCGGTGATCAACCCGAGGGAGCAGGAACTGTTGAAGAAAGCGCTTGCATCCGGAGGCGAGGAGGCGGCGACGATCTATCACGAGATCGGACTTGAGATGATCAAGGACAAGGTCATTCTGCCGCTAGTGAGCCCCAACCTGATCCTTGCCTACAACAAGGGCGTGAAGGGAGTGCGCTACAGCGCCTGCTGCAACCTGCCTGTTGCAGAGATCAGCCGCTGACGTTTCATCGGGAGACGCTATAGGCGTCTCCCGCCTTCTACATCATTGATTTCTTGGTTTGAAACCGGGCTCTGGTACTTGCATGACGAAGCTAATCAACTCCATCGACCGGTCCCTGCGGAGCCGGGCTGAACAGGTGATCCCGGGCGGCATGTGGGGGCACATGAGTGCCCGCTATCTGGGAGACGCCTATCCTCAATTCTTCGCACGGGCGGAGGGGTGCCGCCTTTGGGACGTGGACGGCAATGAGTATGTCGACCTGATGTGCAGCTGGGGTCCCATCGTTCTTGGTCACCATCATCCCGCCGTCGAGGACGCGGCGCGCCGGCAGCGAGAGCGTGGCGATAACATGAACGGACCGGCCGATGTTCTCGTCGAACTCGCCGAGCTAATGGTCGACACAGTCCCGCATGCTGCTTGGGTCATGTTACAAAAAAACGGGACCGATGCCACGACCGCCTGCGTGACCATCGCCCGGGCCGGCACCGGAAAGCGCAAGGTGCTCGTGGCCCGCGGATCCTATCACGGAGCCGTGCCGTGGTGCACGCCGTCCTTGGCGGGAGTCACGACGGAGGACCGGGCGCACATCATCCATTTCGACTACAATGACGTCCCGAGCTTGGAAGCCGCAGTCGACCAAGCCGGCTCCGATCTCGCCGCGATCATTGTCACCGCGTTCCGGCACGATATCGGCCGGGATCAGGAGATGCCCACGGTCGAGTTTGCCCAGAGTGCCCGCCGGTTGTGTGACCTGCAGGGAGCTGCGCTGATCGTCGACGACGTCCGGGCGGGCTTTCGCATAGATCTTGGAGGAAGCTGGGAGCCTCTCGGGATTCGTCCCGACCTCAGCGCCTGGAGCAAGGCGATTGCCAATGGCCACTCTCTGGCAGCCGTCACGGGGAGTAATCGGTTCCGTGAGGCTGCAACGAAGGTCTACGTCACGGGATCGTTCTGGTATGGCGCCGTCTCCATGGCGGCTGCGGTGGCAACCATCACGACGCTGCGGGACACGCAAGCGATCGCTCACATGAGGGACATGGGCCAACGCCTGCGGTCTGGCATGGAGACCCTTGCATCGCGCTATGGGCTCGCTCTGCGTCAGACCGGACCTGTACAGATGCCAATGATCCTCTTTGAGGACGACCCGGATTTCGGTAAGGCAGCCTTGTTCTGCGCATCGGCACTGCGACACGGTGCCTACTTCCATCCCAAGCACAACATGTTCCTGTCGGCAGCGCACACCCCTGCCGATATCAATCACGTCCTGGCGGCAGCCGAGGCTGGCTTTGCCGCCGTCGCCCGCGACGAGGCGACAGCAGGCTGAGGATGCGTTGGACAGCGGACGAGCCGTCCTCCTTTCCTTCAGGCCGTTCCGTCCAACCGACGTTCGGCACCCAGGCGGCGCATTACGGCGCAGAAGGCGCAATCCAAGCTAATTATGCTGGAGGTACTCGTTCATGTCCGGCTATCTGATCCGACGCCTCATTGCGATGCCGTTTCTCATTCTTGGCATCATCACCATCACATTCTTCCTGTCGCGGGTGACGAAAGGCGACCCGCTGACGGCCATCATTTCCGAGCAGCAGATGAGCAATCCAGAGGTGGTCGCAGCGGCCAAGCAGCGATGGGGACTCGACCTGAGCCTGCCCGAACAATACCTCGTTTATATGGGCAAGCTTCTCACTGGCGACCTGGGAACGTCGTTCACGACCAAGAGGCCTGTGCTGCAGGATCTGCTCGAACGCCTTCCAGCCACTCTGGAACTGGTGATTGCCGCGATGGTGATCGGCACGGTGCTCGGGATCGCTCTCGGGGTTCTTGCCGCCTATTACAGGAACAGTTGGATCGACCACGGATCGCGGCTGTTTGCCCTTGTTGGATCATCGCTCCCTGTCTTCTGGTCGGGGCTCGGCCTGCTCTTCATCCTTTCGGTCCAACTGGGCTGGTTGCCCGGCCCGGGGCGCCTGGATGCCCGTCTGCAACCGCCACCCATGATCACGGGGATGATCTCCCTTGATACCCTGCTCGCCGGCGATCTCACCGCCTTTGTCGATGCGCTCCATCACCTCATTTTGCCAGCCTTTGTTCTTGGCTGGACGGTGACGGGAACGATCTCCAGGCTTGTGCGGGCCAACATGCTTGAGGTACTCAATCAAGAATATGTGCTGACTGCCCGCGCCAAAGGTGCGGGTGAACTGCGGGTTCTGCTTCATCATGCGTTGCGGAACACGCTCATCCCGACACTGACCGTCATCGGCCACTCGTTCGCATACTTGATTACCGGAGCGGTGCTGACGGAAACCATCTTTGCGTGGCCGGGGATGGGATCTTATGCGGTCGAAGCTGCGCGCGCGCTCGACTATCCGGCCATCATCGGCGTGACCGTCGTTGGCGGTGTAACCTTTCTGGTCACGAACCTTCTGACAGACATCGCCTATATGTTCGCCAACCCCCGAATCCGCCTCAGTTAGGACGAAGCATGGCAGCCTCGGCAACTCTTCCCCGTCGCAAGGCTCCGGACTGGCTCACAACTCCATTGCTGGCCGGTGCGCTCGTAATCCTGTTTTGGATCGTCGTGGCAGCGACGATCAACCTGTGGGCGCCCTATGATCCCCTCGCCTTGGCAAGCCGGCGGCTTCAGCCGCCGAGCATGGCGCATTGGCTCGGCACCGACGCCTTGGGGCGGGATGTGCTCACACGAACGCTCTATGGGGTTCAGTACTCGCTACCGGTTGCATTGGGCGTCGTCATATCGGCTGTTGTGATCGGGTCCCTGCTTGGCGGGATTGCCGGCTTCGTCGGAGGCTTCATTGGCGCCGCCATCATGCGGTTGGTCGACATCACCCTTTCGTTTCCGCCGGTGCTTCTCGCCATGGCGGTCGCTGCCTCGCTCGGGCCAGGCCTGACCAACGCCGGCATCGCGATGGTTCTGGTCTGGTGGCCGGTCTATGCCCGGCTCATGCGCGGGCAGGTGCTCGAAGTTCGAGAACGCGAGCACGTGGAGGCCGCCATCGCCGGCGGCGCAGGCCGGACCCGGCTGTTGTTCACCCATATCCTGTCGCTGTGCTGGACACCTGTTCTGATCAACGCCACGATGGATTTCGGGCAGGTGGTCCTCCTTGCGGCGTCGTTGAGCTTTATCGGTCTGGGTGCAACGCCACCGACGCCGGAATGGGGCTCAATGGTGGCGGATGGTGCCATCCACTTCTATCAATGGTGGATCGCCTTCGGGCCTGGCTTCGCGATCCTGACCGTCGTCCTTGGGTTCAACTTTCTCGGGGACGGACTGCGCGACATGCTCGATCCGAGAACCCATTAACAAGGCGATGCCGGCCCCGAGGCAATCAGTTCTAAGTCGAGATCGATGATACTCAAGCACCAAGACAAGTCTCTCCTGTCGGTCCGCAATCTTACAGTGGGCTTTCACGTTGGCGGTGTCACGCTCGACGCCGTGCGCGGCATTGATCTCGATGTCGCGCGCGGCGAGGTCCTTGGCGTCGTCGGCGAATCCGGATCCGGCAAGTCGGTTGCGATGTTGGCTTGCCTTGGTCTCGTACCGCGAACGGCGCGCGTTGCAGGTTCGGTGCGGTTCCAGGGCCAGGAACTCGTCGGAATGCCGCAGTCCGACATGCGTAAGCTTCGTGGATCCCGGATCGGCATGATCTTTCAGGATCCGCTGTCCTCGCTCAACCCGGTTTTGACCATCGGGGCGCAGATCGTTGAGGCCATTAGGTTGCATCAGCCGGGGATCTCCCGCAAACAGGCTTCCGACCGGGCAGTCGAACTGCTCGACCTTGTCGCAGTCCCCGAGCCTGACCGACGGGTGACTCAGTATCCGCACGAATTTTCAGGGGGCATGCGCCAGCGTGCAATGATCGCCATGGCTGTGGCGAATGATCCTGATCTGCTGATCGCCGATGAGCCGACCACTGCCCTTGATGTCACCGTGCAAGCTCAGGTCCTCGACGTGTTGAAGAGCCTGCGCGATCGGCTCGGCCTCGGCATCGTGCTCATCACTCATGACCTTGGTGTCGTCGCCGGGAACGTGGATCGCGTTGCCGTCATCTATTCAGGACGGGTGGTTGAAGCGGCGGAGGTCGGCGCCTTGTTCCGCGATCCACGGCATCCCTATACGCGAGGGCTTCTCTCCTCGATTCCAAAGCTCGACGAGAAACGCGAGCGGCTGTTCTCAATTGAAGGGACGCCGCCACCCCTCGGACGCCGGCCGCCCGGTTGCGCTTACCATCCCCGCTGTACCTATGCGCGCGGTGTCTGCGCGACGGACGATCCGGCACTCCGGGTGGCTGGCGAAAGCCTTTCAGCCTGTCACTTCGCGGATCGTCTTGAGGAGATCCCCGTTCATCAAGCGCTTGCCGGGGCCGAGATTGCAGAGGTGAGGCAATGAGCCGGGAGAGTATGGAACCGTACGATCCGGCTGAGCGTACACCAATACTGTCCGTGCGCCATCTGGTGAAGGAGTTCCCAATCCGCGGCGGCCTTCTCAACAGAGTGGTGGCACATGTGCGGGCCATTTCTGATGTTTCCTTTGATCTTGCTCCAGGCGAGACGCTGGGCCTCGTCGGGGAGTCAGGCTGTGGCAAGTCCACCCTTGGCCGTTGCTTGCTTAAACTCATTGAGCCTTCCGGAGGGCAGGTCCTGTTCCGCGGCGAGGATCTTGTTGCCCTTCATGGCGAAAGCCTACGCAGCCAGCGGCGGCATATCCAGCTTGTGTTCCAGGATCCTTATGCGTCGCTGCATCCGCGTATGAGGATTGGAGACAACATTGCCGAGCCTCTGAGAAATGCAGGGTACCCGAGACAAGAGCGTGAGCGGCGTGTCGACGATCTGATTCGTCTTGTCCGCCTCGGTCCGGAACACAAGCAACGCTATCCGCACGAACTTTCCGGCGGCCAGCGGCAGCGGGTTGGAATCGCGCGCGCACTGGCGCTTCAACCGGAGGTCGTTGTGCTGGATGAGCCCGTCTCGGCTCTCGATGTGTCAGTCCAAGCCGGCGTGCTGAACCTGCTGAAGGATATTCAGCAGGAGTTTGGGACAGCTTACGTGTTCATTGCCCACGATTTATCCGTCGTGCGGCATATCTCACATCGGGTCGCGGTGATGTATCTCGGCAAGATCGTTGAAATCGCCGAGGCGGAGCAGCTCTATCGCGAAGCCCGACATCCGTACACGCAGGCGCTGTTGTCCGCGGTTCCTATAGCCGATCCGGAGAAGGAGAAGGCCCGCGCGCGGATCGTGTTGAAGGGTGATGTTCCAAGCCCGCTCAACCCTCCCTCAGGATGCCGTTTCCGCACCCGTTGCTGGAAAGCGCAAGGAATTTGCGCTGAACAGGAGCCGCCCCTTGTCGAGTACTCCCCAGGTCAACGTGCAGCCTGTCATTTTGCCCAACCGGTTCTTAACCACCCGATCAACAAGCCTCCGACGCACTTGGCACCGGTCCCCACCGCTTGACAACCGCAGCCGAGGCTCTGTCCAGAGGTCTCAACATGTATTCTGACGTTCTGCTCTACATCGACGGGGTATGGCAGCCCGGGCGTGGCAAACCCATCCCGATCCTCAATCCGGCCAACGAAGATACGATTGGCACGGTAGCCTGCGCCGACCAGGATGACCTCAATCGTGCCCTCGATGCCGCCGCACGGGGGTTCGCCGAGTGGAGCAGGATCTCGGCCTTCGAGCGATCCAAGCTGATGCGCCGGGCTGCTGACCTGCTGCGGGACCGGCAGGAGGACGTTGCCCGGCTCATGACCTTAGAGCAGGGAAAGCCGCTTACTGAATCGCGCGCGGAAACTGCTGCTGCGGCGGACATCATTGACTGGTTTGCCGAGGAGGCACGGCGCACTTACGGTCGCGTTATCCCCGCACGGTCCGTCAACGTGCAACAACTCGTGGTCAAGGAGCCTGTAGGTCCCATCGCCGCCTTCACGCCCTGGAATTTTCCGATTAACCAAGCTGTCCGCAAGATCTCGGCCGCGCTTGCCGCAGGATGCTCGGTCATTCTCAAAGCACCGGAGGAGACGCCCGCTGCGCCAGCCGCGTTGGTGCGCGCTTATGCGGATGCAGGCCTGCCGGCGGGGGTTCTCAACTTGGTCTATGGGAACCCAGCCGAGGTTTCCGGACATCTGATCCCGCACGCCACCATCCGAAAGATCTCCTTCACAGGATCCACCGCCGTCGGGAAGCACCTTGCCTCGCTGGCAGGGCTTCATATGAAGCGGGTCACGATGGAACTGGGTGGCCACGCCCCGGCCCTGGTTCTCCCGGACGCCGATATCGAGAAGACTGCAAAGGTTCTCGCGATGAGCAAATTCCGGAATGCCGGCCAAATCTGCGTGGCGCCGACGCGATTCATCGTCCATGAGGACGTGCACGACGAGTTCATCGGCCGCCTCGCGGCTGCCGCCGAGGCCATCAATGTCGGCGACGGGCTTGCGGATGGAACCACCATGGGTCCGCTGGCCAATGCCCGCCGGGTTCACGCCATGGAGGACCTGATCCAGGATGCTGTCTCGAAGGGCGCGCGCGTTGTGACAGGCGGACGCCGTATCGGCAACAAAGGCTACTTTTTCGAGCCAACAGTGTTGAGCGCCGTTCCTCGCGAGGCACGGGCAATGAATGAGGAACCGTTCGGACCTCTTGCGCTGGTGGTGCCATACGGTTCTCTCTCGGAGGCCATCGCGGAGGCTAACCGACTGAATTACGGACTTGCCGCATATGGCTTCACACGCTCGGCCGAACACGCCGCGACCCTCGCGGCGTCAATCGAAAGCGGAATGGTCTCGATCAACCATTACGGTCTTGCGCTTCCTGAAGTTCCCTTCGGCGGCATCAAGGACTCAGGCTATGGTTCTGAGGGAGGCACAGAGGCGATGGAAGCCTACCTCAACACAAAATTTGTTTCCTGCGCTAACTGACGCCCTAACCGGGAGAAGCGGAGCGGTACTTCGAGAACGCGCAGGGCGCCGGGCTTGTCCGGCGTAGGGGACAGTCAATGCGATGAGACTTGGGCTTCGCAGGGGCACACGGATCACGGGACTACGGATGATGGCTGTCCATACCCCATATAGCGAGCGTGAACCTCGCTCATTTCACTCGCATCAAGGAGAACCGGTGCACCGATAGCACGGGCAAGCCAGTACTGCCGGGCCAAGCTTTCGAGTTTTGCGGCCTTAGCCAGTGCCACAGGCAAGCTCCCGCCGAAACAGATTGCGCCGTGATTGGCAAGGAGGCAGGCGCTTCGATCCTTGAGAGCCGTCACTGCAGCGGCAGCAAGCTCGGGTGAGCCGAAGGGTGCATATTCCGCGCAAGGGACATCACGACCACCGAAGCTTGCGAGCATGTAGTGGAAGGACGGAATGGCCTCACGTAAGCATGCAATGGCGACGCAATGATCCGAGTGGGTGTGCACAACCGCCCCTGCTTCGGGAAATGCCTTGTAAATCGCGGCATGCATCATCCATTCGCTGGATGGATGCCAAGTGCCTTCGAAGGCGCCCTCAAAGTCCATAAGAACAATCTTGTCCACGGTAAGATCGCTCACACGAACACCGGTCGGCGTGATCAGCATGCGATCCCTGCAGCGCACGCTGATGTTGCCTGCGGTTCCGCTGTTTAGATGCTGTCGCTCAGCCTCGCGGCTTGCTTCCACAATGCCGCCGCGCATGGCCTCTTCACTCATGATGTTCTTTCCGATGTCCGAGTTCATGCGTCGAGCCAGGTCGCGTGCCGGTGCTCCGGGCCTATCGCATGCTGCATGGCGTCCAGCACAGCCTCGAAGATATCGAGGCTCCCGAGCTTGCCCGACTTCAACAGGAGCGCCATGGGTTTCGGATCGTGAGCGAATACCCGGGCGATCCCTGGTCCCTCATATGGGCCGATTTGGAGGCGATCGATGCCAAGGGCGTTCAGGACGGCACCTGACGTTTCCCCACCGGCAACGATCAGCCGGCGGACCTGAAATCGCTCAATAAGGGCAGAGGCAAGATCTGACAGAATGGCTTCTGCCCGGCCCGCGACCTCAAGGCGGCCATGCCGGTCCTGCAGCCGCGCCACTTCCGCAGTGTCTGCGGCCGTTGAGACTGCGATCGGTCCATTGTCGATGTGCTGAGCCGCCCAGGCCATTGCCCGCTTGACCAGGTCTTCGCCGGCAAATGCACCGGCGAGGTCCAGTCTGAGAACGGGATGTGATTGTTCGAAATAAGCTAACTGCGCGGCCGTTCGCTCAGCACAGCTTCCCACAAGGATCGCCGCATTGCCGGAGATGCCCGGCAGCGGATCAACGGAAGTATCAGCTTGAAGCAGGCTTTCTTCCCGCCAGACGCGAGGAAGGTGGGCCGCGACGGACGAGTTGCCGGTCAGGAGGGGAAGATCGGCACAGGATCGGGCGAGGACGGCAAGATCCGCCTCGTAGATCGCGTCGGCAATCGCAAACGCGGTGCCGCCTTCCCGCAACTCCGCGATACGCTGGCGAACCGCTTGGGGCCCGGCATGAATTGCCTGATGTGGCAGAAGTCCAACTTTCTTTGTGCTTTGTGCATCAAGAACCCGCAGCAGGTTTGAGTCGGTCATGGGCGTGAGCGGATCGAACCGCTTAGGGGAGTCCGACAGAAGCTGTGGCCCGGCAAACATGTGTCCTTGATAGACCGTGCGTCCGACTTCGCAAAACGACGGGGCAAAGATGGTGAAATCGGATCCCACAAGGTCCAACAGCGCTTCCGCGCATGGCCCGATGTTACCCTTCGGCGTTGAATCGAATGTAGCGCAGTACTTGAAAAAGAGCTGTTTGCTTCCGCTGCGGCGCAACGCTGAAGCCGCAGCCACAACATCGGAAACGGCTTCGGCAACAGGTGCCACGCGGCTCTTCAAGGCCACAACGTGAGCGTCCGTAGCCTGCACCTGCGGAACGTTTGGGCCAATGGAGAAAGAAGTCCTCACACCTTGAGCCACGAGCATCGATGCAATTTCGACAGCACCTGTCAGATCGTCTGCAACGCACCCGAACAGCATCGCTTCTCCCTCCAGCTTCAACATGATATATGATATTGCCAGATCAAGCGATTGGGAATAAGGGCCAAGAGGTTATTTAAGGCCTAGTCAGTGCCACCCGCGGGAGATGCCGGATTTTGGGTCTGGGGCTTGACGGGCCTGCGGCGCTAAGAAGGGCCGACTAGCGAACGGCGAAGGACGAGAGAGCAGGATGGGTAACTTCGTGGAGGCCGTAGCGCGGGACAATCTCACTGCACGCGTCTACAACCAACTGCGCAAGGCTCTGATGGAGGGCCGATTCTGGCCAGGGCACCGGCTCAAAATTCGGGAGCTTGCGTCTGCAATGGGTGTATCAGAAACGCCTGTGCGGGAGGCTGTGCTGCAGTTGGTATGCGAGAAGGGGCTGACAATGCAAGCCGCCCGCTCCTTCACGGTTGCCGAACTTACCCTCGGCCAGTATTTGGAACTCCGCGACATCCGTCTTCATCTGGAGGGAATGGCTGCTGAGGCGGCAACCACGAAGATTTCCAAACAGACTATAAAAACGCTTGAGCGCATTCATAGGACATTGATTGAGGCGGAGGAGGCTAGCCGCTGGTTCGATGCCGTCCACGCAAACTGGGAATTCCATCACACACTGTACCAGACCGCTGACTTACCTGAGCTCTTGTCGATCCTTGAGACTATCTGGCTGCGAAATGGGCCTTTGGTCAATTATCACTATCCCCACGCTCGACCAACCTATCCTGGTCCGCACCAGCACTTGGCAGTGCTTGAGGCTCTTAAAGCCAGAAACCCGGCAGGTGTCCGGGAGGCCATTCAGGCCGACATGATCGAAGGCGGGGCTCGATTAGTTCAGCTGCTCCAACGGCTGGAGAACGGTGAAGTTACCAAGGAAGACCTGCGTCAGGCAGCTCTCAACTCTCCGCAGGCGACAACACACGAGTCAAATGAGCGTGCGAGACAGGCGAAGGCTTCCTAGACAGAGCCTGCCGGACGGTGTGAGCCCGCAGGGCCACTATGCCCGCGGGCAACCGAACTGGGCAAGTAATCGTCTGAGGCGCAATTGATTTAGCACTCGAAACTCCTCGGGCTCAACTTGGCTGCCGCACCTTCAGCACGGCACTTTTGATGTGCCGGTATCGTGGCGTTCCATGAGGATCCAGATGCGCAATCCGGACGGTGAAAGCCGCATTCGCGTACTGGCGCACCTATTGCGGTTCAGGCGGGGAATGCGCATGGCATGCAATGACGCCCTTGCGGACGAGATCCGCGATTGCTTCAGATGGCAGACCGAGAACAGTGGCAAGTACATCCGCTGTGTCTTCGCCCAACAATGGCGGCGCCTTGGCCTTGTGATCTCGTTGCGCAGCAAGGCCGTGCGCGGGCCGGACCAATGCGACAGGGCCGAGTTCTGGATGTTCGAGCCGCTGAATCACCTCACGCTCGACAACACTTGGGCTATTGAGCGCCTCCGATACAGATTTGACCCGTCCGGCGGGCACACTTGCCCCGTGGCAAGCATCAAGCCAGTGTTGGCATGACCTATTCCGGATTATTTCTGCCAGGATCGGCAAAAGCTCTTCCCTGTGCAGGGCACGCTGGCGCGCAGTGATGAAACGGGGATCGAGCGCCAGATCAGGCCGCTCAATCACGTGATTGCAGAAATCTGCGAACATCCGATCATTACCCACTGCCAGTGCGAAGATATCATCCTCGGCCGCAAACAACTGATAGGGTACGACTGTGGGATGGGCATTCCCGTAACGCTTCGGCTCGACGCCCGCATTCAGGTAGCCTGTCCCAATATTGATCAGCAGGTTCAGTGTGGTCTCGAGCAGAGCCACATCGATGAACTGCCCTAGGCCGGTATCGCGCCGCTGATAGAGGGCTGCAAGAATTGATTGGGTAGCGACCATTCCGGCCGCCACATCAGTAAAGGCCACGCCCAGCCGATGCGGGAGACCATCCGCCTCGCCAGTAATCGACATCAGCCCACTTTCCGCCTGCATGATGAAATCATAGCCTGGCCGATCGCTCTCCGGTCCTGTCTGGCCGTACCCGGAAATAGAGCAGTAGACGATGCCGGGGTTGAGCTTGCGAACATCCTCATAGCCGATACCCAGCCGCTCCATCGTTCCGGGGCGGAAGTTTTCCACGATCACATCTGCTGCCGCCGCGAGCTCCAAGACGATTTGTTGCCCTTCGGGGCTCTTGATGTCCAAAGCAATGCTCTGCTTGCCCCTATTAGCGCAGAGATAGTATGTGCTGACTCCCTTGTAGCTCGGCACCGACCAAGCACGGGTGTCATCGCCGCCCTTTACGTTCTCGATTTTCCAAACCATCGCGCCAAGATCTGCGAGCGTCATCGTTGCCCAAGGTCCCGCGAGCACGCGCGACAGGTCCAGCACCTTAATGCCATCAAGCGGTAACTTGTCCATGTGTACCCCGCTACTTTTGCGCGACGGCGCATATACCGTGATGACTTCGGAACCTGAGATTTGTTCAGCAGGAATCTTGAATGCTATCAGACAATTTCAGGTTCTTTTGAAGCTCGATCCACAAGGGTGACTCGAATGGCCTTTGTACCAAACCTATTGTTGGTCTCAATCATGAAAAGGGATGAAGGCATTGTCACGGGAACGGCTGACGTAAGGGGCTGACGCGCGGTAGGGTAGGGGATGCAGCCCATCTCCTATCGCCGTCATCAATTCCCGCCCGAGATCATCTGGCATGCAGTCTGGCTCTACCTCCGGTTCTCGCTCCGCTACCGGGATGTGGAGAAAGTCCTGACCGAACGTGGGCTCGATGTTTCGTATGAGACGGTCCGGCGGTGAGTGCTCAAGTTCGGGCCAGCCTTCGCCCGCAATCTGCGCCCGCGGGTTCAAGGTGCCGAGCGAGCGTGACGCCCTGGTGCAGTTCTGCCAGCAGTTGAAACCGGTGCTGGCCAGAATCGTGGCTTGGGAGCTTTCTTGCAAGTGATCTGAATGATGTCGGTTTCAGGGCAGCTACGATGCGCTTCACGCATGACAGCTTGGCTTTTTAAGGGGTGACGGGCGGCGGCAGGCGTACCCATTTCAAGGAGGACGCGATCATTCCTCCCGATTGTGTCGTTCCCTCTGGAAGGACCCTGGTCCCACCTTACGGCCGCTGTTCGCAGTGGCCTTTTTCTTTGGCCGATCCAGCGCCAGGGGGCATGTGCAAGCCTCGAAGCAGCGCAAGAGGCTATAGTTGTTTCAGCAAGGCGCTGCGTCGCTGTCGCTGCCCGCCTCGGGGCTCAGCCAGTTTGCCATTCACGTGAACGAGTTCAAACTTGGGCCGCATCTGGGGTGGCCTTTTTCTTTGCTGCTTTTAGCAGTCGGCCATTCGCCACTAATACTCCAGTAACTACATTCATTCACCATACTGAGGACGTGGCCATTTGTGGTCGCCGTATTGCGTATGAGTGTTCCCATGACGCTGCTTTTGCTTTTGCTTGTTGTAGCTTCGCTCGCAGCTTCGATTTTGCTGCCAGTCGGGCATATGTTGATCTTGCCAAAGGGAGCTGGGAGATCACCAACGCCCAGGAGCCTTGCTGAGCTCGAGCGGCGGGCCCAGCGTCGCTGAACAGCCGTCATCGCCATGAGCAGGCTCTTTGGTCCTACGTTGTCGTTGAGCAGGGTGGGATAGTACCGCTTGGACAAGTGCCAAAGGTTGTCTCGGTGACTTCCTCTGATATCAGGAGCCCAAAGAAAGTCGCTGTTGCCGACGTGACTCTCTTTGCGTTGCGGGCTTGCAGCTCGAACTCGAGGGCATTCAGTTCTTCCTCAGAACCAAGGAAGCCTCGAAAGGCTATGACTCGTTCTATGCCACCCGCATGGACCGGATGCCCAAGCCCCTGATCCGGGTGACTATAAGGAAAATCCTGAATTAGGGGAGGTGGAGGTTTAAGGCGTTCGGCCCTCCGCGTGGGGCGGTACCCGTTGACCTGTTGAAGCATTGGCAGGACTGAGGCGAATAGGTCACAGGTCAAAAAAAGAGGCAGCTATGCTGCCTGTCTGTGCTTGCCGCTTTTGAGAGCAAGAAGTACTTTATTGCAATGCAGCACGGCAATTGGCGTTGCCGCGCTGCCCGCCCTTCTTGGGCGTTTCCTCCCTAAACTTTGGGCCGCATTCTTGCGGCCCTTTTTCTTCGCTGGAGGAGACTATTCACGCATCCGCCATTAGGCAACCTCATTTCTGCGGCTTCTACGTATGCCAAAAGTATAAGTCTGCGGCAGGCCATGAGAGCGAGTTTCGTGGTGATGCACGTGTGATCTGCCGGCACCGTTATATGATATGTGCCTACCCTTGGATCGAGCTGATGTCAGCGCGAAGGGATACTCAGACTGACATTCGATAGTTGAAAATTAATGTAGCATAACCTCATCACTGCATGACCCCCAGCGGACTATCCGAACGAGTGCAGAGGCCTTTCCTTCAGCATGGAGATCGTCCAAGTCAATCGGTCGGATCGGAGACAGACAGGAGCGCTAGCCGCTGTATAAGCCAGGGCTTCCGCCGCGGTTCAGGCAGTACTGGATTTGGACAAGGCGGATGCGCCGAGCATCCGCCTTGTTTCTTGAACTTATTAGCGCTCGATCGTCTTGTTCCAGCGGCTGTTCCATTCCGGCCGCTTCTCGTTGATCGTATCCCAGTCAAGCGTGACAGCAGTCTTCATGTACTCGTGGAACTTCTTGAGCTTGGCTTCTGCTTCGGGCGTGGGGGCTTTGGCGTTCACATTCGATGGAACGATGTTGCCGTGTTGAAGCGCCTTAGTCTGAGCCTCTGGTGAGAGGAGATAGGCGGCAAGCTTCTGAGCCAGTTCGGGCTCACTGTTGTTAGCGATGACGCACTCGGTCACCATCAGAACAACGGAGCCTTCCTTAGGCTGTGCGTATTCCACCGGAATGTTCTTCTCCTGGTGAGCCGACACGGCGGTAGGGGTCAACGGGAAGATCGCAGCTTCGCCGGTCTGCACCATTTCGGAAATCTTGGCCGAACTCGGGATGTATTCGAGCACGTTCGGGCCGATAGTTTCCTTGAACTTGGAGAAGCCCGGCTCGACGTTCTTCTCATTGCCGCCCTGGATGCGGTTGAACATCAGGAAGGCATGCAGCCCGAAGGACGAGGCGGCCGCAGATTGGAACACGACTTTCCCCTTGTACTTGGGATCGGCGAGATCCATCCACGAGGTCGGGGGAGCCCAGCCCTTCTCCTCAAACATCTTCTTGTTGTAGGCGAGGCCCGTCATGCCGAGGTCGATGCCGATTGCCATGTCATCCTTCAGCCTAACGCCAGGAGCTAGATCGGCCAGAACCGGCGTTTCTTTGATCTTCTCGCACAGGCCTGCGCCGATGGCGCGGATCATAACGCCGTCATCGAGAAACATTACATGCATCTGGGGATTGGACTTAGCCGCGGTGGCCTTGGCCAGAATGTCGGACGAGGTGCCCGGCACAACGACAACTTTCACGTCGTTCGCCTTCTCGAAATCCGGGAAGACATGCTGCGTGAAGGTCTTCTCGAAGTTGCCGCCGTTCATGCCGACATAGAGCGTCTTCGTCTGCGCCTGGGCTGCGCCGGAGGCGGCGATGGTGAGCGCGGCAAGGGCCGTGGCTTGCAAAAGAATGGTGGTTTTCATCGTGCTGTTTCCCTCTTTGTTAGTTCAGATCCGTTATCCGCCCGGGTGCCTTGGATCGTGCGGGCAAATCGATCGATGGCGAAAGCTTGGATCGGCGTGCGGCTTTCACCGTCACGGACGAGTTCGGCCAGGACTTCGCCAACTCCCGGCGCGATCTGGAATCCGGCTCCCGAGAAGCCGAAGGCGTGAATGAGGTTCGGTGTAGTCCGGCTGAAGCCGATCACCGGGTTCCGGTCGGCCATCTCGCCTTCCGTACCGCTCCAGGAACGGATGGCGTAGGCATGGCGCAGAGCCGGGAACAGGGCTGCGGCGCGGTTCATAATGGTCACGGCGCCCGAGCCCGTAGGACGGGAGAAGTCGGGCTCCGCAAGCGGCTCGCCGCGCATGCCGCCGACGATGCAGTTGCCACGCTCGACCTGACGCGCATAGATGCCACCGCCTTCGGCCCCGATGTTCACGCTCATGAAGACGTCGAGGGGCTCGGTGACGATCATGCTTGGATAGATCGCATCGAGCGGCACTGGCTCGCCGAACGCCTCCGCGAAGGGACCTGCCCAGGCGCCAGCGCTGTTGATTACGAAGCGCGCCTTGATCTCGGTGTTCAAGCCTGCTGACAGGAAAAAACCCTCGAGCGCCTTCTCGACATGGGTCACCCGGGTGTGTTCGAGAACATCCACGCCGGCCCGCCGTGCCGCATGGGCGAAGGCCGCAGAGACAAGGCGCGGATTGGCATGTCCATCACCTGCGCACAGGGACGCGCCCATGACGTCTCCGGCGATCCAGGGAAAACGCTCCCGCAATTGGTTTCCACCGATCAGCTCCAGGTCGAGCCCCAGATCCGCGACGCGGGCCGCATAGGCTTCGAGCGATGCCATCTCTGCTTCGGTTCGTGCGAGCTTCAGGTGACCTGAGCGCACGAATTCACCATCGACGCCGATGAGGTCCTTCAGGCGCGGCCAAATGGCATGAGCCCGTTGAGACAAAGCGATCTGCTCCGCCGGACGGCCCTGACGGCGCACGCCGCCATAGTTCACGCCGCTGGCCTGCGCACCGCAGAAGCCCTTGTCGAGAAGGACAACGGAGAAGCCCAGGCGCCGCAGCGCAAGAGCCGCGGAACTTCCCACGAGCCCACCGCCGATAATGGCGACATCCCTGTGAAGGGCGAGGCTCATGCGGTTTCCTCCTCGGCAATAATCCCCATCGGAATGGGCTTGATGGGCGGCTGCGCGCGCAGCCGTCCGACCGCGTCCGGCGATTGACCGCAGGCGGCAGCCAGCACTTCCACCGCCGCGTTTCCACACATCCGCCCCTGGCACCGGCCCATCCCCACACGGGTCAAGGCCTTGAGGCGGTTGAGTTCGAAAATACCCTGATCGCGCACGGCAGAGCGCACGTCACCGATGGCGATCTCCTCGCATCGGCACAGGATCACGTCGTCGGCGATTCCGTCTGCCCAGGCCTCCGGAAACGGGAACGCGGATTCGAGAACGTCACGAAATTTACTGATACTGGCGAGCTTGCGCTCCAGCACCCCGATCCGCGCATGATCGACCGACAGGCCTGCATCCTCGAGGAGCGCGAGGCCCGCCCGTTCTCCAGCCAGTTCGGCAGCATCCGCGCCGGCAATGCCGGCGCCGTCACCTGCGATATAGACGCCCGGCATGCTGGTGCGTCCCGCGCCGTCGCGTTCAGGTCGCCATGCCCGGTCCCGCGCATCGAAGACAAAGCGGCATCCCGCAAGATCGGCGAGCTGCGTTTCGGACCGCAGGGAGAAGCCATAGCCCACCGCGTCGCAGGCGAGGCGATGCTCCTCGCCGCGCTCGCGCCAGACAAATCCCTCGACTCTAGCTGTGCCGTCGATGCGAACCGGCTGAACTCCAAAGCGAACGGCAACGCCGCGCGCCATGAGTTCGGCGGCATAGCGGAAACCGCGCAGCACGACGAACGGCTGAGCGAACAATCCGCGAAGGAGATGAAGCTTGGCCGAGAACGGTGACGTGTCGAGAACGGCCGCAACGTTGGCACCGGCTTTCACATATTGCCAGGCAACAAGATAGAGCAGCGGTCCGGAGCCGAGAAACACAACCTCCTCGCCGATGGCGCAGCCCTGCGACTTCAAGGCGATCTGGGAGCCGCCCAGGGTGAAGACGCCTGGGAGGGTCCAACCTGGGAAGGGGAGGACGCGGTCGGTGGCGCCGGTGGCCAGGATCAGATGGCTGAATGGAATGCGGCGCGTGCGATGACCCGTCACAGCATCCGCAGCCTTGTCGCGGAGGTTCCACACCAGGGTTTCGGGATAGTAATCGATCCTGTGGCGGATCCCCGCGAAGGTGCCGTGCAGGGCCGTGGCCTTCGCGGCCTCCGATCCGTAGAGATCCTTCGCGGAGCGCTCATCGGGCACGAGCCTCTGGCGATAGATCTGTCCGCCGCCCGATGGCGCTTCATCGATGACAGCTGGCCTGATGCCCGAGCTCACGAGGATCTGGGCGGCACGGATGCCGGCAGGGCCGGCGCCAACGATCAGCGGTCGCGTGGCGTCGCTCACGATCTCGGCTCCATCATGGTTCGAAGATTCATTCCCGGTTCCAGAGCCGTGCTGCAGGCGCGGATGCGCCCGTCGTCGCCTGTGAGAACCCAGCAGTCCTGGCATGCGCCCATCTGGCAGAAGCCGGCTCTGGGTGCTCCTGAGAAGTCGCTGGGACGCAGCCGATCGGACTGGGTGAGAATAGCGGTCAAGACCGTATCGCCCGCACGGCCTGAGCACGCCTCACCGTTCAGCGTGAAGGAAACGACGGGAAGCTCGTGCCGAGCAAGGCGCTTGAGAAGAGCCATATCCATGTCCTCAGCGCTGCCCAACGAGAATGCGGTCGAGCCCAAACGCGCGGTCCAGCACCAGCATAGCGGCCGCTGTGATGGCGATCATCAGGGCCGAAACGGCCGCCATCATCGGGTCGATGGACTCCGTCGCGTACATGTACATGCGGACCGGCAGCGTGACGGTTGCTGGCGAGGTGACGAAGATCGACATCGTCAGCTCGTCGAAGCTGTTGATGAAGGCCAGCAGCCAGCCGCCCGTGATGCCGGGCAGGATCATGGGAGCTGTGATGCGGCGAAACGCGGTCCATTCCCCGGCGCCAAGCGTCCGCGCGGCCTGCTCGGCGCTGCGGTCGAGCCCGGACAAGGCGGCGAGCACGAGACGGAGCACATAGGGCGTTACGATGATTATGTGCGTCGCGACGAGCCAAGCAAAGCTGCCGGTGGCGCCAAGGAGCGCGAACAGCCGCAGAAAGGCCACCCCGAGAACCAGATGAGGAATGATCAGCGGCGACAGGAACAGGGCATTCAGGAAGTCCCGACCTGGAAACGAGTAGCGACTGATGGCAAGCCCGGCAGGCACGGCGAACGCGACCGCCAATGTTGCAGAGAGCGCTGCCAGCCAGATACTGTTCCAGAAGGATGCCATGAAGTCGGGATGCGCGAACACCGCCTTGAACCAGCGCAGCGACAGGCCGGTCGTTGGCAGGCTCAGCGTGTTCTCGGGCGTGAACGCGACGAGGCAGATGATGACCAGCGGTGCCAGGACGAACGCTAGAACAAGAACGTGAAAGGTGAGTGCGATGGTGCCATTCTTCTGCATGGTGTCATCCAAGAGTCCGGCGTGCGCGGGCCTCGACCATGCGGTTGTAGGCCAGCATGATGCAGAGGTTTGCGACAAGAACGATGATCGCGATGGTCGCTCCGAGGGGCCAGTTCAGCTCCTGGAGGTACTCGTCGTAGACCAAGGTCGCCGCCATCTTCAGGCGACGGCCACCCAGGAGAGCTGGAACGGCGAAGGCACTGGCAGACAGCCCGAAGACGATGAGGCTGCCGGAGAGCATGCCGAGCGTCACCTGCGGCATGACCACCCGGCGAAGAGCCGTGAAGTGCGAGGCGCCGAGGGTCCAGGCTGCCGCCTCGACCATGGGGTCGAGCTTCTGCAGGGCCGTCCACACCGGAATGACCATGAACGGCAGCATGACGTGGACGAGAGCAATGACGATGGCGGTCTCGGTGTAGAGGATCCTGGCCGGTGCGAACCCGACGAGCTGGAGTGCTTGGTTCACGAGGCCCTGCGAGCCGAGCAGCATGCTCCAGCCAAAGGTGCGGACGACGACGGAGACGAGCAGGGGGCCGATGATGACGAGAAGGAAAACCGAGCGCCACGGATCCCGCATGCGCGACAGGATGTAGGCTTCTGGAACACCAATGGCGGCACAGATGAGTGTGGTCAGCGCCGCGATCCGCAGCGTCCTCCAGAAGATCTCGAGATAGTACCCGTCCGTGACGACGGTGATGTAGTGCGACAGCGTGAAGGTGTTCTGGATGCCGGTGGAATGATCGTAGGCCTGAAACGACAGGATGACGGTGAGCGCCAGGGGCAGGAGCACGAGCCCGAAAAAGAACAGAGCTCCGGGTCCGGCAAGCAGCCATGGGGCTGAAGGAATAGGGGAGCGCGAGGTCATCATGGTTCCCTCCCTTAAGCCGCTGCGGCGGTACCCGCGATGATGCGCATGTTGTCCGGGGACCAGTCGAGCCCGACCGGGGAGCCTTCCGCGGCCGGCTCAACGCCCAGGTTGGGCGTGGAGACAGTCATGATCCCGATCGGAGTCTCAACGGTGAGGAGCCACTGGCTGCCTAGGAAGAAGCGGCTGGCGACACGTCCCTCTAGGCGGCCTGCGCCGGCATCGCGCACAAGGATCTTCTCGGGGCGGATCGACAGCGTAACCGGGGTTCCTGCGGCAATCTCCGGCGCGGAGGCCTCCAGTAGGACGCCGCCGATGTCCGCGGCGCTGGTTGTGTCGTTGCGGCGCCAGGTGCCGGCCAGAAGATTGGTCTTGCCGACGAAGGACGAGATGAAGGCGTTCGAGGGCTGCTCGTAAAGCCGGTACGGCGCATCCACCTGAGTCATCCGCCCACCTTCCATCACGACCACGCGATCGCTGATCGAGAGCGCTTCGGCCTGATCGTGGGTGACCATGATGGTGGTCGTGCCGACCTTGCGTTGGATCCGCCGCAACTCGAACTGCATTTCCTCGCGCAGCTTCGCGTCCAGGTTGGAGAGGGGCTCGTCCAGCAGGAGGACAGGCGGCGCAATGACGAGGGCGCGAGCGATAGCCACACGCTGCCTCTGACCACCGGAGAGCTGGCGGGGATAACGGTCGGCAAAGGAGGATAGCTGCACCAGCATGAGCGCCTCCCGCACGCGATCAGTCCGTTCGGCCTGCGGAACGCGTCGCATCTCAAGCCCGAATGCGACGTTCTGCGCCACCGTCATGTGAGGGAAGAGGGCATAGCTCTGAAACACGACTCCGAGGCCGCGGCGATTGGGCTTCTCGCGCGTGATATCGCGCCCGTCGAGGGAGATCTGGCCCTCGGTGGGTTCGACGAGACCGGCGATCATCTGCAGGGTCGTTGTCTTCCCGCAGCCCGACGGGCCGAGAAGCGAAACGAATTCGCCTTTATCGATCGTCAGGCTGACATCGCGAACGGCCGTGAACGTGCCGAATTCCTTGGAAACTCCTTCGAGTGTCAGGAATGCCATTCTGGTCTCCGATCCTTGCAAAGCATTCAGCAATAAGCCCGAATGCGCACGACGCCCGGACCGTCATCACGAGTGAGGGCCCAGCCCAAGTCAATATCAATGTTTCGGTATGTGAAAGTTTTTTGACATATGTTCCATCATATGAAATAGAGGCAGCGAATTTATGGAAGTTATTCTATATGTCGGAAGATAGCGTATCTGGAACACGGCGAGCCCTGGCGCTCCTGAAGGTTCTCGGGGCTGGGGACTCCCATGGGATGCGCCTGACCGACATCGCATTAGCCAGCGGGATCACCCAACCCAGCGCTCATCGGGCCCTGAAGGTTCTCATGGCCGAGGGTTTCGTCGAGCAGGTGGATGCGAGCCGCAAATACCGGCTGGCTCTCGACTTCTTCGTCCTAGCCGCCCGGGCCGCGCAGTCGGGCGGATTGCGCAGCACGGCCAGGCCAGCGCTCCTGCGCCTGTCCTCCACATTGAGCGACAGCATCTTCCTTCTGGTGCGGAACGGGTTCGACGCTGTCTGTCTGGATCGCGTGGAGGGCCCGTTCCCGATCAGGACCTTCACGGGCGATATCGGCGGCAAGGTGCCTCTCGGCATCGGTCAGGGCAGTCTCGCCATCCTGTCGTTCCTGCCGGAGGAGGAGCGCGAGGCCGTGATCCGCTTCAACGTTCCCCGCCTGCTCGACCGGGGCGGCTTCGATGAGATCGGGTTGCGGATGCAGATCCAGAACGTCCGCAAGACGGGCTTCTGCAGCCTCAACACGGGCCTGATCCCCGGCATGGCCGGCGTGGGAGTGCCGATCCTTGACTCGGACGGGCGGGCTGTTGCGGCCCTGAGCATAGGCACTTTGTCGGAGCGCCTAGAGGGGGATCGGCTGCCGCTGGTAGTCGATCTGATACGAAACGAAGCGGAAGGGATCGCCCGGCAGCTCAACCCTTTCGATCCAACCCTCCGTTACCCTACCCGAAGCCTCGGGACGGACGCGATATAGTCTGCTTGGCAAGCGGCTTTGGCTGTGATGATCAAAAGTCCGCTGCTGGCACTCCTGAGACGTAGCCGCTTGGTCCGCTTCAGCGCTCGAGAGCCGACGTTCGTTGAGCTGCTGGAAGGTGAATCTTTGACCCATAGGAGACATTTGAGGTCAAACCACGGCTTCAGATTTGAGACAAGTTTGCAAACCTGGCCTTTGAGACAGGAGACGCGACTCAGGACGTCTACAGAGCGCCGAAGTCCGAGCGCCTCAAGCAGTTCATCTCAAGCCATCAATAGACCACTGCTTAGTCCGGATGCACTCCTTAGTCGGGATGGTCAGGAACTACTTCAGTAAGTCATTCGAGCGGCAAGCGGCGGCGCATCATTTATCACCCGACCCGCCGTTGCCGCCTTGCTTGAGATAATTGTAGACCGTCGCCCGGCCCAGCCCGAGCACTCTCGAGATGTAGGACGCCATATTGCGTCCGCCGAATGCTCCATTCCCGGCAAGGTCCATGATGAGTTGCTGTTTCTCGCGGCGACCCAATTCGGCAACGGACAATCCGCGTTTTCGGGTCCAGGATTGGATGTACTCGTTGACCCGTTCGTGCCAGTCGTCCTTGAACAGCGATGCTGGCTTCTCCTGAAACTGGGGCACCGAGACAAGGGCCTGCAACGTGCTGATGACGGCGTGGAAGTGAGAAACATCCACGTTGATGCATAGAATTCCGATAGCCTTCTCGCCAGCCCGGATCACGGCGCTGACCGACTTGATGCGCCGGCCGTCCCAATTCACCTTCTCGTACGGACCGATAATCCTGTCGGAGGGCCTGAAATCAATCTCATGAATGAGGGACGGCTCACCCAGCTCCCGTTTTGAGAAGCTATTGGTCAGATATACCACCGTCTCGGTCGCAAGGTCGTGCAGGACCACCTCGGCATAAGGCTGGAACAGCAGCGTGATCGCATCGCAGATATGAGTATAGGCCGCGAGCTCCGGCACAAGCCCAGGCTTGGCCGCTTGCCTTGCTTTTCTCATCTCAGCGGTCCGTCACGCTTTGAGTGGATCATGCTTTCTCACCCAGGCACAGGATGCTTGGGGGAATCCTCCTAGACTGTCGCATGCCCGAAAGTCCAGGCAAGTGGCGCCACTCGGACAGGACAGGAGACAACGACCCACCCGCGAAAAAAATATGGACAAAGCAGTCCAGTTTGGACTTTATTGTTCAACATGACGACTGCCATGTTGTCAACAATCAAGCACTCGTAAGGGAACACTGACGATGAAGAAGCTCGGTCGCCTAGCCTTGGTAGCCGTCGGCATTGCGCTGGCTCCGGCCCTCGCCCACGCCCAGGCCGGAAAGGTCACAAGCCTTAAGATCGCGACTGAGGGCGCCTATGTCCCCTGGAACTTCACGGGCGCGGGCGGCAAGCTGGAAGGCTTTGAGATCGACTTGGCCAACGATCTGTGCAAGCGCATGAACGTGTCCTGCGAGATCGTGGCCCAGGACTGGGACGGCATCATTCCGGCGCTTACCGCCAAGAAGTACGATGCCATCATGGCCGGCATGAGCATCACCGACAAGCGCCTGGAGACCATCGACTTCACCCGACCTTATGCTCAGGTGAGCAACGGAATCGTCGTCGCGAAGAACTCTGCGGAAGCCAAGGCGCTTGGTCCTGTTGCCCAGTTCAGCTTCGCCTCCCAGCCGGCCGAATCCGAAGCGGCTGTGGCCAAGATTCGCGAGGCCCTCAAGGGTAAGACGCTCGGCGTCCAGACCTCTTCGTCCCACTCAAATTTCACCGACAAGTACCTTAAAGGGGCCGTCGAGATCCGCGAGTACAAGACGACGGAGCAGTACGATCTCGATCTCGCTGCCGGACGCATCGATGCGGTAATTGGTGACAAGACGGCCCTTCAGGGCACCCTGGGCAAGCCGGAGTTCAAGGATTTCACAGTTGCGGGACCGGGCTTCTCCGGCGGTATCCTGGGTCGCGGCGTAGGAGTAGGCCTGCGTAAGGACAGCCAGGAACTCAAGGCCATGTTCGATACTGCCATCGCGGCAGCCATTGCCGATGGCACCGTCAAGAAGCTGGCCGAGAAGTGGTTCAAGGTTGACGTGACGCCACAGGGCTGATGAGAGGTCGCGGCGGTTGCCCTGCGGACTGCTCGCAGGGCAACCGCCTATGGGAACCATGCGGGATGCAGCACCGTCGGACGATGCCGTGACCCGGTTGGCCGTTGCGCACGCCGCTCTTGTTGATTTCCGACCCTACTCCGAGACCTAGACCGAACCCGAGACCCGATGATGAATAACAGCGTCCTTGAATCTGCCGCCCGCTCCGTCCGGGCGCGGCGTCGCATCCGCAGCTACGTCTACGAGACACCGCTGCTGCCTTCGCGCCAGATCGGCCGCGACACCAATTCCACCGTCTCCTTCAAGGCGGAGAACTTCCAGCTCACCGGATCCTTCAAGATCCGTGGCGCGGCAAGCAAGATGACCGCACTCGGCCTGGACCAGGGCGTCATCACGGCATCCTCCGGCAATCATGGCATCGGGGCTGCGCAGGCCGCGAGCCTGATAGGCCAGAAGCTAACGGTTGTCCTTCCCGAAACCGTGTCGCCTGCGAAGCTCGCCAAGATCGGTTCCTTTGGCGTGGAGGTGATCCTTCATGGGGCAGAGACCGGGTTGGCAGAGCAGCACGCGCAGAAGGAGGCCCAAAGTCGGAGCCTCGTCTACGTCTCCCCGTACAACGATCCCGAGATCATTGCGGGGCAGGGTACGATCGCGCTGGAGATGCTGGAACAGGCCGACCGGATCGACAACGTCTTCGTCGCCATGGGCGGCGGCGGGCTGATCAGCGGGATCGGTTCTGTCCTGAAGTGCTTCAGCCCGAACACGCGCGTGTTTGGTGTTTCCGCACAGAACTCGGCCGCGTTGGCGGCCTCGATTGTGGCGGGACGCGTCGTCGAGACGGAGCATCTCGATACTCTTGCAGACGCCGTCGCAGGTGGCGTCGACGAAGACAGCATGACCTTGCCGCTGTCGAGCGCCGTCATCGACGAGGTCCTGACGTGCACGGAGGCGGAGATCGCCGCGGCGCTCAAGGACATGGCCGCCAAGGAGAACCAGCTCGTCGAAGGAGCAGCGGCCCTTGCCCTCGCCGGTTTCTATCAGGTTGCGAACCGCTGTGAGGGGCAGAACAACGTCGTGGTGCTCTGCGGGGCCAACTTCGACCATGACCGGATCATGGCCGTCGTGAACGGCTAAGGGGCGGACGCCATGGCAAGTCTCGAGATCGACTGGAACAGGGACGGCCGGCAGGCCTCCTACATCCAGGTGCCAAGTTCTACGAACCAGAGCGCATGGCAGAACCTGCGCATACCAGTGTTCGTCATCCGCAATGGCTTGGGACCAACGACGCTACTGCTCGGAGGCAGCCATGGCGATGAATACGAGGGACCAGTCGCCCTCTCGAAATTCGCGCATTCGGTCGACCCTGACGGTATCAAGGGCACCCTCATCGTCGTCCCGGCGATCAATCTGCCGGCCGTCCTGGCAGGAGCACGGCTGTCGCCGCTCGATGGCCTCAACCTCAACAGGGAGTTCCCCGGCAACGTGCGCGGGTCAGCGACCCAGCGCATCGCGCACTTCATCACCACGGAACTGGTGCCCAGGGCTGATAACGTCTTCGACATCCATTCGGGTGGCCGCTCCCTGCGCTTCGAGCTCTGCACATTCATCCATGAGCAGCCCGACCCCGAGCGGACCCGCAGTTTCCTGGCGGCCGCCGATTCCTTCGGAGCCCCGCTGATTGTCGTGATCCGCGAGCCGCATGCGAGCGTGATGCTAGACGATGTCGTGGAGAGCTCGGGCAAGCTCATGCTGTCCAGCGAACTCGGCGGGAGCGGCATCATCACGGCCGAGACCGCCCGCATGAGCTACGAGGGGCTGCTAGGAGTCCTGCGCCATCTGGGGCACCTTGCCCCGTCTGACCAAGACGGCGTCGAAGACCGTAGGATCTCGCGCCGCGTCTCGGTGCCGGGTTCGGACTACTATGTCCACGCGGCCGATACCGCCTTGTTCGAACCTGTCCTGAGCCTTGGCGCGCCGGTCGAGAAAGGGACGGTCATCGGCTACTTGCACTACGTCGATCGGGTGGAGAGGACACCTACACCAGTGTTCTCTCCTCAATCGGGTCTCCTGCTCTGTCTGCATGGGCAGGGCGTCGTTCACCGCAACGACACGCTGGCCGTCGTCGCTAAAGACTACACGCCGTAACGCCGCCTTGCACCCATCATCTAATTCAAACCCGGAACCGAGACTTTGACCTCCATCACATTCCTCAATCCAGACGAGATCGAACAGCGTGTCGGCAACCTCAATGTCGTTGGCCTGATGGAGCAGGCCTTCGCTGCCTTCTCTAAGGGAGAGGCCGTCATGCCCATGCCGGGCGAGCTTCTGATCGAGGATCCGCCGGGCGAGGTCCATCTCAAATACGGGTACTTCAAGTCCGGTGATACGTACGTCATCAAGATCGCCTCGGGATTCTGGAACAACCCCGCCAAGGGGCTGAGCAGCAGCGATGGGCTTCTCCTCGTCTTCAGGAAGGAGACGGGCGAGCTTGCTGCCGTTCTCAATGATCGCGGCCGCCTGACCGATCTACGGACTGCGGCCGCCGGGGCCGTGACCGCCAAGCACCTAGCATCGACGGATGTGGACACGATCGGGGTCATCGGGAATGGAATCCAGGCCGAGTTGCAGGTTCTGGCTCTGCAAGCCGTCCGTCCCTGCAAGAACATCGTGGTTTGGGGACGAAATTCCGAGCGCACGTCTGCCTACGCCAAGCGCATGGAAGAGAAAGGCTTTACGGTCGAAATCGCGCCATCGGCCTCCAACGTCGCTGCCCGCAGCCGCCTGATCGTTACTGCGACCGCAAGTCTGTCGCCGTTGCTGCAATGGTCCGACATTCGGCCCGGTACCCACATCACTGCGATCGGGGCGGACAGCGCAGACAAGCAGGAGCTGGCTGAGGCGATCATTCGCAATGCCGACATCGTCGTGACGGACAGCCGGCGCCAAGCCATAACGCGCGGCGAGCTTTTGCGTGCCTATGGGGAAGACTCAGCCGCTCTGTCCAAGGTAGCCGAGATTGGTGAGATCGTTTCGGGTACTGCCAAGGGACGGACGAACGCGAGTCAGGTCAGTGTTGCGACCCTATCCGGCCTCGCCGTCCAGGACATTGCCATGGCTTCGGCGGTGCTGTCCGGGTAGTGTGATGTCGTATGTTCAATGCTGTCTGGGCAAGCAGCCGCCTCAACGTGATCCCATAAGGACACATTCATCGCCTTACCCGGGCTGATCCCGGAAGGCGGAAGCACTCGTTGCAGGTGCCCTTAGTCTGTCCGCCAGGCGCTAATCATTGTGTGTTGGATTTGCATGGACCTGGCTTAGATCCTATCGGGGAAGGTCAACTTCTGGCACGGAGCCGAAGTGCGCCGAATATCTGGTTGCGTAGGGTTAGCGGACCTTCACGGCTATGCTGAAGGGCAGGACATGACCCAGAGCTGACTTTTAAGAGTTGAAGGCCATCAGTTGACGGGCCCTTGGCCCGGAACTCAAATTGGCCGCCGCATGGTCTCTGAAATTGGTGGGCGACGCTTTCGGTGGGGCGGCGTCCGGGTGTAGCGGTCAAGAGCCACACCCGCTAGGACATGCGCGGCAGCCTATTTGAGTTCGGAGGGTTCAATGACGATCCCGCAATGGGCGCTTCTCGGCTTCGGTGTCTGGACGCTGCTCGTGCTCTTCGGCACGGTCGGCGTCTACCGATGGTCGAGAATTCTCACTGGACGGGTGCGGATTTCCGAATGGCAGGCTGACCTGCCGCAAGGTGGCGACTGGTACCGGCGAGCCATGAGGGCTCACATGAACTGTGTCGAGAACCTACCGGTCTTTGGCGCTATCGTCCTTTGCGCCACGGCAACAGGTGCGGACAGCCGCCTCCTTGATCTGCTGGCCGGGACCGTTTTGGGGGCGCGCATCTGTCAGACGACAGTCCACCTTGCTTTGTCTGCCTCTGATCTTGCCGCCTCGGTCCGGTTCGCGTTCTTCTTCATGCAGGCGATCTGCATGCTCGCAATGGCCACAGCTGTTGCAGTCGCGGCAATCGGATAGTGGTACCGTTCGACATAGAAGATGGACTGGGTCAGCTAACGGATTCCGGCGCGTCGTTACCATCCTGCGCCGTCTGTACAAGGCACGCCCCGGACCAAGGAACACGATCCACGTTGGCCCGTGAAAGCTGACGTTCGTTGAAGGGTTGGAGGGTGAACGTCTGACCAGACCGAGGCTTAAGCTCGACTTCGATCGACAGCACCGGGCTGGCGGGTTTATAGCAAATCCGATCTACGATGGAGGCATGCTATGAAGCTGTCTCTCGCGATTGCACTCTTCTTTGCGGCTACGTTTGGCGTGCAAGCTGCCCCTCAGGCGAATTCGAAAAGAGCCGCAGCCGACAAGATCACCGAGATCGTCACCGTCTCCGGTGAGTGCACCAGGCTGGTTCAAGCAGGTCGTACGGTCAAGGGCTGCAAGAACCTCTTGGTGAACATGAACTACAGCACCGGGGTGAGTTCGTACTGGTTTATGACTGAGAGCTCTATTCTGTCGTTTTCCGGCGATGGCTCCCGGCGCATTGAACAAGGACCGGACGTTGTGGTCCAGGCGATCGAGAAAGTCATTCTGGCCGCGACGGGCACCACCAGCGAAGAGGAGGGCAAGGAGGACATTGCAATAGGCTTCTGCCGCTTTGGCGATCCAAACCTCAAGGGCTCGACGATCGAATGCGTGGCTCACACCCAAGTGGGCCGCTACGAGGGAGCCTTTGCCACGGATGGGAACCCGCCACGGCTCGAAGCATTCCAAGTTGCTCAATGACTGTTGTCTGCTCCAGTCGCTGCTGACCTATAGGGTTGAACGCCCCTCGTCCTGAGCCGCCATGAAGTATCCTTTGCATTGAATTTTGTCAGGATTATCGTGAGAGGATCCATGTATGCAGGCTGTGCTCCCTTTGGTTTGGGAGGGCCTCTACACCGAGACGCAGCGAATCACAGTAACGCTTCCTGAAAGCTTGGAACGAGGCCGCTCGGCGAAGCGGCCGGCAGCCAACATGCCCCTTGAGCCGTCTCGCCAACCCGCCCCATTGCCGCTATGCTGGTTGACCCTGCCCGGATGCCACAGGCGCCGAACCATGCAAGCGGGACTGACGACGATCCTTTCGTATGCACGCGAGCTGCCTATTCGCGTATTGATGTTCCTGGTGTGTGGATTGCCGGCCCATGCGCAGATCCAATCCACCTATTCCGGTCCCTTTGCTGGATTTGCTGGATCGTGGTCAGGCAGCGGCACGGTAGCTCTCTCGAACGGCACTACCGAACGCCTTCGCTGCCAAGCCACATACGCGGTGTCATCCGTCGGCACCAGCCTGCGGCAGAACCTTCGCTGTACGAGCGACAGCTACAACTTCGAGCTCAGGACTGACATCAACGCCGACGGAGGGCAGGTCAGCGGCGTGTGGGCCGAAAGCACGCGCAACATGCAAGGAAGGATCTCTGGCCGGGTCTCGGCCGGCCGGATCGATGCCGTCGCAGAGGGGCCCGGCTTCTCAGCTGGGATCGCTATGGCTCCCCAAGGCGTGCGGCAGGCGGTGAGCATCCGCTCCCAGGGCGCCGAACTGTCGCAGGTGTCGATCACTATGACACGGGTGCGGTAGCCGGGGATGGTCGATGGCTCCGAGAGTTCTGCGAAGGCGCAAACATGGAGACGCAGGCACGGTATTCTCTGATCGGACTATTCACGATCTGCGTGATCACGGCCGCCTTTGGCTTTGTGCACTGGCTCCGCGGTGCTGGCGGGTTCAGCGACCGTGAGACCTATCAGGTCGTGTTCGAGAGCCCCGTCACGGGGGTGCTGCCAGGCTCGCCGGTCCTGTTCAACGGCATCGCGGTGGGGGAGGTCGCTGAACTGCGGCTCAACCCGGATGATCCCAACCAGGTGATCGCCACACTCTCCCTTGACCGCAGCACGCCCATCAGGAGCGACACCCAGGCTGGCCTCGTGTCCCAAGGCCTTATGGGTGCAACGTCCATAGCCCTCCAAGGCGGCACGCCGGCCGCGCCGCGCCCCAGCTCGACGGGTGGTGAACCTGTTCTGAAGGCGGATCCAGCCGCGAGTCAGGACCTGAGCCAAGCGGCGCGGGGAGCCTTACGGCGCCTCGATACTCTGATCGCCGACAATGCGGAACCGCTGCATGGCATCCTTGCCAATCTCAACGCCTTCTCGGAAGCTCTCGCGCGCAATTCCAGCCGCCTCGACCGGATCCTGGAAGCCCTTGAGCGCTTTGGCGGCGGAGGGCCCGCCAAAGAACCGGCCAGGATCTACGACCTGTCGGCGCCACATGCCTTCCCACTCATCGACAAGGTTGCAAGCGGGCAGCTGACGGTCCCGGAGCCGAGCGCGCTCGTACTGTTCGACACACAAAAGATCCTGGTGCGGCCGCAGGAGGAAGAGAGCCTCGCGCTGAATTCACAATGGAGTGACAGTCTGCCCAAGCTTCTGCAAGCCAAGATCATCCAGAGCTTCGAGAATGCAAATTATCCTCAGGCCGTCGCACGCCCCACGGAAGGTCTTACAGCCGACTACCAGCTCCTGATCGACATCCGCAGCTTTCAGGTGGAGCTGCTTCCTGAACCGAGTGCCGATGTGGAGTTCTCGGCAAAAGTCTTGGCCGGGGATGGACGGCTCGTCGGCTCGCGCATCGTGCGCGCGAAGGTTCCGGTTCAGGCTTCGGACGCGGCAGCGGCAGCGGCAGGCCTCAATAAAGCCTTCGGTCGGGCTGCGACCGAACTGGTGCTTTGGGTATCAAGCCTTATTTGAAGGGCTTGACATGCCCCGGCACCATCAGCGCCTCAGCGATGATACCTAACCTTCTATCCTCCTAGAGCAAAGTGACAAGCGCGATTTGGCAGCCTTTGAGGCAGGCGCGGCAAAGGCTGCTGAATGCTGGGAATGGCCGCTCCTGGCACCGAGCTGATGTAGACCGGATGTCAGCTCTGACAGCGGATAACCGACGTTCCTGAAGGGCAGGGAATTTCGTCACCTGACCCAAAGCCGACAGCAGAAAGAGGCTGTTACAACACAAGCAGGTCGCGCCCGGCAATCACCGGTCCGTTAAACGCCTCTCTCGCAGAGGCGACCCACACTTCCTCCGTGATGGCCGGGTCATCGCCTGGCACGAAGTGGTTCAGCACCAATGTCCCGATCTCAGCCTGGGCGGCAACATCTCCCACCTGCTCCGTTGTGGTGTGGCTGGCCAGAAAGCAGCCCTGCTCGGAGATGAGGACCCGGATGAGTGGGAGCTCCCACCAAAGCCCAAGGGTATGCGCTGGGCGACTTATGAGCGGTGGGTGGCTAAGTACGATGCTGCCGAGGAGGTGCTTGATGCGCAACTTGCCATGGCGACAGCGCGGCTGATGAGAAAATTTAGCAGCTAGCATTCTTCGTCAAGGCTTGGCGAAGAATTGCTCCGCGCTATGCAAGCATTTGTTAATGTCTCGGGCGCAGCCTCTTCATGTGCCAGCACGGCACGGTTGTTTCCTCTGAAGCCGGCTGTGAAAGGCGGCCCCCGCTTGAGCGTCAAACGTAACTGGCGCTCTTTCTTTGACAACCGCTCTGTCAATGAAGACAGCGCGCTTTGGCCGAGTTGGGCCCTACCGTCAGCTACCAGTAGAGCGACGGTTTTACGGATGAGCATCGAGTGCCCATCACAGGACGACGCATCCCTATGGTAATAGAGAGGAATAGTCATGATTGTCCGCATTCTCACTGCTACTAGCCTCCTTCTTGCTGCACCTGTTGCCATTGCCGCGCCTACGAAGCCGAAGCCGGTTTCGGCTGTGGTCATCACAAACTCCCGCGAAGTGCACGCGACGGAGGTCGCTATTGGGGCAAACGGGCAAACAGTTCGGCTGGCAAAGCCACTTGCCCCGAAAGCACAAGCCACTCTGAGGTTGCCGAAGATGGCGGGCTGTATGGTGGTTGTGGCGGCGGTCTTTGAGGATGACGCAACGTCAGAACACTCTGAGCTTGATGTGTGCACGGACAGGACCATCCGGTTCACAGATTGATTTCCGCTACTCCCGGACAGGACCGGCGTAGAGGGAATACACTTTTCTAAGACGCGGTGAGCGCGGTCTCAGCTGCGGTGCCAAGGCGCTGAGGTTCGCTGCGCTCTCCGGTCATTCAGCCTTTTGATAACGACCTGAAGGGACCCATATGCCTGTAACCCACATTCGGTCCAGAGATTAGGTATCATTGTGCACCTAGACGAGAGACCGACATCCTGTCAGCTGCCGCAACAATGCCTCCGACCGATGTTCTAATCTGGCCACCGGGCTATCTGAGGAAGATACTCCATGGGCGGTTTCCTCCCGCACCTGACGTCGGCCGATTGGGCAATTGTCATTGCTGTCATCCTTGTGCCGCTTCTTATGGTTTCTGGCGTCTATGTGATCCGCACCGAGATCCGGGATGCCCTGCACATTGAGGCCAAGTCGGTCAGACTTAAGACCAGCAAAGCGGAGCGCCAAGAATGGCGTAAGCAGGCAACGTCTCCGGAGACGCTCAATCTCCTGGACGACATCGAAACGCTCCTGCGCCTCGTCCATGCTGATGAGGTGTTTGCTCGACAGGAGCACAAGGAGGCCGTTCGCCTCGCCTGGATGAGCTATCGAGTTCCAGTTCGCATGGCCCTGTTTGGCGGCCTCTTGCTCGGCGGCATCATCTCCACGGTTTTTATGATAATTGCTCAAAGCCCCTCTAATCCAATTCCGTGAGGTTTGGCGCGACCGTATGGGTGCTGACAGTGCAATATAACTTCCCGCCTTTGAGAGGGCAGGCCCAGAGCTTGCCTCTAGCGTGTTGGGGCTTGCGAGGGTCGCCCTAAGTGCAGCCTCATTGATGGTGCTGAGGCATAGACGCAATGGCAGAAGTCTTTGGGAGTTTTAGTATGGCATACATGACGCCACAAGAGCGCGCTGAGAGCCTCCGAGACGCGATCCATTTATATATTGATTTGGTTGAAGGCCATGAGGCTGGGCCGACTTGGAGGTTAACAGATAGGGGTTTTGCCAGGATTGCGTCCGTCATTCGTGAGGCTGAAAACGACGCGCTGGAGCGAGCCGCGGAGTTGTGCGAGGCGGTGCACCTGGGGAGCCGGACGCGGTACAGTATGCTTCTTGGACCGGATTATTTGGTGACGCGAAGTCTCCTATCACGGGAGCTTGCTGCTACCATCCGGGCGTTGAAGCATACGTCTTCAGAATTCTAGCAACTGGAAACGGGCCAAGAACGTTGACAGACTGTAGTCCCATCTCGGCTGAGGAGCCATTGACACCGAACAGCTTGGCCACTGGCCGGGTTGGCGACGATCTTCCCCGTATCGGGAGGGTGGAGCCATGGTTCGGATCCTCTTATTGACTGTCGCATTGGCCTTGGCTGTTTCCGTAGAAGCGGAGGGGGCCCCATCTCGCAAACGTAGCGTCTCGGCGCAAGAGCGAACACCGCAGTCTCAAGCTACGCAGGAACGGGATGAATTCCAGTCGTGCGATGTGGCCGTCCGAGAGTTCGTCCAAGGGCGGAGGGAGGCCGCGGCACTTCCTGTCAAAGAGGTCAAGGTCGACGGTTTGCGGATGACCTTGAACTTTGTTCATCCGTATGGAGAAAGCGGAGATACGCCTCCGAATTTGGCTTTCACACGAGGTGAGTCTATCGAGGAGCGCCGTAAGGCCTTGAATGAGGCGAAGCAGAAGGCCCGAATGCTGACAGAGGCGGCCAAAACGGGGAGCGTCTGGTATGTGATTGTCCTCAAGAAGGAGGGCAGTCCAGCTGATGACCGCCGTAGTCCAGCCAGCATACAGGCAGGCGAAGGCCAACCCTCTGCCGATGCTGTGGTCATGGCCAGCATTGAGGGCCGTTGCATCACTGTCTCGCAATACGAAGCTATCCCGCTCAGCAACGTGAGTAGCGAGTTGCGGCAGTTGTGGGGTCAGCGGGACCAGGAAGCATCGCCGCCCGGCTCCTCCTCGCAACCGCCTCCATCCTGATGCACACTGTGCTATGGTTTGTGGGCGGCCGACCAGCCGCGAAATTGAGCTTGAACCACGGAGACTTTGCGATGGCACATCGTGAGCAGCACGGGAACCGGGAAACAAAGAAGCCCAAGAAGGACCAGGCAAGCCGCAGCGTTGAGCCCAGAAAATGGGACGTCACGCAGATTGTGGAGGCAAAAGCCACGTCGAAGCGTTAGACCCTTGCGCTTGGAGCGGTACGCTAACTGAATTGGTGCATTGCTTTGCCGATCCAGGAAGACTCATAGTAGGTGCGCCCATCCTTTCCCACCACCCCTTGGAATGGGTGCCAAGGCCCGGCAACACGGTCGGGCCTCTTCTTTTCAGCCACGCTGAAACCAACCCTCTGTCTAGAGCTCGGCACTGTGTGATGGGTTGATTTTTGGCTTCGGGAATGCCCCTCACGCGTAAGCGGACTGGCATGGCTGCTTCTGCGGGTTCATCGGCAGCCAATCCAGATGCTCTTCGAACCGAGCACCCGCCCCGGCCCTGAATGGATGGAGGCCACCAAACAGACACGCCTGGGGCCGAAGTCTGCCTCCATGCTGTCAGCATGAGTGTTGGAGGTATCCTTCCGCTCGACAATCTGAACTAACCAGCCAGGCAACCCGGATAAACGCGACTAGCAAGTGCCCGCGTGTCACCACGGGCCCTCTCCTGTGGATTGGGCCCGTCTGTCTGCGCGGAGGTGGAGCGACAGTGAGCACGAGGGCTGGAACCTTTCCACCTAAGCTGCGTTACGGCCTAGTTCCGTAGCGTATGCGTTCCCGACCTCCTGAGAGGGACACACACTATGCTCAAACAGCCCATTCATGGCTTTGCCAAGCGTGTCGATGACACTGTTGCCCGTGCCATGGCAATCCTCCAGCGTCGGCAGGACCATATCAGCCAGCCCGAAGACTGCCCGCTCTTAGGCAGCAACGTTCTCGCAAAGACAGCTGAGCAATAACCCGCAGCGTCGTCAGCCTATCGTCAGGCGATGGCCGACCTGCCGCTGGCTACCCTGCTTGGGCTGCTCTCAGTGCGTGGAGGTGGCAAGTGTTAGTCTGGACTGCACTTCTAATCCTGATGCTTTCTGGCCTTGCCTGTGGTCCCTTCCACGACAGCATACCGGCTGCGGTTGAACCTCTTGCTCAACTAGCAGCCGTTCTCAGCCTCTTTGTTCTAGTCTGTGCCGTAGAGGCAGGAGGGCGCAACAAGGACAGTAGCAGGTAGCGCCGCAATCGCGTACCTGACCATTGGCTGACATTAGCCTCACGGTGGTGTTCTCAACCGAAGTTGAGGATAACCCAAGCGCAGATCCCGAGCGCAGGCAGCAGACCGATCCATTCGAGAGCAGGCGCCGACCGGTTGTTGTCGGGAGAGCCATTTGTGGTTTTGAGTGAATCCAAGTTGTAGTTCACAGCATCCTCCCATGAGGCGCAATGCAATTAAGCGTTCATACAATGGTCAATTATGCGTGGAATTGGGAATTTTTCCGTGTGCCCCGACACATCACGCGCAAGAGGCAGCATCTTGGTCAGATACTCGCCAGCAGAAGGGCTGCTCCAATGAAGGAACTGAGGGAGGCAATAAAGAGGAGCGCCGCACACTGGAGAGACGGGCCTGTGTTGGTGATTTCCCTAGGATTTGAAGCAATGCCTCGTACGGCCTCAAGGCGTCGAATGGCATTCATAAGACTCTCCTGCATCTGGGTTGACGATGTATGGTCAGCAAACGCAGGCAGCTTCCGGTCTATTCCTTCACGAAGTTTATAGGAATGTGTCGAGAGCACCGGTTGAGGCTCTGAGATCATCCAGCTATTGCAGCGGTGCAACTGACGGTGCGGATTTACCCAAGAGATTTCGATTCAGAAGTTAGCGGTCGCGTTTCAACGCCAGCCCGAAGTTCAAAGCGTCCTTTCTGGGTCCAACCCTGACACCTAGAGCTGCCTTCGTGCGTTGTTCTTGAGCGCTTTCACGCGCGGAGGGACACGCCTATGGATGTCTCAGTTAGGCTGGACGACAGGTCCAAGCACACTTGGGCGGTTTATGTCGATGACACCTGTATTGCACAGGGCTTGCCGCGAGCTGAGGCAAACCGGATCCGTGGGCAGATCCAGAGAGGGGAGCTTAGGCCCCGTCTCGGGAAGTGACGCTCCCGCCGCTCCAGCGGCTAGTCATGCCATAATGAGTCATCCACGGTCTCTACAGGCTTGCCTACAGGGGAAGAACCCCCTCGACAGCTCTGCTTATCTGATTAGATGTTCGCTTTATGTTCTATTCAGATGTGGCACGAGGATGGGCAGAACCAAGCTGACAGTGGAGCAGGTGCTTGAGGCGCGGCTGCGCTATGCCTCTGGCGAGCGGGAGTACAACAAGCTCGCCCGTGAGTTTGGGGTCAGCCGAGAGGCCCTCCAGGTGCAGCCGAGGGGCTGACCTTCAAATACCTGCCCATGCCCCTCAAGAGGCGCAGATGAGCCCCCCTCGCAAGCCCGCCGCGCCTATAACGCGAACGGCGACGAGACCATCCAGTTATGGTCGGACAGAGCCTTGCTGAAGGGTACAGAACAGTGATGGCCTATTGTGAAGCGCACAACTGCGGTCAGGGTGCTGAGGTGCCGCTGAAAGGATGGTCCGCTGGCCTACCGGTGCCCGACTTAGCCTTGAGGCTGCGATGCTCACAGTGTGGGAGCCGTCGCGTCAGAATGATGCTCAATGTAAAGGAACTGTACGCCAGGGCTCATGGCGCAGGCAGCAGTGGCAGGTAAGTCTTTCTGCGACTGGCTCTCTTAGAGATATGTTTACTTTTAGAGCGCAGCCTCGTCCTGTGCCTTGTTGGCACGGTCGTTCTCCCTCGATGGCCGCACCTGCGGCCCACCTGGAGCGCCAGCCGAATGGGCGCCCTTTCTTCGGGATCAACAGTCCTTGGTCCCGCTACTCAATAGGAGTTTGTGACCGTTCGGGAGCTCATGAGCGTTGACGTGCAGTTAGTCTGAGACATAGTCATCTGCGCACCAACCGGCGCTCAACAGACGCGGGCTGCCTATAAAGCTTACCGACTACTATGCTGCAGCCTGTGCTTTAGCTTTCTTCCTTTCGTCTTGCAGCGTTTCGGCTTGCTGCGCTTCAAACAGAATGATTGCTTCGCCAGCGAGTCTGCGGAACTCTTCCTTGAGAATTTCCGGCTCGTGCGCCCAAGAGGTTCCTTCACCCTCGGCGTCGTAGAACGCCTGAGCGATGTTCTCTACCGCCTGTGATACGCCTGTAAACGTAAGCCCATGCTTCAGTCCATCAGACCAAGCCAGCCTCGCACGCACTGACATATTTCTCGTGGGGATCTCGAAATCGACTTCGAGTGGCATCTGAGTGGGATGCCTCAAGACGACTTGTGCTCCGGCATCCGAGAGGTCTCTCACGGCGCACTCATGAACAGAGAGGGGGTTGCTGAGCCTGATCCGGCCCTTGAGAAGGGTCCGCAGACGTTTTGCCGAACGACGCTCACTCATCACAACACCCCTGAGATTAATCCGAACTCATCATGCCCGAAGGGAATTCGGCCCATCCTTTTGGAAGTGCGGCACTAAACACCAGATTGAAGTGAGCTTCTATTGGGCCGGAAGGTCTAGGTCGAACGTCCTAGCAGTCACCTAAATCGGAGACTTCAGTGCTTCTTTCCAACAGACAGCCTTTCATCGTTAAGGAGATCTTGGGAGGCACCAACCATAATCGGAGCGGCGCGACAAAACACATTGTGCTGTGGTTGCGGCCCGGCGGTTCAATAGCCAAGCCAGGAGCAGAGGTGGGGAAGCTTTGTGTTGTTCTGAAATTTCAGTAAAAAAATCAATAATTTAGCTTAAAGTAGTGGCGGAGGAAGCGACAACCCGCTCTCGCACCTTCTCTTTCTGCAGGGCTGTGGTGATCAGCCGGTTGATCTGGTCGAGAGAGGCCGACGGCGTGCCCTGGGATGCGAACACCCCATGCCAACCTGCCCCAGCGATTGGGTAGCCCACTTCTTGGAAAGTCGGAACTGCTGGCAGTAGGGCTAACCGTGACATGTTCGAGGTCGCCAGAATGCGGATGCGTCCGGCTCGGTGCAGTTCGATCAGTTCGCCCGTATTGGCGAATACCAGTGGAACTTGGCCGGTAAGCAGGTCGTTCGGGGCCGCTGACGCCCCGCGGTACGAAACGTGTCGCAGGTCAAGGCCGGCCTGGCGCCCGAACAGTACGGCAAAGAAATGGGGAAGAGTACCGGCTCCAGGGGTGCTGTAGCTACCCCGTTCAGGGTGGGCCTTGAGCCAGTCGACCAGCTTGAGATTCAGTGGCGGAGCCTGCCGCAAACGGCATCACAAGCCGGATGGTCTCCTTCGCCGAGGCCGGAGAGGTGAGAGCCAGGCCGGCAACCAGGGCCAGGACTGGAGCGAGCATCTTTCTCATGGGTACCTCCTATGGTGCGGGTCGACGGGTCAGGCGGCGGTGGCTTGCGGCCACGGTCGCCGTTGCAAAGGACGCGGCAGGCGAGGGGGCGACTGGAGCTGGCTGGCTCTTTTCAGAGCGGCACGCTTCCAAGCGGTGACGGCGACGATGGCGAGGCAACATCCGGCGTTCACTCCGTTGATCGCGGCCAGATAGCCGCCTGTTGTAATGCCTGCGCCAGTTCTCAATAATTACCTGCGCCTCCTGCAGGGTGTAGAAGACCTCTCCTTTCAGCAGTTCATCCCCGAGCTTGGAGTTGAAGCTCTCGCAATAGCCGTTTTCCCATGGACTGCCGGGCTCGATGTAAGCCGTCTTGGCCCCCACAGCTGCAATCCATTCCCGGACTGCTTTAGCCACGAATTCGCTGCCGTTATCTGACCTGGAATGCCACGCAGGATAAACAGGTCGGAGAGCACATCGATTAAGTCGACAGCCTTCAGTTTCCGGTTCACTCTGATGGCCAGGCATTCGCGCGTGAACTCGTCGATGACGTTGAGCATGCGGAACTTGCACCCTTCATGCGTCGATCCTCGACAAAGTCGTAGCTCCAGACGTGGTTGGGATACTCCGGCCGCAGCCGGATACAGTATCCGTCGTTGAGCCAGAGCCTTCCTTTCTTGGGTTGCTTTTGTGGCGCTGATTCTTTGGGGCACTGTTCCCCAGAAATTCGGCCGCGAGCAGCGCAGCCCATTCTTGATTCTATTGATCCATTCTAAGTCAGCAGCAGCGTTTGATGTTCTAGTACATCTCCGCTGGCACAGCGGAAAAGACCGCAAAGATTGTCAGAAGGTGGCCTTTCTAGACCCTATCGCGCTGGTTACAAATCTGCTCGTTACATATTGTGACCACGGAGGAGGGGGCTCCACCCACGGACGTGCTGGTCGGAGTAGCGTTGGGCACCATTGTGGTCGCCAAAGATGTGCCAGAAGCTGTCACCTCTTATGTCTGTGGTCCAGAACCCTGCGGTCACCGGAAGGACAGGTGGGGTCTCATGATCGTTCACCCAGAGGATCACAGGTGTGCCGTCGCGCGGCGCGGTGCGGATCGGATGCCAGTTTCTCATCGCCAGCTGCACGCATGGCCCCATTTTCTTGCGCGGTCTCTGACTAGGTTTGCCCCAAGTCGATCTAACATAAGACGCGCTTGGTCTTGGATGCCCCTCGGCGGTGTCGGTCCGTTTGATCATGGTCCATCAACTCGGCCAAGCGGCTCCGGGCGCGGCTCACCCGGCTCTGGATTGTGCCTATTGCGCACCCTAGAGCTTGGGCTGCTTCCTCGTAGGTCATGCCCTCTGTACCTACGAGCATAATTGCCTGACGCTGCCCCAGGGGCAGATTGGCCACTGCCGCTACGAGTTCATTTAACATGATCCTGTTCTCATAATCCGGGATCGTAACCAAAGTCGCAGCATAGGATCCGTCAGCGTCCTCCACCTCGTGTTTGATTTTGCGAAGGGCTGAGCAGAACAGGTTGCGCAGGATTGCGAAGAGCCAAGCCCGCAGGTTCGTGCCGGCTTCGAATTTCTCCTGTTTGGTGATGGCTCTGAGTACCGTCTCTTGCACAAGATCCTCCGCTTGATCGACGTTCCGCGTGAGGGAGATCGCAAAAGAGCGGAGCGAGGAAAGACTCGCTACGATGCCATCAGCAAAGTACTGGTTAGTCGGTTCGGAGGCGCCGTGGATAGCCTGAGTCCTCGGGTTGCGGTCCCGAACAAAGCTCGACGGGCTAGGGACAGAGGGACACACGAAGCTCGGGATGGCGGTCTGGTTGTGCGGAAAATTTGCGGTAAGGTCTGACAGTCCCATGATGGTCCTCCCCCTTCCAAACCATGTCGGAGGCGGCGCCAAACACTACGTGTTGCAGGATTTGTGGCGCCGCGTGCGTCTTGGTTGATCACCAGCTCCTGCTGCGCATCTGGCATTCAGATTTCCAGATGGTGAGATCTCGAAATGCTGTCCTCACCGGCGAGCCTCATCACCTCGGCCAAACAGTTCCGGGCCCGGTTGACCCGGCTCTTGACGGTGCCGACCGCACAGCCGAGAGCTTGAGCGGCTTCCTCATAAGATAGACCGTCCGCGCCTACGAGCAGGATCGCCTCACGCTGCGTCTCGGGGAGCTTGTGGAGGGCTGCCTCAAGATCATGGATCATGATCCTGTCCTCTTGATCTGGCATGGAAATCATCGTGGCGGCATAGGATCCGTCCCCATCTTCCACCTCGCGCAAAGACTTGCGCTGTTCCGAAAAGAACTGATTGCGCAGGATGGTGAACAGCCAGGCCTGAAGGTTCGTGCCAGTTTCAAAACTCTCATGCTTGCTGATGGCTCGCAGCACGGTCTCTTGCACGAGGTCATCGGCCTGATTGGCATCTCTTGTGAGCGAGATTGCAAAAGCCCGGAGGGATGTCATGCTTGCCAGCACTCCATCAACGAACGTTTGATCGACCGGATCTGTGCGAGCACGGATTGCCTGGACCAAGCGGTCGAGGAGTCGGGTAAGGCTCTGAGGGAGCTTGGTCTCGGCAGGGTCGCTATACAAGACCTGGAGTTGCTGGCCGAGATGAGCTTGGATGCTGCTGTCCAAGCCAGCGGAGGCAGACGACCTCGTGGCACTTTCGCGAGAGCTGTAACCACATCGACGATTGGCTGTTCGGCTCGACAATGTCACCACGGTCGTTCTCCCGTATATCCGACCTCTAGGACGATGTGGTCGGCATCATGTGCCCTGGGTTTGCGGCTAGCACGTGTTTTGCATGATCAGTGGCCATAGCGTCCGTGCCCGCGGGGTTCAGCCCGCGAGGTATGATCACGACGAACTCACCATCACCCGGTGGATTACGTGGGCTCGCTTGCGGCCGCAGGCGACTTTTGTTAGCGGGGCTTGGTGGCGTCGCGCACCGTATCCTTGATGCCGCCGACAGCGTTCTGTGCCTGGCCAGCCGTCTTCTCAGCGGCTCCTTCGGCTTGGGTCTTGCTGTCGCCTGTGACCTTGCCGATGGCTTCCTTGACGGAGCCCTTGGTCTGCTTCGCGCTGCCTGCAACCCGATCCTTATCCATGATAGCCTCCGGGTTAGGATGATGTGCACGTGACAACCAGTACGCCGACCGTATTATCACAGCTGCTAACCCATTCAAATCATTAAAGTTCATCAATTTTTTTAGTGGTTGCCTCGCACTACTCGAACCGGTTTTCCTGTACTACTTTTTCGCACCTTCGGGAGCTTGGCCGCAACACCCTCGCCCCAGATGCCGCGCTCGCGCGCCCACACGATCAAGGCGCTGCGCCGGTTGACCCCAAGCTTCTGGTACAAAGAGGCGACGTGGTTGCGCACCGTGTTGCGGGCGAGATTGAGCTCCGTTCCGATCTCGGGATCGCTCTTGCCCTGGCAGACGAGGGTGAGTACCTCACGCTCCCGTGCCGTCAGATCCGCCACACTTGCGGCGGCTTGTGCCGGTGATTGCCCCGGCCGGGGAGGGTGGCGCATGGCAGCAAGCTTCTCGACCACGCCGCGGCTGAACCAGGACGCGTCCGCCATCACCGCCTCAATGGCCTTGACGAGTTCCTCCTCCGAGCGCTTGCGAGCGGTGATGTCCTGGAAGGAACACAGGATGCACGCACGATCATTTGAGGTGATGATCTCGGCTGAGACCAAGCAGTTGAGGTCTTCGCCTCCCTTTCCCCGCAGACAGGCTTCGAAATCCCTGACCATGCCTGCCGAAGCAAGCTCTCTTTCGAACTGACGGCGCTCGCTGTCATCAGCCCAGAGGCCAATGTCGTTTGTCGAATACCCGACCACGTCCTGGGCCTGATAGCCCAGGACCCTCGTGAATGCTCCGTTAATTTCAACAAGACGGTGATCGTCAGCGATGCTGATCGTGGTTGGCACTGGGGCAAGGCGGAAAGCCTTTGCAAACCGCTCCTCGGACTGACGCAACGACGTCTCAGCCTTCCGACGTGGCTCTAGGTCAGCGAAGGTGAACAGCATACAACGTACGTCGCCAACTTCTATTGGCTGGCCTGCCACCACCACCTGGCGTCCTCCCGGATCGTTCGGCACGGTGAGGCAGGCTTCCATCTGGGGGATGGTTTCGCCCGCGCACAGCCGCTCAAGCGCGAGGCTGCGACGCTCGGCACGTTCAAGTACATCAATCTCATAGACGGTTCTGCCCAGCACGTCCTCACAATTGTAGCCTGTTAGCTCCAGAAAGCCGTCGTTCACCTTGACCAAGCGCAGATCTGCGAGGCGGCAGATGGCGGCGGGCGCTGGGTTAGCCGCGAACGCCTGCTCGAAGCGGTGCTCCGCCTCGATCTGCCCGCTGACATCGTGCACAATGAGCACGAGGCAGTCGGGATTGCCAGCATGATCGGTGATGACGAGGCTCCGAATGCGGTGGGTGCGATCCCTGTCCTGGTTGGTTCTGTGCGCCACGACCACCACGACGTCTTCGAACGCTTCCCCAGCAACCACGCGGTCGATAGGGTAGCCGCCGTGGTCAAGCATATGGCTGCCTTCATGGCGCAGGACGAAGTTGTTGCGATATTCGTCAACGGTGCGGCCGAGTTCGTGCAGGTGTGTCACCCCGTGCATCTCCAGGGCGGCCTCGTTGGCATAGGTGATGGTCTGGTCCGGCTCAACCAGGATCACACCCTCGGTGAGGCCGGCAATGATCTGCTCCAGTTGGGAGCGGTCGGGGCCTGGATCATCCCGAGCATCGCTAGCATTGTTCCGGACTTGGTCCGTTGCATCTCCGGCGCTCCGGAGATTTGGGCGCCGAAGCTTGAACGGCTTGGTGTCTGCATCTGACTTAGCCATGGGATGACCCGCTGCGCGCTTCCATGCTCTTAGTTCAACGGAGCCTTACGCAGCGGGTTCAAACGAAACCCGTCCGCTGCCCTTGATCCGGGCTCCAACGACGGCGCGTAACGCAGTCAAGCTCGGGGCAACGCATTGTTTGAGCCTAGAACAGCGACCAAGTTGCATGGCAAGCGTTGCTTCTGACAGGCTAGACCGCACCCGAACCATCTCCGCCGCGCTGAGTTAATCAACCAGGCTGGGCAAGCCCGAGAAGGGCGAGGGCTGGTTCATCTCAGGAGTGATCATCCATGGTCGAGATCTATGGTGCCAGCAGTTCCCCGGCAGGAGTGGGAGCCGACCCTGAATTTGATAATCCGGGAACTTCGAGCCATACGGTTGATAAAGTTCGCATCGGCAGAGCCTCCGATGGCTCTCAATGGAACGTTGCTGACGACCTCCGCAGGCGTCGGCGAGCAGATCTTTTTTTTGAAGATAGCATCGTGCTGCTCGGGATTCTCCTTGGAGGCGCCGTCGGGTACATGACGGCAACAACAGTCCGCAAGACAACCTGGAGCAGCAATCCGCCCCGAAGAGCGTCTCGCAGATGGGAACACAGTCGCACCTCCAGCCAACAGGGCCGGGACCGCACGTCTAACTCGGTCGAAAAGGATGAGACCACGGACCTGATCGCGTCCAACAAGGTCGAGGGTACAGCCGTCTACAACCGTCAGGGAGAAAGGCTTGGGGAGGTCTACAACTTCATGGTTGGGAAGCGCTCAGGCGAGGTGGCCTATGCGATCATGAGCTTTGGCGGCTTCCTCGGGATCGGCCAGAAGTATCACCCGCTGCCATGGAACGCCTTGACCTATCACACCGATAAGAACGGCTATGTCATTGACGCTGACAAGGACCGGCTGATGAGAGCCCCGAGCTACTCCGCTAGTGAAGAGCCGTTCTCCCGGCGCGAGTATGGGCAGCAGGTGCGGGACTACTGGTCTGCGGGCCTAACCTGAGCATCAGCGGCGGTGTGAGCACAGTGGAGATTCTGCCGCCGACAAGGACACCAAAGCCTCCCGTGCTTGGGAGTGTAGGACGAGTACCACCGCGACAGGTCTGAGAAGCATCGGCCCCCCGGGTGCCCCACGGATCAACTCAAAGCCAAGCTAAAGGGTGGCGAGTTATTCAATGCGGATTGGAATCTCCAGATCGATAGCATGCGCCCTTCATCACTCGCGGTCCGCTCGGCGCTGTTTCTTTCGCTGTTGAACTGGCTTGCCCCGGAACACCATCCAGAGACCAGCGATCAGCAGCATCGCCGAAGTGGGCCAATGAAACCAGATTTCGTGCAGGCCACTGAAGACGTTGATCAGAAATAAGAAGCCGCTGATGACGAGCGCGGTCGCGATTGGGCGTGGAAGACTGGCGAACCAATCGGAGGAGGATCGCGGAAGGCTCCTTAGAAGGCGCTCGTTTGAGGCTGGTTGGGCGGCAACCTCGTTGATGGTGCCCGTACGCTTTTCCGCTGTGCCGTTCAAGGTTACTCTGTAGCTCATCACGGGAGCTGTCACGTTCTTCACTTGTTGCCGACCGAGATAGTCGAAGTCTACGGACAGCTTGTTGTGAACTTGGTCGTAGACCGGGCCGGAGATCAGGATGCCCCCAGGGTCCGCCAGTTCCTGGAGTCGTGCCGCGATGTTGACACCATCACCATAGATGTCGGTGCTGTCTACCATCACATCACCGAGATTGATGCCGATGCGGAACCTCATGCGCTGCGTCTCGGGGAGCTGAGGGTCTTGAGAGGAAAGCTCCTGCTGAGTTTCAATGGCACATTGCACTGCCTCGACGACGCTAGAGAATTCCGCAATGACAGCATCGCCCCAAGTGTTGACGATCCGTCCGTCATGGCGCTCGATCAGAGCCGCCATCGTCGCCCGGTAACGATGCAAGGTGGCCAGTGTGCCGGCCTCGTCCCTCTCCATCAGGCGCGAATAGCCCTGCACATCGGCGCAGAGTACGGTGGTGAGGCGCCGTTTCAGCTTCTCTGTCATGCAGAGAGGATAACGCAGAACATGTCGGAACGCATGAGCACCTAAAGGGCAGCTCTTGGTACACCTAAGACGTAAGCACCTGGTCCGCTTCAGCGCTTATGAGCCGATGTTTACTGAGTAACAAAATCGGCGTAGCCTCTGTGCTGCCGCGGCTTTAAGGATGCTCTCGACACTGAATGCTGGCATAGTGCTAGCGCAGGCAGGGTGCCCTAGGTGTAACGCCGTGAACGCAATCTGCGTCTCACCTTTACTCTCCTCCTGCTTGGATCTTCGTATCAGCGACAGAGGCGCCACGCTCGCCCAAGCGCCGGGCCGGTCCCGTGGTTGTGTCCCGGGAGGTTTGCCGCTCCAGCTCGGCATTCAACTCGGCTCCAAGCAGCACGGCAAAGGCGCTTAGATACGACCACGTCAGCAGCATCATGATGGTTCCGAGCAACCCGAGCGTCTGGTTGTACGAGGGAAAGTGCGAGACGTAGAAGGAAAAGCCGGTGGCGCTCACCAGCCACAATGCCGTCCCAACCACCGCACCGGGGCTCACCCAGCGCCACTTGGCCGCCCGCCGACACGGAGCGAAACGGTAAAGCATGCCAAGGGCAGCAATGCACAGCAGGGCGAGTGCTGGCCAGCGGGCAAAGGAAGCAGCGGCTCGCATCGCCGGCTCCAGCGGCAGCCGCTCGAGAACCAGAGGAAGCACCGTGAGAAGGGAAAATGCCAGCACCATGAACAAGCCGGCGGCAAAGGCGACAACCAGCGCATCGCGGGCTCGCCTGAAGAAAGATCGAACTTCCTCCTCGCGGTAGGCAATGTTGAGGGCTGCAATCAGACCAGAAGCCCCGGACCAGGCGCCCCAGAGCGCCGCGAACACGGCGCCACCCAGACCAGCCCCGAGTTGGGTTCGGGATGTTTGGGCGACCGCTTGCATCTGATCGGCCAGGAACGCCGTGGCACTTCCAGGGACGAGACCGCTCAGCATCTCGATGGGGCGATGCACCGCTTCCGGGCTAGCCAGGAGCCCAACGAGGGCAACCGCGGCAGATGCGCCCGGGATGGCGGCAAAGATGGCACAGAAGGCAACACCTGCCGATCTGAGCCACATGCCGTCGCGGCCGAGGGAATGCGCCAGTCTGCCGAGAACATCAAACCAACCGCGGTCGGAAATATCTCCAGGACGCTCGGCATCGTAGGTGGCAGCCGTCCCAGCACCTGGGGCGCATCTCTCTTCTGGTACCTGCGTGCGGCTGAAGGCATCCATGCAGACGAGAGCCTCATGTTGCGGCAGATCAGGACACCAGCGAGGGACCAGTCCTCGTGAGCAAAGGAGCCAGGACACGCGATCCATCCTGATTGGAGCGGTAGCGATCAAACTCCTGAGCCTGCCAATCGTTCAGTTGGAGGGTGGTGCACCTGCAAGCAGGCAAGCGGTGCTGCCTCTGGCGCCTCCGCGGGTGCTGCGGGCAGAGCATCGCATTGAACCACCCGTACTGTGACGACCAGCGGCGGTGACGTAGTGGGTGGAGCGGCACCCGGCACATCCGGCGGAAAGGCAGACTGCACCAGCAGTATCTCGACAAACGTGAACATCGCAGGTGGCCAGCGCACTCGGCCGGTTAGACACTTTAAAGCGTCAACATCCGGCCCGTGCAGCAGAACGCCACTAAACCCTAAGGCAGCCGGTGCTGACGACGGTCATGGAACCCGTGGACTGTCCGAACACGCTGGTGAGCCTGATCACGGGCATACGCGATTGTAAGGTCGGGCTCGTAAGCGACTGAAACGGTATCGTCGAGAGCGGTTGTAAGCGTCAGAGGTGGTCGTCCCACTACACAAGTCCAAGGGATGACCGCCTAAGCCTGCGCGGAATGGGCCGCCCTCTTGCGGGACCGTAAGGCGGTCTCGAGCTTCTATGCCTGATGGGCCCAACGGGCTTAGGATGCGTGAAGCCCAGAGGGATTCGCCATGCTCACGGGTCAACTTGCGCTCCTCGTCGCCGCGGTGTTCTCGGGCGCCGCGCTCTACATCAACGTGGCCGAGCAACCCGCGCGTCTGGCGCTCGACGACCAAGCGCTGCTCGCCGAGTGGAAGCCGGCCTACAAGCATGGAACAGCCATGCAGGCTCCTCTGGCTATCATAGGCTTTCTGCTCGGGCTCGCGGCCTGGTGGCAGACCAGACACATCGGCTGGGTCATTGGAGGGCTCCTTATGATTGCCAACTGGCCTGTGACGTTCCTCGGCATCATGCCCACCAACAACAGGCTCATGGCAACTGATCCGGCCGCGGCTGGTCCCGAGAGCCGAGCCATGATCAAGCGGTGGGGCTCACTGCACGCCGTGCGAACCGCTCTCGGCTTTGCGGCTTCGCTCGCTTTCCTCTGGGCATCCCTCGCATGACCAGGGCGTCCCAGCGCGAACCGCGATCTTACTGTGGGGCGTTCGATGAGCAGACTTCTACAAAACCCAAATGATGAAAGAAGAAGATCCAGTAGTGGCACGGAGCCGACGTAAGCCGAACATCTGGTTGTGCAGGGTCAGCGGACCTTCACATAGCCATGCTGAAGGGCAGGACGTGACGTTGAACGAGCTATGCCTCAGGTGCCAAGTATGTAACGGCCGCTAAAGCCGAAGGAATAGCGCCAACCCGGCGCGGTGCCCCTCCTGATCTCAACGTGCCCAATTCTGGGCTTCCAGATCAGTGGGCTATAGGCACAAAAGGCCACATGTGAAGACCTCCGGGATTCGAGGCCACGGGGCTCCATACGACGGCATCTAATGCTCATGGGCATGGTAGACTATTTCGAGTCTCCCGGCACCCAACGAGCCCGAGTCACGAGGTCCGGATTAAATGTCATTGGTTGGGTAGCTCTCATGGTCCGCCTGCAGACTTAGGGATTGTCAGCCTGACTCTGGCAATGGCTGGGCTCAGTTCGGTTGCGCCAATATCCCGATGGCTGTCTCTATCAAATCACATTCCAGGCGGCCGCGTGATCTTCCACACGCCGCTCTCCTTGCCAGCGTGGTACCTACTTTCACATCGTCCTGCATGTGCTCCCATCCCAGCGGAACAACCACGATGAGGAGATGTCCCGTGCCCGTGATAAAGACCCATTCCTGGACCATTGACTATATTGAAGCGGGAAGCGGCCCCTGCGTGATCCTCCTGCACAGTTCAGTGGCCGGGAACCGCCAGTGGCGCGCCACAGTTGAGGCGCTCCAGGATCAGAATCATGTGATCGCGATTAACTTCTTCGGCTACGGACAGACAAGCGCGTGGTCCGGTGGAAGAGAGCAGACCCTTGCAGATCAGGGCGAGTTGGTGCAGCCGTTCATTGATCAAACTCATGGCTGTGTCACTTTGGTCGGACACTCGTTTGGCGGTGCTGTGGCGATGATGGTCGCTCTGCATCGTCCGGACAAAGTATCCCGCCTGATCCTGCTGGAGCCCATTCCCTTCTGCCTGCTCGATGAAGCCGGGCGGGTGGATGCTTATGCCGAGGTGCTCAGACTCCGGAACATCGTCAAGCAGTGTGGCGGATCGGGTGACTGGGAAACGGCAGCGGCCTTCTTTGCAGACTATTGGAACGGAGAGGGCACTTGGGATGCCATGCCGCCCGAGCGGCAGAAAACCTTTGCTGCATTGATGCCGCCCAACTATGGCGAATGGGATGCCGTCCTCGGGAGGACGGCTCGGCAGGACTGGTCCAACATTTGTGCCCGGACTATGGTGGCCTGGACGCGAGATACGAAACGGCCAATTCGTGAGATCGTCGGGGTGCTTCGTGAGCAGGCGCCGCACTGGCAGTACCAGGAAGTCCACCGGGGCGGGCACATGTTCCCGCTGACCCTGCCGGATGTCACAAACCGGCTGATCTTTGACTTTATGGGTGACAAAAGCACGTCCCCCGCATCGATTTCTCCTGCCTGAAAGCTGGCTCCAATCAGTCCCAAGGGGTTCGCTCAGGCAGGGATCGTCAAAGACGAGACTCTTTGCGGCCATCTCTTCCTTCACTTGCGGGATGGGAGCCTTACGGTGTGCCGGTGCACTCGCGATGATCCCATTCGCCGCGACCCATGTCTTCACCGATTGGTACTCCGTACTGACGCGGCCTCTGTCCACAGGGTGAGGGCAATTCAAGGAAGCCCTCACCGGCATGGCCATCATACGAAGATCAGCAATCGGTGTTAAAGTTTACGGCTTCTGCAGATCTGGAGGTCGCCATGTACATCGTCATCCCCGAGTTCAACCGTGTGAGTTCGGTCGCTGAGGCTGCCCGTCGTGCCGAGAGCGGCCTTGGCCAGATGTTGAAGCAAGCGCCTGGGTTTCAGGGCTACTGTGTGTTCGATGCCGGGAATGGGGCGGGTGGATCGATCAGCTTGTTTGAGAACCGCGAGGCTGCACTTGCAGCCAACGGGAAGGCACTCGCCTGGATCCAGGCGAGCCTGACGGATGTCATTGATGGCGAGCCTGAGATCACCATGGGTTGAGTTTCTGGCCACCGTGATACCTTGAACAGGGCTGTTCCAGTTCTCCGGTCAGGATTTCCAGCGGGATCATAATCGCCAGCCAATATTCAGCGATCCATAGTTTGCTGCCACTTCTCGTGCCGTTAGCGCCTCGCTGACGCGCTTTCGCGACCGTCAATCTGCTGGCCAATGAGCGCGATGGCACGCTGGTAGACGGAAGCGGCATTCCAGGCCTGGATCGCACTGAAGTTGGCTTCTCCGGGTTGGTAACCTGCACCGGCGCGCCAGCCATGGGCCTTGAGGAAGTTGGCCGTCGAGGCGAGGGCGTTGGCTGCAATGTCGAGGTCGCCGCCAGTGCTGTAGTTTAGGATGCTTTTGGGCAGGAACTGAGTCTGGCCGATCTCGCCGTGCATGGAGCCGCGTGAACCCGCCGTGAGAGCACCACGATCGATCAAGGTCAGGGTAGCGTAGAGCTGTTCGGTAAAGAAGGCTGAACGACGGCAGTCATAGGCGAGCGTTGCCACTGCCGAGAGTGTGTTCTGGTTCCCCCGCTGCCGCCCAAAGGCAGTTTCCATGCCCCAGATTGCCAGGAGCGGCCCCGGAGGGACACCATAGCGTTGCTCAAGTGATGCGAAGAGCCCCGCTTGGGACTGTTTGAGCGCGCGCGCCCTTGCAACGATCGCCGGACCACCCCGCTTGGCGAGAAACTGCTCAAGCGACAATCGGAAACTCCTCTGGCCGCGGTCAGCCGCGATAGTCGCTGTCGCATAGGTGGCTCCCATGAGAGCTGCCACAGCCGCGGCGCTTACGCCTTTGCCCCTTGCCTCGTCGGCAAACTGCCGCTTCCAAGCCTCAAAGCCAGTCGCCGTACTGCCGCACTGCGCTGCGTCCGCCGTGTTGACCATTCCCACGATTGACGCCAGGGCTACGAATGCGTTGATCTTGGATTGCCGGCCCGCGAACATTCGTAAATCCTTTCACATCCGTTCGTTCAGACAGTCCACCAACGACCCATACCGACTGAGAGAGGTACGGAAATTGGGTCTCGCGCCCCTCATATGCCGTGCCCTTTACGGCAATAGGGAGGCTGACAGCAGGACCAAGGTGCAGGTGCGGTGAGTTCTATTCCGCATTGATCGCTCCCAATCCAAAGCCTGTCTTATCGCGAGTAATCCAGACTTCTCCCTCGCCAAGCATCATCCCCTTGTCTCGGACGAAGACGGTCTCAAAGGTGGACCTCGCTGCCACCTCTCGAATGCTCGGGCTCAGGACCGTTTCCTTCACGGCGAGGAGCTGATCACGGTTGCGAATGCTCCGCCTGGTCTTTCCGGTCACGGCCAGAGGATAGCGGGTGACCCGCGCGAGCAGTTGAACATCATTGGAGCGGAACGCGGCCTTGACGCGCCTGAAGCCGTAGTAGGCCTCGAGGGGATCGAAGTTCAGGCTGCGGTAGCTGGCCTCGAGCTCGGGCGGCAGCTTCGGTCGGGAGAATCCCGCTTCCGGGGTTCTGACCGGCAGGTCCATCGATCTGCGCAGCTCCCTCACAAGGAGGATGAGGGCCCTATGGCGAGCAAAAAGTTCCTGCAACTCCGGTGAACGGCTCTGCTCTGCTCCGGCGGCAAGGAGTCCTGGCAGTTCGGTAGACTTGGTCCGTGCACCCCGCCACTCCTGTGAGGTGGACGTCTTCGCTAATGCGTCATCAAGCTGATTTCTCGCGATCCAGACAAATTCCTCAACTTCGGCCAGCACTTGCTCGTGCGACGGTTTGAAGCCAGGAGCTTTCAAAATCTCGGCAGGAAGGGCTCTCATGGCTTCCTGCGGTTTTGGGCCTTTCGGCTCATCGGCTGGATAGCGGGGGTCGATCTTGTACGTCCTGCCATAAACCCGGACGAAGAACGGATCCGCAAGGGCCGAGACAGTGCACAGGAAGACCGACAGCCCTACGAAGAGGCCGAGTGCTGTTGCAGTGAAGCGGACCATCGCCGCCTCCATTCCCGAGGAAATCGGTTGGTCCAGTGTACACCTCGGCTTCTAGACGTGGAACGATCCACAACCAGAATTCGACAACATTGTGACCGGGAGACAGTCGCCGCGACCGTTGTTGTTTCAATTCAGGCTCTAGTGAAGCCGTTTACCAGAAACCACTCTGCTGACATAATCCAGCTTGTTGAGTTTGCGCTGATCCAAACCAAGTTGACCGGCCCACTCAGTCAGTGCGGAGCTATAGAGCTGGGCGAGAAACCTTCTTGGACTCTCTGTACCGGTCTTCAACCTGACCAGTTCGGTCAAGGCCTGTTTCAGAAGCGCACGATCGACGGGCATCTTTGCACCTCGCTCTGCGCTGCTTAATCTGCTCTCTGGATGCGCACGTGGTCAAAAGCGAAAAGGCTTACAGGTCATCAGGAGAAGATCACTGCCAATTGACCCCTCTAAGGTCACCACAGTCCCAGAGGGTCCAGGGTGCTCCGGGGCGGGAGATCTCAGATTGGCACGCAGCAAGCAAACACTCATACAGCCACGCTAAAAGGCTGAGTTTGAATCGCTGCGGTTCCCCATCGCCGCTCCGGCGGCGGCCCCTCAACTCTACCGCACTGGGACCGGAATGATATGCGGGGCAATGACCCTGATGGTCCTGCCTTGTTCGATGCTCAAAGAAGTCTTGGTGGCTGTGCTGCCAGTAGTTTCTGGATCAGCTGACGTAGACTGCTGGGCAGTCGACGCTTTAGTCGCAATGCTCTCTGCCGTATCCCGCTTGGCCTTAGGCCTCCTCAAGGTGGCGTTCGCCATCTGCTGCGAGACAGCTTCCGTCACCAGGACGTCGCTCTTTTTGCGCTCGATCATGCCTTCGGCCTTGCGCAGGGCATATGCCCAGCTCTCATCTGGCCTCTTGCACGAGCAACTCGGATCATAGGTTTTGCGGTAGCGCAGCGCATTGGTCAGCTTCATGTACGGCTCGCCCATCTGCGACACAGCCTCCTCAATGCCGCCTTCGCGGGGAGCGTGGAACACCAGCACTTCCGTGTTGGGGCACAGGGCGCTGCACAAGGCCGCTACGCTCTCCCTTCCCTTTGGCTGACTGTCCAGGGGGAAGTAGCCGCCATCGCATGAGCGCACGCACACCAGCCGTCCGTTCCCTTGTAGCTTGGCTGGTGGGAGAGTCTCGGGTCCGGCTGCATCGCATGCCCGGCTGATCGCAGCCCTGAGCTGACGTCTGCGCTCGTCAGCGGCGGAGGAATCCGCAGCCTGAGTGGTAAGAGACTGGTAGCTGGCCTGCAGGGCACGGATCTGCCCGGCAATGGGGCCACACTCTGCCGGCGCGCGAAAGAAGAAGCCGCCGCGGTCACAGCCGATGGCACGATAATACCCCGCCAGGCGCTCGATCTCGCGGGCGTGGCGCTGGGCATTAGCTTCGGCTTGGCGAGATGAAGCACCACTGCGGTTCAGGGAGGCGAGTTCGGCCTTGTACCGTTCGCAGGAGGACGATTGCGCAACAGCGCTATCCGGTTCAGCTAGAGGCAGCAGGATTCCCATCCCGAGTATCAGCAGGGATCTCAAGAGGTGGCTGGGTTGCGTCGGCATGCTTATCCTCCCATGTCGCAGCATTGCACCTCAACCACCCATTCCATGATCCTGCCGGAGGGCAAGCTGTTGTGACGCTTGGCCAACCAACAAGCCGCCGATCAAAGCCACGGTTCCCACTCTACTGCTTTTGGGCAGCAGTGACGGATCCGCCTGGTATAAGATAGGGAAGACAGCTCAGGGATGCTGTCGAGACTGTCGCGCAGAGGGATGAGTTCGTCCTTGCGCGCTTGGATTTTCTGCGCTGAGCGGACGCTGGCGCAGACCGAACTATGCTGCGCCCTGGCTTCTTGCTCCTTGAGGTTGTGGTCCTTGGACGTGAGGATAATCCTCACCTAACGCCCATCCCGCTGGCAACGAGCCATGCAATCGGCGCCGCCTCTTGTGCCATTAAGGATGTTCACAGACTTGCGTACCTCTCCGCCAAAGGTGCTGCCTATACTCCCCTGAGCCTTTCAGAGGGGTTATGGCATGAAGAGGTTGGTCACGGTCACCGGTCCTGTCGCAGCCGCCCAGATGGACGGGTACCTCATCGAGGAGCGCCTCCTCGATCACATCATGATCCAGGTCGTCGATAAGGGTGGCGGGAACCTGGAGATCGCCTTCGATGAGAGAGACCGCCGCTACCTGTCGCAGTTCTCTGCCGAGCGATTGGCCGAATGGCTTCAGGAAGCGATGCTCCACGTCGAAGCGGCCTGTCCGCTGGAGACCCGAGATGGAAAAGCCGCCTGGATCACGGATGAGGCGCCAGCAACAGCTCGATCCGCCATCAAAGCCATGCGTCCGGCGCGGCAGGAACACGATCTTCCTGCTGGCCTAGAGTTCTTGAGGCGAACCTAATTCGTCTTCTCCTATCTGCAGGAACGAACCGAACGGCCACGCCGTCATTGTCAAAGCGGAGGAATGAGGTTCCTCGGTACGGCCGGCTTGCGGCCCCAGCAGATGAGAGAACGACAATGGCTCGAACCAACAAGGACGACAATTCTCAACCCAGCAGGACCCGGAAAACGTCGGCGAAGTCGGCGTCGAAATCCGCCTCCCGGCCTGCCGCGAAGAAGCGGACTGGCACTTCCAAGAGGGCTCAGCCCAAAGCGATGGCCAGCTCCCGGTCGGCAACGAAGTCCCAGGCTGTTCCCGTGAAGGCCCGTTCCGCCGCAGGATCGCGCACGGCCACACGCTCGACCTCCACGACATCGAGGTCACGGTCCACGACGCGGGCCCGCTCGGCATCCCGCGCGCAGAGCAGCCTGCTGAACCCGATGACTTGGCTCTCAACTCTGGAGACAACGCTCACCTCTCCGCAGGCGCGGGCGGTAATGGCGGAGGCGCTCAGGGCGGTCGCAAACGTCCTTGAGAAGCCGCAGGGCAGCGAGCGTCAAGGCGGCGCAACACAGGAAGGCCGGAGGGCCGTGTCGGCTGCAGGAAGCCTCGGCGCCGAGATCGTTGCCGCTCCGCTGGAGGTGGCCGCTGCCGCCATTGGTGCCGCAGGTGATGTCGTGACCAGCGCCCTTGGTGGATCGCTGGACGGCGGTGGGGACCGCGTCAGCCAGAAGGGCGGCCGGCGGTCCTCCTCGCGGAAGAGTTCATCGGCAGCCGGTGATTAGCCGGTAGCATCACCAGTCGCGTGGTTATGCATCACGACGGACATAAAAAGGCCGTCTCATTGGGGATGGCCTTTTTACCGTCGGCAGATCCGAAGGGCTGTCAGGCCGCCTCGGCCACGGGACCCGCTTCGTCCATGGCCCGCATGTAGCCATCGGGGAGGCTGTCGTGCTCGTCCTGATCCTGCTTGCGCAGCTTGATGATCTCCTTGAGGATCTTGACGTCAAAGCCTTCACCCTTGGCCACGGAGAAGACCTCATTCTTGGCTTCGTTCAGGTCCTTGATCTCGTTCTCGATCTGCTCGATGCGCTCCACGAACGAGCGGATCCGATTGCCCGGAATTCCAACGACGTCACTCATGGCTTCTCCTTTGCCCTCTGTAGACCGGCGTTATCGGACACCGGAGTAAGCACCTCGTTAACCCAGTGCATCCCGAGTGCACGACGCAATCAACCGGGAACGCTAGGACCTGGCACAACTGAGACCGAAGCTCATCGGTCTATGGCACGCTGAATGTTCGGAATTGAGAGTTCTTTGAACCAAGTTCGGCTAGGCATAGCGTCATATGGGATAGAGCGAGAGAGCTCCTACCTACGCAATTAAACTACATGACGATTAGATTCAGGCAGAGCGGAGATCAGTGCGCACCCCAATAAAGATCAAAACAAGGTTCACATCGTAGTCTGGCCAGCGCCGTCGCGTATCCTCGGTGTCACCCATGGGCGTATCAATGAGTCCTCTTCTCGGAAGCGCGCAATTTCATCGGCTTGGCTGAGGGTGATATCGATATCATCCCAGCCGTTCAGAAGCTTCGTCCGCCAGACAGGATCGATGGCGAATAGAACCGAGATTCCTTTCGCCGAGATCGTCCGCGCCTCGAGATCCACGGTTAGTTCCGCATGAGTCTCCTGGAGAAGCCCGATCAGCGCCTCACCGTCACTCTCGCCCACTTTGGCAGGAAGAAGGCCGTTGTTGACGGAATTGGATGCGAAAATGTCGCCGAAACTCGGCGCGATCACGCAACGGATTCCATAATCCACGAGGGCGTAGACGGCGGCCTCGCGGGAGGAGCCCGCCCCGAAATTGCGTCTTGCCACGACGATCTGCGCATTGTGATAGGGCTTCTGGTTGAGTGGGAAATCGGCGACCTCCGTGCCGTTACTCGAGAAGCGCATGTCGTGAAGCAGGTAGCCGCCATAGCCTTCAGCTCGTGAACGCTTCATGAAGCGGGCCGGGATCAGTTGGTCCGTGTCGATATTGGCGTACGGTAGGGGACATGCCGTGGCGGTCAGACGCTGAAAGGGCTGCATCAGGATCACTCCTCGATCAGGGGGCGAACATCGGCGAGGTGTCCGGTCACGGCGGCGGCCGCAACCATGACAGGCGACATGAGATGGGTCCGTGCGCCGGGTCCCTGACGGCCCTTGAAATTGCGGTTGGTGGTCGATGCGCAGCGCTCGCCGGGCTGCACGATGTCGCCGTTCATACCCACGCACATGGAGCAGCCTGACTCAACCCATTCGAGCCCGGCCTCCTTGAAGATCCGGTCGAGCCCTTCCGCTTCCGCCTGCTGCTTCACCAGGGATGATCCGGGCGAGACGAGGCCTGGCACCTTCGCCCTGCGGCCGGAGAGCACCTGGGCGGCCGCCCGCAGATCCTCGATGCGGCTGTTCGTGCACGAGCCGATGAAGACACGGTCGATAGGAACTTCGGTCAGTTTCTGTCCTGGCCTGAGATCCATATAGGCCAATGCGTCCCGAATCTGGGCAGCCTTGCCCGGATCCGAGATCGCCTCAGGATCCGGCACCGCCATCGTAATCGGCAGCGCATCCTCGGGGCTGACACCCCAGGTCACGACCGGGGCGATCTCGGAACCATTAAGGGAAATTTCACGGTCGAACTCCGCACCCTCGTCGCTCTGCAGCCGCAGCCAATCCTCCCCTGCACGCTCGAAGTCATCGCCCGCAGGCGCAAAGGGACGGTCACGCAGATAGGCGATCGTCGTCTCGTCGGGGGCGACCATGCCACAGCGCGCACCGGCTTCGATCGAGAGATTGCACAGTGTGAGCCGCCCCTCCATCGACAGCGCACGGATGGCGGAGCCCGCATATTCGACCGCATGTCCCTGCGCGCCGTCGGCACCAATGCGCGCTATAATCGAGAGGGCAATGTCCTTGGCGCCGATCCCGGGCGCCAGCGTTCCATCGACGGTGATGCGCATGCGCTTTGGCCTTCGCTGCCAGAGCGTCTGGGTCATCAGCACATGCGCGACCTCGGAGGCGCCGATGCCGAAACCCCATGCGCCGAAGGCGCCGTGAGTGGAGGTGTGGCTGTCGCCGCAAACGATGAGCAGGCCCGGAAGCGTCAAGCCCTGCTCGGGACCTACCACGTGGACGATGCCCTGGCGCGGATCGTTCAGTCCGAACAGCAACACATCGTTCTCCAATGTGTTGCGCGCCAGCTGGTCAATCATGTTCTGGATACCCGGATCGATGCTGCGTCCGGAACGGCGCGTCGGCACGTAGTGATCGGCGATGCCGAAGGTGAGTTCCGGGTGCGCAACCCTGGCGCCGCGCTCCTTCAGCTTATTGAAGGCATGGAACGAACCCTCGTGCACGAAGTGGCGGTCAACCCAGAGCAGGCTCTGTCCGTCCTCCCGCGTCACGATCGCGTGGCTATACCATAGCTTGTCGAACAGGGTCCGCGGACCGGAGGGGCTTCCCGCCATATCGCTCTCCCGAATGCGCTCTCATTTTCATGTTGGAGCCGTTGCCAGTATTTCCAAAGGGGCGGCTTGACGCAAGTAAAATGTCTTATAAAGTAGACAGATATCTGTCCTTTGCATCAGTCAACACTGTTGCGGATTAGAGCGGAGGACCTTGGTGGACGCAGTTGAACCCCTGAAAGCGCGGCGCATCTATCTTCTCCTGCGCGAGCGCATTCTAAACGGAGCGCTGGAGCCCGGCTCCCGCCTGCCGGGGGAGCTTTCGATTGCAGCCGAATACGGGGTGTCGCGCGTGACGGTGCGGCGTGCGCTCGATACCCTAGCCGTCGACGGCCTCATCGACCGACGCCCGGGTTCGGGAACCTTCGTCCGCGAGGGCAACTCTGTGCAGCCGATCGTGGCGGATCTCTCGAATGTGCTGTCCCATCTCGTCGAGATGGGTCGCCGGACCAGCGTGCGGCTTCTGTCCTTTGCCTATGTGAACCCGTCGGAGAGCGTTGCCGGGGCGCTCGGGCTCGATCCGGGGGAGCGGGCACAGCGCTCGATCCGCGTCCGTCTCATTGACGGCGCGCCTTTCTCCTATCTCGTGACCCACGTGCCGGAGCGCATCGGCGTCACCTATTCCGAAGCCGATCTCGCCTCGATGCCGCTCCTCGGGCTCTTGGAGCGATCAGGCATCGTGGTCGAGGAGGCGAGCCAGAGCATTGGCGCGACCTTGGCCGGACCGGACGTGGCCGAGGCTCTGGGGCTGGAGATCGGCTCGCCCCTTCTCTCGCTCACCCGTGTCGTGTGGGATCCATCGGGCCAAGGCGTGGAGCATCTCCATGCCCTCTACAGGCCGGATCGTTATTCCTTCCATATGGACCTTGTGCGGACAGGCGCTGTCGGCGCCCGCCGATGGAATCCGGTGGCAAAGCCTTCCACCGCAAGACCCGACCTGAAAAAACGCAAAGCCGAGGGGCCGAAGAGCCTCAAGCCAAAGCCCCGCCCGGTGCGGGTGTCCAACCAGAGGAGAACATCGACATGAAGAACATCGTGCGTCCAACGCGCCGTTCGATCCTGCGGGCAGGCGCTGCCTCGGCGGCCGTGCTTGCGATGCCGGCTTACCTGCGTGCGCAATCGCAATCCGTGAAGATCGGCATTCTGCAGCCCGTCACTGGCGCGCTTGCCCAGGACGGTGAATTCGGCCGCATGGGCGCCGAAATGGCCATCAAGGAGATCAACGATTCCGGCGGCCTCAAGGGTCTTGGCGGCGCCAAGCTCGAGATGGTGTTCGGCGATGCCCGTTCGAACCCGGAGGCGGGCACCCAGGAAGTCGAGAAGATGCAGGCCGATGGCGTTGCGGCCATCGTCGGCGGTTTCGCGAGCCCCATCTGCCTGGCGGCCACTCAGGCTGCGGCGCGCTATGACCTGCCTTACATTGTCGATGTGGGCGTCAGCGACCCCATCGTGCAGCGCGGCCTGAAGAATACGTTCCGCTTCGCTCCCGGCTTCGGCATCGTCACGAGATTTGCGCTCGACAATCTGGTCAAGCTGAACGACGGCGCCGGCAAACCCGCCAAGACGGTGGTGCTCGTGCATGAAGACGGCCTGTTCGGCTCGGGGCTCGCCAAGCTCATGCAAACGGAACTGCCGAAGCGCGGCTTCGAGATCCTTGAGACCATCGCGCATCCGACGCCCGCGCGCGACATGTCGAACGTCGCCCTGCGCATCCGGTCGCTCAACCCGGATCTCGTGATCCCGTCGAGCTATTACGGTGAGTTCGTTCTGCTTGCACGCACGATGCAGCAGCAGCGCATCCGGCCGAAGGGCGTTTATGCCGTCCTCAACGGCGCGGCCTCTAACTACCGCTTTGTGAAGGAGTTCCCGGAAGCCGCCAACGGTATCATGGACTGCAATCACTGGTATGATCCGCGCAATCCGAAGGCTCTGGATCTCAAGAAGCAGGTCGAGGCGCAGGGCAAGGTTTTCGCGTACAACGTGCCGCTGAACTATTCGTGCGTGATGCTCCTGGCCAACGCAATCAATCGGGCCGGCTCGGCCGACCGCGCAAAGATCATCGAGGCGCTGAACAGTTCGACCTTCAAAGACCACATCATGCCCTATGGCGAGACGAAGTTCGTCGACGGGCAGAACATGGGCGCTGCGCCCGTCAATACGCAGGTCCAGGGCAACGACATCAAGGTGATCTTCCCCGACACCTTCGCGGATGCGAAACCGCAGTTCCCTGTGGCCGGCTGATCCTGAGCAATGGCCCTGGGGTGCGTAGTCGCTCCCCGGGGCCTCTGAGAGGTGACTTCGACGATGTATTCGCCTGCCATCATAACGGAAGCAGTCGTAAACGGACTGATGACGGGTGCCGTCTATGCTCTTATTGCGCTCGGCCTGACCCTGGTTTACGGTGTTCTGCACATTATCAACTTCGCCCATGGCGCGCTGCTCACCGCGGCCATGTTCGCCGTCTGGATCGTGTATGAGGCCTTCGGCCTTGATCCTTATCTTGCGATCCTGCCGCTGACGCTTCTCTTCTTCGGACTGGGCTATGCCGTTCAGCGCTTCGTGATCGGGCCGGCCAGCCATGGCAACGACAGCAATATCCTGCTCGTAACCCTCGGGCTTTCGATCGCGATCGAGAACGCTTTGCTGGCCGGATTTCGCTCGGATACGCGCACGCTTAACACCGATTACGGCTTTCAGGTCATAGAATTCGGGCCGCTTCTACTCTCCAAGCCCCGTTTGATCGGGTTCGGAGCAGCGATATTGGTCACCGTGCTCCTGTGGCTTCTGCTCTCGCGCACCGACACCGGTAAGGCGATCCGGGCCGTTGCCAAGGAAAAGTTCGGTGCGAGCCTCGTCGGCATTGATGTCGCCCATGTCTATGCCGTGACATTCGGGCTCGGCTGCGCCTGCCTTGCCGTGGCGGCCTGCCTGCTCATGCCCACCTTCTACGTCAATCCGCGCATCGGGCAAGCTTTCGTGCTGGTCGCCTTCACGATCGTAGTCTTGGGCGGCATGGGATCGATCCCAGGCGCGCTCCTCGGCGGATTGTTCATCGGGGTCGTCGAGAGCCTTTGCGGGCTTTTCCTCGGGGATTCTCTCGGACAGATCGGCATTTTCCTCATCTTCATCCTGGTGCTACTCGTACGGCCAACGGGAATGTTCGGAGCGAAGGCATGACATTCCGTGACATCGCCCCGATCGTCGTCCTGATCGCACTCCTAGCCTTCGTGCCGGCCTTCATCACGGCGAACACGATTCTCAACTTCCTTGTTTTCACCCTCATCATCGCCCTCGCCGCGCAGGGGTGGAACATCCTTGGCGGCTTCGGCGGGCAGTTCTCGTTCGGTCATGCCGCCTTCTTCGGAACCGGCGCCTATGCGGCTGCGCTGCTCCAGGTTCGCCTCGGCATCAATCCCTGGATCGCCTTCGCCATCGGAACGATGGCGGGCGCGGCCGTCGGTTGGGTGATCGGATATCTGAGCTTCCGGTCGGGCCTTCGCGGCTCCTACTTCGCCCTAGTGACGCTCGCTTTCGCCGAGGTGCTGCGCATTCTCGCAAATGCGGCGACGTTCACGGGCGGAGCTGCGGGCGTTCTGATCAAGCTGGATGTGCGGCCCGGCAACTTTCAGTTCGAGAGCCGGGGCGCCTTCTTCTGGATTGCGCTGGCCCTCGTCGGCGCAGTGCTCCTCCTGACCCGCTGGATCGAGCGCTCGCGCTTCGGAGCACAACTCGTGGCCGTGCGCGAGAACGAGACGGCGGCCAAGGCGCTCGGAGTCGATACGCTGCGGGTGAAGCTCGGGGCGATCACCGTATCCGGGGCCGTGACGGCGGCGGCCGGCGGCCTCTATGCCCAGTATTTTCTCTATGTGGATGCCAATATCGCCTACGGCACTTGGATTTCGGTAGAGGCGATCCTCGCTCCCATCATCGGCGGCCTTGGAACCGTGTTCGGGCCCCTAGTCGGCGCGGTGGCCCTGCACGGGCTGGGCGAGATCACCAAGCTCGCGGCCGGCAGCGTTCCGGGCATTGATCTCATGGTTTTCGGCGGCCTTCTGGTTGCGGCCGTCGCGTTCGCTCCCGCGGGCATCATCGGCCTGCTACGCCGCTCTGCCCGATCGAGAGGAGCCCCTCGCCATGCTTGAGGTGCAGAATGCGACTAAGCGCTTCGGCGGCCTCGTCGCCGTCAACCAAGCGTCCCTCAAGGCGGAGGCAGGCTCCATCACCGGCCTGATCGGCCCGAACGGTGCCGGAAAGACGACGCTCTTCACCCTGATCTCCGGCTTCGAGAAGCCGAGCGAGGGGCACGTGCTGTTCGAGGGAGAGGATATCAGCCGTGACGAGCCGCATGTGCGGGCCCGCCGCGGCATCGCCCGGACTTTCCAGATCGTGCAGCCTTTCGCGGGCCTTTCCGTCCTCGAGAATATCGCCGTGGGCGCGCATTTACGCCATGCGAAGCGGAGTGATGCGTTGGCCCGTGCCGAGAGGGTAGGCCAGCGTGTCGGTCTCGGACCCGAACTCAAAAAATCGGCCTCCAGCCTGACGGTGGCGGGCCGCAAGCGGCTCGAACTCGCCCGCGCTCTCGCAACGGAGCCGAAGCTTCTACTGCTCGACGAAGTGCTGGCCGGGCTAAATCCTTCCGAGATCCGCGACATCATCCCCGTCATCCGGGCGATCCGTGACGAGGGCGTCACGATCCTCATGATCGAGCACGTGATGCAGGCCGTGATGAATCTCTGTGAGCAGGTGTATGTGCTGGCGCAGGGCCGCATCATCGCGGAAGGTCCTCCCGCCGATGTCTGCGACGACCCGAAGGTCATCGAAGCATATCTCGGGGCCGGCGCGGCCGAGCGCCTGAAGCGGGAGAAGGTCCATGCTTGAGGTCAAGGCTTTGAGAGCGGGCTACGGCAGCACGGAGGTGCTGCGAGGCCTCGATCTGTCCGTCGGCGCCGGCGAGATAGTCGCGGTGCTGGGCTCCAATGGCGTGGGCAAGACGACGCTGAATAAGGTTCTCTCCGGTGTTCTGCGCGCAAGCGATGGCGAGATCCGCTTCGACGGAAAGCTCCTCACCAGCGCATCCTCGGCGGACATCGTAGAGGCAGGCCTCATCCAGGTACCGGAAGGCCGCAAGATCTTCCCTAACATGTCGGTGCGCGAGAATCTCGAGCTCGGCAGCTATCGGCGTGGGCGCAAGCGGCGGTCCAGCAATCTGGAACGCGCCTTCGACATTTTCCCGCGCCTGCGGGAGCGCAGCGGCCAGGCGGCCGGCACCTTGTCTGGCGGCGAGCAGCAGATGCTGGCCATTGGGCGCGGGATGATGGCGGAACCGCGCCTGCTCATCCTCGATGAGCCCTCGCTCGGCCTGTCACCGCTCCTCGTGGAGGAGATGTTCGCCCTGATCCGCCGCCTCAATGACGATGGCCTGCCGATCCTCCTCGTCGAGCAAAATGTGGTGCAATCGCTCGAATGCGCCTCGCGCGCCTACATCCTGGAGAACGGAACCATCGCACTGTCGGGATCGGCCGAGCAGGTCCGCAACGATCCTGAGCTCAAGCGCGCCTATCTCGGCATGTGACGGAGAAAATCTCATGACGATCGTCACGCAAAATGTCATTCCCGCATCCGTCCTTTTGCAGGACGGGCAGCCCGAATGGCTCCGGCAATGGGGCAGCTTCGCGGCCCGGATCGAGTTTTCGGACCTGCCGGAGACCGTGGTCGCGCGCACCAAGCTCGTGATCCTCGATTGCATCGGCGCTATCGCGGCCGGAATGCAGGAGCCCGAGATGCGCAGCCTCGTCGCGCGGCTCGGTGAGCGCGAGAGGACAGAGGGGCAGGTTCCGGTGATCGGAGCCGGGCGCTGCATGAGCGCACTGCTCGCAAGCCTGCTCAACGGCACGGCGGGCACTATGCTGGAACTGGACGAGGGCAATCAATATGCCCGCGGCCATCCCGGAATCCACGTGGTTCCGGCGGCCTTGGCGGCGAGCGAGCGCCTTGCTGTTTCCGGCCCGGACCTGATCCTGGCGATCACCCTCGGCTATGAAATCAGTTCCCGCGTCGGTATCGCGTCGAAACTGCGGGTGACCATGCATCCCCACGGCACCTGGGGCACGATCGGCGCTGCGCTGGCGGCGGCCCGGCTCGAAGGGGCCACACCGGAGCAGATAATCGAGACTATCAACCTCGCCTCGAGCTTCGGCCTCTCTACGAGCCGGCGCACGATGCTGGAAGGTGGAACCGTGCGCAACACCTATGCGGGTTTCTCGAACCAGCTCGGTCTCATGGCCTGGGAGCTGCAGGCTTCCGGCTTCGTCGGAGAGACCGATGGCGTCGGGACCGTCTATGGCAACGTTATCGCTGAGAACTCTCAGCCGGACGAGATGGCACTGGAGCTCGGCGAGCGCTGGGAAATCGCCCGCAACTACTTCAAGCGGCATGCGGCCTGCCGCTATACGCACGGCGCCCTCGACGCGCTCGGCGAAATCACGCGCCAGCTGGGTGGCTCGATCAATCCGGCCTCCATCGAGGCGATCGAGGTCGATACCTATGTCTGGGCGGCGCAGCTCGACTCGGCCGAACCCAAGAACATGCTCGCGGCAAAATTCTCCCTGCCGTTCGCGCTCGCCACCTACATCGTCAACGGCGCTGCCAGCGTGTCGGCCTTCCGCGAAGAGGCCCAGGCGAATGCCGTCGCCCGCGATCTCGCACGCCGCGTCTCGGTGCGTGAGGATGCAGCACTGACGGCGATGCTTCCGGGGCTGCGCCCGGCCCGGGTGCGGGTGCGCTTGAGGGACGGCCGGCAATTGGCGGTCGAGGTACTCACCAACAAGGGTGACACCGAAGATCCGTACTCGCCCGAGGATGTGCGCGCCAAGTTCCGTGAGCTGGTGGAGCCCGTCTGGGGCGGCCCGCATGCAGAGCGCATCATGGACGAGGTCGACGCAATCGATGGCGCATCCGACATCTGCGGGCTTCTGGACCTTCTTGCACGCTCTCCCCAACACGGTTTTTCGCAATGAGTTTTAGAGAACGGCTACTTCAGAACAAGGTCGTCGTCGCCCCCGGCGTCTACGATCCACTGACCGCAACGATCGCAACGGAGGCCGGTTTCGAGGCACTCTACCTGTCCGGCGCGGCGATCGCCTATACTCGCCTCGGGCGCCCCGATATCGGCTTGGTGTCCTTGAGCGAAGTCGCCGAGACCATTGCGCTGGTGCGTGATCGGGTGTCGACCCCGCTCGTGGTGGACGCCGATAACGGCTACGGCAATGCGCTCAACGTCCAGCGCACGGTGCGGATCTTCGAGCGGGCCGGCGCGTCAGCAATCCAGCTCGAGGATCAGAGCTTTCCCAAGCGCTGCGGCCATTTGCAGGACAAGTCGATTATTCCTGCCGATGAGATGGCCGGCAAGATCAAGGCAGCCGTAGATGCCCGCGCTTCCGAGGAAACCATCATCGTCGCTCGCACCGATGCGGTCGCCGTCGAGGGATTTGAGCCGGCGATCGAGCGGGCCCGGCTTTATGCAGAGGCGGGAGCCGACGTGCTATTCGTGGAGGCTCCCAAGTCCCGCGAGCAGCTCGCCGCGGTCACATCCGCTCTCGGCTCGTTGCGCCCGCTCCTCGCCAATATGGTCGAGGGTGGGGAGACGCCTCTGTCATCGGCGCATGACCTCAGCACACTCGGCTTCCGGCTCGTGATCTTCCCGGGCGGCATCGTGCGTGCCCTAGCCCGAACCGCGCAGGAATATTACCGCTCGCTTCACACCCACGGCACCAACGAACCTTTCCGCGATCGCATGTTCGACTTTACGGCGCTGAACCGTCTCATCGGCACACCTGAAATGCTGGCGCTCGGCGAGCGCTATGAATCCTTCGACCGGGAGAATGGCCGATGAGTGCTATCGATCCCGTCACGCTGGCCGTCCTGAAAGGCCGCCTCGAGCAGATCGCGGACGAGATGGACGCAACCCTCTATCGCTCTGCATTCAACCCGATCATTGCGGAGGCCCGCGACGCCTGCCATGGGCTTTACCATCCCGTCACCGGAGCGACCCTCGTGCAGGGGACGAACGGGCTGCCCATCTTCGTCGGTGCAATGGCTTTTGCGGTGAAGGCCGTGATTGACAAGGTCGAGAGGGAAGGGGGGCTGGAGCCGGGCGATACTTTCCTGTTCAACGATCCCTATGACGGCGGTACGCATCTGAACGATTTCCGCCTTGTGCGGCCGATCTTCCGGGACGGCAAGCTCTATTGCTGGCTCGCTTCCGTCGGCCATTGGCTCGATATCGGCGGCAACGTGCCGGGCGGCTTCAACGCGCAGGCGACCGAAAGTTTCCAGGAGGGCGTGCGCTTTCCGCCCGTCAAGTTCATCCGGGCAGGGGTGATGAACGAGGACATCCTGGCGATCCTCTCGGCAAATGCCCGCGTGCCGGTGTCGAATTTCGGCGATCTCAACGGCCAGCTCAATGCTCTCGATCTCGGCGAGCGGCGCCTGACAGAACTTCTCGACGATTGTGGCGATGAGACCGTCGCCACGGCTTTCGACGCCTTTTCGGATCGTGCGGAGGCGATGATGCGCGCCGCTGTCAGTGCGCTGCCGGACGGCACCTATTCGTTCGAGGATTATCTCGACAACGACGGCATCACCGATGAGCGGCTCACGATCGCCCTGGACCTGACCGTCTCTGGCGATTCTATGGTTCTGGACTTCTCACGCTCCTCCGCGCCCTGCGCCGGACCGCTCAACATCGCCTATTCCACAGCGGTCGCCTGTTGCTATGTGGCCCTCAAGCACGTCTTCACCGACGTTCCGGCCAATGCCGGCTGCCTGCGGCCGATCACCTTCGTCATTCCAAGTACGACGCTCCTCGGCGTCAAAGCGCCGAAGCCCGTCGGGGGATATACGGAGACGATTCTCCGCGTCATCGGCGTTGTCTTCGGCGCTCTGGCTGGGGCCGATCCGAGCCGTGCGACAGCCGGGCCGTTCGGCACGATCAATGCTCTGTCACTGGCTGGGCACCGCGCCGACGAATCGCGCTGGGTGATGTTCTCGTTCTTCGGCGGAGGCCTCGGCGGCAACCCGGAGAGCGATGGCCTGAACCATGCCAACAATCCGATTTCGACGGCAACGATCCCGCCGGCGGAAATCTTGGAGGCCGCCTATCCGGTGATGTTCACCCAATGGGCGCTGCGGCCGGATTCCGCGGGAGCGGGAATCCATCGCGGCGGTGTTGGCGCGATCTACGAGATCGAGTCCTTGACGGATGCAGATGTGTTCCTCCTTGGCGAGCGCGGAAGATTTGCGCCGTTCGGCGTAGCTGGTGGCCTGCCCGCGTCTTTGAACCAGTTCTTCTGGCAGACGGATGAGGGCGAGCAGTCGCCGCCGATGGCGTCTAAGGTGGCGAACGTGAAGATCCGTGCAGGACAGCGCGTGCGCCTGGAATCACCTGGTGGGGGTGGGTGGGGCAACCCTCTGGAGCGTGATCCGCAGCGCGTCGCCCGTGACGTGCGGCTGGGCTATGTCAGTGCCGAGACGGCGGCGCGGGAATACGGCGTTGTGGTGACGGAGAATGGCGAAGTGGACGAGAGCGCGACCGTCGCTCTGAGAAAAGGAGCGGCCGCATGAACGCCGTCGTGGGGAAGATCGTCGGCGTGGACGTGGGCGGGACATTCACGGACCTGTTCTATTACGACGAGGATGCAGCTCGGTTCCGAACGGCAAAGGTTCCGTCGAACCGCGGCGACGAAGCCATCGGGTTCCTCGAAGGCCTGAAGACCTTCGGACCTCTCGCACAGCTCGGCTCCATCGTGCACGGCACGACGGTGGGCACCAATGCCCTACTGGAGCGCAAGGGTGCTCGGATCGGCCTCATTACCACACGCGGGTTCCGCGATGTGCTTGAGATGCGCCGTCGCGATCGCCGGAACACTTGGGGGCTCTGGGGGGATTTCGTTCCGGTCGTTGACCGTGACCTGCGCCTCGAAGTGGGCGAGCGCACCGTGGCGAACGGAACCATCCGAGAGGAAATCAATTCGGACGAGGTCAAGGAGATCGCCCGAACATTGCTGGCGCGCGGCGCTGAGGCCCTCGCCATCGTCTTCATCAACGCTTATGCCAATCCCGCAAACGAGCTGAAGGCTCTCGCCGCGGCCCGAGAGGTCTGGCCGAACGAGAACATCGAGTGCTCGGCTCAGATCCTGCCTGAAATCCGGGAGTTCGAGCGCACATCGACGACGGCGCTCAACGCCTATCTTCAGCCGGTGGTCGGCAGCTATCTCGGCAAGCTGAATCAGGCTTTGGCACAGGAGAAGTTCTCAGGCAAATTCCACATCGTTCAGTCGAACGGCGGTGTCATGTCCACGGCGACGGCCCGGCGCCTGCCTGTGCGCACGGCCCTGTCCGGCCCCGCGGCAGGCGTGATTGCTGCAGCCGCTATCGCGAAAGCCGCGGGCTTTCCGGACGTGATTACGGGGGATCTCGGCGGGACCTCCTTCGACGTATCGATCGTGGTCGACGGCGAGACGGCGCTCGCGGCGCAGACCACCATCGATTTCGGCCTCGTCATCCGGACGCCCATGATCGAGATTACCACGATCGGAGCGGGCGGAGGCTCGATCGCCCATGTGGATGCGGGCGGGCTGCTCCAGGTCGGGCCTGAGAGCGCGGGATCGCGCCCTGGGCCGGTGGCCTATGGGCAGGGCAACACGCGCCCGACGCTCACCGACGCCAATGTGGTGCTGGGGCGCATCAATGCTGAGCGCCCCATTGGCGGAAAGCTTGCGCGTCTGGATGTCGAGGCCGCGAAGGCTGCCATCGCCAAGCACGTGGCGGAGCCGCTCGGGCTCGATCCTATGCAGGCGGCAGAGGCCATCGTGCGAGTTGCAAACGGTAAGATGGCCGGTGCCATCCGCCTCGTGTCTATCGAGCGCGGACATGACCCCGGTCGCTTTGCCGCCGTGCCGTTCGGTGGCGGAGGAGCCCTGCATGTGGGAGCGCTGATCAAGGATGTGGGCCTCAAGGCCGCGCTCGTGCCGCGCTATCCGGGCGTGACCTCGGCGCTCGGCTGTGTCATCGCGGATATCCGGCACGATCAGGTGCAGACCGTAAACCTGCTTCTCGACCAGCTCGACGACGCGGCTCTCGATCAGCGCATGGTCGAGGAGGCGGAAGCCTCCCGCGCGGTTGTGGAGGAGGCCGGCCTTTCGGTCGAGCGGATCGACATCCTGTTCGAGCTCGACATGCATTATGTGGGCCAGACCCACACGGTCAGCGTTCCGCTTCCCGTCTCGCTCCAGAACGGAACGACGGGAATTACTGCGTCCATCGTCCGGGAGGCTTTCGAGCGCGCCTACCAGGCCTCGTTCAGCCGCCTCCTGCCGGGGGTGCCGGCCAAGATCGTCAACCTGCGCACGGCCGCTGTGGGACGCAGGCCTCATTTCGACCTCTCGGCGCTCGCGCCCGAGGCTTCCGCGAGCCTGGAGAAGGCAAGGCTCGGCAGCCGGCCGGTCTGGTTCGACGGCGGCTGGCATGACACCGCGATCTATTCGCGCCTCGACCTGCCGAACGGTGCGGTCGTGCATGGGCCGGCCATTCTCGAGCAGCCTGACGCGACCACCGTCATCGATCCGGATCTCGTCGCGCGGCTGGACGATTTCGGCAACATCATCGTGGAGCGCGCCGTATGAGCGAAGCCGCCATCCCGGTGGAGCGCACGGCGCTCCTCGTCGTCGATCTTCAGAATGACTTCCTCCATCCGGAGGGTGCCTATGGGCGGGCGGGGCAGGGGGCACCGGAAATCGCAGCCCTTCCGGAACGAGTGAAGCCACTGGCTGACCTATTGCGCGCCAAGGGCGGCTATGTCGTCTCGACTCAGTTCACCCTTGTGCCGGCAAAAGGCGGCGAACCGCTGATCTCGCCTCATCTCAAGCAGCTTCGGCCCTTCCTCAAGAAGGGAGACTTCCAGCCTGGCGCTTGGGGACATCAACTCGTGGATGTCCTGCAGCCGGCCGATCTGAGTATCGAGAAGATCGCCTATTCGGCCTTCTACATGACCCGACTCGAATGGGTGCTGCGCAAGTGCGGCATCGAGCGGCTTCTCGTCTGCGGCATTGTCACCAATGGTGGCGTCGCATCGACCGTGCGTGATGCGCATGTGCGCGACTTGGACGCCGTTGTGCTTGAAGACGGCTGCGCGGCTTTCTCGCCTGCCGTGCATGCCACGGCCATCAATGCCTTGCAGCCGGTCTGCCGTGTCGCTTCCATTTCTGAGGTCATGAGAGAGATCTAAGGCACATGAGCATTCTTTCGGCGGAGGGGATTGCCTTCGACGTGAAGGTTCCGGTCGTCATCATCGGTGCTGGCGCCGCAGGCCTCGTCGCAGCTCTGTCGGCCCGTGAGGCCGGACAGGATGTCCTGGTTCTCGAATGTGATGCCGTGCCGCGCGGCTCGACGGCTCTCTCGGCCGGATTGATCCCCGCACCCGGCACCCGGTGGCAGAAAGCGGCCGGCATCGTCGACAGCCCGGAGCTGTTCGGTCGCGATATCGCCACCAAGGCGAGCGGCGAGCCGGATTCCCTGCTCTTGGAGACGGTGACTCAGGCGATCGGGCCGACACTCGAATGGCTTGCGGATCATCACGATCTGCCATTTTCCGTGATCGAGAATTTTCGCTATCCGGGACATTCTGTCTGCCGGATGCACAGCCTGTCGACCCGGTCCGGTACGGAATTGGTCGACCGTCTGCGCGAGGCGGCAGACCGGGCGGGCGTCGATCTTCTCTGCGATGCCCGTGTTATGTCCTTGTTCGCAGAACTGGATGGTCGTGTTGTGGGAGTGGAGGTCGAGCGCCCTGACGGTACCAAGGAGCGGATCGGGTGCGTGATGCTCATCCTCGCCTGCAATGGTTATGGCGGTAACAAGGATCTCGTGCAGCGCCACATTCCGGAACTCGGCAACGCGCTCTACTTCGGCCACGAGGGCAATCGGGGCGATGCCCTGCTCTGGGGACAGGCGCTGGGGGCTGCCACGCGGCACCTGTCGGGTCACCAGGGGCATGGGTCAGTCGCGCATCCCCATGGCATTCTCATCACATGGGCGACGATCACGGAAGGCGGTTTTCAGGTGAACCTGCGCGGCGAGCGCTTCTCCGACGAAAGCCACGGTTATTCTGAGCAGGCGGCTGTCGTGCTGCGGCAGCCGGAGGGACTTGCCTGGACAATTTTCGATGCGCGCATCGCCGGCATTGCCCGCCAGTTCGAGGATTTTCGTCACGCAGAAGCGCTCGGCGCCATTCTGACAGCGGAAACCGTCGAGGATCTCGCGAGGCAGACGAGTCTCCCTGTTGATAGACTCAAGGTAACTTTCGAGGAGGTTGATGGGCTGAAGCTGGCTGGCGGGTTGGACCACTTCGGGCGCAACTTCGCCGCCGTGCCACCTCTGCGGCCCCCGTTTCAAGCCGTGAGAGTCACCGGAGCGCTGTTCCACACCCAAGGCGGGCTTGTGGTCGACGGCAACGCCCGTGTCATGCGCGAGGACGGAACGGCGATGCCCAACCTCTTCGCTGTCGGCGGAGCAGCCTGCGGCGTCTCAGGTTCCAAGGCGGAAGGCTACCTATCCGGAAACGGACTTCTTTCAGCCGTCGCCTTGGGTCGCGTGGCTGGCCTCGCTACTGCCCGAGCCGGAATGATGTTGCATGAAATCAATTAAAAGATCCCACACATATGAGGTTAGAACCGCGTAGGCCTTGCTTAGGTATTCGTATTGGATCGGTGTAACCGAGATGCTCATGGAGCAATCAATATAAGGACTGAATGCCATACTAGTATGGAATGCAATGCCTCCTCTTGGCACATCCCGGAAGTAGACTAATTTTTAGCTTCGGGCAGGAATACCGGACGTTCCTGATGGGTAGCAGATTTCCTGGTTTGACCCTGAGCTGACTTTCAAGCGAGCTGAGAAGCCACTAATTGCCCGTGAACGGACACGATGCTCAATTAACCATGGCGCTATTCGCCGTAGGTGGAACTCACAGTCCTTATTCAGGGATACCTGCCTTGCGAAGACCATCAACGAAGACGTCGCAATGCGCAAACTTGTGCATGTGCCTGCGAACGAGGCTTAGGCTCAGGGGCGCACCACCCATGCGGTTTCGAACGGCGATCAGTTCCTGAGCCTCTTCAATCAACCCCAGGTGGCCGCAGCAGCTGATCAGGGTGTTGAAGGGTCCGGTGTAGTCCGTGAAGCCAGAAACGGACGCCCTGAGAAAGGGGAGCGCCTCCTCGAAGCGCTGCGCCGCCAGAAGGGCAAGGCCGTGGGTCGTCGTGTAGAACCCGGAGAAGCTGTCGAGCGGACTCATGCGCAGGGCCCATCCGGTCTCGACGAGCGCATCATCGAACCGGCCCGCTCGCAGGAGCGCCCAGCCGAGCGCCGTATGTGCGAGCGCAAAGCTCGGGTTGAGCGTCAGCGCGCTTCCGAGCTCCGCCAGTGCCCGCTGGTGCTGACCGGCCGTGCTGAGGCACAGCCCTGATACCATTCTGGCCCAAGGCTCGCCGGGATCGAAGGCAAGTGCGTCCTGGGCGTGAATGGCCGCCTGCTCGTAGCCAGCCTCTACGTCGGGCGTCCACAGGCACATGGAAGCCCACCAGATCGCCCAGCTGAGGAGAGCATGGGCTCTCGCATAGCGCGGCTCCAGACCAATGGCGCGCCGCAGGAGCAGTTGGGCTTCCTCGTTCCGCGTCCGCTCCACCGCATTGAGAAGGGTCATGGCCCGGACTACAAGACCCCAGGCATCGATGCTGTCCGGCTGCTGCGTCGAGGCGCGGAATCCTTCCTCGGCATAAAGGTGCGGCTCGACCGCCGCGACAACCCGCTCAGCGATGTCGTCCTGAACGGCGAAGATGTCCTGCATCTCGCGGTCGTACTTCTCGGCCCAGATATGCTTACCCGTTGCCGCGTCGATGAGCTGGCCCGTGACGCGAATGCGCGAACCAGCGGTTCGGACGCTGCCCTCCAGCACATACCGGATCCCAAGATCCTGGGCGACCTGTCGAACGTCCACGGGCTTGCCCTTGTAGACGAAGGTAGAGTTCCGGGCGATGACGAAGAGCCAGCGCAGACGCGCAAGGGCAGTGATGATGTCCTCCGTAATTCCGTCCGCGAGAAAATCCTGCTCGGGATCCATTCCCATATGCACGAAGGGCAGGACGGCGATGGACGGCTTGTCGAGGGGCTTCAGGTCCGCAGCCCTGGGCAGCTGGCGGGCCGTGTCGTCCGGGAGCCGAAACGATCCGCCGCTCATAGGCCGCAGGGACAGCTGCGTCTGGCTTTCGACGATCGACAGCGTCTTGTCCGAGAAGTGCCCTGTCAGCAGCTTGTCGACCGTCGACTTGCCCAACTTCGTCTTGAACGCGAACTGCTCGCGCGAAATCCGTTCCCGCGCGATGTAGTCCCTGATCACGGCCGCAATCTGTTTCCTGTCGTCCAGCATCACCCAGCCTGTCCGTGGGCTCCCGGAAAATGGTCGGGCAACTTTCGGAAAATACAGACAACTTCCGACAAGAGCCACGGAAAAGAATGCTCGCTATAACCGCCGCGCAGCTGAAGAGGCGGGCCAGGAAGCCATCGCCGGGCGAGACATCAGGAAGGAAGACCATGTTCGATTGCGTCGTACAAACAAGCGAGGCCTTGAGAAAAGCCGCGGAACGAGGCTCCGGGACGCAGTTCCCGGCGCTGTGTGGCTGCGACGCTTGCGGGACCACGCAGCTGATTGCAGCTCCCGCGATTGGCATCTGCGCCGTGTGCGGAGCCGAACTGACGGTGCTCACGTCCGCACCGACCTCGAGGGCTCCCGATCAGGAGCTGGAGGTGCTCTCGCCATTTGCAGCGTAACAACATTCAGGATGGCCGGAGCGCAAGCTGGCGTAGAGCTGTGAACCGCGCCGGATCCCGAGCAGCGTGACGCCTCAATCATGAGCCAAGATCGACCTCATTACTGTAATATAGTTACATTAACGTCAGAATTTCATCAGAAAGGATCAGAAGCTGTGGCTAATGTGTCGAACCTCTTTCTCCGCACAGCTCTCGTGTTTCTCGGCACGGGAGTTGCCATGGGCATATTCATGTCGCTATCGCAGGATTTCACCATCAGACCCGTGCATGTGCATGTAAACCTGCTCGGCTGGGTCGGGTTCTTCCTCTACGCGCTGTTCTACCGCCACTTCCCGCATGTTGCCGCGACCCGGCTTTCATGGGCGCATTTCTGGACCGCCGTCATCGGCCTCCCCGCAATGATGGCAGGCCTCGCGCTTGTCGTGCTCGGACACATGGGTTTGGGCTTGCCTCTTCTCCTCGGTGGTGAATTCGTGACCGTGATCTCGGTCGCAGTATTTATCTATATTGGCTTCGCGGCAACGAAGGCTGAGCCAGCCCCAACGCATCGCGAGGTCTTCGCACCTGCGGAGTGAGCCGCCCCGCTGCCATTGTCCGTCTCCGGCCAAGAGGGGCAGCCTTCACGGGTGATCCAGACGCAGCAGGGGCAGGGAGCTCCGTTCGGGCAGTGGGATAGTAGGCCCGACGGATAGCCGAAGCCGCCAAGCACCCTACGTTCCGCAGGACCACTTCGATGCGGATGAACCGAGATGCCCAAGCCGAAGCTCGTCGACGCGGAAACCGTCAGGAGGGCGCTCGAGCTTGCCGGGGAGGACATCCGCGAGCGGAGGATCCTCGGAGAGATCATGCTCCATGGGAGCTGGGCCTGCCTTCTTCGCTATAGCTGGACCGATGATGGTTCCCGTATCGAAGCCGACATCTCGTTCGACGGGAAACAAGGGGTTGTCCGCCACGCGACTGCGTGGGCCGGGCGACGCGTCGGGCTACCCGACGGCTGGGTTGATGACATCCTCCCGTTCCTATGTGGGGAGGGACCATCCTCACCGGGAGGCTTCCCGACTGGGATGTACCCGTCATGGGAGCGGCCGGGCCTTAGGGTTCTCGCGGCACCGCCCCGGCTGCTCATCCCGATGGTGTTCTTGGCCACGCTCCGCCCGATGGGTGACATCGGCATCGACGACCTCGAGCCGGCCGTGGGAATTGCGGCAGGAATCGGGATCAGGACGGGCGGGCACCTGAAGGCGCTCGTCGATCCCTACCTCGAGCGGAAGGAGAAGGACGACGGCGACAGGGCGCGGGAGATCGGCAGGCGGCTCTCGTTCTTCGAGGCCGCACTCGATCGCTTCGGCTACAGGCCAACCTTCGAGGCGAGACCCAGGTCCATTGCCGAGGTCGCTGAGCTGGCGCGGAAGGACCAGGATGACTTCGGCCCCGCGTCCGGAGAGTTCGGTTCTGCCTTCTACATGGAGGAGGACGCGGCGGCCCGTCAGGCTATGCTCAATCCCGTGCCCGTCCCGACCAGGCACCCAGAGCACGACGCGGTTATCGGGGCCATGGGGGAGCACTTGGCCCTGCGCTGGGGCCTCAAGGTGCCCGCGTGGACTCGGGAAGCCGCCTTCATGGGTGGGGGCAGACCCTATTTCTGGCCGGACTCGCCTGAGGCACGTGACATCCAGATCGTCGAGACTCCACCTTCGTTCAGACGCCGGCTCCTATTCTCGTACGCGGAGCCCCTCATGAACGCCAAGTTCCCGCACGCTCGCAAGATCAGGATGCCCTTCTGGGATTAAACCCGGATGCGGAACGCTCCCGGCGTACGCGGCTCCTCGACCGCGCGCGAAGGTCGACTGCTGGCACTCCTGACACGTCAGCGCTTGTTCCGCTTCAGCGATTGAGAGCTGACGTTCGCTCCGCGGCCGAAAGGTGGAAAATTGACCCGATTGTATGGACCGGCCGTGCGTCGCAAGAGGCTTTTCGAGATGGCGAGGTGGTCTTGCGCTAATGTATCCGGCCCGTGTGGAGCAGTGCTCCTGGCCATCATGGATATCCGCGCGCATCCGTTC